>Ga0209993_10001_pt1 | contig 77411 bp, 55 predicted proteins | sample Antgeofumaro1A2A_FD_188082 | JGI IMG/M metagenome (GOLD analysis project Ga0209993, IMG submission 188082) | Geothermal fumarole subsurface microbial communities from Mt. Erebus, Antarctica - 1A2A (SPAdes) (version 2) | ecosystem: Environmental > Terrestrial > Volcanic > Fumaroles | place...
CGCTGGGTCCAACCGACAGAAGAAGACGGCGATGAGGGCGAACCGGGATGGGACTTGTGGGAGTGGGCAAGCACCGAAAGCGAGAAAGTGGAAGACGAGGTCAACTGGTCAGCCATCCTCATCCGCCAAGCGCTCACCCAACTTCCCGAAGAAGACCGCTACCTGATAGAGCGCCGATTCTGGGACGGAGCCACCGAGCGAGAGATAGCCAATGAGTTAGGTATCAGCCAACCTGCCGTCCATAAACGGCTTAAACGTATCTTGGAGCGCATGCGGACCCTTTTGCAACCCTTCGGCCACAGCCCCCCTTAGCCGTCCGGTTAGAATGTCATAGTTCGTGGTTGATGCCCTACCTACCGAAGTCAAAGAGGTTATCATTTGCCGTGCCTGCGCGTAATAACTAAGTAGCGGGACGAAGTAGTCGTCTCCGCCCAGTCAGGGAAAGGAGGTTGTTCAACATGATGGAGCAGTTTTGCCGATTGCGATGGGCGTTCGTTTGCCTCTTCACCGGGGTGATAGTAGGATCTGCTATGAGCGGTCCTCTCCTCCCACCTCTCCCCAATACTCCAAGCACTCCGGGCGTCGCAGGAGAGTCTAAATTGGCAAACGTTTCAGTGGCTGGTGACTTCATCCGAGTGGATTGGATCGTTCAGGACGCAGCACCTTTCGGTTTCCAAGGTGCCTTCGCTTACCTCTACCAAATTGAGAACACAACAACCACGCCCGAGGGAATTTTTAGCTTCAATGTCGCTTTCAGTGTTTCTGCTACCCACACCCTTGCTAAAGGTGTCTTGGAGGGTGATAATCTGGACTTAGCGACTGCTTTTCATGCTGCTCATAATGCCACTACATTCGCCAACCTCGGTGCCTCCCCTCCCCCTGCGGAAATGGAGCCAAGCCCCGGCACGCTTAGTCCCGCCAGTGCAAGCAACTATAGTGTCTTCGGAACTCCCACAGGCGTTAAATGGAACCTCATCGACACCCATATTCCTCCCGGCTCCCAGTCTATCACCCTCTACATTATTGATCTACGCCCACCGATGTACGGGATAGCTGTCGCTCAGAATTCAGGAACGCAGTGGAAGACGGGCGAAACCCTTATTTCAGGACAAATCGGTGACCCGGTGCCAGTCCCTTCACCTGAGCCGGCAGGTGTCCTTCTCCTTGCCGTGGGCTTAGGGATGGGCGTGTTCTTTATTCGCCGACGCCATTAAAGAGTGAAGGGAAAGAAAGGGCAGCCAGAGAATCTTTTCCCTCTGGCTGCCCTTTTTGCTCTACTGCTGCCGAAAGATAAATGTACGCAGTACGCTGGGGTCGCTCCAGTTCGTTCCGTCAAAGGCATAAGCTCGCCACTGGAACACATTGTGTCCCTTCTGCAACAACTCCGGCACGAAGACCTTGAGGTAGGCAAACTCGCCCGATGCGAAACTCTCCACGCCATCAAGTGTCCCCGACCAAAGGGCTTGCCGGTTCAGCCAACCCGTTTTGTTTTGGGTTTGGTCAAAAACGGCGACCACCTGTCCGTCCTTTAGAAGTTCTATCTTGTACCGGACCCGGTCGCCTTCTGGGTCGGTGGTCCGCAGGGCGAACAGGAGGTTGCCCTGTGGGGTCGTATAGAGAGATTTGTCAGGCGGGAAATAAAGGGTGGGCGGTGCCGGTGGTTGTTCGCCACGGGTGGGAAGCACTGGGCTGTTGACGGCAAGTGACGGTCTTTCCGCAATCGGCGACTTTGCGCCGCTGCAGCCTAAGCCAGCAAGTAACGCTGCCAATGTTGCGGCAGTGCCGCAAAGACGAAGCCACTTCGTCATGTTATATCCCTCCTTTTGTTTGTGTTTGTGGTGCTTTCGGGTGCCTTCCCGACACCGCTTGCCCTCCCGCCGTCCGTCGGGAGCCCAAGGCAAGGAGCGTGGAGCCCAAATTGTGGAGTACAGCCCTTTTGCTGTCTGCCCTCCACCCTTACACCCTTCGCTTCTTGCCTTTTGCCCCATCGCTCCGTTCACGACTTTGCATCCCTCCTTTCGTCTTAATTGAAGTTTACTTAAATCATAGACGAATGAGTGCTCATGGGCTGTGATTTTGGTCACACTCAAATCCCGCCAATTTTTGCCCTTTTGGGGTCGGCGTTGGAAGTGCGGGGCAGATGGTTACGGATTACGCCACAATTGTGACCTTTGTCCTCCCGTTGCCAGTTGAAGATGGCATAATTCCCACACTCATAGCAGGAGCAAAGCGCAGCGGGTAGGAAGCGCGAACTTTGTGGAGGGTCGGACTCTTGCCCAAACCCATCTGACCGAGGTCAGAGGCTGCAACACAAAGCCTGGCTAAAGCAGGCTTGCTTGACACCGTAAAGGTGAAGCGTAGCACAAGTCGTTAGCAGGCTTTCGCCTGCTTTGTCTAGGAGCCACCGACCCTCGGGTCGGTAAAACTTGTAGGAGCGCCGTCAGGCGCGACTTATAGAAGGGTTGGACTTTGTTCCGACCGAGAAATTGGCTCGCTTAGAGGCGAGCCCTCCCAACGACCTAAAAGAGAGAGGGGATGTACCATGCAACAGCCGCAGCGTGTGTTAGTGCGTCCAGAGAGCAAACCGTTAGACTGGGGCTTTTACCTTTGGGTCTTTTACCGACGCCTCCCCATCATCCTCTTCCTGACCGTTCTGGCTTTGATGGGGGCGGGCATTTACGCTTACACAGCACCCCGTTTCTACGAGGCAGTCAGTTTGGTGCGATTGCGCAAGCAAGCGCTACCTCCCTTGTTCGCCCAAGGGGGGCAACAACCGCAAACTGACACCTTAGACCTCAAAACCGCCACTCAATTGGTCACCACCTTCCTGACCGCCCAAGAAGCCTTGCGGCTCATCCAAGAGCAGAAACTGACCAGTATGCGCATCAGTGCCCCTATCCGCCAATACCTCAGCATCCTGAGTGCGCAGGAAGCGCTTAGTTTCGTGAGCACCATAAGTTACGAACCCGACCTCATCCGTATCTCCGTCCGCCACACCTCGCCCGAAGTGGCAGCCGCCCTTGCGAACGGTTTAGCCGAAGCCTTCGTCGCTCGGCTGAACCGAGAGGCGCGAGCGGAAGCCTCTAACGAGCGCAAGTTCATTGAGCAGCAACTCCAAGCCGTCCGGGCGGAACTTCAACGCCTTGACAAAGAAATCGCCGCTGTCAAGCAGCAGTTGAACATGGTGGATGTGTCCGAAGAGACGCGCGCCTTGGTCAATTCCATCCGAACTTACACTGCCGAACTGCTGATGGCGGAGACCGATTGGCGGAGCGCTATGAAGGCACGGGAGCAATTGCAGCAACTTTTAGAGCGGGAACAACCTTTCGTGCCCATGCGGAAAGAAAACCCCGTTTTGGCGGAGATGGAGAAGCGGTTGGCAGAGTTGGAGAGCCAACGGACGCAGTTGCTTCAGCGCTACCTGCCCACCCATCCGAGCATCAAGCGGATAGAGGAACAAATTGCTGCTTTGCGGCAAGAGATTGCTCGCCGTCAATCGGAGCGGGTGATTGAAGTCCCTGACGCCGCTTTAAACCCGCGCTATGCCAGCCTTTACCAGCAAATCTTGGATGCCGAACGGCGTCGCATGGAGTTGGAGGAGCGGCGAAAGGCATTAGCCACTTTGCTCCAACAGACCCAACAACAACTACGCCGCTTCCCAGAGCAACAGCGCCGTTTGGGCGACTTGACAAGGCAACTACAAGTGTTAGAGCAAGCCTACATGAGTTTGCTCTCCCGCTTGCAAGACGCCCAAATTCGGGAAGCCGCCAAGTTGGGCAACGCTACTATCGCCGATGTCGCCGTTGTGCCGACAAAACCTGTCGGTCCCGGCATTGTCCGCCTCTTGCTGTTGGCGTTATTAGGTGGTCTGGCTGTTGGTTTGGGCTTGACGGTGCTGTTGGAATTTGTCAAGACGACGGTAACCAGTTCCGACGAGTTGAAGCACCTGCTGGGTGTGCCTGTGCTCGCCGTTGTGCCTGAAGCGCGGTTGAACCCTAACGGTGAAGAAGTGCTGCGGCTGATGAACTCGCGGCGGGGGTCGGCGGAAGCCATCCGCACCCTTCGCTCCAACCTGCGCTTCCTCATCATGCGCCATTCCAGTGACGGCAAGATGAAGGCGTTCCTTATCACCAGTGCGGTCAAGGGCGAAGGCAAAAGTTTCATTTCGGCGGCTCTTGCTATTGCCTTCGCTCAAACGGGTAAACGGGTCGTGTTGGTGGATGCCGACATGCGCAAGCCCGATTTGCATCGGATGCTCGGTGTGGACGGCTCTGTTGGGTTGGCGAATGTGTTGCGAGACACCGCTTCATTGGACAATGCCCTTTGCGACACGCCAATAGGGACGCTGAAGTTGCTGCCCGCTGGCACCCTGCCGAAAAAGAGCGACGCTGCCACGCCCGCCGAACTGTTTAGTTCCGAAGCGATGCAGCATCTGCTCCAACGGTTGCGGGAGCAATTTGATCTGGTGCTCATTGACACGCCACCAATGCTGGTAGTCAGCGATGCCAGCATTTTGGCACCCATGACCGACGGCGTTTTGTTGGTCGTAGAATTGGGCTATGTGACCAAGACGGCAGTGCAACAGGTTAAGGAGCAACTGGAATTGGCGCAAGCGAAGTTGTTGGGTGTCGTCATCAACAAAGCCTCCCGAAAGCGCGGCTACGACTACTACCGCGACTACTACCACTACGCTGGCTATTATGAACGGGAGCCGTAAAGGCATAGGGCAGAGGGCAAAAGGGCGGGGTGGAGCGCCGTCAGGCGCGAACATGTTTTTCGCGGCTAACGCCGCTCCTACAACAGGGGCACAGAGCAGAAAGCAAGGAGCAAAGGGCAGAGGGGGCGAAGGATAAAGGTTATGGAGGGCGCTTTACGCATTACGCTTTACGGTTGATACCCCATGTGCGGGATTTGTGGGTTCGTGACAAAACGGGAGATGCCGAATGGGAGTGCCATTTTGGAGCGGATGGTGGCGACCCTTCGCCATCGCGGTCCGGATGCGTGCGGCATCTGGGTAAAGGGCATGGGGCAAAGGGCATGGGGTCAAGAGCAGGGCGCCGACGAGAGGGAGGGCTGTGCGGGAAATTTCCCCTTTGCCCTTTGCTCTCCGCCCTTTGCTTACCTTGGGCACACCCGCCTCGCCATCCTTGACCTTTCCGAAGCGGGGCGGCAACCGATGCCCAACGAGGATGGCTCTGTTTGGATTGTCTACAACGGCGAGGTTTACAACTTCGCAGAGTTGCGTGCGGAATTGGAGCGAAGGGGGCACCGTTTTCGCTCCCGAACCGACACGGAAGTGTTGCTGCACGCCTACGAGGAATGGGGCGTCGAATTTGTCAAGCGGTTGCAAGGCATGTTTGCCTTCGCGATTTGGGACAGGGGGGAAGGGCAACGAAAAAGGGGAGCAGGAAGGTTGCTCTTGGTGCGAGACCGACTGGGCATTAAGCCCCTCTACTACGCCTTCTTGCCCGATGGAACCCTTGTGTTCGGGTCGGAACTGAAGGCGATATTGGAGCATCCCGAAGTGCCCCGAGAAGTAGACCCTGTCGCCCTTGATGCCTATTTCGCTTACGGCTATATCCCGGCCCCCTTGACCATTTATCGTGCCATCCGCAAGTTGCCGCCTGCCCATTACCTTGTCTGGCAGGAGGGGCAAATATCGCTGCACCGCTATTGGCATCTGGATTACACCCGCAAGCGGACGGAAAGTCCTGAAGCGTTGGCGGAAGAGTTGCGCCAGCGACTGCGGGAGACGGTGAAACTGCATCTCATCAGTGATGTCCCCTTAGGGGCTTTTCTGAGCGGTGGCATGGATTCGTCCACCATCGTGGCGCTAATGGCACAGGTGAGCAACCGCCCTGTCAAGACCTTCTCCATCGGGTTTGAGGACGACCGCTTTAACGAACTGCCTTACGCCCGCCTTATCGCACAGCGCTACGGAACAGAGCACCACGAGTTCATCGTCACAGCCCCAACGGCAACCTTGCTTTTCAAGTTGCTCCCCCACTTCGGCGAACCGTTTGCGGACAGTTCTGCCTTGCCCACTTTCGCCGTTTCGCAAATCGCCCGCGAGCATGTTGCTGTTGTGCTCTCTGGCGATGGCGGCGACGAAATTTTTGCCGGTTACGAATGGACGCGTCGGGCACTGCTGCTTGCGAGGATGAAGGGGAAAAGCGAGAAGGTAGGGAAGCGAAGCAATGATGACTTGACAAAAGCGTGGGCAGAAGCGATGGTGCGGCATGGGACAAGTTGGTGGCATCGGCTCGTTAAGGCGTGGCGGGATTGGTGGGCGGGACCGTTGGCAACTTACCAACGGCGAACCCGAACACCCTTCCTCATCCGCCAGTTGCTCTACGCCCCTGAGTTGCGGGCAAACATTGACGGACTTTCGGCAGATCGCTTGCAGGACGAGTTGTTGGCGAATGCGCCTGTGAGTGACTGGCGGGAAGCCTTTCTCTACTGCGACACGATGCTCTACCTACCCGACGATTGCTTGACGAAAGTAGACCGCATGAGCATGGCGGTGGCGTTAGAGGTGCGACCGCCTTTCCTTGATCACACGATTGTGGAGTTCGCCGCTTCCTTACCCTTTGACCTAAAGTGGCGCAATGGGACAACCAAATGGCTGGTCAAGCGGGCGATGGCGAGAGATTTGCCTGAAGAGACGATGCGACAGCGAAAACAAGGATTTTCCGTCCCTGTCGCCCGATGGATGCGGGGCGCATTGGCGGACGAATTGCTGAAACGGCTGCGGAAAAACGACCCTTTCCTTGATGGGGAAGCGGTGCAGAAGATGGTAGCGTTGCACCGAGAAGGTACAGCCAACTTCGGGCACTTGCTTTGGCGCCTTTATGTCTGGCTCGTCTGGCAGGAAGTGAGGGCATCGTAGGGGAGCACCGGCAAACTTGTAAAGGAAGGGCAAGGAGCATGAGGATGTTTCGCGCCTGACGGCGCTCCTGTAAGCATGTCAGTGCCAACAAGGACACTTGCGCCATAAGAGGAGGTGAGCCGTTATGGGCGAAGTGCGGCTTGTGCGTGCAAGAGAGAACCCGCTTGTCTCCGTCATCATCCCATCCCTTGACGGGCATCGGAGCGGGAATGTGGAGAAGTTGCTGACAGACCTGGAGCAGCAAACGGTGCAGGATTTTGAAATCCTAATGCCGATCGGCATCAAGCCCAACGGCAAAGCCCGTAACGAAGGCGTGCGGAAAGCGAAAGGACGCTATCTTGTCTGCATTGACGATGATGTTCGGTTGGGGCATGAGCGGGTCATAGAAAACTTGCTCGCCCCACTCTTGGAAGTGGAGCGAACCGGACACGACTGGACCAAGCCGGGCGGGGGGCGAATTGGGATGACGGGACCGTCGCAACAAATTCCGCCTGGCGCAACTTGGTTTCAACGGTGGGCGGCAAAACAATTGCCCCGAACCCACTTTCCTATCGTCCACAGCATTGTGGACACCGATATGGTGACCCACATGTGCTTGTGCATTCCCACCGACCTTTACAAAGCCGTCGGCTGGGAAAATGAGCACATTGTGCGTGGCACGGATGTGGACTTGCGCTATCGGGTGCGCCAGTTCGGTTACCGAATCGTGGTCGTCCCTCACACTTGGGCATATCATCCCGTCCAACCTAACCTTCGCGGCATTTTGCGGGAGTGGTTCAACAAAGGTCGGTGGACAGCGTTCAACCGCAAGCACTTTCCTGGCTTTGACTTTGAAGCCCCTGATGGCATTTTGTGGGGCGGGGGGTATGTGCCGAAACGAAGCAAAGCCTATCGGGCGTTGAGATTTGCGGGTCGGTTCGTTTGGGGGTTAGTGACTTTCAAGCCCATCCGCCTGCTGGCGCAAATCGCCTACGCTATCGGCTACCTACGCGGTCACTTCCTTGACACCCAGTATGAGCCATGAGAGGGCTAAACAGGTAAGCCCTACCAGCGGAACTCTTGACAAAAACACCGTCACGCCCGTCCTAAGGTCGGTGGTAGCGTTCTGTCACCGATGGCGTTAGAGTGACCGAATGGTGACGGCGATGGATGAACGGACGCTGCGGGTTTTGGAACTGGACAAAATCTTGAATGCCCTTGCGGAGCGGTGCGCGACCGAGATGGCAAAGGAGTTGGTGCGGGCACTACTGCCGTCCGCTGATCTGGAAGAGGTGCGACGACGGCAACGGGAAACTTCTGATGCCCGTCATCGTTTGGAACGATTTGGCACGCCGCCTTTGGGGGGCATCAGCGATATTCGCCCCCTGTTAGAGCGCGCCCAAAAAGGGAGTGCATTGGAGCCATCGGAATTGCTCACCATCGCCCGCACTTTGGAGCGAGCAATGGACTTGAAACTGTGGCTTCAAAAACCTGCCGTCAACGACAGCCTTGCCCTTCAAGCGGAGCGCATCGGTGACCACGCCCGTCTCATTGCCCGCATCCGCTGGTGTATCGGCGAGGACGGACAGGTGTTAGACCGTGCCAGCGATGAATTGGCAAGTTTGCGCCGCCGTATCAAAACGATTGGGCAGCGAATGCAACAAAAGTTGCACGAATTGCTTTCCAACCCCAGCGTCACCAAGTTTTTGCAAGAGCCCTACTACACCATCCGCGACGGTCGCTATTGCCTGCCTGTGCGGGCAGAATTCCGTCACCAAGTGGGCGGAATCGTCCACGACAAATCGTCGTCGGGCATGACTTTGTTCATTGAGCCCGAACCGTTGGTGGAGTTGGGCAATGAACTGCGGCTGTTGCAAGCCGATGAGGAGCGGGAAGTTACTCGCATTTTGCGGGCGTTGACGACAGAAGTAGTGTCCGAGTTGCCGACGATTGCCCAAACTTTGGATGCCGTCCGCCGCCTTGACTTCGCCTTCGCAAAAGGGAAACTCTCTCAAGACTTGCGGGCATACGAGCCGGAACTGAACACCGACGGCATCCTCCAACTCCGTCGGGCGCGCCACCCCCTGCTCCACTTCCAAGGCTTCGTCGTTCCCATTGACTTTGAGTTGGGCACAGACTTTGATGTGCTCATCCTCACCGGTCCAAACACGGGCGGCAAGACGGTGGCGCTGAAAACAGTGGGGCTCTTGACACTCATGGCACAGTGCGGCTTGCACCTTCCCGCTGCGGAAGGCTCCAAAGTTTGCGTGTTTAGGCAAGTCTTTGCGGACATCGGCGACGAGCAAAGCATTGAGCAGAGCTTGTCCACCTTCTCCTCCCACCTAAGCCACATCGCCAAAATTCTGCACCGTGCCGATAGACAGACATTGGTGTTGCTGGACGAATTGGGCGCTGGCACGGACCCGTTGGAGGGGGCAGCACTGGCAAAGGCGATTTTGCTTTACCTGCACCAGCGCGGGGCGAAAATCGTTTGCACGACCCACCACAGCGAGTTGAAGCACTTCGCCTTCCTTAAGCCTCGCTTCCAGAAGGCGAGCGTCCTCTTTGACCCTGAAACTTTGCGCCCCACCTATCAGTTGGTCATCGGTATCCCCGGGCAGAGCCACGCTATTGACATCGCCCGTCGGTTGGGGGTCCCGACAGCCGTCATCCGAGAGGCTCGCCGCCAACTCCCGCGCGACCGAAAGGAGGCAGAAGCCCTTATCAGCCAATTGACCGAAGAGCGACAAGCCGCCGAGCAATTACGGATGAAATGGGAGCAGCAGTTGAAGGAACTGGAGCGAAAGGAAGCGGAATTGCGGGAACGAGAGCAAAAAGTGCGGGAGGAAGAACAGCGCATCTTGGCAGAAGCGCGCCAACAAGCCGAAGCGTTGCTGTGGCGCATTCAAGGGCAAGCGGAGGAGTTTCTGCGACAAATGCGCAGGCAGCCCATGATGCCTGCCGAAATCCGAAAGCGCCTTCGCCAACTTTGGAAACTTTTACCATTGGGAGACCAAAGAGCACAAGCGGCAGAACCACAGACCACTGACCGCAGACCTTCTGTCGGTTCATTCGTTCGCATCCGCGACATCGGCGTGGTGGGGAAAGTCGTGGCTCTTGACAATGATGGCAAGGAAGTGCAGGTAGATGTAGGCGGGATGAGGGTGTGGGTTGATATGGCGAAATTGGAGCCTGCTGACGAAATGCCTTCTGTGACGCCTACGCAGGCGGAAATTGCCGCGGTGCGGGTGCGGAAGATGGTGACCGTTCCGACCGAGTTGAACCTATTGGGCAAGCGGGTGGAAGAAGCGCTGGAGGTGTTAGAGAAGTTTTTGGACGATGCCTTGTTGGCAGGACACAAGCAAGTGCGAATCGTGCACGGGCGAGGCACTGGTAAACTCCGTCAAGCCGTCCACGACTACCTGCGGACGCACCCGCAAGTTGTCGCCTTTGAATTGGCGCCTTTGCATGAAGGTGGCGATGGCGTGACCATCGCTTACTTGGAGGCGTGAGCGTCATGAAGCGAGTGGCAATGCTGGGCTTCTTCCTCGCATCCTTGACAATTATTGGGGCATTTTCAGGAGCAATTTTGCTGGTTCCCACGAAAGCCGAGGGAGCCCCTGATACGGTTTCGGTAGTGTGGCGAAATGTTGGTCCTGGTGGGGGCGGCTGGATTCAGTCCCTTGCCTGCGACCCTAACGACCCCAACACCCTTTACTTGTGCAGCGATGTGGGCGGCTTTTACATTTCCACCGATGGTGGTCGGCATTTTGAAATCCGCAACAACGGCTTGACCGATTACTTCGTAGAAGCCATCGCTGTTCACCCTCAGAACTCTCGCACCATTTTGTTGGGCACGCAAGGCGGCATCCACCGAACGACCGATGGCGGCAAACATTGGCAACGCATTGATGATGGGTTCCCGCCGCCCCAACGCTACCGCTACGCTTCCCCCATTGGTGCCCTTTGTATTGACCCGCAGCGCCCCAACATCGTCTACGCGGGCATTGGGCGACCGAGAAATGCCCGAGAGGGTCAAACCGGGGAAGGGCAAGGCGCCGTTTACCGCAGCGAGGATGGTGGCTTGACTTGGCGCCGCATTGACGGTGGGCAACTGCCGCCCGATGCCGTCGTGAGCGACATTGAAGTCAAGCCCGATAACAGTCGCACTATTTTGGTAGCGACCAACAAAGGCATCTTCCGCAGCGACGATGGCGGGCAAACTTGGCGACCGTCCAACGAGGGATTGCCCCATTTGTTCGTCCAAGAACTCGCCTTTGCCCCGTCCCAACCCAATCGCGTTTACGCCACGCTCCTGACAACGGCTCGGGAAGGGCAGCCCTTCAACGGAGGCGTTTTCCGAAGCGACGATGCGGGACGCACATGGCGCCCTTGCAACAACGGGCTCCCACAACGGGTGGGACAAGACTTGTATCGCCAAAGCAACTACGGCGAAATCGTCGTTGACCCGACGAATGCCGATGTGGTCTATGTGGGTGGTCGGTCGTGGTGGGATCCTGGCGTGTTCAAAACGACCAACGGCGGTGCAAGTTGGGAATGGGTCACACCCTATGATTACGATAGGAAAAAGTGGCTCACCATCCTTGACTACGGCTGGATCACCTTCTGGGGTCCTGCGGTGGAGTGTCTCGCCCTTTCCCCTGCCGATCCTAAGCGCCTTTACTTTGGCACCAGCGGTCATCTGTTCGCTTCCGAGGATGGCGGCAGAACTTGGCAACAGCGCTATTGTCAAGTCCTTGCCGATGGGCGTTTTCGGGGCAATGGTTTGGAAGTGACCTGCGTGAACGACATCGTGGCTGACCCCGTTCGTCCCCAACGGCTTTACTTCTGCTATGCAGACATCGGATTGCTCATCAGCGACGATGGTGGGAAAACTTTTCGGCGCAGTTACAAAGGCATGAAGGGCGAAGGCAACTGCTTTACCGTGGTGGTAGACCCGAGAGCGCCCCAAACTTTGTGGGCGGCGACGGGACAATGGGCATGGAACGAGGGCTATTTGTGCCGAAGTGAGGATGGAGGTAACACTTGGCGGGTCGTGGGGAACGGGCTTTTTAACGGGCAAATCCGCCGGTTGGTTTTAGATTTGTCCAGCCCCGTCAGAAAGCGGCGATTGTTAGCCGCTGTCAACGGCTTCGGCTTCTTTGAATCGAGAGACGGTGGCGAGAATTGGCAATCCATCAACGGCAACCTGCCATCGGATGCCATCAAGCAACCGCGCGGCATCTTAATTGACCCGAACGAGCCACGCCACCTTCTCGTCGCTTGTGCGGGAACGCCTGAGAGGGGTGGAGGCATTTACGAAAGCCTTGATGGCGGCAAAACTTGGCGGCGCGTGAACCGAATGGCACCTTTTGCCGACATCCAAATGCTTGTCGCCGACCCGCGGAACTTCTCCACCCTTTACTTGGCGGCGCGCGAATTTTACGACCATGCAGCCCAACGCCTTTACTTGGGGGGAGTGTTTAAAAGCCAAGATGGGGGTGAAACTTGGGAGCGTTTGCTAGACTTTCATTTCGTCAGCGCTATCGTTGTTCACCCGAAGAACCCACAAATCCTTTTCGCCGCTACCACTGACCATCCGTATCATGACCACTGCATAGGGGAAGGGGTGTTGGTCAGCAAAGACGGCGGTAAAACTTGGCGCAAGGAAAACACAGGGCTCACCCATCTCAACATCAGTTGCTTGCGCCTTCATCCCCGCAATCCGTCCGTGCTCCTTGCCGGCACAGGCGGCAATGGCGCTTTCATCGGAAAGATGGAATGAACCACCGCCCCGAAGTCGGTGGCTATCCGACGAAGCAGGCGAAAGCCTGCTCACAAAGGTGCTTTGCCTCCCTTTACGATGTGTTTTTGCTGCCATCGTTCCAAAGGTTAGAGGGCAAGAAGTTGGGAAGAGTTTGGCTCCCGCTGAGCGGTTTGTTGGGAGGATTGGTCACTGCCAAATCACTTGAGCAATGGCTGGACAGGTCAGGCTTTCCGCAATCGCAGGGCGTTGGTGACGACAGTGAGGTCACTGAGGGCCATTGCAGCGGCGGCAATCATCGGGTTGAGTTTGCCAGCAGCGGCTAAGGGCAATGCCGCCATGTTGTAAGCGAACGCCCAAAACAGGTTTTGCACCATGATGCGTTTTGTCCGTTTCGCCAATTGCAAAAAATCTGCCAACACGCTTAAGCGTGCCGTCACCAACAGCGCATCCGCTGCTTGCGCTGCCAAATCGGCGCCCGATGCAATGGCGACACCAATGTCCGCTTGCGCCAGCGCAATGGCGTCGTTGACGCCGTCACCGACCATCAGCACCTTCTCCCCTTGCCCTTGCAACTTCTTAAGAAGTTGCGCCTTGCGCTGCGGCGTCGCCAACGCCAACACATCGTCGCACCCTAACGCTTGCGCCACTTGCATGGCAGTTTGCGGTTTGTCGCCCGTCGCCAAGATGACCTTGACGCCCATCGCCTTCAACCGCTGCACCGCTTCCTGCGCATCAGCGCGCAATTCATCTGTCAAGGCAAAAACGCCCGCCAATTCGCCATTCACCCAAACGCCGACAAGGCTTCCGCTCTCGTGCTCGGCAAGAAAGTCGCGTAGGGAAGGAGTGGACAAGTCAGGCAGTGTTTCCAACTTGCCCACAAACACTTCCGCATCCCACCCTCCGTGTCCCATCTCCCTTGTCCTCTGTTCCGTGTCCCGTTCCCCTCGTCCCTTAACTTTCGCCGCTACACCGATGCCCACTTCCGTCTTCGCTTCCGCCAATTCCAGAAGAGGCAAATTTCGCTCTAAAGCGGCTTTGGTGATGGCTTGGGCAATGGGATGGCGGGAAGTTCGCTCCACCGAGGCAGCCAGTTGCAACAACTCCGTTTCGCTCATTTGGGGCGACCAAATGGCAACCACCCGCATTTGCCCTTCCGTGACCGTTCCAGTTTTGTCAAGGACGACAGCGGTGATGGCAGCGGCTTTTTCTATCGCTTCCGCATTGCGCACCCAAATGCCCATTTGCGCCAAACGCCCCAAAGCGACCGCAAGTGCAGTCGGGGTTGCCAATACCATCGCACACGGGCATGCAATCACCATCACCGAGACTGCCGCCACCATCGCTTTTTTTAGGTCGCCTGAAAGAGCCATCCAACCGATGAAAGTGACGAGGGCGAAACTCAAAACGAGGGGCACAAAGACAGCAGCCACCCAGTCGGCGAGCCGCTGCAGAGAGGGTTTCGTCGCTTGCGCTTCCTCCATCAGGCGCGCCATTTGGGCGGTGAAAGTGCTTTCACCCACCCGCAACGCTTCCACTTGCAAAAAGCCGTCCAGGCACAAACTGCCACCCAACACTTCGTCCCCTTCGCCCTTGACAACCGGCTCACTTTCGCCCGTCAGCAAACTTTCGTCCACGCTGGCTTTACCAGCGACAGCAATGCCGTCCACGGGCACTCGTTCGCCCGCCCGCACCAACACGAGGTCGCCAATCTGAACTTCCGCAAGGGGCACTGATTGCTCGGCGCCGTCTCGGAGAACGGTCGCAGTGGAAGGGAGCAGCCGCACCAAGCGGTGCAAGGAAGCAGTGGCAAGGGCTTTAGCCCGCGCTTCCAACCCCTTGCTCAGACTGATGGCGGAAAAGAGGAAGGTAGCCGTGTCAAAGTAAAGGTGCTCGTTGGTCGGCAACATCCAAAGGCTGTAGGCGTAAGCGGACAAAGCGCCGAGACTGACGAGGGTGTCCATGGTGGCAGTCCCGCTACGGGCTGCCGAAACGGCACGCCGAAGAAAGGGCATCCCAACCCAAATGAGCACGAAAGTTGTCAAGGCGAAAGCGAGCCAGCGCGCTTGAGCTTGATGGCTGAGGGCAGAAGGCATGGTGAGCGCCATGACGAGCACCGAAAGCCCCAACCCCACCCACGCTTTCAACCACGCCGTTTGGGCTTCGTCTTGGGACGGCTTGGACGGGTCAGTCTCCAATAAGCGCCCTTCATAGCCCAAATCTTGCAAACGGCGTTGCAATTCGGAGCGACTGACAACCCCATCAAGGAAGCGGAAGGAAACGGACGAAGGAGTGTCAGGGCTGAAGGAAACGGAAAGGACACCGGGCAGCGTTTGGAGGCGCTGTCGGTCTGTCTCAGAGAGGGGTCGGTTCAATTGGAAATCAGCGGAACCGGTCGCAAGGCGGTAACCTGCTCGCTCTACCGCCTCTACCAATTGCCGAAAGTCTACCCTTTCTGTCACTTCAACCAGTGCCCGCTCAGTGGCAAAATTAACTTGCACTTTCACAACGCCCTTAACAGCGGAAAGCGCTTTCGCAACAGTTTCAGCACAAGCAGCGCAATCCATCCCTTGAACCGTTAGGCTGTATCGGCGCGTGGACATGACTTTCGCCTCCTTGCGGCAAATGCCAAAGGAAATGATGCGGCAAACGGAAGGAAAGTTTCCAAAGAAGCCCAATTAAGGGCGTCGGAGATGTCCTTGACAGGCGAAAGGCGAGCGAAATGCGGATCAAACGAGAGAACTCAATTCGGCTACTTCAAGAAGACCCGACCCTTGTAGAAGAGTTGCCAGCACTCCTGCTGACCAAAGAGTTGTTGGTGTTGCCCGCCCGCACCCAACAGCAGTTACAGGAGATGATTGCCCTTTGGCGGGACATCCTCAGCACCCTTGCCCGAGGTGGTGGAAATTCTTAACGCCACCGACGAGCAAACTCGCCGCAACAGCGAACTTATGCCGAAAACAGCCGCCCAATCGCTCGGTTGACAGAGCGAACAGGAACCTATACCGACAAAATCCTTACGGCTTTTTCGGCGAAATTGGGCGCCGTGCCCGATGGGTGACAGGCAACGAAGTGGTTGTGGACGGAAGAACTTTCATGAATGCGGAAGAAGGCAAGAGAAAAGCCCAAAAGGAAAGGTAACCCCAATCTCTTTTCCACAACACCCCGTCTAATCGCCAACACCCCGTCTAATCGCCCAAGAGTGGTAATCCATTGGCGTTAACCTTGCTCTGAAAACAACTTAAGTCAAGTGCTACTTCCGAATTTAACCGAATGGGCTATAGCCAATCGGCGACGCCGTGCCAAAACTTTTGAGCGATGATTTAGGGTTAATACTCCCGCGGAGGAGGGATTGCCGATGTCATGGCGTGATGAGACGGTTGGGGTCATTGGGCTTGGATATGTGGGGCTTCCGTTAGCCCTTGCTTTTGCCGAGAGCGGTCTCTCCGTGATTGGGGTGGATATTTCCCAAGAGCGCGTGGATGCCCTCCGTGCGGGGCGTTCCTACTTGACGGACATTCACGATGAGCAAATCGCTGCCGCTTTAGAGCGCTTCTTCCCAACAACCGAGTATGCTGCCCTGCGAGATTGCGACGCTGTCATTATCTGCGTCCCCACTCCTCTCGCTAAGACGGGCGAACCCGATATCTCCTACATCCTCAGCGCCGCTAAGAGTTTCTACCCGCATCTTCGCAGAGGGATGTTGGTCGTTTTGGAAAGCACCACCTATCCTGGCACAACGGAGGAAGTTCTCAAGCCCCTGTTGGAGCAGTCCGGTTTGAAGGCAGGGGTGGATTTCAACTTAGCCTTCTCCCCAGAGCGGATTGACCCTGCCAACAGGCAATGGGCAATTTGGAATACCCCGAAGGTGGTTGGGGGCTTGACAAAGCAGTGCACCGAACGAGCCGTTGCCTTGTATTCCCGCATTGTGGAAAGGCTTGTTCCTGTCTCCTCGCCCAAGGTCGCTGAGATGAGCAAGTTGCTGGAAAACACTTTCCGCGCCGTTAACATTGCCTTGGTGAACGAATTCGCGATTTTGTGCAAAAGGATGGGCATCAGCGTCTGGGAAGTGATTGACGCTGCTTCCACAAAGCCATTTGGCTTCATGCGTTTTGAGCCAGGACCTGGCATCGGCGGTCACTGCATCCCCATTGACCCACTTTACCTCGCCTGGAAAGCCCGCGAGTTCAACCACGAAACCCGTTTCATCCGCATCGCCGACGCCATTAACCGACAAATGCCCGAGTATGTGGTCAGCCTTATCGCCGACGCTTTGAACGAATATGGGAAACCCTTGCGGAACTCCAGTATCCTGCTGTTGGGCATCTCCTATAAGCCAGAGGTCAACGACTACCGCGAGTCCCCTGCCTTAGCAATTGCCGAATTACTGAGGGTAAAGGGCAGTCGGGTAAGTTTCCATGACCCCTATGTGCCTGAAGTGCACCACAACGGTTGGGTCATGAGGTCAGAGGAGTTGACGGAGGAAGTCCTTTCGCGCCAAGATTGTGTCGTCATTGTGACAGCGCATCGGTGCTACGATTGGAAGTGGGTCACCGCCCACGCCCCCCTCGTGGTGGACACTCGTGGGGTGACCCGCCACTTTGAGGCACCCAATGTGGTGCGCTTGTAAGGAGGCGAGAGCGATGGTGTCCCGATGGTTCTTGACAGTGGCTCTTATGGGACTCCTTACTGCGCTCGGAACCGCTCAAACAGAACCTTACAAACTTAACCCCGGCGACCAAATCCACATCCTTGTGGTGGACGAACCCGACCTTTCAGGCGAGGTGACAATTGGTCCTGATGGCTTCATCCGCTTGCCTCTCATCGGTTCCCTTCAAGCGACGGGCTTGACTGTTGACGAATTGGCGGCGCAAATTGAGAAAGCCCTCCGACAATACATCCGCGAACCCAAAGTGATTGTCAACCTCAAGCAATTCACGCCGCTGGCGCGGCGGGTCTATGTGATGGGGGCGGTGAAAGCGCCTGGCGCCTATCCCCTCCCGCTGGCGGGACCGACAACAGTTTTTGACGCCATCATGCTGGCGGGAGGATTTACGGAGAATGCCGACTGGGAACGGGTGCGGGTTTTCCGGCGCGATGGACAAATGCAAACGGTCAACCTCCGCAATGTGCAAGCGGGTGACTTGACAGGGGGCGGAATCGTTCAGCCCGGCGATGTCGTCTGGGTGCCTCCTGCCTACATCCAAATCACCATTGTCGGGGCAGTGCCTAAAAGCGGAGCAATTGTCGTGCCCACTCGTGCCACCCTGTTGGATGTCCTCGGCACAGCGGGGGGGTGTTACCGACCCGTCTGCCACAGTGCGAATTTTCCGAAGTGGTGTGGAAATGCTGAGTGTTCCGTGGACGAAGTTGGTGGCAGGCGAAATCCCCTCCTTCCCCCTCCAAGAAGGCGATACTATCTTGGTTTCCGTCAAGGATGTCTCTGGTGTTGTCGTCACGGGAATGGTGCAGCGCCCTGGGATGTTCAACCTTGTCGGGAAAGTGACCTTGTTGGGCGTGTTGGCGATGGCGGGGGCACCCCTCACGGAAGGGCGACCAATGCGAGTGCGCGTTTTGCGGCAGGGGCAGGAAATCCTCCAAGTGCGGTTGGACACCGCCACCAACGCTCCGGCGATGAACGAATTGGCAATGGAATTGCAGTCAGGCGACATCGTGGCAGTAGAGCCCCTGACAGTTCGGGTGACCTTGTTGGGAGCGGTGCAGAAACCAGGGGCTTATGAGTTGCCCATCAATTCCCGCATCATGGACCTGCTGGCTCAGGCGGGCGGGTTGCAACCCAACGCCAACTTGTTCAATGTCTCCGTGAACCGCAAGGGAGAAGTCCTGACTTTGAACCTTGCGCGCCTGTGGGAGGGCGAGATGGAGCAGAACTTAGAGTTGCAGGATGGAGACTTGGTACTGGTGCCAGCATCCCAACGCATTTGGGTCACGGGTGCTGTCCAGCGCCCCGGCAGTTTTGATTACCGTCCTGACATGACGGTCTTGGATGCAATCAGCCTCGCTGGCGGACCGCGCAGTTTGGAGGAAGCGGATTTAAGCGCTGTCCGAATTGTCAGCGGCGACACTGCTCGGACGGTCAACTTGGAAGCCGCCTTTCGGACTGGTGCCGTCTCAGTAGAGCCCATCCGCCCCGGCGATATCCTCATCGTGCCCGAACGGGCGAAAGCGTATGTGTTCGGGGCTGTTGCTCGTCCGGGCGCTATTGGGGTTCGGACAGGCGACACTGTCCTCACCCTCATCAGCAACGCGGGCGGTCCCTTGCCCGATGCCAACTTGAGCGATGTGGTATTAGTGCGGATTGTCAAGGAGAAGCCAACAGTCACCAAGTTGAACTTGGCGGAAGCCATTCAGAAAGGGCGGTTAGACCAGTCACCGCCCGTTCAGCCGGGCGATGTCCTGTATGTGGGGCGGAAGCGACGCGGGAGCGGTTGGGAGGACTTTGCCCGCATCATCGGGTTGGCGAACAGCGTTGCCCTCTTGACCTACTACCTCGGTCGGTAGGCACCTTTCCCCTTAGGGACTGACTGCGGCAAACTGAAAAAGCCTTTGGGGGCAACCGAAGCGTTGGGGGTTTGGGTTCCCTTGACAGGGAGGTTGAGAGCATGCGGCGGACGCAGGTCACACCGCAAACAACCAGAACGCCGTCAACCAATTCTCACAACCGCTCCCACATCACCCTACTCCTGTGCGACGACCATCCCCTCTTCCTGCTGGGATTGAAAACCTTCCTGGAGCGACAGGACGGGATTAAGGTCGTTGGGGAAGCAACGGATGCCGAAACCCTGTTAAAACTGGCTACCCGCTTGCAGCCAGACATTGTCATCATGGACATGTCCACCGCAAAGCGGAACGACTTTTTGGTGTTGCACCAATTGGCGGAATTCTGTCCCGACACGAAAGTCATCATCATCACGGGTTACTGCGACCCCGTTGATTTGTTGCGCTCCATCCGAGCGGGCGCTCAAGGCTACCTCTTCAAATCCAGTGACCCGAACCTGATTTTGAACGCCATCGCTACCCTTCGGGACGGGAAACCGTGGATTCAACGGGAGTTTACCGAGCAATTGTTTGATGTCATCACCGACCTCTCCCGCATCGCCATGCCTCCCCCCATCCAAACCTTATCCTTGCGAGAACGAGAGATTTTGCGCCTCGTCTCCGAAGGGCTAAGCAACAAAGAGATTGCCTCAAAGTTGCACTTGAGCGTGCAAACCGTCAAAGTCTACTTGACCCGCATCTTCCACAAATTAAGCGTCCGAAACCGAGTGGAAGCCGCCCAATACGCCATCCTCCACCTGAACGAATGGGCAGATTGAAACAGCCCAAGGAGATGGGGAGGGCTCACCTTTCAGGGAGCCAAAATCAGGCAGCCATGATGATGGCATTGGGCTTATCTTGACGAGCGCTCCTGAGTAAAGGAGACAGGGAAATGGCAAGCGGCTTTCAGAACACGGAACAGGAAAGCAAGACGGCAACACAGCCGCAGCGAAGCGACGGGCGCTCCCAAAGTTTAGCCCGGCGGGTGGCACGAAATATGCTCTCTCGCTCCGCCCGCCACCTCGTCAGCGCCCTTGTTGGCTTCGTCCTCATCCCGATGTTCACTCGCTACTTGGGTGCAGAACAGTATGGTGTCTGGGTGTTGGCGCAAAGCGTCGTCGGCTACCTCAACCTGATGGAGTTTGGGCTCACAACGACCCTCATCCGACACCTCGCTGCGGCGAAGGCGACCGGTGACTACACTCAAGCGAACCGCATTTTGGGGCAATTGGCGACGATGATGTGGGCGGTCGGAGGGCTCATCACCCTCGTCACCATTATCGGCACTTTGTTGCTTCCATACCTGTTCAAACTCTCGCCCGAACAGGCAATCCTTTTCCAGTGGGCATTTTTGCTCATCGGTATTCAAGCGGCGTTAGGGGTGATAACGAACATTTGGGAAGGCGCAATGTCGGCAGCGGAAGACTACCACATCCTCAACGGGCTTTACATCTTCGCTGCACTGGCTCGGTTCGCCTATTCCGTCATCCTGCTCAAACTGGGCTATGGGCTGCTGGCTTTGTTGAGCGCCCAGTTTGTCGTTATCGGCATCGTTTGGCTCCTTGACCACCTTTACATGAAATGGCGCTACCCACAGTTGAGTTTCCGTCCCCGTTGGTATGGTTGGCGAGAAGCCAAACCCTTAGCCAAATTCAGCACTGCTGTGTTTGTAAGCCACATTGCAGGCTTACTGGCCAACGACACCGACAAAGTCATTGCAGGCGCCATGCTCGGTCCCACCGCCGTCGCCATCTACCAAGTCGGCTACAAACTTTATGACCTTGCAAGAACGGTTTTTGCCAACTCTATCAGCGTGCTTATGCCGACGGCGGCAGCGCTGGCTGCACAGGGCGACCACGAGCGTTTGCGCCAAATGATTTGCCAAGTTAGCGCGGCAATGGTCGCCCTTCTCAGCGCAATCTACATGCCCTTCATTCTTTACGGAAAAGACTTCATCCAACTTTGGGTAGGTCCCAAGTTCACTTTATCGGCGACGGTGTTAACTTGGCTGAGCATTGCGATCCTGTCTGGCGCCCACAACCGTGTTTTAGGGGCAGTGTTTTGGGGCACAGGGGATTGGTGGGTTAACACTTACCCTAGCGTGATTTATGCCCTTGCCAATGTTGCTATCAGCATCCTGTTATGCTGGAAATGGGGACTTGTCGGTATCGCTGCGGGAACGACGCTGACCGCCATCCCCGGCGTCCTTTGGCTGACTTGGTATGCGATGAAAAGGTTCCGATTATCGCCTTGGGACCTTTTGGGGCGAGTGTGGGCGGGAGCCCTCTTGGGTATGGCTTTTGGATGGCTCGTGGGGGATTTCTTTTCGCTCGTCCTCCCACTCTCGCTTTTACGCTTGCTCTTGCAAGTTATCCTTTTTGAAATCGGATTTTGGGCGGTGATGGTGACTTTTGGTCTCACCCCTGCCACCAAACGACAAATGAAAGCGGCTATACTTGGGATGATTCCTGAAAGGGCTCCCTTAGCAGGAGGTGTAGACCGATGAGGTTCTCCCTCCCTTTAGCGCAAAACTTCTCATTGCCATCAGTGACGAGGAAGGCGAAGCCGAGTTGTCCTTTTATCAACAAACAGGGGAGCACGTGCAATCATTGTCCAACCAGAACGACCTCTTCCACCATGCACACGGATGTGCCATAGTGATTGCCCCCATTGTATCGCTCAAATCACTGTGGAAGAGGTAAAGAAGGCTATCATCAAACTACTTGATTGAGGTGTTTGACGGAAGCTTTGCCTTCTTCTTGAAAACAAAAGTTTGCGCCTAACCGCCTAACGGCGCTTTTACCAGATGGATGGGAGATGGTTCATGCGACTTCTATTCCTCATCCATGCCTATCCGCCCGATGTGATTGGGGGACACGAAATCCGCTGCCAAAGGACGGCAGAAGGGTTGCGGCAGCGGGGGCATGAGGTTTTAGTGCTCACGACCTTTAAACGGGAAAACGGTCCACGCAAGGAAGGGCATGTCTGGCGGTTACTCCGCTCTAAATGGTCAGAAGACCCGAAGCGCTCCGCCTTCAAGTGGGTCTTCGTCTACCGACACAATGTGAAAGTCTTCAACCGCGTTGTGAGAGAGTTTCAACCTGATGTTATCTGCCGATGGGGACTTGACTGGTGCACGGCGGCATTCACCCTCTATGTCCACCAAAATGCCCCTTGCCCCATCGTGACCTTTGTGGGCGGTGGAACTCCCAGTGTTCCCGATGACCTATGGTTCCACTTTTGCCGAACGCCAGCAAAAGGGCGAGTGCGAAATTGGGTTAAAAAAGCCTTAGTTAGTCTGGCAGGTCTTTGGATTCCGACGCAACCTCAGCCCCTCGTTTACGACACCGTGACTTTCAACAGCCGCTTCGCGCGGGATTGGTGCTTGAACCGAGAGGGTTGGAAGGTGAAGCGCCCGGTGGTCATCTATGGAGGCGTGGATACGCACCAATTCCCGCCCCGTCCCTCAAGGGCTTATCACCATCCGCCCCACTTCCTATTTGCCGGTCGGCTTGACCCTGAAAAAGACCCATTCTCTTGTCTGGAAGCGGCAGCGAAATTAGCGCAAAAAGGGTTGCCTATTCAATTGACCTTAGCCGCCGGCTCCACCGTTGACATCTATCAGACCTACGCCCGCACCGTTTGGCAACGAGCGAAGGAACTGAACGGCATCGTCCAAGTCCGACTGCAAGTGCCCCCATCCGAGATGCCTACTGTCCTGCACCAACATGATGTGTTCGTTTTCATTTCGCGTATGGACGGATGGCCCAATGCCCTTTTAGAAGCGATGGCGTGTGGGTTAGCAGTGATTGCGACCCGATGCGGCGGTCCTGACGAAATCCTTATAGAGGGCGAAAACTGCTTGATTTTTCCTTTTGGCGATGCCGATGCGTTAGCGGAGCGGATGGAGCAACTGATTCGTGACCCCGCCTTGGTCGTCAAACTCGGACAGAACGCCCAAAAACTCATCCGCGAACGATTCACCTTAGAGCGCTACTTGGACGAAACGGAAGCGCTGCTTTTGAGCGTAATGCGTAAAGTGTAATCCGTAGCCCTATTCCCTCTGCCTTTTGCCCTATGCTCCATGTCATTAATGTCGGAGCGGCGTTAGCCGCGAAAGGATGAAAGCAAAGGTCGCGCCTTACAGCGCTCCTACCGTTGGATTAAGTCAACCGCAAGGGCGAAGGAGAGAAGTGCAATGAAGCAAAAGCGAGACTTATTGGTGATTTTGGGGCGGTTGCCTTGTCCGCCTTACGCAGGATTAACGGTGCGCTATGCCTATTTCTTGGAAGGCTTAGCATCTCACTGGCGTTTGTGGGTCGTTGCTTTTGCTGACCTCAAGCAAGGCCAACGGAAAGAAAGCGGGATTGCAGCGATGCAACCTTTTTGCCATCGTTTGGAAGTTGTAGACCTTCCCCCTGAGCCGACGGGGTGGCGTCGCTACCTGTCCTTGGTTCTGTCCCGCAAACCTTGTCACAATGTCTTACCTTACTACACCCGAGAGTTTCGGGAACGATTGCGGAGGCTGTTGCGAACAATTCGTCCCGATGTGGCTCTGCTCCTCTATCTGCCCGTCGCCGATTACCGCTACGAAGTGCCCGCGGGGGTGCCCGTCGTGCTGGATCACCCTGACGCTTTTTCGCCTGCCTTTTTTCAAGCCGCCGCACAGTCTTATGGTTGGCATCGCCGTTGTTTTGCCCTATTGGATACTTGGAAACTGAAGGCATTTCAAAGACGGGCTGCAAAGGAATGCGACCTGAACATCGTGGTGAGCGAGGAAGATAAACGGCTCTTGCTCTCCCTTTGCCCCACAGCGCAGGTTACCGTGTTGCCGAACGGTGTAGACCTTGCTCAGTATGCTCCGGGTAGCAGCGAAGGGGAAAAGGACGGAATAGATGTGCTGCTGACGGGCGTCTTCACCTACTCGGCGAACATAGAGGCTGCCTGCTATCTGTGCGAAGAGATCATGCCTTTGGTGTGGCGCAAACGCCCCAAAACAACGGTCATGTTGGTGGGAATGCAGTTTGCGGAGCGGGTGCGGCAACTTGCTACCGAACGGGTTCGGTTGGTAGAGAATGTCCCTGACATCCGCCCTTACTATCAATCCGCGAAAGTGTTTGTGGCTCCCTACCGTTTTGTCTTCGGCATCCGCTATAAGATTTTGGAAGCAATGGCGATGGGCAAACCGATTGTTGGAACCTCGGCAGCCTTCTTGGGTATCCCTGCACAAGATGGTGTGGGTTGCTTGATTCGCGATGACCCTACCGAATTTGCTGATGCCCTTTTGTGGCTTCTGGAAGACGCTGGGAAACGCCAATCCTTAGGAGAGCAAGCCCGCGCTTTCGTCGCCGAGCATTTTGACCGCCATCGCATTGTCGCTCGGTTGAACGAGAGGCTGGAGGGGATTGCCCGATGAGAATTCTCTTTGTAGCGCCGTTGATTGGTCCTGTCCATAGTTCGGGGCGATTGTGGGTGAAGTGGCTGCGTCGGTTGGGGCATGAAGTGACGACTTTTGATTATCGGCAAGCCGTCATCCCTGAGCGGTGGCAGGTGAAAATCAAGGGTGGACGGCGCCTACAACGGCTGTTGATGCAATTCCCTTTGCGCCAAGTCGCCCTCCAACGCCCTTACGATTTGATTTTCGTCCTCAAGGGCGAGACCATCTTGCCTTCCACCCTCCGTGCCATTCGCCAGCGCCATAAGGGCTTGCTCATCAATTGGATGGGGGACGAACCCCTTCATTTCCACAACATTCGTAACTCCTTGCCCTTTTACGATACCATTTTCCTAATCGACCGAGGCTGGGTAGATTCAGTGCGAAGGCTCGGTTATCGTGCAGAGCATTTACCCTACGGCTGTGACCCTGAGGTGCATCGCAAAGTGCTTCTAAGTGACCAAGAGTTGCGGTATTTTTCTGCCGAGGTTTGCTATGTAGGACGGCGGGATGAACGGGAAAATCTTCTGGCACAATTAAGCGGTGTCCCGATGAAGATTTGGGGGTATGGCTTCAAGCAGACAAAATTCACCGAGTTACGCCCTTTCATCGCTGGCAGCGCTTTGAACGAGGAGGAAATGGTCAAAGCCTTCAACGCTGCAAAAATCGTGCTGAATTTGCAGCCTTCACACCTTGTAACGGGTGTGAATTACAAAATCCACGAGGTGGCAGGGTGTGCCGCTTTCCAATTGATTGACTTTAAACCTGAAGTTGCTGAGATGTATGAGCTAGGCAAGGAGATCGTTTGCTTTCAGACACTGGATGAACTGAAGGAACTGATTGCCCGTTACTTGCGGGACGAAGGGGAACGGCAACGGATTGGGGAGGCTGCTCAGCGCCGCGCCTATGCTGACCACACGCTGGAGCAACGCGTCCGCAAAATGATGGAGATTCTTTCCGTAATGCGGTAAATCGTCATGCACAACTTCTGCCCTACACTCCACTTACGGCGCTCCTACGGTGAGGTTTCATGCGATTGTAGGGGGCGGCGTCAGCCGCGAATTGAAAACATGTTCAGGGAGGTCACGGTAGGTAATGGTGCTGGTAGAGCGGCTGCGACGCTTTTGGCGAAAGCCCTTGCGGGACAAGGTATGGAGTTTGCGGGCACATTTAGCCCCTTGGCTCCCATTGCCAATGCGCCTTGAGTTTGGGGCATGGTGGTTGGTGTGGTATGACTCCACAAGCCATCGCATTTACCAGCGAAGTTATGAGCCCAACACGCAAGCGTTTTTGAAAGGCTTTTTAAAGACGGGCATGACCGTTTTGGACATCGGTGCGCATCATGGCTTTTACACCTTATTAGCCGCCCGTTGTGTTGGGCTGGTGGGGAAAGTCACCGCCTTTGAGCCATCGCCTCGCGAGCGACGCAGGTTAATTTGGCATGTCCGCTTGAACCGATGTCCTCAAGTGCTCGTAGAGCCCTTCGCTCTTTCTGACCGTGAGGGAACGATGGAACTTTACCTGACGCAGGATAATAGCGCCAACAGCCTTTCCCCCCCTAAGATCTCGCCTATCGTCGGCAAGGTGACTGTTAAAGTGACGACACTGGATGCCTATTGCCAACGCAACCGCATTGAGCGAGTGGATTTGGTCAAAATGGATGCGGAAGGGGCGGAGTTGTTGATTTTGCAAGGGGCAAAGAAATTGCTGCAGGGTAAGCTTCGTCCAGTCATTATCACGGAAGTGAACCCCCAAACAGCTGTTCGGTTTGGCTATTCAGTGGACGACTTGAAGGCATTTTTGACGGAACTAAAGTTCCACTGCGTGGCTGTGCCCGGTGAGGAAAATGTGATTGCCGCTCCCACCGAGCGGATGGAGGAAGTTGCCGTTATTACGGAACGTTGTTGGCGCACTTGATGGCAATTCAGTGTGGCTCTCTGATTAGGTGACTTTTGATGCGTGGATTGGGACGATTGCGGCGGTGGAAACGAAGGGTGCGAGCGTGGTGGCGGCATCGGCGAGGGTTGGCAGGGAAGGGGGCGAGCATCCTTTGCTATCACCGTGTCGCTCACTTACCCGAATCACCTCGCCGGCTTTGGGTCAGTTCGGAAAGGTTCGCTGAGCATCTGGACTACCTGGTGCACCATTGCCATCCCCTTTCGTTGGCGGATTTGGTGCGAGGGATTCAAGAAGGGCGATTGCCTGAGCGAAGTGTCGTGGTGACTTTTGATGACGGCTATGCTGATAACCTGTGGAATGCAAAGCCTTTATTGGAGCGTTACGGCGTTCCGGCGACGGTCTTCGTGACCAGCGGGTTCGTGGGACAAGACCGCCTATTTTATTGGGACGAATTAGCCTGCTTGATGTTGGAGTCAACCGATAGCGCTCTTGACATCCTCACCATCACGCTCCCTGATGGGAAGCAGCATCACTATTTGCTTTCCACTCCCTCTCAACGGTTGCGAGCCTATCACGCCCTTCATGACCGGCTGCGCCCACTGCCGCCCACTGAGCGGGAGCAAGTGTTAGAGCAAGTGCGTTCCCAGTTGGGCAGTCTGACACAGGCGCAACGGGAGAAGCATCGGGCGTTGCGTCGGGAGGAATTGCATGTGTTGGGGCAGGACGAATTGGTGGAGGTGGGTGCCCACACGGTCTCCCATCCCGATTTGCCTTGTTTGCCTGAGGCGATGCAATGGCAGGAAATCTATGAGAGCAAGCGGCAATTAGAAGCGTTGCTTCAACGCCCCGTTCGGTTCTTTGCTTACCCTTACGGGAGCGGCAACGAACGGACACGAAAGTTGGTGCAACAAGCAGGATTTGAGGCAGCGTGTGCCCTGTATGAAGGGGTGATCAACCTCACCTCCCATCTCCTTTGGCTCCCCCGCTTGTTCGTGGAAAACTGGGACGGAGACGGATTGGCGCGGAGGATGAGGGAGATTTGGTAAGGCAAAGACTTAGGGACGCAGGGACACGAAGATGAAACGGTGAAGCGGAGAAGCGGCTATTGGGACGAGTAAACCTTTCGGGAGATGGACGAACACTACGACCCTCTCATTGTAAACTGGTGCGGATGGTGGACAACCCTCGTCCTGGTTGGTTGTGTCCGAAGCGGGGGAGACATAGGGAAACGGGGAATTTTTCTCCGCGTCTCCGCTTCACCGTGTCGCCGCGTTATCGTTAAAAGGTGAAAGCCATGCGCATTCTCGTCCTGACATCGCACTTGTTTCCCAACTACAAAAACCCGCATGCAGGTTCGTTTGTAGTAGAGCAGGTGCGGCATTTGCGGGAGTTTTGCGATATCACGGTGTTGGTGCCTCATCCTTGGGTGCCGTCGTTGCTGGCGAAACTGAGCGCCAAGTGGCGCTCCTATGCGGAGCTTCCTTCCGAAGAGACCATCGCCGGCATCCGCGTCTTGCACCCTCGCCGCATCGTCATCCCGAAGGTCAATTCGTGGGCGTGGATGACCTTTTCGGTCACGCTCAGTTACTGGCACTTCCTTTCCCAATCCTTCCGCCGCTCCGCTTCCCCGTTTCCCCGCTTTTCCGTTTCTGAGGTTGACCTGATTGAGGGACATTTTGCCCTCCCTGATGGGTTCGCCGCCGCCTGGTTAGGCAGAAAGTTCGGCAAGCCGAGCCTCGTCCATGTGCATGGGACGGATGTTCACACCCTCCCGAACGAGTCGCCCTTGTTGCGGCGGTTAGTGATTGGAGCGTTGCGCCATGCCGACGGGGTGCGGTCGGTCAGCCAAGCCATCGCCGACCTCACTATAGCGTTGGGTGCCGATGCTGACAAGGTGCGGGTCATCCCTAACGGCGTGGATGTTCGGCGATTTTCTCTGATGCCCAGAGACATTGCAAGGAAGCAGTTAGGTTTAGACCCGCAGCGCCGTTACCTGCTCTATGTCGGTCGGTTGGTGGCGGTCAAAGGCGTGGAGTTGCTGCTTCACGCTGCCGCTGTGGTCATGGCACAATGTCCTGATGTTGACCTTTTGCTCGTGGGCGATGGGGCGTTGCGGGCATCCCTTCAAGCCCAAGCAGAACAACTTGGCATCCCTTCCCGAACCCATTTCGTCGGCGTTCAGTCTCATGACCTCATCCCGCTTTGGATGAATGCGGGGGATGTTTTGTGCTTGCCCAGCCACAAGGAAGGCATGCCGACTGTTTTGTTGGAAGCCCTCAGTTGCGGGACACCTGTCGTGGCGACGGCAGTCGGTGGTGTGCCGGAAATCGTGGCGGATGGCAAGGTTGGCTATCTTGTTCGCTCCCGCGACCCAGAAGAATTAGCAACTTGCCTGCTGCAAGCACTCTCTCAAGACTGGAACCGAAGTGCCTTGCGGGACTACGCGATGCAATTTTCCTACGAGAGGGTGACCCAGCAGTTGCTGGCGATGTATGGGGAGTTAATGGATGCGAAGCGTCCTGCGCAAAGTGTAACGGAGTAGCCCCACGCTTGTCCTTTCGCGGCTAACGCCGCTCCTACCCTCAAGGGCAGAGGGTTTAAATTATGCAGGACGAGTGAGGTGTTTCCGATGACCCCGAAAGTGCTTGTCCTCTTCCGCAACGACGATTTGTGTGCGTGGAGCAACCCGGCACACGAAGAGCGGTTGCTTTTTCTCTTCACCGACTATAAAGTGCCCATGACACTGGGTGTCGTCCCGAAAGTTCGGGGATGGCATTTGACGGACAACCGTGCCATTGTGCAGTTGTTGGAGCAAGCCAAAGCATCAGGACATGAATTGGCACTGCACGGCTTGGAGCACGACCACCACGAATTTGAGCGGTTGCCAATAGATGAATTGCGTCGGCGCCTTGCGGAAGGGCAACGGTTGATGCGAACATGGTTTGGTGAACCTGCCCAAACCTTCATCCCGCCCGACAACGCCCTGTCAAGGGCCGTCCTATCCCTTTTGGCAACGCAGGAAATCAGTGTCGTATCGTCTGGTCCGCCCCTTCTCCCTCTCTTGGGAAACCAACCGTTCGTCGTGGATGCAGTGGCTCGGCTTTTCTTTGCCCCCTTGGTGGTGCTCATTCGCCATCTAGCATCTTTGCCCCTCTCCCAGCCGTTGCCGTTGGTCATCTACTTTCACTCGTGGGAGGTGCGGACTAAACCCCATTGGGAGCGGTTGGCTATTTTGCTGCAAACGGTGCGGGAGACGGAGGGTGTGGTGGCGACAACTTTTGCCCAAGCCCTTCATCAATTCCCTGACGCCCTGCGAGTTTGGGTTGAGTGGCGGCAGAACGAAACGATGGTGCAGCGGTGGAACAGTGCCTTCCATCATCGGGCTTTCCGCAGGGCAAGGATGCTTCATCGCTATTGGCGAGATTCTCACGCTCGTTGGTTCCCTGCCCCGGCTTTGGAAGAATGGCTGGTGCGGGCTTATGCTGCCGCCGTGCAGGGCGATGTAAGGGCGTTGGAGCAAATTGTCCTCCACCCTGCAAGGCAATTCGTAGGAACGACGCTTTCTCAATCTGCGGAAACTCTTATCGGGTGGTGTTCTTTGGCAGCGGTGGCGACTGTCCACCATTTCACCCGACCGCGACTGCCCACCAAAATGGAAGATACGTTGGGTGCCGTCGCATCATCCCACCTCGCCACATTGGCTGGGGTCAATAGTGCGCAACCGAGGCGGTCTCTTGTCTACCTTTCTTTTGATTTCCGTCTCGTTGCGGAACATGCCGCCATGACCAGCCGGGCGCTGGCAAAGCGGGGATGGCAGGTGACTTTCGTGCACCCCAAAGGAGCCATCTGGAACGTAAAAAGAGACGGGTTAAGGTGCCTTGAGGTGGAAAACTCGGCAATTGGAGCCCAAAAGGAGATGGCAAAGTTAATTGCGTCATGGCGACCGCCGATCGTCTACGCCCGCCAACATTGGAAAGGCATTTTGCCCCTCCTCATCGCCCACCGACATGGCATCCCTTATGTCGCCGAATTCAACGGACTGCGCCATCGGGGGATGCTCCGAAAAAACCCGAAAAGCGTGAAGGCGCACCTTATCCGCTTTTTGGAGCGTCAAAGCGCCCGATTAGCAACTGCCCTTGTCGTCCCTTCCCGCACTCTCGCCGAGCGGATTGCCGCATTGGTTGGCTCAAACACTGAAATCCACGACCTCAGAACTGTCCCTTGCACTTTACCCCTCACCAATTACGCCCTTCCTCTCTTCATTGTGCCCAACGGGATAGACCCTGCCATCTTTTGCCCCCGTCCTGCCGAGGCGGTGCGGCAACAATTGGGGTTGCCGACGGAAGGACGCATCATCGTCTATGCGGGCAGCCTGCATGTATGGCAAGGCATTGATGTGCTCCTTCACGCTTTCGCCCGATTGAGAACCCACTTTCCCGACTGCCGCCTCCTCATCGTCGGCGGTCAGGACGAGCCCGGAAAGGACACCTACCACCAATTGGCTCGCGAGTTGCGCGTTGCCGATTACACCCACTTCATCCCCTTCGTGCCCTACGAGCAAAGTGCCTTATGGATTGCGGCAGGAGATGTTTGTGTGGCGCCGTATCTGGATAGTTATCGTGAGTATGGAGGAGGCTCGCCGCTCAAAGTGTACGCCTACCTTTCCTGCGGTCGCCCCATTGTGCTGTCCGATTTGGGTGAGTTCGTGGAAGCCGATTTGGTGCGGCAAAGCGGGGCGGGGTTGTTAGTGCCGGAGGGCGATCCCGAGGCGTTGGCGGATGCACTGGCACGCTTGCTCGCTGACCCTTCCTTGCGTGAGGAGATGGGGAAGCGAGGGCGAGAGGCAATCCTGAGCGGCTACACTTGGGACCATAATGCGGAGCGAATTGAAAGGGTGTTGGAGGGCGTAATGCGGAAAGCGTAACGATGTGGGAGCCAGATTAGCGGCTACCCACTTGGTTCCGCTGCTTCGCCATCCTATTCGGGGGAGGCGCAGCCTAATGGGCGCATCCGCTTTTGGGGTTCCATCACCGAGGTGGGCAAACAGTCTAAAACGCCTTCTTTGACAAAGGGTTCAAACCTTGAAGGGAGGAGCCGCTATGGTTTTCCACTACGACCCAGCAACGGACATGCTTTACATTGAACTGGCGCCCAGACCGAGCGTAGAAGAAGTTGCCCTCAAAGTTGTGCTGGACTTTGATGAGCAAGGGGCAGGGGTGGGCATTGAAATTGAAGACGCTACAATTGGGTAAGGAGTGAACCCCATGCGCCTCTTCTACATCAACTACGCCGACCTTTCGGTCGCTTATGGGGCAACAGTCTGTATCGTGGAGTTAGCGCGGGCACTCGTTAAGCAAGGGCACGAAGTTACCGTCATCGTCCCTCAATTCCGCCCCAACCCTCATTACGCATCTCGCTTTGCGCAGGATGGCTTTGACGTTGCGGCTGTCCCCATTCGGGATATCCGGTTCGTGCGGAAGATTGCCTTCTATTGGCGCTCGGCGTTGCTGGTCTGTGAGCTGGCACGCATTAAGCGTCCCGATATCCTCTACTGGGGCGAAATGACCTACACCCTCACACCCTCCCTTGTTTCCAAACTTTTACGCATCCCTTACGCCATCATCGCTCACGGGTTCGCCCCCGACGAGTTGCGGGTCTCCCGATGGCGGATGGCAATTGTCAAGTGGTGTCAAAAAGTCTACTTTGGCAACGCGGATGCCATCATCACCGTCACGCCCAAAATCGCTGAGCGAATCAGTGAAGTCTATGGCGTGCCGAAGGAGCGCCTCCATCCTATTGAAAACGGCGTCAACCTGGAGCGGTTCAAGCCAATGGACAAAGGCACCGCGCGGTCGCTATTGGGGCTCCCTGACGGTTACACCTACATCGGCTGGGTCGGCTACTTCTTCCCTTGGTCGGGGGTGGAGACGCTGCTGCAGGCGGCAAAATGCGTCTTGAGCGAAGAGCCATCCGCTCGCTTCATTATCGTCGGGCACGGACTCTGGGGCACGCATTTGACCGACTTTGCAAAGGAGTTGGGGTTGCGAGTTTTGGATGGAACGAAATGGGGAAGCAGAGAAACAAAGACGCGGGGCGAAAAAATCACCGCATTCCCACTTCCCCGTGTCCCCGCGTCCCCTGAGCATTGGGATGTCTGGTTCACGGGAGAGGTGCCCAACGAGTTGGTGCCAGTGTTCATCAACGCGTGGGACATAGGGGCAGCGCCTTACCCAGGTGGTCGGAACGAAAAGAGTGGTGGCTCGTCCATGAAAATTCGCGAATACTTTGGCTGTGGTGTTCCTGTTGTGACGACCGATGTGGCGGGGATTGGAACTCGGTGGTTGGTCGGCGTGGCGGGGGAGCAAGGGGATGCCCGCTCGTTGGGGGAGGAACGGAGAGTGGTTGGGGAACGGGGCATTCTCGTCCCGCCCGATGATCCGGAGCGCTTTGCTGCTGCCTTACTGTGGCTCTTCCGTCACCGCAAAGCCCGCCAGCAAATGGGCGTTGCTGCCCGCCGCTTCGCTGAAGCCTATTGCAGTTGGGATGAAGTGGCGCGCCAAACCGTCGCCGTGTTTGAGCGCATTGTGCGTAAAGCGTAACGATCGGGAGCGGAGAGGAAGGAGCAGAGAACGAAGGGCAGAGGGCAAAGGGAAAGGGTAGAAGCGCCGTTAGGCGCGAACTTTTGTTTTTTTCGCGGCTAATGCCGCTCCTACCGTAGGAGCATGGAGCAAAAAGCATGGAGCACAAGGAATGGAGCGAAGGGCAAAGAGTTGCGGGTTACCCTTTACGCATCACAAGTTACGCTTCGGAGGTGACCCTTCATGACACCCCGCCAGCAAGTCTTCGCCATTGCCGCCAGCATCGTCATCGTCTTGCTGGTCTTTGAGTTGGTTCGGCGGCGTCGGTTGCGGGAGGAGTTCACTTGGCTTTGGATGCTCAGCGCTGCTACCATCCTCCTCATCACTGTCCGCTACGATTTGCTCGTCGCCGTCACTCACCTGATTGGTGCCGTTTTGCCCACCACGACCGTCTTCCTGTTCGGCATCCTGTTTCTTTACCTCATCTGCCTGCATTACGCCGTCAAGGCAACCACTTTGACCGAGCAGGTCAAGAAACTGGCGCAAGCCCATGCCCTTCTGGAAGCCGAATTGCGGGAAGTCAGAAGGAGCATGGAGCACGGCGCAGGGAGCACGGCGCAGGGAGCAAAGGACAGAGGTTAGGAGCGCCGTCCAGGGTGACCTTTGGTGAACTTTTGCTTCTTTCGCTTTCGCGGCTAACGCCGCTCCTACAACAAAGGCGTAGGTTGGTGGAACTTGGAGGAACGCCGTTCGGGGCGAACTTCTGGCGAACTTTTGTTTTTTTCCGCCGCTCCGAGGTCGGTGGCTGTGAAAACGAAGCAGGCGAAAGCAGGCTCTGTCTTCGCAAATCCCGACTTTCGTTGGGGGCAGGTGGTGACAGTTGTCTGACTTCCGTAAAGACAAGCCCCAATGCGCTCGTCCTTTGTCGGCTAATTGGAGGTGTCTTAAGCGTGCAAATGAGACAACTTGAGGGTCTTTCCCTTCGCGCCCTTCTTTTTGGCACCTTCTTGCTGGCATTGCTTTTGCGGTTGGCGTTTTTAAGTATCAAGCCGTTAGCATGGTCACACCAACTTCAAGCCGGTGACGAGCCGCTGTATCATGGACTGGCGATTAACTTGATGCGTGGTGAGGGGTATGTGTTTGAGGGCGAGCCCCGAAGTTATCCGCCACCGTTACATCCCCTCTTTATCGCCGCAGTCTATCGGGTGGTTGGAATAAGTCCACCTGCCGTTCGGGTTATGCAAGCGGTGCTTGGCAGTTTGCTGTGCATGCTCATCGCCTGGTGGGCAGCAGCGATTTGGGGCAAACGGGCAGGGCTATTTGCGGGCGTCGTGGCAGCCCTTTACTATCCCTTCCTCCAACTTCCCCTCTACTTGATGACCGAGAACCTCTACTTGCCGCTGTTTATGGCGGCGGCGATGATGACTTGGCGGTTGGGTGATTGGACAAACCGAAGGAATGAACTTGGAAGTCCGCTCCGACGACAGTCGGGCGCTCACCTCTGGGTGAAAGCCCTCTTAGCGGGTGTGCTGTGGGGTCTGGCTGTGTTGACGCGGGAAATTGCAAGGGGTGCTTTCTTCTTGGCACTGCTTTGGGCAATCGTGCGGACAAGGTGGCAGAAGACGTTTCTCTTGTTCGTCGCCACTTTGGTGGTCACTCTACCTTGGTCAATACGCAACCGCGCCGTGTTTAGGGCACCTTCTCAATCATCCGCACAAATCGTTCAGGTGCCAAAACAGCCGTTGTGGATGCGTCTTTTGCCTGGTGGATTGCTCTACATGTCTTTCGGTCCACCCGGAACCGAACCACGCATCTTGGGACATTGGAACTGGGGCAGTGATGTTCGGCGACCTGAGGAGCCTCCTAACCTGCCACAGACAGAGCGAGACCGTTGGCTAAAAGAGCAAGCCCTTGCTTACATCCGTGCCAACCCGACGGAGGCGATCGTTCAACGCATTCCCCGCAAGTTGGCGAACTTGCTTACACCCTTCTATGGCACCGCCAGTTTGCCCAACAAAGTGCTGACGACCTTTTGCTACTTGTTGCTCCTCGCCCTTAGCCTTCCTGCATGGTGGCAAGCCCTGCGCTCTCAAGACCTTGCGGAGCGGCGTTTGGCGGAATTGGTGCTGCTCATTGCTACTTTCACCTTTGTCTTCCATACCGTCTTCTACGGTGTCGTCCGCTACCGCTACCCCATTGATGCCCTGCTGTTGGTCTTTTCAGGGAAGAGCCTGAAGGACTTGGCAGGAAGGCTTTTTGTTTGCGGCTAACGCCGCTTCTGTCCAAGGGAGGGATTAGCCATGAAGACGCTCATTGTGATGCCGGCGCACAACGAAGCCCAGACTATCGGGGCAGTGCTTGCTCGCCTTCGGGCAGTTGTTCCTGATGCCGACATCCTCGTCATCAACGATGCCTCTACGGACGAAACGGCAAAAGTCGCTGAACAAGCAGGGGCGACAGTCCTCAACTTGCCCATCAACTTGGGCTACGGCGGCGCCGTGCAAACGGGCTTCAAGTATGCCAGCCGCAAAGGCTACGAGGCAGTCGTGTTGATGGATGCCGACGGGCAACACGACCCTGAGTGTGTTCCTGATTTGCTGACGGCATTGCAAGAGGCTGACTTCGTGTTGGGCTCTCGGTTCCTGGGCGATTGCCGTTACAAAGTCCCGCTGTCCCGCAGGATCGGGATGTGGCTGTTCGGGACGCTCGTCCGTCTGGTCACCCAGTTGCCCATCACCGACCCAACCTCCGGCTTCCAAGCCCTGCGTCGGGAAGTGGTGGTGTTTCTCGCCGACGAGCATTACCCTGTGGATTTCCCTGATGCCGATGTCCTCATCCTTCTGCATCGGGCGGGCTTTCAGATAAAGGAAGTGCCCGTCATCATGCACCAGCGGCTGCATGGTGAATCCATGCACTCGCACCGAAAGGCGCTCTACTATGTCTTCAAGATGTCGCTCTCCGTGCTGGCAACCTTGCTACGAACCGTCCCACGCGGTCGGTAGAGAAATAAGGAGCACGGAGCAGGGGGCAAAGGGTTACGGGTTACGCCTTACGCATTACGAGTTACGCTTTATGCTTTAAGGTGAGCGACAATGGCGAAACCGCTCGTTTCCGTCCTGATGCCCGTCTACAACCCACACCCCCTCTACTTCCGACAAGCCGTTGAAAGCATCCTCAACCAAACCTTGCCCGATTGGGAACTGGTCATCGTGGAAGACCCATCTCTACAGTCCGCCGCCGAAATTTTGAGGGAGTTTAACGATCCCCGCATCCGACACCTCCGCAACCCGAAGCGGACTTCCTTCCGTGAGCAACTAAACCAAGGGCTTGCAGAAACCCGTGCGGATTTGATTGCCCGTGCGGACGGTGACGATATTTGCGAACCGGATCGGTTGGAAAAGCAGGTCGCCTTCATGCACGCGCACCCTGAAGTCACCGTCCTGGGCACACAACTGGCAATCATCAATGGCGACGGAAAACTGCTTGGCTATTGCCGTTACCCGTGCGACCATGACTCTATCGTTGCCGCTCTGCGCCTTTTCAACCCCATTGCCCACCCCAGCGTCATGTTCCGACGGAAAGCCGCATTAAAAGCAGGGGGTATCAGCGTCCTGAGTATCATCCCAATGAGGACTACGACCTATGGTGTCGGTTGGCAAAGCAAGGGGCTCGGTTTGCCAATTTGCCCGAAGCCTTGGTGCGTTACCGCATTCACTTTGAAAGTGTAACAAAAGGCACAAAGGTAAGGGCGGCTTTGCGCGGCACGATAGAAATCAAACGGTTTTATTGGTGCGACGAGATGGATTTTCGGGCGAAGGTTCGGTTGTGGGGGGAGCGGCTGTTATTGCTTTTACCGCCCCGCTTTGTCGTTTGGCTGTTCCTGAAAACCCAAATCGTCCCCCCGCACAAGTTCGGGCCAGCCAAGAGCGGGGTTACGGGTTACGAATTACGCATTAACGCAGGTGATGACAGCGGATGGAGACGGCACAAGGGTTGAAGAATGAGCCGATGGAGACAGCGTTTCCGACTTCTCGGGGGGCGGTTTTGCTCCTTGCCGCTCAGTTTCTTGCCTTAGTGGCGGGTTTCTTCGTTACGCTCGTTTTGACACGAGTGTTGTTGCCCGAGGCATATGGACTTTATGCCGTTGCTGGTTCGGTGTTGGCGTGGATGGAAATTCTGGTGCTTGGTGGGTTCGGGGTCGCGTTGAGTAAGGCGGTGAGCGAAGGGGTTGTGGTGCCGACGACGGCGTGGCGATGGGTGTGGCGGTTTTACTTACCCTACTGCCTGCTGGTCTGGCTGAGTTACAACTTGGTGGCAATTGGCTTTGCTTTTTGGCTGCGGGATGAGCGGCTTATCAGGTTGCTTTGGGTTGCTGGCTTGGCGTTACCGTTCACGGGGCTTTGGGGGGCAGTGCGGGATTTGTTGATGGGCGTGCAGGCGTATGGGTTGCAGGCAACCGTTTTCGCCACTTACGCCCTTGGGCGAACGGTTTGGATCATTGGAGCGGCGTTGCTAACTCGCTCCGTCGCAGCGGTTCTGTTTGCCAATGCGTTGGGAGCCGTCACGGCTTTCGCAGTGGCAATGGGACTTTGGTGTTGGTGGTCGCAAGGGCGAACCTTCCCCGAGAGCGACCAACCAATTGTCTCACCTTTGGGGTTGGTCTTGCAAACGGGGTTGCCCGTGTTGCTGACAGCGGTTTTCCATCAATTGGCGATGGGGATGGACTTGTGGTTGGTGAAGCGGTTGATAGCGGACGCACCAGCGGCAGGCTACTATGGGGCGGCTCGCCTCTTTGCTTTCGTCCCTTTCGCCATCGCTGCCGGCATTAGCAATGCGTTGTATCCGGCGTTGTGCCGTGAGTTGGGCAAGGGGCGGCGAGAAAAAGCGACGGCGTTGACGAAGGAAGCGATGCGGGCATTGTTGGTGGCGTTGGTGCCTTTCTGTGCGGTTGTTTGGGCGACGGCACCTTCGTTGACTGCGCTCCTGTTTTCCACCCAGTTTCTCTGGGCGGCGGAACCGCTACGGTTCCTGACGGTCGCCATGTCGCTGTTCAGCGTGTTGGCAATTTATGGGACGGCGTTGGTGGCGGACAATCGGGCGGCGGTGAATTGGGGCATTGCGGTTTTGGCGTGTGGGCTTGCCTATGGGCTTTGCCACTGGCTCATCCCGTCGCAAGGCATCGTGGGGGCGGCGATGGCGATGGTGGCCGTTTGGACAGTAGGTGCCGGACTCACCGCCACCGCAACAGTTCGGCGATTGGGTTGGGTGATTCCGACGGCAACTTTAGTGCGGGTGAGCGTCGCTTCCTTTGGACTTTACTGGCTGGCTTCCCGATGGCATCTTGGAGGGCTCGCGTTGATTGGGGAATACTTGCTGCTTGGGACGCTTTATCTCGGCTTGCTGATCGCCTTGCGGGAGTTCACCCGAAGCGATTGGGTAACGCTGCAAACCGTCATTGTTGGGATTTGGGAAAATCTCCGACGACTGGTATGAGCAGGGAGCAGAGGGCAAAGGGAAGAGGGTAGGAGCGCCGTCAGGTGCGAACTTTTGTTTCTTTCTCGGCCAACGCCGCTCCTGCAGTGGGAGCGTGGAGCAAAAAGCATGAAGCGAAGGGCAAAGAGTTATGGGTTACCCTTTACGCATTACGCTTCACCCTTCCTCTGGTTCGGTGGGGCGGACGGCGATGGTGACGCTGGTGACGCGGTCGGTGTCTTTGATGGGCACTAATTGTCGCCCGCGAGCGGCTCGCCCCATCCGTCGCACCCGCTCCACAGGGATGCGGAAGATGACCCCTTTAGCGGTCGCAATGAGCACCTCGTCGTCGGGCTGGACGACCTGAACGGCGACGAGGTCACCCGTCTGCTTCGTCACCCCCATCAAAATCAACCCCTTACCACCACGCCCCTGCCTTCGGATTTCCTTCAACGGCACCCGCTTGCCGTAACCGAACTCGGAGACGACGAACACGGAGTCGTCGCCTTGCTCCACCAAATCAAAGGTCACCACTTTGTCGTCCCCTTGCAAGGTAATCCCCCGAACGCCTTGGGCGGCTCGCCCCATCGGGCGCACCTCGTCCTCTTTGAACCGAATGACCATCCCCTTAACGGTTGCCAGCAAAACTTCCTTGTTGCCCTCTGTCCACTTGACGCCGCACAATTCGTCACCTTCCGACAAAGTGATGGCTTGCACCCCCTTCGCCAGCCGCGTGGTGAACTCGTTGAGGGGCGTCTTTTTGACTGTGCCGTTTCGGGTCGCCATGAACAAGTAGCCACCATCGTCAAATTGGGCGATCGGCACTACTGCCACGATTTGTTCGTCGCTTAAAAGTTGCAGCAATTGCCCCAAATGTGTCCCGCGTGCTTCGCGGCTGGCAGCAGGGACTTCGTATGCCCGCAGTTGATAGCAGCGCCCTTTGTTGCTGAAGAAGAGCAAGGTGTGACGAGTGGAGGCGATGACTAAATCGGCGAGGATATCTTGCTCTTTGCGGCTCAACCCGATAGTCGTTTTGCCCCGCCGCCGTTCCAGGTAGGCATCCAGCGGCAACCGCTTGATGTAACCGTCGCGGCTGATCGCGATGGCGATGTCTTGCTCCGCCAGCAACTCTTCCATCGGCACATCGGCATCTTCCGCTTGCGCCACGATGGCGGTTCGGCGCGGGTCAGCGAATTGGCGCTTTATCTCTTGCAACTCCTGCTTGAGGAGGAAGTCCACCTGACGGGGATTGCGCAAGATGGCTTGCAACTCTTCAATCCGCTTGATGAGGGCTTCATACTCATCCCGAAGGCGCTGTTGGTCAAGACGGGTCAATTGCCCCAGTTGCATGTTCAAGATAGCATCCGCTTGCTGTTCGGTCAACTGGAACTGGCGCATCAATCGCTCGCGGGCTTCTTCGCGGCTCTCGCTGCGTCGGATGAGGGCAATGACTTCGTCAAGATGGCGGGCAACCAACCGCAAGCCTTCCAAAATGTGCGCTCGCGCTTTATCCCGTTGCAACTCAAAGCGAGTGCGTCTAGTGACCACTTGACGGCGATGGTCAAGGTAATGCTGCAAGATCTCCTTCAGCGATAAGATGCGCGGCTCGTGGTTAACCAATGCCAGCAGGATGATGCTGTAGTTAACCCGCAGGTTTGTGTGCTTGTAAAGTTGGGAAAGGACGGCACGGGGGTTGTAGTCGCGCTTTATTTCCACAACGATGCGCATGCCCGTTCGGTCCGTTTCGTCGTTAATGTCGGCAATGCCTTCCAGTTTTCGGTTTTGCACCAAGTTGGCAATTTGGACGATGAGTTGCTCCTTGCTGACGCGGTAGGGCAATTCGGTGATGACGATGGCTCTTTTCCCGCCTGGCAGGTTCTCAATGGTGGCGCGCCCTTGCACCACAATGGTGCCGCGCCCTGTTGTGTAGGCTTCCCGAATGCCGTCTTTGCCCACGATGATGCCACCTGTCGGGAAATCGGGACCTAGCAGAAAGCGCATCAGTTCGTCCACGCTGGCGTCGGGATGGTCAATGAGGAAGAGCAAAGCATCCACCACTTCCCCCAAATTGTGGGGCGGGATTTCTGTCGCCATCGCCACCGCAATGCCCGTCGCCCCATTGATGAGCAAGTTGGGCACTTTCGCCGGCAACACAACGGGTTCCATGTGCTTCTCATCGTAGTTTTTGCGCCAGTCAACCGTGTCCTTGTCAATGTCTTCCAGCATCGCCATCGCGATGGGAGCGAGGCGGCATTCTGTGTAACGCATCTGAGCCGGTGGGTCGCCATCAATACTTCCGAAGTTACCCTGACCGTCAATGAGGGGATAGCGCATGGTGAAGTCTTGCGCCATCCGAACGAGGGCTTCATAGATGGGCGCATCGCCGTGCGGGTGATACTTCTTCATGACTTCCCCAACCACTGCCGCACACTTTTCACGCGCCCGATCTGGGAACATGTTCTGCTCATACATGGCGTAAAGGATGCGCCGTCCAACGGGTTTAAGCCCGTCCCGCACATCAGGCAGCGCCCGCGAAACAATTACGCTCATCGCATACCGAGTGTAGGAAGTCGCCAGTTCCCGCTCCAGCGAGATGGGCACTAATTCTCGTGCAAAAGTTGCTTCCGCCATGCGCATTTACCCCCTTTAGCCTTTGATTGGGCTTGACAAAAACTTTTCCCCGAAGCCGCAAAGAACCTCGGTGAGCATTATTGGTGGGCGCATAAAAGCATAAGGCATTCCCCAAAAGAAGGCAAGGGCAGGAAGCATAGGGCAAAGGGCAGAGTAGGAGCACCGTCAGGCGCAAATTCCCAATTCCCCGTGCCTTCGCTTCACCGTTTCTCCATGTTCCCGTCGGAGTGGCGAATTGCTCCACTGGTGGGCACACTTTTTCGCCGGGTGAAAGGCAATGGAGCGACCGTTTGTGGTGAGCATTGACATCGGCACCTCTTCGCTGCGGGTGCTGGTTTTTGATGCCCGAGGATCCCTGTTGCCCGACATCGGCGCGCAAGTAAGTTACGAACCCCAAACGACTCCCGATGGCGGAGCCTTTTTGGATGCTGATTGGTTGCTGCAACAAACAGTGAAGGCTCTTTCGGCTGTTGGTGAGCAATTGGGCATAGGTGCTCGTCATGTCGCTGCGGTTGCCATGTGCACTGTTTGGCACAGTGTCTTGGGGGTTGACAAAAACGGCAATGCCATCACGCCCTTTCTGCTTTGGGCGGACAGCCGCTGTGTGCGGGAAGCGGAGGAACTCAAGCGGCGGATAGACGAGCGCACCTATCACGCCCGCACGGGTTGTTTCTTGCACACCAACTTCCTCCCCGCCAAGTTACTTTGGTTTCGCCGCCGATTTCCTGACATTGCAAGGCGTGTGTGGCGCTGGCTTAGTTTTGGTGAGTATCTGCCCTTGAAACTGCTGGGTGAAACTGCTTGCTCCATCTCAATGGCATCGGGCACAGGGTTGTTCAACCACGCAACCAACGATTGGGACGAAGAGACTTTGGGCACCATCGGCATCGCCTCTTACCAACTTTCCCCCATCACCGATTTTTCCCCTTTCCCGACCCCTTGTCCTGTGCCCCTTGTCCCCCGCCCTTTGCAAGAGGCGGTATGGTTTCCGGCTTTAGGCGATGGGGCATGTAGCAACATCGGAAGCGGAGCGGTCACGCCCGATACCGCTGCCCTGATGGTGGGCACAACTTCCGTCATGCGGGTAATGACGACCGATGAAAATATCAAACCTCCCTTTGGGCTGTGGCATTACCGCGCCGATAAGCGCCGCCATCTCATCGGGGGCGCGCAAAGCAACGGAGGTATTGTGCTTAAGTGGCTGATGGAAACACTGAAGTTGCCGGATGATTGGGAAAGTCAACTTGCCAGCATGGAGCCTGATGAACATGGCTTGACAATTTTGCCCTTCTTGCTGAGCGAACGGGCGCCAGAGTGGGATGCTTTAGTACCAAGCGCCCTTGTTGGCTTGCGACCACACCACACGCCTGTCCACTTATTGCGGGCTTTTATGGAAGCCGTTGCTTTGCGGATGGCGCTCATCCACGAATTGGTCAGGCAAGCCGTGCCGCAGTTGAAGCGGGTTATCGCAACCGGTGGGGCGCTGGTTCGCTCGCGGGTTTGGGCGCAAATTTTTGCCGACGCATTGGGACAACCGATTACGCTTTGTTTAGAGCCAGAGGCGTCGGCAAAAGGTGTGGCGTTGATGGCTTTGGAGGCATCGGGTATTCTGCGCTCCCTTTCGGATGCACCGACAAAGCTGGGCGAGACGATAGAGCCTGACCCGAAACGGGTCGGGCGCTACCGAGAAGCGTTAGAGCGGCAGCGGCGCCTTTACGAACAGGTGCGTCAATGGGTGGTGGCAAACGCTTGTTGCCCTTGACCCTCTTGCTCCTTCGCTGACTAACCCATCTGCAACGGGTCTACATCAATGGTGAGGGTGGTGCGGATGTCGGCATCCAAGAGGGATAAGGCTTTGTCAAGGACTTCGTGCAACTTCTTGCGGTCGCGGCTACGGAGCAACAGGTGATAACGCCATCGCCCTTGCAAGCGGGGGATGAGGCATTCGCTCGGTCCCAACACTTCCACCCCGATAGCATTTAATTGGGCGATGGCGCGCTTGCAGGCGATGCTCGCCAATTGGATCCGCTGGCGCGCCGCCTTCTGGTCAGGGTCGCTGGTGAGCACTTCAATCAAGTGGGCGTAAGGCGGGTAGGGTGGATGGCGACGGTTCTTAAGCTCGGTGATGAAGAAGCGGTGGTAATCTTGAGCGATTGCCAACTGGATGGCGTAGTGGTCGGGGAAGCGGGTCTGGATGAAAACGACGCCTTGCTTTTCGCCCCGTCCCGCTCGCCCTGCCACCTGCGTGAGGAGCCCAAAGCACTCTTCCGCTGCCCGATAGTGTGGGAACAGCAAAGCATGGTCGGCATTGAGGACGCCCACCACCGTCACTTTCGGGAAGTCCAAACCTTTCGTGACCATTTGCGTTCCGACCAAAACTTGGGCTTCACCGTTTCGGAAGGCATTGAGGATGCGGGCGTGTTCGCCACGACTGACCACCGCATCGCGGTCAAGGCGCAACACCCTCGCTTGCGGGAAAAGTCGCCTGACTTCCGACTCCACCCGCTCCGTCCCCGCCCCCTTCAACACCAACACGCTCCCACCGCACTTTTGACATCGTTCTTCGTATCGCTGCCGATGACCGCAGTGGTGACAGCGAAGTTCGCCTTGAGCGTGGTAAACGAGGGTGACAGCGCAGTGGGGGCATTGAGCAAAATAGTTGCACTGTTGACACATTGCCACCCGCGCAAAGCCTCTTCGGTTCAGGAACAAAATGACTTGCTCGCCATTCCGCAACGCTTCCGCCATCGCTTCAAGCAGCGGGTCGCTCAGCAATTCGGAGCGGCGGTGAGAAGCAACGCGTTCGTCAATAAGGCGGACTTCGGGGAGCGGTTTCCCTTCCACTCGCTGGGTTAACTTAAGCAGCGTCCATTGCCCTTTGAGGGCATGGTAATAACTGTCAAGGGAAGGGGTGGCGGTCCCGAAGACGACGACAGTGTTATTAAGCCTTGCTCGCATTAACGCCACTTCCCGGGCGTGGTAGCGGACGCCTTTCTCCTGCTTGTAGGAATGGTCATGCTCTTCGTCCACGATGATGACGCCGAGGTTTTTGATGGGGGCGAAAATGGCGGAGCGAGGACCGATGACGATAGGACATTCGCCCCACTTGACTTTTCGCCATTGCTCAAATCGGGTGCTGGGCAAAAGGGCACTGTGCCAAATAGCGACTTTGTCGCCAAACCGAGAGCGGAAGATGCCCACCACTTGCGCCGTCAAGGCAATTTCAGGCACCAGCACAATCGCGCCTAAGCCCAATTGCAACGCTCGCTCCACAACTTTAAGGTAAACTTCCGTCTTCCCCGATGCCGTGACGCCGTGCAGGAGAAAGACGGGGGCTTTGGGTTGGGGACTGGCGGGAGAAGACGACCATATAAGGTTCTCAAGGGCTTGTGTAATGGCGTCAACGGCGCGGCGTTGCTCGTCGGTGAGTTCCACAACGGGAGCGGTGAAGGCGAGGGCATCTGCCTCTAAGCTGCGGTCGGGGACAAACTTGAGTTCGTCCAAAAGACCCCGCCTTACGAGGCTCTGGATGGTGCTTCGCTCGTAGCCTTCGTCCGCAAGGTCTGCCACTAATTCAGCAAGCCCCTCCTCCAAGCGGTAAAGCACCATCAGTTGCTTGTCAGTGAGGCGGTGGCGGATTTTGGCAGTGGGGTCTGTCTCCAACTCCGAAAGCACTTGCGCGCCTTTTTCCGAGAGGCGAACGGCTTTTAACGGGCGCGGCGTTATGGGTTTGGCTTTGACATCGTAAACTTCGTCTACCACCCCTTTCCCCTTCAGTTCTGACAGCGCCCTTGCTAGTTGTTTCGGGGCAGGTTCGCCCAGCGCTTCGGAAAGTTCGTCGTAACTGGCTTCACCCCCTAATCGTTGCAAGGCATCCACCACTTGCCTTTGCAGGGACGACAGTTTCACTGCCGGTGGGTGGGGATTGACAAGTTTGAAGAGGCGCTCCGCCGCTCGCTGCCAGCCGGATGGAATGACCAGTTGGAGGGCTTCGTCCAAGGAACAATGGTAATAGCGGGCGATGCGTTGTGCCAGTTGCCATAAGCGCTCGTCAAAAAGCGGTTCAGGCGACAGAACTTCCAGCACGGGCTTGATTTTCGCCCCTTCGGGCAGCGGAGGCGGCTGGTCGGTGATGGCGACGACATAGCCGACCACTTGCCGCTCCCGCAACGGGACAGCCACGCACGAACCCACTTGCACCTTTCCGTCCAGCGCTTCGGGAATAGCGTAGGTCAGGATGCTCCCAACGGCTGCCAGTTTGATGTCCACGCAGACTTGCGCATAGCGCATGGACGACGCACCCACGAAAAATGTAGCGCACCCGTCAGGGTAACATCCCTCGCTTCAGCAGAGTGGCTAAATAAGCCCCGACAAGCAACACGACCCCTGACGAAAAGAAAGCGCTGCCGACGGAAACGGCGGAGTCTTGCCGTCCGGGCGTGAGGATGGCATACAGCCACAAAACAACCGCCCCAAGCAACCCGAGGACGCCCAACGCCTGCCACCAACGGGAGACATCCCACTTCCTTGGCTTGCCCATTGTTCATCCCCTCCCTGACTTTGCCGACGCCACAACGGGCTCACCGACAATTATGGAGCAAGCCATTGCCAAGCAGTATCGGAAAGGAAATGCTTCCACTGCCCTTCCGTCCTCACTGTCTTGGCGAGGGATTTCCCTGACATGCCAATAGGGGAAGGCCTGACAGCATCTCCACCCTCGCAAAATCAAACTTGCTGACAGGCTCATTCGGTTTGTGCTGGCGGTGGCAGCAGTCTTTCTGGTAGCGTCTCACCTTTACCTTGCCTACACCCTTTGGCGGTTTCGGGAGCGAGTGGGCGAGAGAGCGGCTTATCTGGGAACCTCTCGCCGCTCCTGGCTGCCAATTCTTGCCGTTGTGGTTGTGCGGTCTGGGGCACTACCGAATGCGGGGTGAAGTAGTTGTGGAGCCGCTGGAAGACCTTCAAAAGTGGCTGGCGGAGCAACCAACTTTTGCTGACTTGATACCGTAAAATGGATGAGCGGCTCCTTAAAAACCCCGCATGGAGGTGTCAACGATGAGTTTGCGGCGGGCGTTGGTCGGGCTCATGGCAGTGGGTTGCTTGCTGGCGCTGATAGAGTCGGTCACGGCACACCGAGAGGTGGTGCGCGAGCATCTCATAGCTGCTGCCCCAACGATTGTTAGTGCGTTGGGCTTTCTGGTCGGGAGTGCGGCTTTCCTGTGGTGGCGCCCCAAGGTGTGGCGCGCAGTGCAAGGGATAGCGTTGCTTTTGGTGCTCGTGGGGGTGGTTGGGCTTTACTTCCACAACGCAGGGCGCTTGCTCGGCGAGCGGGAAGCCGAGCACGAAGAGCACCATGTCCACAACGCAGGGCGCTTGCTCGGCGAGCGGGAAGCCGAGCACGAAGAGCACCATGCCCCGCCCCCCTTAGCCCCTTTGGTATTGACGGGGATGGGGATTTTAGGCTTCATGGCGACCTACCCGCATTGGCACCCGGAAGGCGAGTTAGAAGAGTGACACATTGTCAACAACGCAAAAGGAAGGGTTGACAAAATGGCGCCATCCTTCGCAAGGGGTGCAAGTTCATGTTCCACCGATATCGTTGTGGCGACGCCTTTCGTTGCTCACCATTCTCGTCAGCGTGCCCTTTGCCCAGTATTCTGCTGTGCATTGCTGGAACGCTGGGGACGGAAACTGGGGCGAGAAAGAGCCAGTGGTCTATCGGTGGGCGTATGACTACAGTCTCCCCGGCGCCCCAACGGACTTCATCCCGCAAACGAAGCCGTGAAGGCATTGGCGTTCAGAAAGGGCGCCCGCGAACCAGCATGATGCCCAGCGCCACCATCCAGAGGGAGAGGAGAAACACGAGGCGTCCCAACCATAAAGCGGCTTTGCGCCATTTCTCCCCTTCCGCTGACGGATTTCCCGAACGAAGTGCCAATGCCGTCACCTTCGGTCCGACCCAAAAGTCGTGGGCAGCGTTTAACAGAACCAGCACCACAAAGGTGGACAGTTTCTCCGCTAATGTCCGCCCAAACGCCCCTTTCCATAACACGCCTGTGAAAGCATCACTGAGCCCAAAGCCACGAGCGGCAACATTGTAAAGCCCCGTCACTAACAGCACCGCCAAGGAAACCCAACCAACTACCCGCAACCGTAGCCCCATCAGGTGCAAGGCTTTCGCCCTCACTGGCTGCAACTCTGGGTCCCGCAAGGCAGGGATGACAACGAACGCCAACGCCATCATCCCGCCCACCCAAGTGGCAGCCGCAAGGATGTGCAACCAAACGGACAGAAAGTAAAGGGACCGCATCTGCCTTCACCCGCTTCGGTTTTTCTCTCGCCTTCACCTTCCTGCGGACGGAGACGGCTCAACGGCAAATATGTCGCCATCCCCTCAAGGTCGGGTCGGGACGCGGACAGGTTTGTGACCTGTTCGCCCGTTAGGTAGTCGCCATCCCCTCAAGGTCGGGTCGGAACTACCGCCATTATAGACTCTGCACCCACTTCTGTCAAGCCTTCTTGGGTGCATTGGCTTTCCAACAGGTTAACCAGAGGGTTTGGGGCTACTTCGTCGTAAGGGAAGGCGGATTGGGAAAATGGTGAATGAGCGGGAAAGAGGGAGCAGGCTGTCATAGGGGAAAAGTAGTCAAAGGGGGAAGAGCGTTGGCAGAATAGATGGGTGTCAATCCTGACGAATGGAGGGACGGAAGATGCGCTTAGTCACCTATGGCGAACGGGGCGAAGAGCGGTTGGGTGTCTTGGTGGACGAAGGGCGCTACATTCTTGACTTGAACATTGCGTCCAATGGCACTATCCCGCCCGACCCGATTGCCTTTTTGGACGGCGATTACTTAAAGTTGGCGCGCAAAGTCTTGGCGCAACCGGTGGCGGAGTTGAAGGCAGCCGCTTTGGTGGAAGCCGAGGCGGTTCGGCGTGGCGCTCCGATCCCTGAACCGCGCACGCTCATCGCCTTGGGGCTCAACTACCGCGACCATGCGGAGGAAGGAGGACAACCCGTGCCGCCCAATCCATTGCTCTTTGCTAAAGCCCCTGCCGCCACCATCGGTCCCTACGACGACATCGTGTTTCCACCACAAGTGACTCAACTGGATTACGAGGCTGAACTTGCTATCATCATCGGCAAGCGAGCAAAAGGGCTGACACCCGAACAAGCATGGGGCGTTATTGCCGGCTATACCGTCATCAACGATGTCAGCGCCCGCAACATCCAGTTCAGCGAAAGCCAGTGGTTCCGAGCCAAAAGTTTTGACACCTTTGCTCCCATGGGACCATGTTGGGTGACCCCCGACGAAATTGGCGACCCGCAAAATTTGCGGATTTGGTGCGACGTCAATGGCGAGCGGATGCAAGACAGCACGACGGCGAACATGATTTTCAAAATCCCTGAAATCGTTGCTTTCATCTCCCAGTGTTTTACCCTTCGCCAAGGCGATGTCATTGCGACGGGCACACCAGCAGGCGTAGGCGTCTTCCGCAAGCCGCCCCGCTTGCTCCAAATCGGTGACATCGTGGAGACGGGCATTGAAAACATCGGCGTCATGCGCAACAAAATTGTCGCCTAAAGTTAAAGAAGTTCCGCCTTTCCGCAGACCGACCAGCGCCAAAATGGTGAGGGTTGGTTGCCATGGCGAAAGAAGTGATGCGGGAAATTGTCACGGTGGAGGCGTTTGACCGATGGCTTTTGGTGGTGGCGATTGTGGGTGTGCCTTTGGGCATCGGCGCAGGTTTTATGATGGCACGCCGATGGGCGCACCCGCGCCGATGGCAGTTGGGTGTCTTGACAGGCTTTCTGCTTGGGCTTCTGTGCCCGTTGCTTTACGGGCTTTGGCGTTTTTACCTTTGGCGTATCCGCATTGACCTTGACCGAAACTTTGTCGGACTGCATCGGGTAGATGTGCTGGTCGGCAACTTGCTTCTCTTTTCATTGGTCGGCGCACTCGTCGGCGTTCTCACCTACCTTTACGGGCGATGGTTACAGCGACAGTTAGAGCAATCGTGAGCGATGGGAGGGCAAGGCATCCCCGCCTTTAACTTTTTGGGAGTGGCTATGACAATTAATTGGCGCAACGAGTGCAAGCGGGGGACGCTTGTGCTAACTTAAAATGCGGAGGCGTTAAAGCGGTGAAGGCGACGGTTTTCTGCTCGCCCCATTGGGCAACCTTGCAAGCGAAAGCCCTTGAGGTGTGGGAGGCGGCGCGCGGGCAAGGGTTGGCAGTGAAAATGTTGGTGCCCACCACCGCCATGCGCTCCTACTGGCTTTCCTTGCTGGCAGAGCGGTTTGGCGGGGTGATGGGAGAGCAAATTTCGGTGCTGGACATCTTCGCTGAGTTGCTTTTAGAAGGGCAGGGGATGACGCGGCGGGCATCGCCGTTGGAACAGCGCCTGGCAGCATTAGCCGCCTTTCCTTCAGCGGGCTTGCCTGAAGAATGGAAGCAGGTAGGGATTGTGGACGCTTTCCTAAGCGCAGTGGAGGAACTGGAGTTACATGGCTTGACGCCTGACGAGGTGCACCAAGTTTTTCCCGACGCCTCAACCATCGTTGCCTTGACAAATTGGTGGCGTGGTTGGAAGGAGCAAATTAGGGGACGAGGACTGCGCAGCGTCGGGGACAGTTTGCTAAAAGCCACCGAGCAGTTAAGCAGTAAGCCTTCTCCGCCCCCAGTCCAATGTGTGCTCGTTTATGGTTTCACTGCTTTGGCGGATGCTCGCTTTAGCTTCCTGATGGCGCTCTTGCGAACCTGGGATACAGGCGATATGCCCGTTTACTTCTTCGTCCCCGCTGACTGTGACAATCCCATCGCTTACGCTTATGTAATGCCTTTCATTCAGCGACTGAGGCAAGAGTTGGGGGCGGACGTTTGTCCGTTGCCGAGCCAATTGCCCGACGAATTGCAAAAGTTGCCCAAGTACTTTTTCTCTGGCGGAAAGGCTAGCCAGCAACCGCTAAAAGTCACCGAGCGCATCGTTTGCGTGGCGGCAGCAGGCGAGGAACAGGAAGTGGAGACGGCGGTGCGGGTGTTAGCGCATTGGCGGCGAACAGGCGCTTTGCAACGGTTCAGCGATGCACTGCTCATCGTGCCATCGTTGACGCCTTATCTGCCCGCCTTAGAAGGGGTGAGCGCTCGCTATGGAGTGCCCTACAGGAGTGTCACCGAGGCAACCCGTCCCCACCGTGCCTTAACGAAGTTGCTCTGGGCAATTTGGCAGGTGCGCCGAACTGGCGGGGTGGGTGAAATTCTTTGGCAGTTGCTCCCCTCGCCCTACCTGACCAACCCGCATTTGTCAACGGAGCGAACAGAAGAAGAACCGAAAAATTCTTTCGCCCTACTGCCCGAACAGTGGCATCGGCAGTTCCTTGACTGCGTGCGCCAACATTGGGCGGGAAGCGGGAGTAAGCGGTGGGGCGAGATACTGACGGCAACTTTTGGGAACGAACCTTTTGTGGCATCCCTTTTTGAGTTCATGGACGCCGTTGCCCAATTGCCCGATAAAGCCCCCATCAGCGAACATGCTCGGCACTGGCAAAAACTTCTGTCAAGGTTCGTGAGGGGGCTGGACGAGCGCGATGGGCAAACTTTGCGCCGCCTGAACGAATGCTTGAATGCTTTGAAGGGGTGGGAAGTCGTCGTTTCGGGTGAAGAATTTTTGGCGTTGTTGATGGACGCCTGCGAGGAAGCGATGCCAAAGGACGAGGATGCCTTTTTGGTCGCCACTGTCGGTGATGCGCGCGGGATGGTCACCCCCGTTGTGGTCGTGTTGGGATTGAGGGACGACCTTTTCCCGCCGCCGCCAAAGGTGTTTGAGTTGCTCGCTGACCACCATCGCGAGGTGTTGACAGAGCAGTTCCAACTTGCCACTTCCCTTCGCTTCCGCCGTCGCCCTCGCCACATCCCCTTCGCTGTCTCCTTTGCGCAGGAGTACCGAATGCTTTTTGCAGAGATATTAGGCATTGCGACGGAGCGGCTCGTGCTCGCTTACCCACGCACAGACCCCGAAGGCAAACCTATTGCCCGCTCCCTGTTCCTTGACGAAACTGAGCGTGCCTTGCAAGCAGCAGGCTATCAGTGGTGCTTGGAAGAGCGCGATTTGGCGGATGTGGTTCCGCCAATGAAGGGGGAAAGGGACACAGGACAGGGGATAGGGGCAGAGCGAGGAGAGCGGAAATCCGATCTCGCAAGCGAGGACGCTTGCACCACTGAAAGGGGGCAACAAACTCAAATGGTGGGGCAACCGTCTCGGTTGCTGAGGGGAGGACAAAGAATTTTGCCCGCCTCGGTAAGGCAAGCCTTGAGCAACCACGAAGCCGCCGTCACTGCTGTGCTTTATGCCTTCTCGCTGGACGCTGCACAGGAGGAAGTAGGGCTTGGCTTTGCAGCAGCATTGTTGCGAGAACCGCTCTTTCGGGAGCGTTTGTGGACAGAGCAAAAGCGCTGGCAGTTCCCGCAGGAAGGACGCTGGGATGGAAAAGACCTATGCCTTGACACCTCCCCCTTGCGAGAACGGTGGGAGCGAGAGGGATTGCACGTAACGGCGTTGGAGGACTACGGGCAATGCCCCTTCCGCTTTTTTGCTCGCCATGTGCTCGGTTTGAGTTTGCCCCAAGAAGTGACCTATGCGATTGACCCAGCCCTTTTGGGGAAAGTTTTTCACGCCATTATGAAAGCCTTCCTTGACGAATTTGCACAAAGCCGCAAGTTGCCCGATAAGGAGCGATTGAAAGCGATCGCCCGCTCTGCGCTCCCTCCTCTGCCTGAACCTATGGGGGAGATCCTTTGGCGGCGGATAGAAAAAGCCTTGCCGAAGGTTTGGGAAGCCGAGAAAGCACAAGTGCAAAGGCAAAGATGGCGCCCCATCGCTGCGGAATTGTCCAAAGAAGTGAGGGCAGGCGAGTTGGGTGATGTGCCGCAAGGGTGGGAGCAAGTGCGGCTTTGCATGCGCCTTGACCGCGTGGACGAGCGAGAGGGCAAGGAAGGAAGGGAAAAACGAGTTGCCGACTACAAAACAGGCAGCGCACCCAGCCCCAAAGATGTCAAGCAAGGCTTGACTTTGCAGTTACCCTTGTATGCTTGGGCGCTTCAGCGAGAAGGGCACAATGTCACCGAAGCCTTGTTCCTAAAGTTGCTCTCCTTCACGCAAGAAGGCTACAGCACCAGTTGTCCCTTGGTCGTCATGCCCAAAGGCAAGCAGATGCATCTTTGCGACGCCATTGAACAGGGGCGAAGCTGGGCGTCGCAATACTTGCAGGGTATTGCAAGTGCCAACTTTGTGGTGCAACCTTTTGACCCCAGTTCTTCTTGCCGCCGTTGCGAGTTCAAACCCTTGTGCCGCCATCACCCCTTGCGGCTGCGAGGGCGAGGGAAGGAAAGGACAGAGGAGTAGGGGCTCTTGAAACGGCGGGGCGAGAAAGTCTCGCTCTAACGCACAACAAAACTTGCAAGGTCACAACTCTCGGAACCGCTCCACGAGGGGGCGGATAGTTTGGGCGACAGTGCGAAAGGTCAAGAGGAAGTAGCCAGCAAACTCCACTGGGTAAAGGAGCGAAACGGAGACAGTCACCCCACGCGGGAGGAAGGGGTTGCGGAGTGGGACTTCCAACGAGGGAAAGCGCGGCGGGCGTGGGGTGGGGTCGTAAGGACCTTGAAACACGATGCGCAAGTAGCCGCGATAGAAATGCTTGTCTGGCTTGGGATGCCCAAAGCCAGAATACAGTCGCACCAAATCTCGGTCGCCCCCATAGCGAACGATTTCGGCTTCCACCACTTCCGGCGAGAAGTAGGGATGGCGGGACAAGTAAGGCAGCAAGAAACCGATTTCCACGATGAAGGGTTGGCGGGTGTGACGCCACCGCTCGTGCCATGCGTCCAGAACGCGGGCAGCATTGTGCACCAACCACCCCAAAACCCCGACGATTTGCTCCAACGAGTATTTGGGCGTGGATGCTAAGTCCCCTTCGTCCTCCCAACGGTTCCATGAAAGGGTTTCCGACAGGTTCAGCCATTGCTCCAATTCCCACCACGCAGAACTGCGACGCTCCCGCACCAGTTCCCACAAGGCAGAGGAAATGGGAGCGTCAAACCCGAGCCACTGGACGAAGTATTCGTTCCCCAAAAAAGCCTTGACAAAAGCGGGAATGGCATAAGCGTCGGGCAATTCCAGTTCCAGTTGGGTAGGGAGGGGAGCGGTGTCTTTGGGCGGGCTCGTCAACACTCCTGACGCCAACAAGATGGCTTGGGCGAAGGGGTTGCCGATATCCTTTCCGTGCGCCTTAATGGCTTCTGCGGCTTGGGCGACCCGCCGGCGGACTTCAGAAGTGGGCACTGTTTCCACGAGGAACTGATGCTCCCGCCAGAGGATTTGCGCTACTGTCGGCAACGCCACTTCCAATGGCTCTTTCGGTGCCCCAAAGAACCAAACTTCTGCTTGCGGCTTCTTAATGCCCCATGAAAGGAGGCGTTCTCGCACTAAGTTGTAACGACGCACCAACTTTCGCTTCCATGTGGAAAGCCGCATTTCTTTTGGATAGGCGGCAAACTTGTCAGCGATGTCCACCGCGATGGCTGTCGTTGTCCCTTTCACGCCCACAAGGTCTAACGGTGGCTCCTTCACCCCCCACCATTCAGCGTCGTAAAGGATGCGGTCGCACCCGACCACTAACTGTAAGTAAGTGGCAACAGCATGTTGCTTCATCGCAAAATACTCCACGACGGTCACGCTCCTGCCTTTCGGACTGCTTTGCCAAAGTATAGCACGGGTGCCTGAAAGGAAGGACGATGGTGATGCGGTGGCGACTCATTCGCTCCCCCGCTCTTAGCGGGGCATGGAACATGGCGATAGACGAGGCAATGTTGCTTGCCCATGCGGCGGGACTTACCCCGCCCACCTTTCGCCTTTACAGTTGGTCACCGCCGGCAGTTTCGTTAGGGTTGCTGCAACCTGCCGATGTTGTGAACGAACCAGTTTGTCGTCAATTGGGCATTGACTTGGTGCGGCGACCGTCGGGGGGTGGCGCTGTGCTGCACCAACATGAGGTCACTTATGCCGTCGTCGCAGATGGCAGGTTGTGCCCTGACGGAAGTTCCGTTTTGGCGACCTACCGTTGGTTGGCGAGGGGGTTGATGGAAGGCTTGAAGTTGCTGGGAATTGACGCTACCTTGCCTGAAAGTCTGTGGGAGACAAAAACACCATCCCGCAGTCTTTCTTTCTGCTTCGTCCGCTTGACAGGGGCTGATTTGGAAGTTGGCGGCAAGAAATTGGGCGGCTCCGCTCAAGCCCGACGCCGCTTTTTCCTGCTCCAACACGGCTGTATCCCGTTGCGATTGGAGAACGAAATACTTGCCCGCCTATTCGGTTCGCTTCACCTTGACACTTTTACCAGTGTGGAACTCGTTGCAGGACGCCGTGTCTCTCCCGACGAATTCGCAGAGGCGCTGGTGAGAGGTTTTGAGAGGGCACTTAAGGTTCAGTTCCATGAAGGCGAGTTGACCGAGGCGGAGCTTCAGGCAGCGAGGTTGCTTATGGAAGGCAAGTACGGGACGAGGGAGTGGCTTCTCGCGCGGAAAGTTGCTCCCAATTTGCGGGAGGAACTTAATGCCCTTTTTAATCGCTAAGTGAGGTGAGGGAGAGATGAGGCTGCGAAAGCGAAGCGAGGTTGCAGGGTTGAGCCAATCAAAAAGACTGACTTGCTGGAGTGTGGGGATGTTGTGCCTTTTGTGCGAGGTGATGGCGATGGGAGCACAAAAGCCGAGGACAGTCGTCTTCTATGTTGCCACCAACGGGAACGATGCGTGGTCAGGGCGGTTGGCATCGCCGAACCGGACTAAAACGGACGGACCCTTTGCAACTTTGCCCCGCGCCCTTGACGCTGTCCGAGAATTGAAACGGCAGCACGGTGGCACGCTTCGTCAACCTGTCACCATTTACCTGCGCGGCGGCACTTACTTTCTACGCGAGCCAGTCACTCTCACGCCCGAACACTCCGGCACGCCCCAATGTCCTGTCACCATCACTGCCTATCGCAACGAGAAGCCCATTTTGAGTGGTGGACGGCGCATCACAGGTTGGAAATTGGCGACGCTCAACGGCAAAAGGGTATGGACGGCAGAAATCTCTGAAGTGCGGGAGGGCAAATGGTTCTTCCGTCAACTTTGGGTCAACGGCAAACGCGCTATCCGTGCCCGCCATCCCAACACAGGCTACTTGCAGGTCGCCGAAATTCTGGACGCCACGAAACAATGGCATGAGGGGCAACGAAGGTTCCGCTTCCGCGAAGGCGATTTAAAGGCGTGGGAGACCGTCACGGACGCTGAAATCATCGTCATGAACCGATGGGTGGAATCGCGCTTGCCAGTCCTTCAGGTGAAGGAAGTAGAGCGGGTAGTGGAGTGCGGAAAGCGCAGCCTCTTCCGCTTAGACCCTGGCGACCTTTACTACTTGGAGCATTGCTTAGAGGTTTTGGATGCGCCGGGCGAATGGTTCCTTGACAAGCGAACGGGCACACTCTACTACCTCCCACGCCCGGGCGAAGAGATGCGGAGGGCAGTGGTGATTGCGCCTGTGTTGACGCAACTGGTGCGGATGGTGGGCGAACCGAAGGGGGGACTTTGGGTAGAGCACATCGTTTGGCGCGGGATCACCTTCGCCCACACTGAGTGGTATTTCCCCGCTGATTTTACGCTCGGTTGGCCGGCTCCCGATGTGGGGGGCTTTCCGCAAGCGGCGGTGGGCGTGCCCGGCGCTGTTTACGGCGAAGGAGTTCGCCGCTGCACCTTTGAAAACTGCACTATCGCCCATGTGGGCACTTATGGCATTGAGTTGGCACGAGGTTGCCACGAAAACCGCATCATCGGTTGCACCATCACCGACTTGGGCGCTGGCGGCATCAAAATCGGCGAGACGGTTATCCGCGACGACAAAGGGGAGCAAACGTTCGGTAACGAAGTTACCGATTGCGCCATTACCGATGGCGGAAAGATGTTCCACAGCGCCGTTGGCATCTGGATAGGGCAAAGTTACAACAACCGAATTGCCCATTGCGAAATTGCCGACTTTTACTATACGGGCATCAGCATCGGTTGGACTTGGGGCTACGGGCGTTCGTTGGCGGGGGGCAACATCGTGGAGTTCAACCATGTCCACCACATCGGCAAACGAAGCGACGGTGATGGACCGATTTTGAGCGACATGGGTGGCATTTACACTTTGGGCATCCAGCAAGGAACGGTCATCCGCAACAACCTGTGGCACGACATCGCAGGGTGGCGCTATGGCGGTTGGGGCATCTACTTTGACGAAGGCTCAACGGGCATCGTCGCCGAAAACAACATCGTCTACAACACAACGCACGGTGGCTTCCATCAGCACTATGGGCGGGAGAACATCGTCCACAACAATATCTTCGCCTACGGGCGTGATTGGCAAATTCAGGTGTCTCGTCCCAAGCCGCACCTTCGCTTCCGTTTCATCGGCAACATCGTGATAGGGCGGAGCGAGCAATGGTTGGCGGGCGGGATTGACTTCAACTTTGAGTTTGACCGCAACCTTTACTATCGTGAGGGGGGCGGTCCTATTCGCTTCGGCAACCTGAGTTGGGAAGAGTGGCAGGCGAAAGGGATGGACAAACATTCGCTCATTGCTGACCCGCAATTTGTCGCTCCCGAAAAAGGCGACTTTCGGCTCCAGCCCACTTCGCCCGCTTTCCAACTGGGCTTCAAGCCCTTTGACCTGAGCAAGGTCGGACCGCGCAAGAAAGCAATGCGCCGGTGAGGAGGTGGAGCATGTGGCCTTGCAAATAAAGCCGCGTTTGCCCCGAACGGTCATCACGCTGGGCATTGTCAGTTTGCTCAATGATGCCAGCAGCGAGATGCTTTACCCGCTCCTGCCCTTCTTCCTGCGGGAGCATCTTGGGGCGTCGGTGCGGTTTATCGGTTTGGTGGAAGGCGTGGCGGAAACGGCGGCAAGTTTGCTGAAGTTGTTCTCTGGGTGGTTGGTGGACAGGGTTGGTCGCCACAAAACCTTGACATTCGCTGGCTATGCGTTGGCGGGGGCAACGAGACCGCTTATGGCGATGGCGACCGCTGCCTGGCAAGTCTTTTTACTGCGCTTCCTTGACCGAGTAGGCAAAGGTATCCGCACTTCGCCCCGCGATGCGTTGCTTGCCAATGCGTGTGACGAAAGCATTCGGGGCATGGCGTTCGGCTTCCACAGAGCGATGGACCATCTGGGCGCATTGGTGGGTCCTTTGCTTTCGTCCGCCATCCTGTTTTTCGCTCCCGGCAACTACCGCCTTGTCTTCTTTCTGGCAGCCATTCCCGCTTTGCTTTCCCTTGCGGTGTTGTGGTGGGGCGTAAAAGAGCCAAAAGCGCCCCCATCCGCTGTCAGGGCAAAAACTTTTTCGCCGCTTTCTTATTGGCGCACTTTAGATGTCCGCTTCCGCTGGTTTCTCGCTTCCGTGTTGCTCTTCACCCTGAGCAATTCCAGCGACGCCCTTTTGCTACTGAAGGCGAAGCAGTGTGGGGTCGGGGAAGCCGCCATCCCGTTGCTTTGGACATGGTTACACATCGTTAAGAGCGCCACAACAACGCACGGGGGACGACTTTCCGACCGATGGGGGCGCGCTCGGACCTTGCTGGCAGGTTGGTTGCTCTACGCAGCCGTTTACGCCGCCTTCGCTTTCGCCCATACCACTTGGCAGGCATGGTTACTATTTGCTGTTTACGGGCTTTACTTTGGCTTGACCGAAGGCACGGAGCGGGCGTTTGTTGCCGATTTAGTCCCGCCTGAAAAACGCGGAAGCGGTTACGGCGCTTATCACTTCGTCGTAGGGGTAGGGATGCTTCCTGCCAGCGTGTTGTTCGGGGTTCTTTGGGACTTTTGCGGACCCCCTCTTGCCTTCCTCTTTGGGGCTTCCCTTGCCCTCAGTGCCGCCATCCTGCTCTCAGTGACGGTGGGGTCCAAAGGGACTGTGGCACAATGAAGGCGATGATGAGGAGTGGCAAAAATAAAGGCAGCCCTATGCAGGCATCATCGCCGTCTACTACGAACATGACACCAGCAAGAACATGAGCCTTTACGAGATTGTTGGGGCGCTAAAGGGGTTGTGGGAAGCGCAGGAGCGGGCAGGTTTGCCTATCGCCAACCAGTTCCTCGTGCTCAACCATTGGCAGTAAACTTGACAGCAAGGAGACTTGTGCGAGGAGGTGTGCGATGGCGTGATGATCTCGGAGGAACTGCGGCAGCGTTCGGAAACGCTCATTGAAGCCTTGCCCTACATCCGCCAGTTCTACGGCAAAACCTTCGTCATCAAGTATGGCGGGAAGGCAATGGTGGAGGAGGAATTGAAGCAGAGTGTGGTGTGTGACATCGTGCTGCTGCGCTATGTGGGCATCGTGCCCGTGGTAGTGCATGGCGGCGGTCCTGAAATCACCGAACTGATGCGGCGGCTTAACAAGGAGCCAAAGTTCGTGCGCGGGTTGCGGGTGACCGATGCGGAGACGGCGGAAATTGCAGAGATGGTTTTGGCGGGAAAGGTCAACAAAGAACTGGTAGACCTGCTCAACCGAGCAGGTGGGATGGCGGTGGGATTAAATGGCAAAGATGCCAACTTGTTGCGCGCTACCAAAATCCCGCCCGAACGGACAGGGGGCGTGGATTTGGGGTTTGTGGGCGAAGTAGAGGAAGTCAACCCCGCCCTTTTGCATCTGCTCACGGGTGCCGGCTACATCCCCGTCGTCAGTTCCACCAGCGCCGACGAAGAAGGTAATACGCTGAACTTGAACGCTGACCATGTGGCAGGCAAAATCGCTGCCGCTTTACAGTGCACCAAACTCATCTTCCTGACCGATGTGGAGGGAATCTACCGCGACCCTCAAGACCCTTCCACTCTCATCTCCGTGCTGAGGGCATCGGAAGCCCGCCAACTGTTGCAGGAAAGTGCGATTGACAAAGGCATGATTCCGAAGGTGGAAGCCTGCTTGGAAGCGCTGGCAGCAGGGGTGCCACAAACCCACATTATCAACGGCGCTGTTCCCCATGCCCTACTGATGGAAGTGTTCACTGACAAAGGAATCGGGACGATGATTGTGCCCGATTGACGATGCCCCTTCAAAAGCCGAGGTCAGCCTTCCTCTTCGGGCAAACAAAAAGCAAACGGGCAGGGCAATGCCCCTGCCCGTTGGGGAGGTGCGCTTCCGTTAGGGTAGGGCTTTACCACTCTTCCTCTTCAGGCGTCGGCGGTGTCTCCTTCTTCTTTTCGGGGATTTCCACCACCGCTGCCTCAGTGGTCAGGATGAGGGTAGCGATAGAGGCAGCGTTCTCCAAAGCGATGCGGACGACCTTTACAGGGTCAACGATGCCCAACTCAAACATGTCGCCGTAGCGGTCGTTGAGGGCATCGTAACCGTAGGTTTCGGGCAAGGTCTTGACTTTCTCTGCGACAACGGAGCCATCAAGCCCTGCGTTTTCCGCAATTTGTCGCAGGGGAACTTCCAAAGCCTTCTTGACCACTTGCACCCCCAGTCGCTCATCGCCTATAAGTTGCTGCTCCAGTTCCTCAAGAGCGGGGAGGCACCGCAACAGGGCAACTCCACCGCCGGGGACGATGCCTTCCTCGGCAGCGGCTTTCGCGGCGTTGATGGCATCCTCAAAACGATACTTGCGTTCCTTCATGTCCGTCTCAGTGGGGGCGCCCACCTCAATGACGGCGACGCCACCCGCCAACTTCGCCAAGCGCTCTTGCAACTTCTCTCGGTCATACTCGCTGGTGGTCTTCTCCAACTCGCGCTTGATTTGCTCAATGCGCCCTTGGATGGCTTCCTTACTGCCAGCGCCTTCAATGATGGTCGTCTCTTCCTTTCGGACAACGACCTTGCGGGCTTTACCGAGCATGTCTAAAGTGACATTCTCCAACTTGATGCCCATGTCCTCAGTGATGAAAGTGCCGCCTGTCAAAATAGCGATGTCTTGCATCATCGCCTTTCGGCGTTCACCGTAGCCGGGCGCTTTGACGGCACAGCATTGTAGGACACCGCGCACTTTGTTCACAACCAGGGTCGCCAATGCCTCGCCTTCCACTTCCTCACAAATGACCAACAGTGGCTTCCCTGTGCGGGCAACTTGCTCCATGAGGGGGATGATGTCGCGGGCGTTGCTGATTTTCTTCTCGTAAAGCAGGATGTAGGGCTCCTCCAACACGCACTCCATGTTCTCAGGGTCGGTGATGAAGTAGGGGCTCAAGTAGCCTCGGTCAAACTCCATGCCTTCCACGATGTCAACGGTCGTTTGCGAGCCTTTGCCTTCTTCAACGGTAATCACGCCGTCCTTGCCTACTTTTGCCATCGCCTCGGCAACGATTTCCCCAATTTCGGGGTCATTGCCAGCGATGGTGGCGACATGGCGGATGTCATCGTTGGTCTTAACTTCTCGCCTCATTTCCTTCAATCGCTCAATGCACTTCGCCACTGCTTTGTCAATGCCTCGTTTGAGCATTACGGGGTTAGCACCTGCTGCCACCAACTTCATGCTCTCTTGCAAAATCGCGCAGGCAACAACTGCCGCCGTTGTCGTTCCGTCGCCAGCCAAATCGTTCGTCTTGCTGGCAACTTCCTTCAGCAGTTGTGCTCCCATATCTTCGTCGCGGTCTTCCAACTCAATCTCCTTTGCAACGGTGACACCATCCTTCGTCACGAGGGGTGAACCCCATTTGCGCTCAATGACCACATTGCGACCGCGAGGACCCAAGGTCACCCGAACCGCATCAGCAACAACAGCAGCCCCTGCCATCAACGCTTCCCGCGCTTGCTCGCTGAACAGCAATTCCTTCTTCGCCATCGCCCTTAACACCTCCTTCGCACTTTCATAGGCTTTCTTCATCGGGAGCCTTAAGGACGGTTGAAAAGGCTACCATCGGAAGTCATTTGCAATTTTAGCACTCATCCTTTGTGAGTGCTACCATGCTGCGTGCTACGATTTTGGTAGCAATCGCACCATAGGGGGATTGAAACGTTGGGTAAAAGTGGACAGGGGTGCAAAAGGGCATGGAAGTGGAAACGCTCGCTCCGTTGACGAAATTGGAGTCTGGCGAAAGCGTAGAGCATGTAGAGTGTTGGTTCCTGTTTAAAGGCACAACGCTCGGCGAATCGGAAGATGACATTGCGGCAGGATTGGAGCCTCTATTGCGGGAGACAAAAGGCATTAGGGCGTAGAAGCCCCATCCTACCTTAGTAGCGCAAGCGTTCTCTTTGCCGGTGCACTTTGAGGAGGAGATGGTCATGGGTTCGCCGAAAAAGGTGCGGGTGCAAACGCTGTTGGAGAAGAAGCAGGCGGGCGAAAAGATTGTCGCTATCACGGCTTACGATTACCCGACAGCGCTGTTAGTGGATGAAGCGGGCGTGGATATGGTGTTGGTGGGCGACAGTGTAGGCAATGTGGTGTTGGGCTATGAAAGCACGCTGCCTGTGACGGTGGAAGAGATGCGCCATCATGTTCGTGCCGTTCGGCGGGGCATCAAAAAAGCGCTCCTTGTTGCCGACATGCCCTTCCTTTCCTACCAAGCCAGCATAGCTCATGCCATTGAGAACGCAGGGCTGTTTTTGAAAGACGGAGCGGAAGCCGTCAAGTTGGAGGGGGGCACGCTAACCATCGTCCAAATTGTTCGCGCTTTGGTAGATGTGGGCATTCCCGTCGTGGGGCATTTGGGCTTCACGCCCCAGTGGGTTCACCAATTTGGCGGCGTTCGGGTGCGGGGTCGGCGAAGCGACGAAGCGAAGCGCCTCATTGACATGGCGTTGGCACTCCAAGAGGCAGGCTGTTTTGCCATCGTTTTGGAGTTAGTGCCCGAAGAGGTTGCTGCCCTTATCACTGAGCGGTTAACAATTCCTACCATCGGCATCGGGGCGGGCAGACATTGCGACGGGCAAATTCTCGTGCTTTTTGACCTCATCGGCATGCTTCCCGGTTGGTCGCCCCGTCATGCGAAGCGGTATGCAGAAGTGGGTGACCTCATTCACCACGCCGTCGCCACTTACGCCGAAGAAGTTCGCGAAGGTAAATTCCCTGCCCCCGAACACACCACCCACATGTCCCCCGAAGAACTGGAGCGTCTAAAGCAGTTGCTGCAAGGGGAGAAATGAAGAACGATGCGAACAAACGGTGGCGGCATCAGGGAGCGGGTTCCACCACGACGGTTTCGCCCTCGCGGACGGCGCGAAAAACCGTAGGGTCGCCCACGATGTGCCCGAACACATTGACAGGGCTGGCGGGTCGGATTTCGTCGGGACTGCGGCTAGCGGGAGTGGGACCGAAGAAAATGCAAAAAGCGCTCCCAGGAACCCAGTAGCCCAAATCACCTGCGTTGACTACTTCCCGCTGGTTTTCAGGAGGACAATCCACGGGGATGGCAAAGTAAATCTCATCGCCCCAACGGTTCGCCGCTCCTGTCAACGGGAGCGCTTCGTAAATGCGCTTGGCTGTTTCCGTCTCGTTCAACTCCGCTTCCGCCGTGACCGAACCGGCTTTGATGATGATTCGTCGTCCCATTTGCCATCACCTCAACCGCTTCTTTCCTTCCTTCAATTCTGTCAAGAGAGCGTCGTAAGCGCTACGGTCAACGGGCAAGGTGACGGGGGTGTTGGAGAAGTGGGACAAAACTATGGCGTTGACCAATTCCACCGACTTCGCTCCTTCAGCGAAAGTTACAGGTGGGTCTCGGTCTTCCAAGATGGCTTGGGCGAACAGTTTCACGGCATCGCCGTGACGGTGGGGGGAGGGAAGTGTCAATGGGCACATCTTGCCATTCGGCTTTCGGGCTTCCCCACACTTCTTGGCTCTCCAGCAGGAATTGACGCAACGGCGTCGTGTAACGGGCAAAGCGCACCGTCCTGCCTTCTTGAATGACTGTGCCGTTGTTGCCCGTAATTTCCAACCGCTGCGGGAGGGCACTGGCGACACTGGAAAAGTGCACTGCCATTTGAGCACCATTGGCAAACTCAAAGACTGCCGTCGCCATGTCTTCCACCTCAATGCCATCGTGCCAAAAGTTGGCTAAGCGGGCAGTCACTCGCTGGGGCAGATCCAGCAGGAAGACGAGGACATCCAAGTCATGGATGGCTTGGTTGATGAGGAGACCGCCGCCTTCGCCCCACCATGTCCCGCGCCACTTGCCTTGTCGGTAGTAGCTCATGGTGCGGAAGTGGTGGGCTTCATACAACCCCCGCACAAGTTCGCCTAACTCTGGAAGAAGTTTCTTGACCGCTATGATAGGGGGGGCAAGGCGGTGTTGCAAAACGACTCCTGCCTTTCCCCTTGCCTTTCGGGCAGCGGCGACCAAGGCGTCGGCTTCCGAGACGCTGACCGCCAAAGGCTTTTCGCACAACACATGTTTCCCCGCTTCCAAAGCAGTGAGAACTTGCTCGGCATGCAAGAAGTGGGGCGTGCAGATGGAGACCACCTCCACCTCGCTTTTCAGAAACTCTCGGTAGTCCGTAAAGCGGTGTGGGATGTCAAACTGCTCGCAAAACTTCTCCAACGCTTCTGGCACAACATCGCAAGCCGCATAAAGTTCCACACCCTCCACACCTTGAAGCGCCTGGGCGTGCAAAGTGCCGATGCCCGCCACTCCCACAATACCCCACTTGAGCGCCATCCAAATTCACCTCCTTTGAGCGCCTTGAGTTGCCTGCCAACAATTGTAGTGCGATAGCGACCATCTTTGTGTCGGCGAAAACTTAAACTTGACAAAATTTCCGAAAGCGGGAACAAAAGGCGTCCCTTCTCGCTTCCAGAAGGGGATGCCACACAGAGAAGGACGGTGGCTCGCTATGCGAGGGCGATGGTGGCTCGGATGGCTGCTGGTGGTGCTCTTGGCGGTCTTTGTCCACTGGTACCATCAGGCGGCACAGGAGCCGCTGCCCAAAGTGGTGGCGCTCACTTTTGACGACGGACCTCACCCTGTTTTCACGCCAAAAGTTCTGGACATCCTGAAGCGCTACCAGGTGCGGGCGACTTTCTTCCTCATCGGGGCGCGGGTTGAACGCTACCCTGACATTGCCCGCCGCATCGTGGCAGAAGGGCACGAGGTAGGTAACCATACTTACTCGCACCCGAAGGACTTGCCGAAAGAGGGATGGGAGGAAGTGCGAGCGGAGTTGGAGCGAGGGGCGAGAGCCATAGAGCGGGTGACAGGGGTGAGACCGAAACTGTTTCGTCCCCCTTTCGGCTACATTAACTATCGCCTCCACACCCTTGCCCAGCTCAAAGGCTACATGGTGGTCTTTTGGACAGTTAGCGCCGACCATCACGATGCGCCCACACCAAAGGCGATGGCAGAGCGAGTGTTCCGCTTGGTTCATCCTGGCGCCATCATCCTCATGCACGATGGGCGCATCCCCGCTCGGTGGAAGGATGTGGCAGCCTTGCCCCTCATCATTGAAGGATTGCGCCAACGCGGTTATCGCTTCGTGACAGTTTCCGAACTGTTAAGCCGACGGTGGGAAGGGGAGACAGTCAAAGGACACGGGTCACTTGGAGGACATCCGTAAGGCGTTGGATACTTTCAATGACGCTTGCAAGGGTTTGAGCATCGGGCACAACGATGCCCACATCAAAGTAAGCGATGCCGTCTTTGGTGATAGAGCGATTGGAGATGATGTTGACGCCCCGACTGCTGATAGCATTGGAGATATCGCTGAGCAAGCCGATACGGTCGTAAGCAATCACCCGCAACCGTGCCGTCACCGGTTCGCTCAACGGAAAGCCCCAATCCAACGCCACGATGCGGTCAGGCTCTAAAGCTTGCAAGCGGGTGATGTTGCGGCAATCGTTGCGGTGGACAATGATACCGCGCCCTCGGCTGATGTAGCCGACGATGGGGTCATTGGGAACAGGGGTGCAGCATTTCGCCAAACGGTAAAGGAGGGTGCCCTTGCGGGCGGGCAAGGTGATGGTTTCGGGAGGATTGACAATCGTCACGCGCGGTTTCGGTGGCGGTGGCTTCAGTTTGTTGACCACCGATTGCACGGATACCGAACCTGAGCCGATGGCTGCCAGCAAATCGTCGGCGCTTTGCAGCCCATAGGCTTTTGCCAATTCTTCCAGTTTGCCCGCCCCCCCTCCTTCCCCCAGCGACAGCCCAACCCGCTCTAAGGCTTTCGCCAACATCTCTCGCCCCCGTTGCAGGTTCTCTTGGAAGGACTGCTCTTTCAGATAGCGCTTGATGCGATTGCGTGCCAGTGAAGTCTTGACGAAGCGCAACCAGTCGGGGCTGGGTCCTTTGGGGTGCTTGCTGGTCAAAATCTCCACTACATCGCCCGTCTGCAATTGGTAGTCCAGTGGGACAAGTTTCCCGTTCACTTTCGCCCCAATACAACGGTGCCCGATTTCCGTGTGGATGCGGTAGGCAAAGTCAACGGGCACAGCTCCTTTGGGCAAGTCAATCACATCGCCCTTTGGCGTGAAGACGAACACTTGGTCTTTAAAGAGGTCACCGATGACGGAGCGAGTGAACTCGGAAGCGTCGCGGATATCTCGGTGCATCTCCATCAACTCGCGCAACCATGCCAACGCTCGGTCAAGGGCATCCAATTTTCCCGGCTGATCGCCTTCTTCCTTATAGCGCCAGTGGGCGGCGACGCCATACTCTGCGTTGCGGTGCATCTGCCAAGTTCGGATTTGCACTTCCATGATTTCCCCTTCTGGACCGACCACCTTCGTGTGCAAGGATTGGTAGCCGTTGGGTTTGGGTTTGGCGATGTAGTCGGTGAACATGCCTGGAAGGGGCGCCCAAAGTTTGTGCACCACCCCTAATGCCAAGTAACACTCGGCTTCAGTGTTGACGATGACCCGCAAAGCGATGAGGTCGTAGATGCGGTCAATGTCCACTCCTTCCCGCTGCATCTTTTGGTAGATGCTCCAAAGGTGCTTGGGGCGCCCTTGCACCGTCGCTTCCAGCCTCGCTTCCTTCAACCCTCGTTGGAGTTGCTCAATAGCGCGCTCAATCAAATGCACTCGCTGAGAGCGCTTGCGTTCCACCTTGCGCGCTAATTCGCGGTAGGTAAGGGGGTCTAAATGCTTGAAGGCAAGGTCTTCCAACTCCCACTTCATCCGCCAGATGCCCAAGCGGTGGGCGATGGGGGCGTAAATCTGAAGGGTCTCTAAGGCAGTCGCTTTCCGCTTCTCCTCGGGCAAGGGGTCTAAAGTCCGCAAGTTGTGCAAGCGGTCGGCGAGTTTGAGGAGGATGACGCGGACATCCTGCACCATCGCCACCAAGACCTTCCGCAGGTTCTCCACTTGCTCTTGACGGAGGGTGTGGAACTGCAAGCGCCGCAACTTGGTGACCCCTTCCACCAAGCGGGCAACTTCATCGCCAAACTCGTGGGCAATGGTGGGCAATTCCACTTCCGTGTCTTCCACAACATCGTGCAATAAAGCCGCTGCAATGCTTTGTTCGTCCAACCCCAAATCGGTCACGATGAGCGCCACATTCCACGGGTGAGTGATGTAAGGTTCGCCGGACAAACGGGTTTGACCAGCGTGCGCCCAATCGGCAAAGTGATAGGCATGTTCAATGAGGGAAAAGTCAGCGTTGGGGCGAAGGGCACGAACGCGGTCTATGAGGATGGTCAAAGGGTCTCCCGTTTCCGTGACAATCCCCAGCCGCTCCGTTTGTCGGCTCAACACCATCGTTGCCGATTCCATTCTCGGTCACCGTCCGTTTGTCATTATGGCACATCCCACATCGGGAAGAAGGCGGATGCTGCAAAATTGGGGGGTGAGAGAGTTAGGGCTAAAAAGCGGAGGTGTCAGGCGATGCCGCTTTACGAGTATCGCTGCAACCAGTGCGGGAAAGTCTTCACCTTTCTGGTGGGCGTCATTCAGGGCAACACCGACCCCTATTGCCCCCGGTGCGGGAGCAACAAGTTGACAAAACTGATTTCTCGCATCCGCGCCCACCTCAGTGAGGAGACGCGCATAGAACAACTTGCCAGTTCCTTTGAAAACCTTGACATTTCCGAAAATCCCACACCGAAAGAATTGCGTTCCTTGATGCGCAAACTCACCAGTGCTCTCGGAGACGAGGTGGACCGCGAAGTTATTGATGAGATGGAAGCGGCGATGGAGGAGGAACTGAAAGGAGAGGGGAGGGAAGGAACAAGCGAGCGCGATGAAACCATCTACTGACCTTCGGGGGTGCCCTTCGTGCCCGACAGATTGCTCATCAATGGCTTGACGATTTTGAGCAAAATAGGATGCCTTCCGGTAGAGCAAGCCGTCCCGCAACCCATTGAGGTAGATTTGGTGCTGGAGATAGACTTGAAGACTGTGGGTAAAACGGACGACATCAAACACGGTGTGGACTATCGCAAGGTATGCGATGTCGTGCGCAAGGTGTTGGAGCAGGAAAACTATCGGCTGATGGAAAGCGCTGCCTACGCCATCGCCTTGCAGGTGCTAAAGCAATTTCCCAAAGTCCAGCGAGTTTGGGTGGAAGTCCGCAAACCACACCCGCCTATCCCGGTGCCCCTTCGCTCCGCCAGCGTTCAGATGGAGTTGAGCCGCAATGATCTGTAGCCGAAGGAAACGGTGTGCCTTCATCGGTTTGGGCAGCAATCTCGGTGACCGCTTGGAGAATTTGCGGCGCGGGTTGGAGTTATTGGTGCAAGCAGGCATAGAGGTTATCCGCCTCTCCGCCCTCTACGAGAGCGAGCCAATTGGAACGCCAGAGCCACAACCGCCTTACCTTAACGCCGTCGCTGAAATCCGAACAGATTTGCCTTTGTCGGAATTGTTACGTTTGCTGGAGCAGGTGGAGCGGCAACTGGGGCGGGAAGAGAAGGGACGGAAACGTGCGCGCCCTTTGGACTTGGACATCTTGTGGGTGGAGGGAGAGCGGTGTCAATCAGCAGAGTTGACCGTTCCTCATCCTCGGTTGTGGGAGAGAGCCTTCGTTTTGGTTCCGTTGGCGGATTTGGTGGACACGCTGGAGGGACGCTCCGTTGCAGAAGCGGCAGAGCAGCTAAAAAGAGTGCAGAAAGTCTGGAAGGTGAAGGAGCAATGGAAGGAAGGGTAAGGTACAAAAAAGCAAGAGTTATCGGCATCACTGGCGGCGCAGGGGCGGGGAAGACGACATTGGTGAATCAGTGGCGAAAGCAAAGGGTTAAGGTCATTGTCGCTGACGAGGTGGGGCGAAGGGTCGTTTTAAAAGGGAGCCCTGTTTTGCGAGGGCTGGTGGCGACTTTCGGAAAAACGGTGTTGACTTCGGATGGCGAGTTAGACCGACGCAAAGTTGGGCAATGGGTGTTTCAAAATCCCGTTGCCCTTCGCCGACTTAACCAGTTGACGCATCCTGAAATGCGTCGCATCATTGTTGCGGCTGTTCGTGAGTGGCGGAGTCGGAATGTGCCTTTTGTGGGCGTGGAGGCAGCCGTGTTGTTTGAGATGGGGTTGCATCGGTTCGTGGACGAGGTGTGGGTTGTGATAGCGAGCGAGAGAGAGCGTCTAAGGCGGTTGGAGCGCATGGGCTTGAAGCGTGAGACGGCGTGGCAGCGAGTGAAGCGGCAGTTGCCCGAGGGGGTGTTTAAACGCCGTGCCCATCGGGTAATCGTCACCGACGGGAGATGGCTGCGACTTTGGAACCTTTTTGAGGTGATCCGAAGATGAAAGGGGCATCCCGATGGCTAAGGAGTTTTATTTTGGGACTTGTCGCGATGGGAGTGGTTTGGGTCTCCCTCGCCGGCAACCAGCGCTCTTCTCCCCAAAGGACAGTTTCCCTCGCCCCGACTTGGCAGGAAGCCCTTCGGCAATATCTCCAGAACCGCCGCCCAGACTTTGAAAATCAATTGCGCCAAGCGTGGCAACGGCGCGCCCTCTCCTCCCGACAACCTCGCGTTCAAGAGTTGCCATTGACCGAAGCACCGGGCAATGAGCGCCACCCAGTGTGGGCGCCGGATAGACGATTGATTGCCTTTAGCACCAACAGCGTGGACAGCAATGGGAACAAACGGCTTGACAGGAACGATGGGATTGGAACGCGATACCGAATTTGGCTGATGGAGCCAGACGGAAGCAACGCCCGCCCTGCTATTCCAGAGAACGAAATTCCCCCAACCGTCCCAAAGGGCGATGAACTTTACCCATCATGGTTTCCCGACAGCGGGATGCTCGCGTTCGTCATTAGCTTTGGCGGCGTAACGGACATTTACACGGTCAACCTGCGTCGTTCCCCCGTGGAAATCATTCGCCGGACTTTCGGTTTGAGAGGGGTGAAGCGAATTGCTGTCTCTCCTTCTGGAGCCGAAATCGCCTTTGAGCAGAACAACCAAATCTACCTCTTGGCTTTGGACACGGGCGCTATTAGGCAATTGACGAGGGATGGTGTGAACCGAAACCCCGCCTACCTGCCTGACGGACGCATTCTCTACGAAAGTAACCTTGACCCTACTACGAACCTTCCGGGCGCCTACTTCCACATCTGGGTGATGCGAGGGGACGGCGCTGAAAAAACTCCCATCACCTCCGGCAATCAAAACGACACCGAGCCTGCCCCCATCTTCGACAAGCACCCCAACTCCTTCTTAGGTCGTCCTCCTCACAACTATCGCGTGGCATTTACATCTGACCGCAACGGGAACCGAGATATTTTCATCACCGACGAATCGGGAACCCGTATTCGGCAAATTTCCGTCCCCGGCAACAGGACGCAGGAGTTTCAAAGCACGGTGGAGCCTTTCCCTGTGGAAGTTTTGAAGATTGAACGGGTCGCTTTCGTGACCACCCGCACAGGCAATGAGGACATTTGGCTGATTTCGTCCTTTGACATCTTTCCCCCGATGCTCTCCGACCAATTTGGCAACCCTATTTTGCCGAAGATTACCCCGAAGATTAACTTGCCTGGGGACACCGTTACTTTGGAAGCAGCCGTTTTCGACCCCGAAAGCGGAGTGGACAAAGTTTACGCTATCTTCAAAAGCGCTGATGACCCGCTGTTCTTGTGGGCACTGCACTTTGAAGGTTTCCCCGCTCAAGCCAACCCCCCTAACCCCGGCGACCAAGCCGCTATTGCTCATGAAGTGGATTGGTTCATCGTTAACTTTGACCCTGATACGGGACAGGAACGAGAGCCGCATCTTGTCAACACCCTTGAGTTGATGCATAATAAAGCCAATCGGGGGCTTGACATTGACAGCTATTGGAAAAGCATTGTCAATTTCCAATATCAACAGCAACAGTATGCCATTGCCATTGAGCTTTATGACGATGGCACACACGGTGATAGGCGAGCCGGTGACGGCATCTATACACGAAAAATTAAGTTGCCCAACACCCCTCGCGACTACTTTGTTGACATCATCCCCTTTGACAAGTCCGGCAACTTCCCCAGCACTTATGTCGTGATGGCGATTAGCGAATACTACTCAATGGTCATGCCAACCCCCGGCGACCACACTCAGCCGGATATTCGGTGGACAGTCCGTGATAACAACATCGTCCTCGAGGCGAACCGTTGGCTTAATGTCATTCCAAGTGTCGGTTACGATAACATCGTCGGTTGCACCTCCAAGCCTTTCACGGCGGAAGACCTTGTGCTTTTTGTCAGCGATTACGGATGCGGGCAGAAATGGACGACGGCAAGGGCAGCGGAACTTGGGAACTTTCAAGTGGGCTTTTACCTCATCCGATTGCCGGATGGACGCCGGCTGGTGGTAAGTCAGAACTACCCTGGCATTCCAACGGAGTCTTACTACTTTGGCGACATATGGGCGGCTTCTTTTGTCCAGCCGGGGAACCCTCAAAAGGGCGTTTTGGGGCGACCGTTGGCGCCTTTCCCCATTGCTGACCGTGTTGCCGTTTGGCGGACCCTTTGTCGCGGTCCTGTCCCTGACGAAATCCTGTTCTTTTACTTGCCTCGCCCCGTTGCTGACCCTGTTCTGGGTGTGACGAGGCTTTACGCCGACCGGGCTGTTTTGTGGCACGCTCCTTACACCGGTAGCCTTTGGGTAGACCGGGGAACTTTAGAAGACCCAGTCACCCAAGGCAAACTCAAGCGCTTTTTGGATAGAGGCGGCAGGCTCTGCATTACCAGCGGTCAAGACTTAGGTTGGGCGTTGACTATCAACGGACAAGTCTCCAATGATTTCTTGACCACCTACCTCAAAGCCCGCTTCTCTCGTGTCGTTGGTGGATTTTACGGCGATTACAGCCTTGACCTTATCACTGGCTACCGAGCCCACCGACATAAGTTGGTGGGAAGCGGGCTTGCTTCTGGAGTGCATGACTGGGGACAGGGATTTACCTTCGACGAGGACAGATCCGCCGCCGACGGCACACTTATTGATCCTGACCAAGAGCGGGGTGGGACAGCGGGCGGGATAGAGTTGCTCGGTTGGAGTTACCCCAACTGGGATTCGGGTCGCAACCCTTACGACCCACCTTTGAACCCTGATTTCTCCGGCGCAGGTTGCGAAAATGCGTTGGTCATGGACACGGTGGATGTGGTCAGTGGCGGGTTCGCCTTTTATACCTACACGGAAGGGGGCACCAATGCGGCAATTCAAACCCGAGACCCCGCTGTTGACTACCGAGTTGTCACCTTCTTCTTCCCCTTTGAAGCCCTCAATGTCGGGTTCAAAGACACCACCATAGGTCAGGTCACCTTTTCTGAAGCGTTAGGCTTCAAGCATACCTTGATGAACTACATCATGGACTTCTTGCGCACGGGCAGCATCACGGGCAAAGTGGTGGACACGCAAGGCAACCCTTTGGAAGGGTTTACAGTGCGGGCGCAGATTGGAAGCCTTTCCCCCAACCCCATCATCTTCGGCGGTGCCTTGACGAAGCGGGACGGCTCTTACGAAATCATCGGGTTGAACACCGGAGTCTACGATTTGGAAGTTTCTGTCCCCGGATGGACATCGCGACTTTTGCGGACAACATGTGAAGGCGTAAACAACTACGACAATGCGACCCCGTTTGTGAGTGCTCTGAATGACTTCACGATGACGAAATTGCCCCCTGGTGCTATCAGCGGGAAAGTGACGGAATTGGACGGGACGACACCTATCATTGGGGCGACGGTGACGGCAAAGATTGTCGCTGACGAGCGGGGCAATCCCATCGTTTTGCCTCCGGGCATCCCAAGCACCTACACCACGACGACGAAAGGCGATGGGAGTTATCGGTTGGAAGGGTTGCCCAATGCCACTTACGAGGTTACCGCCTCCGCACCACGCCACACTTCCGTCACTAAGACGGGAATAGTTGTCCGAGCGGGTGAGGAAACGACGGGTGTTGATTTTGCCTTGCCGGGTGAACCTGGAACCATTGCGGGACAAGTGGTGGATGCCCAGACGGGGCAAGGCATCGCAGGGGCGGTCGTGGAAGTGATTTCGGCGGGGACAACTATTGCGTCGGCGACCACTGACCCGCAGGGCAACTTCACTATTTCCAATGTCCCTGTCGGCGTCTACACCGTCCAAGCCACTGCCCCCAACTACAAGCCTGCGAGCGTGACGGGCGTTCAGGTTCAAACAGCAGCGACGACTCGCATCACCATCCAGTTGGCACGAGCGCAACCAGGGAGCATTTCTGGGCGAGTCACCCGTTCCGATGGGACACCTGTCGGCGGGGTGACGGTGGAAGTTGTCCAACCGGCAACGGGTGAAGTGGTCGCTTCAGGCATCACGGAAGACCGCTTCACCGTCGTTGGCGGTTACCAACGCAACTACCTCATCACCAATGTCCCGTTAGGCACTTACACCGTTAAAGTCCGAGCCCTAGGTTACACTTCCACGCCACCAGAGCGCACCGGCATAATGGTGCAGGAAGCGACGGAGACGCAAAATGTCAACTTCGTGTTGCGCGCAGAGCACACTTTCGCTCGCGGCGTCCAACTCATCAGCGTTCCCTACACCTACACGAACACCCCCATCAACCAACTGTTGGGCACTGACCGCATCATCACTTGGGAGACGAACCCGAACTTGACGGACCCGATGACGGGTTATCGGGGCGGACGGTATGTCCGCTTCCCTGTCCCGCCAGCGGATGCCGTTTACTTGGGGCGAGGGTACTTTGTCCGCTTTGACCAAGCCACTGACTTCACGCAGCCGGGCACTCCTGCCCCCACTTACCAGCCGTTCGCCCTCGTCCTTGACAATCCCGGTTGGTGGCTCATTGGAACGCCTTTTCCCTTCAAGGTAGACTGGACGCGAACGCGGGTGACAAACCGAGCGACCAACGAATCCCTGTCGCTGCGCGATGCGGTGTTGCGTGGCTGGCTGCGGGATACCCTGTTTGCCCTCAATGCAACGGCAACGGGGTATGTGACTTCCCTCTTCATGGAGCCCTTCAAGGGCTACTGGGTCTTTGTGGACGCCCCACAGGGGGTCGTGCTGCTCATTGACAACACGCCCACGAGGGTGGAAGTGACCCAAAGCAGGAGTAAGACACGGTTGCTGCCGTTGGCGGATGGGCGTTTGACAGTAGGAGAAAACGGTTGGGTGTTGCCCTTGCGGTTGGTGCAAAACGGCGAAGTAGTGAGCACCGTTCAAATCGGCATGTCTCCTAATGCCACCAATGGCGTGGATGCGTTGGACTTGCCGATGCCGCCTTCTTTGCGCCAATGGGTTCCCGATTGGGTGACTTTCGGTTCAGTGCTTAAAAGTGGTCGCAGCGAAGTGGTGCTTTACAGCGATATTCGCACTCCCTCCGCTCGCCCGCAGGTGTGGGACTTGGTAGTGGAAGTTTCGCAAAGGGATGTGCCTTTGAGCCTCTCCTGGGATGGGCTTAACGAGCGGGTGCCTGCCGATGTGCGGTTGACACTCGTTGACCTTGACACAGGTGAAGCCCGATACATGCGGACGACCACGGGCTTCACTTTCGCCCCACGCGAGGGTGTGAAGCGATTGCGGATTATTGCTGAGCGGCGCAGTGGAACGGGATTGCGCATTGTCGGTTTGCGGGCAGAACCGATGCGGGGCGGACAATTGCTTGCTCGCTTCACCCTGACCGAACCTGCCCAAGTGGAAGCGCACCTTCGGACATTGACAGGACGCTTGGTGGCAACGGTGTTGCCCCGCCGCTTCCTTTCGGCAGGCGAACAACGGATTGTCTGGGATGGGCGAAGCGTTAGCAGTGGATTGCCCAAGGGAATTTACCTGCTGGAAGTTCGTGCGGAAGGGGAGCGCGGTGAGCAAGTGCGCGCCGTGATGTCAGTGCGGTGGTAACGAAAGGGACACGGGGAATGTGGGACGAGGTGAGACAAGGGGGGAGATGAAAAGATGAAAAGGGGATGGCTTGGTTGGGCGAAAGCCCGACCTTCCTATTCCAACGGCAATGGAGGGGAAAGGGGAATGCGTTGGCGACGATGGCGAACTTGGCGCTGGTTGGCTCAGTTCATGGTCGGTGCATTGACACTTCAGTGGGTTGGAAGAATAGGCGCTCAAGAGCGGGCGGAAACTTTGAAAGCCCCCCCGCGCATGATTGTCTTGGACTTTGAAGTGCCCAAAGAGCAACCAGAGTTGTTGGGGCGAAAGGCAGCGGATGCGGTGGCGGTGGCATTAGTGGACATTGCCAAGTATGAGGTCATCCCGCGCACCGATGTGGAGGCAGCCATAAAACGGCTTCGGCTAACTCCGCCATTGACCACGCACCAAATGACCTTGCTGGCAAAGAATCTGAATGCCCGTTATGTGGTTGTGGGGAAAGTGGTGCGGGTAGTTGTAGATGCGAAGGCAGGGCATGCCAGTGTCCAGTTGCAAATGCTTTACTTTGACCCTTATCTGGAAGCGCCGGTCAATGGAGCCCATGTGTTGGCGACGACGCCCCCTCGGGTAGGCGCGACTCCCGACATCTTGGTTGACCAAGCCCTTAACCTCGCTGCCCAACAAGCAGTCCAACAAGCCCTTGCGACTCGCTTACCAGAAGGGCAAATCATGCAACGGGTTGGCAACACCGTCATTATCAACCGAGGGCACGACCAAGGGCTTCGGGACGGAATGAGAATGTGGGTTTATCGGTTGGTGCGAGACCCTGAGACAGGGCAATGGGTTCGCACCCGAATCGGTCGCATCACCATCACCAGCGCTGAAGCGAGGCAGTCTTCAGCAGTGATTGATGAAGAAGTGGTGCCCATTCAATATCCCGATCGCGTCATTGGTATCTACGAAATCCCAAAGTTAGGTGTTCCTGAGCCTCCGGTGCAGCGGAAGGTGAAAGGGGCAGGGGCTGCCCTGCCACAACTTTTGCTTCTCATTGCTGGCATCGTGTTAGTGGGTTCGCTGGCAGGCAGTTCCAAGAGAGGGACAGGCACTCCTTCCATTGCCTCGGCTCAAGTGATCAACAACGGTCAAAATGTCCGTTTGCGGTTCAAGGGGGACAAAAACGACTTGCTGATTGAAATCTACCGCGACACCCTCCCACTGGTGCGCACGGACGGGGTGTATCCCATTGAAATCTTGGAAGCCCAAGCCCAAGGTGCCAGCGAGTATGTGGACGGCAATTATCCCTCTTCGGGCACCGTGACCATTGAGGAAATTCAGCCTGTCACGGGTGGTACCCCCACGCCATTCTTCCCACAGGTTACGCGCAAGCTTGGAGATGTGGGAGATACCTTCACTCGCAATCGGTTCAACTACGAGGTCTCCTTCCTGCACCAGCTTTTGATCCCAGGGCAGCATTACTGGTATGCCATTCGCAAGGTTGTGGTGCAACGCTTGGCACCCCCACCGCCAACAGCGGGCGGAGCGACGGAACGGGAACCTTTCCAACTGGTATATAGCCATGTTTCGCAACCTATCGGTCCTTTGACCCCTCTCGTCCAACTTAAGGAAGCCGACTTGTTAGAGCCGACAGGAGATGTGAACATCACCAATGTGACCTTCCGTTTCCTTTCCGCACAAGGTGCTGACGAGTATGTGGTGCAAGTGAGTGACCGTCCCGACTTCCCGAAAAGCCGCATTGTTGAATTGCCTTTGCCAAACAAGGTGCCCAATCCTGACATTGGTGGTCAACCCCTCGAGCTCGCCAACCAAAACTTAGCGCCGCGTTTGGCTGCCAAGGGCATTTCCATCACAGCGGGACAAGTCCTTTATTGGCGTGTGGGCTACCGATACTCCCGCGATATTTCCCCGCCAGAGGGCGGCTTTGTGGTAAGCCTGGTTCGTTCCTTCACCGTGCTTGTTGTCCCGCCTTCTCCGCCGGGGAGTTAGCCACTTGCGAGGAGGGAAACTTCCATGCGGGAGTTGGTTCTTGCGGTTGACCTGAAAGGGGACAATAAGGTGCGAGGGCAAACAAATGGGTGGCAAAAGGTGTTGCTGATTGCCTGTCTCATCTGGCTGACGGCAAGTTGGGTGCTCGCCCAAAATTGGTGCCGAACAGCGGAGGTCAACCGAGCCCTCATGCAACAGTTAGGCATCACCGATGAGAAAATTCGTGCCGCTTTTGAAACCAGCCAACGCCAAGCAGGGCGCGAGTTGCCTTCCTTCTTCTACGGTGGCTTAGGCTCCAGTTTCTTCCCTGGGCAGGGTTTGGTGGGCACTTTGCGTGGGCTTCACATCCTCGTCCGACCCAATTCGCCCGATATCTACCCCGACCCAACCCACACCGCCGAATATTACCAACGACTCCTCTTTGACGAAACCAACCCTCAATCTCTTGCCAGTTACCTCAAGGAAGCCTCCTACGGACGGTTGCGCTTGCTGGGCGATTCGTTCGGTCCCGTCCTTGTGAATGTCCCCGTGACCACGACGGGGAATGTCACCCACATCGCCAACTTTTCCATGGATGTGCTTCAAGCGATGGTCCGGCAGGCAATTTCGTCCCTTGACGCTATTGTGGACTTCTCTCGCTACGACAGCGACGGCGACGGACGCTTAGACTTGCTATTTATCACCTTCGCTTCCGACCCAGACACCCGTCCTCCCAATGGCAACTTTTTCAACGACCCCAGTTTTAGTGCCTTTACGGTCACTTGGGGGAAGTTTCGCCGCGTTAATCCTACCATACCACCCCTTGCCACAACAGGGGAAGGTGTCGTTGTGGAATGTGCGGTGTTTGTTCACGAAGTTTTCAGCCTTTACGGGTGCGGCGTTTACGCCCACGAGTTTGGACATGCTTTCGGGATGCCCGACCTTTACAATCCCGACAACCTTTCCCAAGTAGACCCGGGCGCGTGGTCGCTGATGGCGAGAGGTGCGGTTT
>Ga0209993_10002_pt1 | contig 72465 bp, 65 predicted proteins | sample Antgeofumaro1A2A_FD_188082 | JGI IMG/M metagenome (GOLD analysis project Ga0209993, IMG submission 188082) | Geothermal fumarole subsurface microbial communities from Mt. Erebus, Antarctica - 1A2A (SPAdes) (version 2) | ecosystem: Environmental > Terrestrial > Volcanic > Fumaroles | place...
GAAGATGCGTTCTCGTTGGTTTTGGGTCGGCATTGGTATCACCGCCTTCCTGCTCGCCACATTCCGCCTTGCCATCCATAACGCCCACCATAACCCCGTCGCCCAACTGGAGCGAGAAATTGACCGCCTAAAACAACGAGGGGAGCCAACCCGCTTTCATGACCTCCTCCCACCTGTCAACCCCTCCCAAGACGGAACACCTTTCTACCAACTCGCCATCGCCCAACTGGAAACCATCAAAAAGCAGCACCCAGAATCCTTTTGGGACAACCTTTACCAATTCGGCACAAAACCTGTCAACCTCGCCGATGTGGAGAAGGCACTGAAGGTAGTGCAACCTGCCTTGAAAACTTTCCGTCAAGCCCTCCACTATCCCCACATGCGGATGATTGACTTGGAAGTGGACAATCCTGGTAAAATCTTGTTCCCGCACTTCAGCAAGTTTCGGGTGTTTGCTTTACTTCTTGTCAAGGAGGCGTTGTGGCGGAAGCGACAGGGGGATGAGGATGGGGCAGTGGAAAGTTGCCTGACGGCAATGAAGTTGGCACGACGGATGGGAGACGAGCCCACCTTCATCGGCTTTTTGGTGCAGGCTAGGATTTTCTTTGTTGCGGTAAATGCTTTGCAGCGGGTCTTGAAAGATGCGGAAGCGTCGCCGAAGGTTTACCGTGCCCTTTTGGCGGAACTGAGCGCGTGGGACATCAACCGCGATTTGGTCCGAGCATTGCAAATGGAGCGAGTGTTTTGCCTTAAGTTCGCTAATTGGGCGATGCAAAAGGCATCTCTTAGAGACATCAGTTGGTTGTCGTTGCATGGGGAAGGCGTTCTCGTCATTAACCCCTGGTTGACAAGCAAAAATGGTTTTGTGGCTCGCAACATGCTTGAGTTGTTGGACTACCTTGAGCGCCTCCTTTCTTATGCCCGAAAGGGAGCCCCTTACGACTGGGCAGCCATCAAGCGCTTAACCGATGAGTGGCTGAGAAAGGTGGAAACATCTCAGCGGGTGCTTTTGGAAGTCCCTGAGAAAATCGTCTGGCATCCTTATGCTGTCGCGGAATTGGTAGCGCTTATGAATCCTGTGTCCTTCGACGAAGCCGCTCAGTCTTACGCTTTCCAGCGGCTTGGACAGGTGGCGGTAGCGTTGCGGATATATCGGCAAGAGCATGGGCGTTACCCTGAAGATTTGCGGGCGTTAGTACCTTTGTATTTGCCGCAAGTTCCTCTTGACCCTTTTGATGGCAAGGAGTTGCGGTATCGGCGGTTGGGGCAAGGGTTCAAGGTTTGGAGTGTTGGTTTTGATTGCAAAGATGACGGGGGCATGAAAGGCAAACCAACAAGTTTCATGGGCGACATCGTTTGGACAGCCAGCCGCTAATCATCCTGTTTTGCCCCAATTACCATGTGACTTCGGGCATGTAGGTTCATCGTGGTAGCAAGCGAAGCGCTCATCCCCACGATTTCGGCTGAGGCTTTCATCGCTCGCGCCGCCAACAAAACTTCGGGCACGAAATACTCGCCGTTCTTGAACTTCGGAAAAGTCGCCCCATGAAGGGAACACCTCAGGTGATAGTGATGGTTGTGCCGAGAGCGGCCCGTTCGCCCGTTTCGGTCTCGGCAACCAGAGTGACGGGGTAGGTGCCTGTGGGGGCATCCCAAGGCACGGTCTCGTTCAACTCAAACTCTGTTTCGCTCACTTTCCGGAAGGTGATTCTGGAGCCATCGGGGAGCAACGCATAAACGCGCTTTACAGGGCTGTCTGCTTCCACGCGACATTTGGCGTAAGCCGGGCTGCCGGGGCGCAAAGGGGAAGGTGTTACAGTAATTTCCACGATGCGCACTGCCATTTCCAACACCTCCTCGTAGAATGCATGGGTGCCTTTCAGCACCACTTCGCTCAAAAGCGACCGCAACCTTTGGCGGGCGAAAAAGAGCCGGGACTTAACAGTTCCCGGCGGAATGCCTAAAATGCGGGCAATCTCCCTCACCGAAAAGCCTTGCCCATGGTAGAGGACGAAAACCTCCCGATGCTCCGAAGGGAGGCGAAAAAGCGCCCACTGGAGCAATACCGCCTCCCAAGACGGCTTGACTTGTTCTTCCAACTTCTCCGCAACTTCCTCCAGCGGCACATGCTCGCGCTTAGTGCGAAGCCAACGAGTGTATTCGCGGTAGGCGATGGCGTGAAGCCAAGTGGATAGAGAGGCTTCGCCCCGATACCGAGGCAAGGCTTCCCATGCTTTCAGGAAAGTTTGCTGTGTCAAATCCTCCGCATCTTCCTTTAATACCGTCAAGTTGCGCAGGAAGCGGTAAATCGCCTCGTAGTACTCAGCGACAAACCGCTCCGCCGCTTTTTGGTCGCCGTTTAAAATTCGCTGCACCAACCACCGATCGCGCCAATGGCGCATCTGCCATCGCCTGCCTTCCGTAAGTGTTAGAGCCACTGGAGGGAAAAACGGTTCACTGCGGCCCTTCTGCTAACTTGACTTTGAGCCGCACCAATAGTTCGCCCATCTGGTAAAAGTGCGCGCAAACCTTTTGCTCTGAAGCAGTTGCCCTTGCGCCCACAGGAAAGCGGGCAAAATTGTCAGGAGCCAAAACCACCGGCGCCCCATAGCAGTCACCTCCTGCCGCAAAGTTTGGCGCTGTGTCACCATTATTGGCGTGGGCGGGAAAGACTTTTGGCAACGGTGAAGGTGAGAAAGGATGCGGGAGAACACCACCTTGACAAAGTTGCGGAAGGGGGAAGCCACTATCGGCTGCTGGCTGACCATCGGTTCCCCTGTCGTGGCGGCGGTGATGGGGCGGTGTGGGCTTGATTGGGTGGTGATTGATACCGAGCACGGGGCGGTCGGTTACGATGCCATGTTGATGTGCGCCAGCGAACTTTTGGCGACAGAGACAACTCCCATCGTGCGGGTAGGGGCAAACGACGCGACCCTCATCAAGCGGGCTTTGGACACAGGCGCGATGGGAATCCTCGTTCCGATGGTCATGAATGCTGAAGAAGCAAAGCGAGCGGTGGATGCGGCAAAGTTTCCCCCCACCGGCGTTCGGAGTGTTGGTGGCTTTGTGGCACAGCTACTGCATGGAGACGACTATCTCGTTTGCGCCAACGAGCAAATTCTTGTCGCCATCCAAATTGAGCACATTGAGGCAGTCAAGAGGGCGCCAGAAATTTGTCGCACAGAGGGTGTGGATGTCGTTTTCATCGGTCCTAACGACCTCGCTGCTTCTTTGGGCTTGATAGGAACACCGTTTCGGGAGAACCCAATTTGGCAGGATGCTGTTCGGCGAGTGGTGGAGGCTGCGAAGGAAGCGGGCAAAGCCGCTGGCATCCAATGCGGGAGTGTAGAGGAAGGCAAGGAGCGATTGCGGCAAGGTTTTCGGTTCGTCGCCGTTTCCTCGGACGCCCGTTTGCTGCACCAGAATCTTTGTCAAGTCGCCGAAACTTTGCGAACCCGTGACCGCGTTGATTGACAGTAAGGGAAAAAGGCACTGATGATTGCGGCAGGAAACGCTGCTGTTTAAGCGGCATGAAAAAAGGGGAGGACAAGCGATGAAGAGGCGACACCGTTGCCGTTTTGAGCATCTCACCTTTCCTGCAGGGCAAGGTGGTTTCACCCTCATTGAGTTGCTCGTGGTGATTGCCATCATTGCCGTGCTGGCGGGCATTTTGTTCCCGGTGTTTGCCCAAGCCAGAGAGAAAGCACGGCAAACGATGTGCAACAGCAACTTGCGCAATGTGATTTTGGCGACCATTCAATATGTGCAGGACAGCGACGGTCAATTTCCTTTCTGGCGGACACCGTGCTGGGGCGGTGGACCGGGCGGCACAGACCCTGTCAAGGGCGCTCCCCTCATCGGTCCTCCTGTGCCGGTGAGCATGGACCCTTACCTAAAAAGCCGTCCCATTTACGCATGCCCGACAACGGGGCGGACATGGAGTTGGCCGCTGGCAGCCGCTCCCGACCCTGTTGAAGCAGTGATGCGGGGATGGTGGGCATGCCGGGGCGGATATGGGGTGCACCCACGACTTCCCATTCCGCGCTTGGACTGGCTTTTCTACACCAGTTACGGCTACAACGAGTTCGTGCAGAACGATGCGGAAGGCTATGGGCAGTCGGGCAATATCAAGTTTCCGTCCGAGTTCGTGCTTTGGGGTGATGCGTCCGATGCGGTGTTTACACCTTGGGGCTTAGGGCAAGAGTGGGGCGTGCTCCCTGGCGGGGTTGTCCGTCGCTTGGCATGGCCAGAAGCCGATAATGTCCCGCAAGAGTGGGTCAGCAGTCCTATTGGAGAGGAACGAGCCGGACGCCACTTGAAAGGGGGCGTGTTAGCCTTCACCGACGGACACACCAAATGGTATCCGTGGCGGCAGATGCGCATGGCGCGCTACGGCGGACCGCTGCGGTTTATGATTTGCGACGAACAATCGTGTGCTGCCAACTTTTGGCGGTAAAGCGACAACAACCTTCAAGCCGAAGTAAGGAGCAAGCACCGGATGATTGCGCCACAAACACCGACCGTAGGGCAAATGGTAAAAGCAACAAGGAAGGCACGAGTGCACCTCCATACCTTTTCCTTGCTTCACTGCTCTCACAATCGCTAAAAAGGCAAAAAGCCCTCAAACTGGTGGGTTTTTTGAGGGGGTAAAAGTATTGACGCCACTTTTTTTTTTGCGCTATAATGCCCGCAGCCGAAGGGCAAGGAAGCAAACTAACGCCCTTCGGAAAGCCCAAACCGCCCGAAAGGGCAGAAAAGGAGGGAGGAACGATGTTGAAGGGCAATGTCGGTGAAGGGCGTTCTTTCCGTGGAGTGGTTCCCCCAAGGAGTATTCGTGGCTTCACCCTAATTGAATTACTCGTGGTGATTGCGATTATTGCCATTCTGGCGGCCATTCTGTTCCCCGTGTTCAGCCAAGCCAGAGAGAAAGCGCGACAAGCCTCTTGTCTGTCCAATGTTCGGCAATATGGCATGGCGTTCAACATGTATCAGCAAGATTACGATGAAACCATCATGCCTTGCTATCAGTGGTTCCCCGTTCAAGGGCGATGGGTGCGTTGGTGGTGGATTGATCTGGCATATCCCTATCACCGCAATGAGACGTTACACCTTTGCCCCTCAGGGCGCGTTGCTTTTGCCACGGGAGACCGTTGGTTCTTCCCGCCGGGGGAGGGCGTGTTAAAGCAGCGGCTGCCTTGGAACATGGGAGGCAATTGTTGGCACGCCAATTTTCGGGGAACAGGTGGTGGGACGGGAGTTATTACTTTTGACCAAGTGGGACCTTTGGGGGCAACCCGACCGACACAAGGGATCACCGTCAAGTTAGCGCAAATTGAGCAACCTGCTCGCCTCGTTTGGATGACCGATGCTGGTGCCATTGAGCATTGGAGTTGCCGTTGCCACCAGGACTGGCCTGCCGATGGTGATCCTATCGCCCGCCTACCAGGCTTTGGCTTGCGAAATCACCCTTTCTGGGGATTATTGCGTGGCTTTGTGAACTTGCGGCATATGGAGGGGTTCAACACGGCGTTCGTGGATGGGCACGGCAAGTGGCTGAAGCGTACCTATAGCGAAGCCGATTGGGCGAACAACCCGCGAGCAAAGGTCATTAGGGTCGGTCCATTGGGCGGTTGCCACGACGAAGTGGGATGGCAATGAGGAGGGGAAGGGCTGCGTCGCCCTGGCTCCCTGTCGCCTCTTCCCGCGGCAGGGAGCCCACTCTTTGGGAAAGGAGGGATGGGAGATGCTGCAGCGTTCCCTCAATCCTTTGGTTGCTTTGGTTATCGTTGTTGCGGTGCTCGTTGTGTTGATCGGGGCTGGATGGTTCCTTTGGGGGCGTCGTCCTAGGGGCGCTCCCCCGTCAGAGACGGCACTGCCCCAGCCGCCCGGCTTACCCTCTGCCTCCCAACCTCCAGTACCCTCACCTCCTCCGCGTTAAGGTAGAAGTGTGCTTCTTTGCCGTCCTAAAAGAGCATCCTGCTTTGGAGGAAAGGGACGGATGCTGCCATTGACGACGACTGGTTTGAGGCAGTTAATGGAAACCGCCCGTCATGAACGCGTGCGCCCTCATACTTTCTTCGTCCTTGCCCTCCTCTTGCCTCTCAACGCCTATTGGGTCGGCTGGATGGAAGCCGTTAAGTGGACGGGTCACCCGACCACTTACTCGCTTTACTTCAACACGGTGCTCCTGTTGCTCTTCTTTTTCGCCCTTGTGGAGTTGGTGCGCAAGGTGACAGGCTGGACACTGTTCAATCAGAGCGAGTTGATGGTGCTTTACTTCGGGTTAGGGGTGGGAAGTGCCCTCGTAGGACACGACCAATCGCAGGTGCTCCTTTCCGTTCTCGGACATACGCACTACTTCAAGTCCCCAACCAACCGCTACGAAGAACTCATCTTTCCGCACCTGCCTCAGTGGCTTGTTGTCACTGATGAAGCGGCTCTGCGCGACCTTTACATTGGCGGCTCGTCGGTGTGGACGAAGCAAAACTTTCTGGCGTGGTTGCGCCCTCTCTTGGGGTGGTGGCTGTTTTGGGGGGCAATGTTGGCAGTGTTTTTGGGATTGAGCGTGTTGCTTATCCCCCAATGGGTGCGTCACGAGAAACTTTCTTTCCCCCTTGCCCGCTTCCCTCTTTACCTGACCGACAAGAGCCTTTACCGCTCCCGTTTGTTCTGGTGGGGTTTTGCTGTGCCTGCGTTCGTGAACACCCTCAATAACCTGCATGTGGTCGTCTCGCCGGCTTTCCCCATGATGCATACCCATCGCATCAACTTGGGGCAATACATTACCAGTCACCCGTGGAATGCATTGGGATGGACACCCATCAACTTTTTCCCCTTCGCCATCGGCATCGGGTTTCTGCTGCCATTGGACTTGCTGTTTTCCAGTTGGTTCTTCTACCTTGTGTGGAAGCTTGAGCGGGTTGTGGTAGCAGCGTTGGGCTATCCGACGGGAGGGCTTGGCAATCCGCCCTACCCGCACGAGCAATCCTTCGGTGCCTATGTGGGCTTGGCGTTGCTGGTGCTTTGGACGGCGCGTCACTACCTAAAAGCGACCTTACGCTCTCTTTGGAAACGCGAGGAACACACCAAGTTCCCCATCAACCCTGCGTGGGCATGGTTGTTAGTAGCAGGGGGGATTGCGCTACTCCTTGCGTTTAGCATTGCGGCGGGGATGCAGTGGTGGGCGGCAGCGTTGTTCTTCCTTGGCTACCTCAGCGTTTCCATCACTGTCTCGCGAGTTCGCGGGGAGTTCGGGTCGCCCGTTCACGATTTGCACTTTGCCAGCCCCGGTTCGGTGATGGTGCGCTTGGTGGGCACGCGTCCTTTTACCCCGCGCACCTTGACGGTTTTCGCCCTTTACTACTGGTTCAACCGCGCCCATCGCAGTCACCCAATGCCGACGGCAATGGAAGGGTTAGTCATTGGCGACCAGTTGGGGCAAGCGAAGGGGATGTGGCAGGGGCTTTGGCTGGCGGTGTTGGTGGGCATGCCGGCGGCTTGTTACATGCTCCTTGATCCCTACTACCGCTTGGGTGCCGATACCGCTCAAGTTGGGGGCGCACAACGGTGGTTCGGCTGGGAAGCCTTCAACAACTACTTGCTCCCGTGGCTGACGGCGGAACACAAAGTCAACTGGGGTGCCATTGGGTTTACTGCGGGCGGCTTTCTCTTTGTGTGGCTCCTTTACCTGCTTCGGGTCTACTGGATTGGCTCGCCCTTTCATCCGGTCGGCTATGCCATCTCGGGCACATGGTCAATGGAGATGGTTTGGTTTCCCCTCTTTTTGGCGTGGCTGGCGAAAGCCTTGGTGCTCCGATACGGGACTTTCCGCGACTACTACAACTACAGCCAGTTCTTTATCGGCTTGGTCATTGGCGATTTCGTTAGCGGCGGTTTGTGGAACATCTACGGTACCCTTGTCGGGCGCGAAGTCTATCGCTTCAACGAGTAATTGTCGCCTTTCGGCTCCAGGATTGTCGCCTTGCTGCTCCTTTACGCACCTCAATCCAGCGAAAAGATGCCCTCAATTTGCGCCAAGTTGATGAACTGGTCACACGAGCGGATAAGTTCGGGGGAAGTGAGCCGGTCGGGACCGATGACTTTGATGACTTTCCCCATTCGTGCCACATAGTCCACGATGGGGGCAAAGTCTCCGTCTCCTGTCACTAAGACGATTTCGTCCAGATAAGGTGCCGAGACCAAAATTTCCAGTGCCATCTCCATGTCCATGCTGGCTTTGATGTTGCCGTCCGGCATCCGCTTGATAGGCTTGGCGACGACCCGATAGCCCATCAATGCCAGCGCGTGCATGAAGTCCACTTGAGAGCGGTTTTCAGGGTCGTAACAGGTGAAGGCGACCATTTTCACCAATGCGCCGTCTCGGTTCAAAAAGTCCCGCAGGATGCGGTAGTTGATTTTCGTGTGTCCGAAAACCGTCTTGACACACATGTAGATGTTCTGAACATCCACAAAAGCCCCCACCCGCCAAACCCGTTGGGGTGGTTTGGGCACGAATTCGTTCATGGAAAGGTTCCACTGCTGCCGAAGGGGCTTTTCGTTCTCCCGGTCTGCTTCTATGGGCTGCTCTGAGAGTGTCCCTTTTTGCTCGCTGTCACCACGCCAATTGAAAAGGCGCATTGGAAAAACACCTCCTAACAAAAGGGTTTTGCTCAAACTTCTGCCTGTTGCGCCAAAGCCGCAGCCCACACTGCCTTGAGGTGCGCCACTGTTTCCCGAACCAGTTCTTGACCAGCAAAGGCAATTTGCAATTCACTGCCCCCTACTCGTCCCAACACAAAAAGGGGGCATTGGTGAGCGGCTGCTAACTCTTGCAACGCCTTCAAATCCGACGGCGCCACCGTCACAACGATGCGCGACGCTGTTTCGCCAAACAGCAATGCGGAAAAGCGTCCCTTTAAGTCATCCCCAATTGCTTCTTCAGGGATGTCCACTTGCGCTCCCACCTCTCCCAAAATGCAACATTCCGCTAAACAAACCGCTAAACCGCCCTCGCTGCAATCGTGGGCAGATTTTAAGATGGCGCGCCGAATGCCTTCCCGACACACTGACTGCACCGATTTTTCTAAGCACCAATTCAGCATTGGCGGTTCCCCGACTTCCAACCCGAAGCGCCACCGAAGATACTCGCTTCCCCCCAATTCGTTACGGCATCTCCCCAGCAACACGATGAGATCGCCTTCGTCCTTGAACGCCATGGTGGTGTGAAAGGACACATCCTCCATCACGCCGACCATGCCAATGAGCGGTGAAGGGTGAATGACGCTGACGTCGCTTTCGTTGTAGAAACTGACATTGCCGCTGACGACGGGCACACCCAACTCACGGCACGCATCGGCAATCCCCTTGACACTTTCCACAAATTGCCAATAGCGGTCGGGCTTGTCGGGATTGCCGAAGCAAAGGCAATCCGTCACACCCGCTGGCTCGGCGCCCACACAACTCAAGTTTCGGGCGGCTTCCGCCACTGCCAACTGTGCCCCTAGGTAAGGGTCAAGGAAGCAATAGAGGGAGTTGCAGTCGGCAGTGACCGCAATGCCGAACTTCTCGTCCCAATCCTTCAACCGCAAGACCGCCGCATCGGCAACTCCGGGCGGGACGACCGTATTGACCTGCACCATATGGTCATACTGCTGGTAAACCCAAACCTTGCTGGCGATGTTGGGCGAAGAGAGCAAATGCAGGAGGGCTTCCGTGTAGTCATCGGGTTCGGGCAACCCTGAGAGATCAAAGCGGCGCACCTCTTTCAGGTAGTCGGGCTCGCGCAGGGGCAGGTTTTTCAGCGGCGCTTCCGCGATGGCTTTAGCGGGAATTTCTGCCACCAGTTGCTCGCCGTCGTAAATTCGCACAAGCCCGTCGGACGTGAGACGCCCGATGACGACGCAGTGCAAGCCCCATTTTTCAAAGATGGACTTGACTTCTTCCTCCCGCCCCTTCTCCACGATGAGCAACATTCGCTCTTGACTTTCGCTCATCATCACCTCCCACGGCTGCATGTTTTGTTCGCGCTTTGGTACGAGCGAGAGATCCACGACCATCCCCACACCACCGGCAGCCGCCATTTCCACCGTCGTGCAAGTCAACCCGGCAGCGCCCATGTCCTTAACGGCGACGACAGCACCCCTTCGGTAGGCTTCCAAACAGGCTTCTATCAGGCATTTTTCGGCGAACGGGTCACCCAGTTGGACGGTGGGGCGCATTTCCAATTCCTCGCGGATTTCCTTGCTGGCTAAGACGGAGCAACCACCAATCCCGTCCCGACCTGTCGCATTGCCGACATACACGACGGCATTTCCAACCCCTTTCGCCGCACTGGTCATCAACTCGTTTTCTTTCGCCACTCCAACGCACATGACGCCGACGAGACAGTTGGTTTTATAGCAATCGTTGAAGCCAACCTCTCCTGCCACTGTTGCTAAGCCAATGCAGTTCCCATACCAAGCGATGCCCTCCACGACGCCGGTGAAGATGTAACGGGCTTTGGGGTCAGACAGGTTGCCGAAGCGAAGGGTGTCCACGAGAGCGATGGGGCGAGCACCCATCGCCAAGATGTCGCGAACAATTCCGCCGATACCGGTGGCAGCGCCGCTTTTGGGCTCAATTTGCGATGGGTGGTTATGGCTTTCCATTTTGAACAACACCCACAAGCCTTGCTTGACTTCTATGCCACCGGCGTCGCCACCGACCGTAACGCGATATTTGCCGACATCGCGCGGCAACAAGCGCAACCATTGGCGGGAGCGCCCGTAGCCACAATGCTCACTCCACTCCACACTGAACATCGCCAATTCGGTATCCGTCGGCTGGCGCCCCAAAATCTCGCAAACTTGCCGAAACTCTTCTTCGGACATGCCCAGCGCAAGGGCTTTTTCCAGCATCGTCTCTGTCACGCTTTTTGCCCCCTTTCCAAATCGTGCTATAATAAAGAGTAGCAATCGCACCATAGTGGGATTGAAACACAATTACTCTCGGAAGCGGTTGGTGATGGGAAGGCGGCGGTCTTTCCCGAAGGCTTTATGGGTGATTTTCGGTCCGAGCGGAAATTGGCGGCGCTTGTATTCGCTGCTGTCCACCATCTGAGCCACTTTGCGCACCACCGCTTCATCGTAGCCCATTGCCACAATGTCGGCAACGCTTCGGTCTTCCTCCACATACAGCCGTAGGATTTTGTCCAACAACTCGTAGGGTGGCAACTTCTCCTGGTCTACTTGCCCAGGGCGCAGTTCGGCGCTGGGGGGCTTTTCAAAGACTCGGCGGGGAATGATTTCTTTACCTGCCTTCTCGTTCACATAGCGGGCCAAGTCGTAGACCATCGTCTTGTAGACATCCTTGAGCACCGCAAACCCGCCTGCTGTGTCGCCGTAAAGGGTGCAGTAGCCAGTGCTCCCCTCGCTCTTGTTGCCCGTCGTGAGCACCAACCAACCGAACTTGTTGGACAGCGCCATCAAAATCGTCCCGCGAATTCTCGCTTGCAAGTTCTCCTCTGTCACATCGGCGGGCAAGCCTTTAAACGCTTCGCTTAGGGTTTTAAGGAAGGCGTCGTAGACGTCGGTGATGGGAATGACAAGGAAGCGGATGCCTAAATTGCCTGCTAAGGCTTGGGCATCCTTAAGGCTGTGTGGCGACGAATACGGTCCGGGCATGGCGACACCTGTCACATGTTCTCGCCCCAATGCATCCACCGCAATGCAACAAGTTACGCAGCTGTCAATGCCGCCGCTGAGCCCGACGACGGCATCCCTCATCCCGTTTTTGTGCAGGTAATCGTGCACAGCGAGCACCAATGCCCAGTAGACTTCAGCGATGAGCGGCAATGGGGTCTCCGCTCGTCGCAAAAGCTTTGGCTTCGGTTCGGCGGGCTCAAAAGGCAAAGGGACAATCCGAACGCGATGGTTTTGGCTTTCCATCCCTCGCTTGTCCAAGCGACGGCGCAGGTCTTTCAACCGAGCGCGAAGAATGCTGACCAAGTCAATATCGGCGGCAAGGAAGTCTTCGGCAAATTGCTTGGCTCTGGCAAGCACTTCCCCGCTTTCGCTGAGGACCACGCTGGCGCCATCAAAGACCAACTCGTCCTGTCCCCCCACAAGGTTCACAGAAGCGACGGCGGCAAGGTTGTCGTTCGCGCGAACAGAAAGCATCCGCTCGCGCCACGCCAATTTGCCCATGTGGTAAGGCGATGCCGAGATGTTCAGCAACAGGTGGGCGTCGCCCAATAAGGCTTCCGCTCGCGCTGGTCCGCCTGGATACCAAATGTCTTCGCAAATGGTGATGCCGACCCGCGCTCCGTCAAGGGTCAGCACCAAGCCTTCCTCCCCTTGTTGAAAGTAGCGGAATTCGTCAAAAACGCCGTAGTTGGGCAGGTAATGCTTCCGGTAAACGGAAACCACCTTGCCATCGTGCAAGACAGCGGCAGCGTTGAACAAGTCCCCTTCCTCGTCGTCCACGAACCCCACGACCGCCACCAATGAGCGGGGCACTTTCGCTGCTAACTCCTGCACTGCCTCTTTGTTCTTGGCGATGAAGTGGGGCTTGAAAAGCACGTCTTCGGGCGGGTAGCCCGTGATTGCCAGTTCAGGGAACGCTACCACATCCGCTCGCACTTTCTGGGCACGCTCAATCCCTTCGGCAATCTTACTGGCATTGCCTTCAATGTCCCCGACCGTCGCGTTGATTTGCGCCAGCGCAACGCGCAACGAACGCATCTTCTATCGCCTCCGATAAAAAGTTTATGCCCGCCAATGGACAACTTCTATGCCCTGGTGCTAACGCAAGGGGCAAACTTTTCAAGGCATTCTGGCACAGGGGTCATCAACAATGGCGCGATGGCAAATAGAGCCAGAGCGAAGTTTCAATCCCACTATGGTGCGATTGCTACCAGAAGCGCGCAGGGAGGAAGCCATCCTCTCCGTGCGGGCGGAAGGGAAGGGTGAACAGCAGTTGCCCTTCCGTCGGTGGAGCGAACAAACTCTGCGCGGTTATGAGGAGTAATTGTCGCCTTTCGGCTCCAGGGGGGCAATTCCTTGCCGAAGGTCAGGTCGTCTTCCTCCTTCCGCCCGGCATTTGCCAACGGGCAGTCTGGCAAGTGGGCGGGGAAGGGGAAGGTGCGCTTATCCCGCCGCAAAAAGACGCCTTGCCCCTTTCCTTTCGCCTTCGCTTCTTTGCCAACTGAAAAGGTTTATAGTAGATGCCGCTTGCTGCCGACGCCTTCGTTGGCGTTGCCCTACAATTGTTGTTGGTGATGCCTGATGGATTGGCAGGAATTAACGCCTCAGCAGATTGTCGCCGAGTTGGACAAATACATCGTCGGGCAGGAGCGAGCGAAGCGGATTGTCGCCATTGCCTTGCGCAACCGCTATCGGCGCAAATTGCTCCCTGAAAACCTGCGGGACGAAGTGGCACCCAAAAACATCCTGATGATTGGTCCGACAGGCGTGGGCAAGACGGAAATCGCCCGCCGATTGGCGAAACTTGTCAGGGCACCTTTTGTCAAGGTGGAAGCGACCAAGTTCACGGAAGTGGGCTATGTGGGGCGCGATGTGGACGGCATGGTGCGGGACTTGGTGGACGCTGCCGTCCGCATGGTGGAGCAGGAGAAAATGGCAAAGGTGGCGTATCAGGCGGAGGAGTTGGCGAACTTGCGGCTCCTTGAAGCCTTAGGGCTCGTTCCCGCACCCCGACGCTTCCGGCGCGCACCAATTCCGTTCCCCTTCGGGCGGGAAATGGAAGAACCCGTTTCGGGTGACGACGAGGAAGAGGAGCGCTTGGAGCGGTTGCGCCGTCATTACTTGCTCCGCATGAAAGCGGGCGAGTTTGATGACGAGGAAGTGGAGATTGAGGTGGAAGAGGAAACGGTGCCCTTCTTTGTGAATGTGCTGGGACCGCAAGGGATGGAGCAGGTGGGATTTGACCCTGCTGATTTGCTCGGCTCCCTCTTCCCCAAACGGAAGCGAAAGCGACGGATGAAAGTCAAGGATGCCCGCCGAGTGCTTACGCAAGAGGAAGCGCAAAAGTTGATTGACCGCGACGAAGTGGTGCGGGAAGCCATCCGCCGCGCTGAAGAAGACGGCATCATTTTCATTGACGAGATGGACAAAATTGCCGGGCGGGAAAGGGGCTACGGTCCCGATGTCTCCCGCGAAGGTGTCCAGCGGGACTTGCTGCCCATCGTGGAAGGGTGCACGGTGCTCACCCGCTACGGTCCCGTCCGCACCGACCACATCCTGTTCATTGGCGCAGGGGCTTTCCATGTCACCAAGCCGTCTGATCTTATCCCCGAATTGCAAGGGCGCTTCCCGCTGCGGGTGGAGTTAGACCCGCTGACCAAAGAAGACTTCAAACGCATCTTGACCGAACCCGAAAATGCTCTCGTTAAGCAATACACCGCCTTGCTGGCAACCGAAGGCGTCACCCTCAAGTTCACTGACGACGCAATTGATGCCATCGCTTACTACGCTCAAAAGGTCAACGAGGAGACGGAGAACATCGGGGCGCGACGGCTGCACACCATCATGGAGAAAGTGCTGGAGGACATCAGTTTCCGCGCTCCCGAGTTGGCGGGCGAGACCATCGTCATTGACGCCGAGTATGTGCGCAAGCAACTGGAAGGCGTGGTCAAAGATCGCGACCTGACCCGCTACATCTTGTAGCCCCCAACCCTTGCGGGCAGAGGAAAGCCATGGCTGTCAAGGGATTGACAGTTTCCCTTTTTTCGGCGGCATCGTTTTTGCTCCGATTTGTAGGCAAACTATGGTTGCTGGCGGGATTGGGTGAGGTAGACGAGGAGGACGCTGAGGAAGTAGAGGGCGACGATGGGACCTGCCAGCAGCGTCATGTTCACAGGGTCAACGGTGGGCGTGATAATGGCGGCGAGGGTGAAAATCGCCACGACCGCATGGCGCCAGTAGCGCATCAGCCCAGCAGCACTGACGACCCCCAACTTGCCCAAAAACAGCATCACCAGCGGCATTTGAAAGAGGATGCCGCAAGCGGCAGTGATTTTGGCAACCGACCAAAGGTATTGACGGGCAAAGTTCAGCACTTGCAAGCGGATGCCCGGATTGTCCATTTTCGGCAACCCCATTTGGAGCATAAAGAGGGCAGCAACAGGGATGAGGTTATAGGCGAGGAGAACGCCCCCTGCAAACAAGAGCAATGAGGCAGGAACTAACTTCAGCGCAAAGCGTTTTTCGTGCGGGTAAAGGGCGGGCCAGATGAACGCCATGACTTCGTAAAGGATGCCGGGAAAAGCAACGACCAAGCCGGCAGCGATGCTGATTTGCAACTTGAGCAACAATGGCTCAAAGATGGACTGCATGGTGATGGGGATGTCGTATTTTAAAAGGGCAGGTTCAATAGGCTTGACGAGGAGCGCAAAGATGGCGTCATAGTAAACCCACCCGACAATGCTCCCGATTGCCCAGAACAAAAGCGCCCAAAGAAGGCGCGCCCGCAATTCCGCCAAGTGTTCCCAGAAACTCATTTCTCGGTCGCCAGGCGGTCCTTCTTCCCAGGTGGCTTCCGCTTCGGGAATACGGTGCTTCCCCAGACTGACTAAGAGCAACATTGTCAAGAGCGTCACCAACGCTCCGAGAGTGAGAGCAATCCAGTGCCATTGCCGCATCTTCGTCACCGCTTTCAATTATGCAGGTGCGAGAGGGCTTTGGCTTTTTACTGACGCTGCCCTTTGGCAGCAGCCATGAGCCCTTCCTTGGTATAAAAAGGGTCGTCCCGCAAAAGGGGGAGCGAGACGGGTTCGCCTGTGATGGCGGACTTGTAGATAGCGATGGCTAACTCCACTGAGCGGCGTCCTTCCCGCCCGTCCACAGCAGGTTTCCGCTGAGTTTTCACGGCTTGGAGGAAATCGCTGATGACTGCCATGTGCCCTCCGTGTTCGGGGCGAGGCAGTTGCCGCACCCACTCTTCCACCTCACTTTGGTAGCGAGAATCCGCCAAGTTCAATTGCCAAGGCAAGGAAGCAGAGCCCAACTCCCCGTAAATGGTCACTCGGTGCTCTTCGGGATAAGTAGCCGTGCTGGCGACGAGCACTCCTAAAGCACCATTAGCGAAGCGAACGACAGCGGCTGCGGCGTCTTCCGTTTCAATTTCGTGAGCGAACACACCCATTTGTGCCGAAACTTTTTCCACTTCCCCCATCAAACCGAGGAGGAAGTCAAGGTGGTGAATAGCGTGGTTAATGACCGAGCCGCCACATTCCTTCTCCCAAGTGCCACGCCACCAGACGCGAAAGTAATCCGCTGTCCGCCACCAGAGGGAAACCATGTGGGCGAGAAAAGGTTTGCCCAACTTCCCGTGCTCCAAAAGGGCTTTAATGCGGACGAATTCGGGAGTGAAGCGCCATTGGAAGACGACACCCAAAAGGCGCTCATTGCGTTCGGCGGCTTCAATCATTTGGTCGGCTTCTTCCAAACTGCAACACATCGGCTTCTCCACCAAAGCATGCTTGCCCGCCTCTAAAGCCGCAATAGATAACTTCGCATGATTAAAGGGCGGAGTGCAAAGGCTGATGATGTGAATGTCCTCTTGCTGAAGCAGTTCGTAAGGGTCGGCAAACCACCTTTGGGCACCAAACTGTTCTGTTCGCTCTTGAGCACGCCGGACATCTTGGTCAGCAAAAGCGATGAGTTGACAACTGTCCCCCATCGCCAACCACGCGCTGGCATGAGCGCTGGCAATCCCTCCGGCACCGATGATGCCTATCCCTAACCGCTCCATCCTTCGCATCCCTCCGTTTTGGCAACTTTGCGGAACCTGTGGCACAGTTTAACACGTGCCATGAAGGCAAGGTGTTCAGGAAAAAGTGTCAAGGGCTCATTCAGAAGGAGGGTTGCATAAATGCGCGCCATTGTGCAACGGGTTGCAGAAGCGTGGGTGGAAGTGGAAGGGAAGCGGGTGGCGCAAATAAGACAAGGAATTTTGGTGCTGCTCGGCGTAGGTCGTGAAGACACTGAAAATGACGCCCGTTATCTCGCCCAAAAAGTAGCACACCTTCGGCTCTTTGAAGATGCAGAAGGCAAACTCAACCGCTCTGTGTTAGAGGTCGGAGGAAGTGCTTTGGTGGTGTCCAATTTCACCCTTTACGGCGATTGTCGGAAAGGGCGCCGTCCTTCCTTCACAGACTCCGCCCCGCCCGAAATTGCCGAGCATCTTTACTATCGCTTTTGCGAATTCCTTGCTTCGGAAGGGGTTCCTGTGCACATGGGCGTTTTCCAAGCCCACATGCATGTAGGGCTCATCAACGACGGTCCCGTCACTTTGCTTCTGGATAGCCGCAAGTCGTTTTAACGCCCTGCGCCCTCTTGACGTCCCGTTGACGCCGTGCCATAATAAAGGCGACCTTTTGAAGGAGGGATGGGTCAGATGGATGGTGTGCTGAGTGCTGACAAACGAAGATGCGATAGCGTCGTTGCCGCACCTTTCGCCTTCTTTGCCTTTTATTTCTGGCGCCGGTGAGGCACCGGCGCCATCCCCCGCATGACTTCCTCACGCCAACCCCGATAAAAGCCACATTCCCTTGCCAAATCCCGAAGATGGAGGTGTATTTATATGATAGTCGTTCTCAGGCATGGTGCGACCGATGAGCAGGTGCAGCAAGTGTGTCGGATGCTGGAAGAGGCTGGTTACAAAAGTGCCGTGTGGCGCGGAGTGGAGCGGACAGTGATTGGGGCGATTGGAGTAATTGACGAGGGGGTGAAGACGCGCTTGATGGAACAAATTGGCAGCCTACCGTTTGTGGACAATGTAATTCGCATCCTTCGCCCCTACAAGTTGGTCAGCCGAGAGTGGAAGGAAACGCCAACCTTTGTGCCAGTGCGCGAAAAGGTGATAGGGGGCGAGCACCTGATCATTATGGCGGGACCGTGTTCAGTCGAAAGTCGGGAGCAAATCATGGAGACAGCCTTCGGAGTGGCGCGATGTGGGGCGGATGTTCTGCGTGGGGGAGCCTTCAAGCCTCGCACTTCCCCTCACACCTTTCAAGGGCTTGGTTACGAGGGGTTGCGATTGTTAAAGGAAGCCTCGGAAGCCACTGGGCTGCCGGTTGTGACAGAAGTGATGGACCCGCGCGATGTGGAGGCAGTGGCGGAAGTGGCGGATATCCTCCAAATTGGCACTCGCAACATGCAAAACTTCCCGCTTCTTCGGGAAGTGGGGCAGTTGCGGAAGCCTGTGCTCCTCAAGCGGGGGATGTCGGCAACCATTGAAGAGTGGCTTCAAGCAGCGGAGTATATTTGCGTGGAGGGCAATCCACATGTGATTTTGTGCGAGCGAGGCATCCGAACCTTTGAGACCTACACTCGCAACACTTTGGACATTTCCGCCATCGTGGCGGTAAAGCAATTGAGCCATCTTCCTGTCGTTGCTGACCCCAGTCATGGGACAGGTCGGCGGGATATGGTCATTCCGATGGCATTAGCCGCTATCGCAGCGGGAGCGGACGGTTTGATTTTGGAAGTGCATCCTAATCCCGCCCATGCCCTTTCCGATGGCGCTCAGTCCCTCACCATTGAAGAATTCGGCGAGTTGATGCAGCGGCTGGAACCAGTGGCGACAGCGGTGGGGCGCAAACTTTATTGCGCTACCCCTTCGTTGGCGTTCACGGTTTCAAGTGAAACATCGTGATGAGAGGGTCTTTGCAGCATCAGGGAGGGGTGAGGCAGGGCGACCGCGCCTCACCCCTGCCTTTGTTGGGCATCGTGAAACTGTTTCACGTGAAACACTTCGCATGAAACACTGCATCGCCGTCCCGGCTTTCTTCGCGGTCCCCTCACAATGTTTCACGTGAAACAATTTGCGCCATAATTGGGGGCACCGGTCCATGCAAAGGAGGGGAGTGTCGTGAGCGGGCAATCCTATCCGCCCTTTGAAGTTATTGACCACACTGCCGATGTGGGCATCATTGCTTATGGGCGAGATTTCCGAGAGTTGCTAGAAAACGCTGCCTTAGGCATGTTTAGCCTTATGGCTGACCTAAACACTGTTCAGCCTCGGGAGCAACGCCTCATCCTCGCCCAAACCCCTTTCCCCGAGCCCGAACTGTTGCTGCTGAAGTGGCTGAAGGAATTGCACTATCTCTGCGAGACGGAAAGGTTCATTGCTTGCCGTGCCACTGTGGCTCGGCTCAGTGATGGGGAAGCAGGGGGCTTTGTGGAAGGAGAACCTTTGCGGGACGGTATCGTGCTGTTTCACCATATCAAAGCCGTCACCCATCACTTGCTGAAACTGGGGCAAGTTGACGGCTGGTTGAAAGTGCAGGTCATTTTTGATGTCTGAGGTGGGGTTTAGCAATGGCGCAACAATGGCTACGGTCGTCTCTGCTCATCACTGCCGCCTTTCTTGCCTTCGGCATTTCCCTTGCAATAGCCTTGCTCCCAAAGTTTCCAACACCGCCGCCCCAAATGCCCTGGTGGCTCCATCGGTTGGCAGGCGAACTTGGGGACAAATACTGGTGGCTTCTGGCAATCGGTGGGCTTGTCGCTATCTGGAAAGACCGACGGTTCTTTTGGTGCCTCGTCGCTGCCATGCTCTTCGCTCAAATAGTCATCGTTGGCTTCAAGTGGACAGTGGCAGAAATGCGACCAGATGGGCGCATGTTCCACAGTTTCCCCAGTGGACACACCCTTGCCTCTTTCACTTTCGCCACCATAATGAGTCTGCGTTGGCGGTGGGGATGGCTGTGGTTCCCATTCGCCCTTCTTGTCGGGGTTAGCCGAGTGCTCCGACACGCCCATTGGTGGCAGGATGTCCTCGGTGGGGCAGCCTTAGGCTACCTCATTGGGCTCGCCACTTGGCAATGGTGGCACCGGCTTCAATCTAAGATGTCTGCTCCCGAAGGCACTCCCTCACCTTCTCCACATCCTCCTGCATCTGAGCCACTAACGCCTCCGCTCTCTCAAACCGCTGATCAGGGCGAATGAAGGCAAGAAGTTCCACTGTCACTTGAGTGCCCACCCGAACTTCTCCCCGAAAGTCCAGCAAATAGGCTTCCACAATTGGTTCGGTCTCCCCAAAGGTAGGTCGCTTACCGATATAAACTGCCGCATCCCATCGTCCCTCTAATAGGCGCACTCGTCCCGCGTAAACCCCGTGCCGAGGGAGCAACTTTTCTGGCGGCACTTGTAAGTTAATGGTGGGAAAGCCCAAGTGGTGTCCTCTCCCCGCACCTCTCGTTACTTTCCCCGCCACAAGGTAAGGAGCCCCCAACAACTCCTGTGCTTCCACTAATTGCCCTTGCAGGAGCAGTTGACGAATGTGGCTGCTGGAAACTCGCACCCCTTTGAGGGTGAAGGAGGGAACTGTCGTCACCTCAAACCCTAACTGCCTTCCCAACTCCCGCAATCGCGGGACAGTCCCTTCCCGACGATATCCCAGAGCAAAATCGTCACCGACAATTAACAGGTGACATCCAAGTTTGTCAACTAATTCTTGACAAAATTGCTCGGCGGTTTGGTGCGCTAACTCAGGTGTAAAGGCAAGGAGGAGGGTCTCTGGCACCCCAATTTCCGCCAACAATTGCAGGCGCTCTTCGGGGGACGTTAACAAGGGGGGGGGGCTGGTGGGTTCAGAACGGACTGAGGATGGTTAGCAAAGGTAACCACCAATGCCCCTAAGTTCCTCTCGCGAGCAGCCGAAAGAAGTTGCCGCAACAAAGTTCGGTGCCCTTGATGGACGCCATCAAACACGCCGATGGTGATAGCCCTCGCTCGTTTCGGAACTTCTGACCAGTCTCGGTAAACTTGCACTTCCCTCGCCTCCATTCTTGCGCCCGTGCGTTTATCCAGTTCAAAAAGTTTGCGAAGGGGGGGACTTAACCGCTATTGCCTGACGGTTAGCGTTAGAATGGAAAGGTGGTGAGTAACTTTGGGAGAATTGTCTCCGCAACAACTGGCGCAAATAGTGAAGCAGCGGGGAAAGGAGTTGGGATTTGACCTTGTGGGGATTGCCCCTGCTGAGCCGCCTTTCACCTACACCCATTACCTCAACTGGCTTGCCCAAGGCTTTCATGGGGCGATGGCTTACATGGAGCGGCGAAAAAAAGAGCGACAGGACGTCCGCCAGGTGTTCCCAGAAGCGCGTTCCGTTATCATTGGTGCTCTCCGCTATCTCGCCCCTGACCCGCCTTCTCGCGAATTAACGGGGCGGGTGGCGCGCTATGCGTGGGGGTTGGACTATCACGAGGTCGTGGCGCGCAAGTTGGAAGCACTTTTGGATTTCCTACGTGCCCTTCTTGGGGAAGGTGTGCAGGGGAAAGTCTATGTGGACACGGGACCGATTTTGGAACGGGACTTCGCTGTGCGGGCAGGATTGGGATGGTTTGGCAAAAATACCTGCCTCATTCACCCGAAACTCGGCTCTTACCTTTTCTTGGGCGAGTTGCTGGTCAACGTGGCGTTGTCTCCCGACCCACCTTTCCTTCGCTCCCACTGCGGCAACTGCACCCGTTGCTTGGTAGCGTGTCCGACCGGGGCATTAGTTGCTCCTTACCAACTGGACGCCCGTCGGTGCATCTCTTACCTGACCATTGAGTTGCGGGGAAGCATTCCCCGCAAGTTGCGTCCCCTCATCGGCACTTGGGTGTTTGGCTGCGATATTTGTCAAGAGGTGTGCCCGTGGAACCGAAAGGTTGCCCCAACCCAAGAAGAGGCGCTTAAGCCCCGCCCTTGGGCTGCCCCCGACTTGTTGGAATTGGTGACACTTACGGAGGAAGAGTTCCGAGAACGCTTCCGTCAAAGCCCCCTCAGGCGTGCGAAGCGGTCGGGGCTTGTCCGCAACGCTTGCGTGGCGCTCGGCAACTTGCGGGAGCCCGCTGCAGTGCCCTACCTCATCCGATTGCTGCGGGAAGACGCCGACCCTGTCGTCCGCGAGCATGCCGCATGGGCATTAGGGCGTATCGCAACCCATGAAGCCCTCAAAGCTCTTCGGGACGCATTGGCAACAGAGACCGATGACCGCGTGCGGGAAGAAATTCGGCTCAGCCTCCAAGAAGCCACAATGCCCCTCCCCCAACCTTCCCCCCGTGACAGCGACCCTTGCTTCCTTCCCGAGAGAAGTTAAACTTGCATACGCCAAACCTATGAGCGCTTCTGAACGGGGTGATGACGAAATGAGCGCCGCAACGCCTGGGAGCCGGCAAGGCGGCATTTTCCTGGAAAGTGGATTACCCACTCTTCCGCCTGCGCCAGAAAGTCTGGAGGAGACAGGGCTCAGTTTGGATTTCCTTGCTGACTTGGTGCTGAAAACGCTGTATGTGCGGGGCACTTTACTGGGAAGCGACCTTTCTGAGCAATTGAAGTTGCCCCATTTTAATGTGCTGGAGCCGGTGTTGAAGTTCCTTCGGGAGGAGGAACTGATTGAGGTGCGGCGCGGGTATGGGCAGTTTTCTACCCAGTGGGTCTACGCTTTGACCAACAAAGGGATGGTGCGTGCTCGTGAGTTGATGGAGCAGTGCGCTTATGTGGGACCTGCTCCCGTGCCCCTGCACATCTACACTGACTACCTTGAGCGCTACCAAGTCCCGTGGGAAGGCATCACGGAACAAACCTTGCGGGAGGCTTTAAAGGACTTGGTGGTGAATGACCGACTCATCCGCAAGTTGGGACCTGCCTTCAACTCGGGCAAGTCCATGTTCCTTTACGGGAACGCAGGCAACGGCAAGACCTCCATTGCCGAACGGTTTGCGCGCGCCTTGAAAGGGGGGGTGTTAGTGCCTTATGCGCTGGAGGTCAATGGGCAAATCATTCGCTTCTTTGACCCTGCCTATCACGAACCCCTTTTCGTGTCCGAGGAGAAACTGCAAGCCTCCGACCGACGGTGGATGCTTTGCAAGCGCCCCTTCATCGTGGCTGGGGGCGAGTTGCGGATGGAAAACTTGGAGTTGGCTTATGACCCAATTGTCAAGTTCTACAACGCCCCCTTCCAAATGAAGGCGAACGGGGGCGTCTTCATGATTGACGACTTCGGGCGCCAACGGATTCCGGCACGCGATTTGCTGAACCGCTGGATTGTCCCGTTGGAGAAGGGTATTGACTTCTACACGCTTCAAACGGGCGAGCAAATCCTTATACCCTTCAAAGTGCTCATCATCTTCTCCACGAACCTCGCCCCGCGTCAGCTGGTGGAGGAGGCGTTCTTGCGGCGAATTCGCTATAAAATTGAAGTGGGCGACCCGAGCGAAGAGGAGTTTCGGGAAATCTTTCAGCGCGTTGCCGAGCAAATAGGCTTTGAATATGAGCCCGAATTGCTGGATTACCTGATTGAGCGCCACTACAAGCGAGTCGGGCGTGGCTTCCGCGCCGTTCACCCGCGGGACCTGCTGATGCAAGCGCGGGATTACTGCAACTATATGGGCTGGCAATACAAACTGACGCGCGAACTGATTGACTTGGCGGTGGAAACTTACTTTGTGGAACTGTGAGGGGACATGGATGCGGATTGGGATCATTTCCGATGTGCACGGCAATTGGGAAGCCTTGCAAGCCGTCCTGACGCACCTTGAGGATGCGGACTCCCTTTGGTGTCTGGGCGACACAGTCGGCTATGGGGCGAACCCGCGTGAATGCTTGGAAGCGTTGCGCCACCAGTGTGATATCTTGCTCAAAGGCAACCACGACGAGGTAGCGGCAATTTTGTGGCGGTTGGAATGGTTTAACGATTGGGCGCGCGCAGCCGCCCTTTGGACGCATCACCAACTGAGCGGCGAGGAGAGGGAATTCCTGCACAACCTCCCCGACCAACAATGCGTCGCTTTAGATAGCGAGAAGTTGCCCTGTGTTTGGCTTGCACATGGTTCTTTGCGCGATCCCTTGACAGAATACATCCTTAACACCGAAAGCGCCCTCGCCAACATCCAAGTGTTGCGGGAAATAGCGGAGGGGACGGTGGACACTTCTGAGGTGCCTTTAGTGCTCTTTTTCGGTCACTCTCATGTCGCCGAGGCTTACTACCTGCCGCCGCGGGCTCGTCGCCTCCGCCACCAACGCTTCCTCGTCACTTCTGACCTTCCGTTGGAAGTGGGCGGCATCTACCTCATCAATGTCGGCAGCGTTGGGCAGCCCCGTGATGGCAATCCCTATGCGGCTTTCGGGATTTTGGACACGGAAGCCCTGACAGTTCGCGTTTATCGGGTGCCCTACGATGTGGAGACCGCCGCCCGAAAAATCCTGCGGGTAGGATTGCCGCAAGAGTTAGCCTTCCGACTCTTTCAGGGTTGGTGACTTCGGGCTGAAGGGGCGTCAAGTGAATCCTCCAGCAAGCGCTCCAAGCCGATGGCGCGGGAGGCTTTCAGCAACACCAAATCGTTCGGTCGCAGGTAGCGACGCCATGCCCCTTTCGCTTCCTCTACTCTTTTAAACCGAACGATGCGGTCAGGCGGTAATCCTGCTTTTTCGGCGCCTTCGGCGATGGCGAAAGCCCCTTCGCCCACCACGATGAGGAAATCTACCGTTTCCGCTGCCACTTGCCCGACTTCAAAATGCCCTTGCTGATGGAATTCGCCCAATTCCAGCATTTCGCCCAAAACGGCAACTTTTCGGGGTGCTGGCAAGGCGTGAAGGACACACAGGGCAGCCTTGACAGAATCAGGATTGGCATTGTAGGCATCGTTGATGACCCAACAGCCGGGTGGCTCCATCCATTGCCGTTGCAAGCGCATCTTCGGCGGCTTAAAATGGGCGAGGGCTTTTGATGCGATGTCCCATGAGATGCCCAATACCTTTGCGACCGTAAGCGCTGCCAATGCGTTGCGGGCATTGTGCTTCCCCCAAACCGGCAACTTGACGGTGACGGTTTGTGCTCCATCTGTCACCTCTACCATCGTGCCTTCCCAAGTCACTTCGCAACGCAGCCCGCGAACATGGGCATGTTCGGAAAACCCGAAGGTGACGACTTCACCCTTCGCCCGCAAGCACAGGAATTCCGCAAAATCGTCGTCCGCCGGCAAGACCGCCACTTCGGCATAATCTTTCTCCCCTTTCAAGCCCCATTGCCCCAAAATCTCCGCCTTCGCTTCTGCGATGGCTTGACGCGAGCCGAGCAAGCCGATGTGAGCAGTGCCGATGTTCGTGATGACAGCGATATCACACGGAGCGATGCGGCAAAGGGAGGCGATGTCACCCTTCTTCCGCATCGCATACTCCAGCACCAAAACCTGATGGTGCTTTTCTGCCTGCAAAATTGTCAAGGGAACGCCAACTTCGTTGTTGAAACTTTCAGGTGAGGCGATGGTAAGAAGGGAGGCAGAAGCGATGTGGGCAATCATCTCTTTCGTGCTGGTTTTCCCGCTGCTCCCCGTGACGGCAACGGTGCGCAGGTCAGCGCTTTCCCGAAGGGAACGAAGGTAGTGCGCCGCAAGGTCACCAAGGGCGCGCAAGGGATCAGCGACGACCACTTGAGGGATGGCGAGCGGCAAAGGACGAGCAACTAAAGCGGCAATGGCGCCCTTTTGATGCGCTTCCGCAACGAAATCGTGTCCATCAAATCGCTCCCCCTTCAACGCCACAAACAGCACCCCACTCTCAATTTTCCGACTGTCCGTGCTCACACCAGCGATTACTTCATCCCCACTTGCATAGAGCAACCGCCCTTTCGTCCATTCGGCAACCGTGCGCAACGAGATTGGCGTCATCCCCATCACCTGCGAACGCATTTTTGCTCGCCACCCAAAAATGTAAGGCGTCCTTTGCGTCCCGCAAGAGGAGGAATGCAGGTGGCTTTGCCGAGCGTTTACACATCATGGATTGCCCCCGCCCATCCACTGGCGCAGAAACTCGGCAATTCGGTCGGCGGTGCCGGTCGGTCCCAGTTTTTCCCAAACTTGCAACAACCGCTGGCGCATTCTCTCTCGCGCTTCCCCGTTTTGAAGCAATTCAGTTGTCAAATCGGCAATGCGTTGCGGGGTTGCCTGCCAACCAACCAATTCGGGCATTACCATCTCACCCAACAAGCGGTTAGGCAAAGCAAACGGACCCAGCGAGAGCACCTGAACACCGCGTAAGCGAAGCCAATGAACTTGCAAGCGGTTAAGGGCACCCATCCAGAAGACCATCACAGAAGGCGTGCCCAAGCAAGCGGCTTCCAGGGTGATGGTGCCCCCAACGAGTAAGGCAAGGTCGCAGGCTTTCAGCAGCCACCGCGAGCACCCAAAATGCACCGAGGTGGGCAAGTTGCCGCAAAAGCGGCGCAACATTGGTGGCACCCACGCTTCCTCCCATCCCGCAGGGATGCCGATGGCGAAATGGACTTTCGGGAAACGAATCCGAATTTGCTGGGCCGCTTGAAGGAGCAGGGGCAAATTTTCCTTCACAGTTGTCAAGCGGCTGCCAGGGAACAGGGCAACGAGCGGGAAGGAAGAAGGCAGTCGCAACTTTGCCCTTGCTTCCGAAACAGTCACTTCCCGATAGGGCAACAGAATGTCCGCAAGGGGATGACCGAACTCACAAACTTGAGCCCCCGCTTGCACCCACTTTTCCCGTTGCCACTCGTAGATGGGTGCGAAAACGATGTTTTTATGGGCATACTTGCGCAGTCGCTCGGAGGGCACACCCCAAAGGCTTGGGGGGACGAAGTAGAAAATGCGCACCCCTCGCTCGGCAAGGGGCAAAAGAAGCCGCCGATTGAAAGCGCCCAAGTCAATAGGGATGAAGAGATGAGGCGGGCTTGACAGCAACTTTTTCTGAACGAACCATGCCGTCACCAGCCAAAAGCGGATGGCGGCTTGGACAGAAGACCACATACCGAAAGCACTGAACGCGGGCGTGTAGCGCCACACCTGAACGCCCGCTCGCAGCATTTCTATTCCCCCAATGCCTTCCAGTTGCCAATCAGGACAACGGCGGCGAAGGGCGCGGGCAAGGGAAGCAGCATACAGGTCCCCCGACGCATCACCGACAGAGAAAAATACCCGCACCATTCAGGTCACCTGGCGAACTTACAAGGAATGGGCGAAATTGTCAAGGCGTCGGTCTGGCTCTATTGCTTTGCTTCCTCCCTCGCTTTCAGTTCCCGCCGCAAGATTTTGCCCACCGCCGACTTGGGCAGCTCCTTGACGAACTCAATTTCGCGGGGAACCTTGTAACTGGCGAGCCGCTCGCGGCAGAAGGCAATCAACTCCGCTTCCGTTGCCTTTTCCCCTTCCTTTAACACCACGAACGCTTTCACCATTTCGCCCCGCAGCGGGTGCTTGACGCCCACCACAGCGGCTTCGTAGACCTTCGGGTATTGGTAAAGCACTTCCTCCACTTCGCGCGGGTAGACATTGAAGCCGCTAACGATGATGAGGTCTTTCTTTCGGTCTACGATGCGAAAGTACCCATCTTCGTCCATGACAGCGATGTCGCCCGTGTAGAGCCAACCGTCTCGGAGGGCTTGAGCGGTCTCTTCGGGACGGTTAAAGTAGCCCTTCATCACTTGCGGTCCCTTGATAACTAACTCGCCCGGCTCGCAAGGCGGCAATTCTTTTGTGCCTGTTTCCAAGTCCACGATTTTGCAATCGGTGTCGGGGAACGGCAAGCCAATGCTGCCAATGCGGTTTTCGCCGTGCCAAATAGGGTTGCAGTGAGTGACAGGGGATGCTTCTGTCAACCCATAGCCTTCCACCAGTTTCGCTCCTGTTGCGGCAACGAAGCGGTCGTGCACTTCGCGAGGCAGCGGTCCACCACCCGAAACGCACACCTTGATGGACGAAATGTCCATATTGCCCCGCTGAGCATAATGAGCAACAGCGGCATACATGCTGGAAACCCCGGGGAACAAAGTCGCCTTGTATTGCTGGATGGCTTTGGCAGTTTCCACCGGGTCAAACTTAGGCAGGAGCAACATTGCTGCTGCTTTTACGATGGCAAGGTTCATCCCGACGGTCATGCCGTAGGAGTGGAAAAAGGGCAACACGCACAGGAAAACTTCCGCACCCTTTTGCAGCCCGTAAGTCCACGCATCTGTCTGGTAGACATTGGCGACAAGGTTGAAGTGGGTGAGCATGGCGGCTTTGGGCAAACCCGTTGTGCCACCCGTGTATTGGAAGACCGCTACCTGCTCGTGAGGGTCAAACTCCACCTTCGGCGGTTTTGCTCCTTCCCGCAGCAGTGCTTCAAAACTATGCCCCTGCACGCCGGGCGGAATTCGCACCGCCCCTTTCGGTCTCGCTTTCGCCTTGACAATTGGTCGCATCAGCAAGGGCACATAAGCGGCAGGCGAAGCCACAATGAGATGCCGAACAGGCGTTTCGTGGACGGCTTCGGCGGCTTTGGGGAGCAGTGGGTCAGTGGTCACCAAAGCAATGGCACCGCTGTCTTGCAGTTCGTGGCGAAGTTCGTAAGGCGACAAAAGAGGGTTCAGTGGCACCGCAATAGCGCCACGCCGAAGGATGCCGTAGTAGGCAATGACGAAAGGAGGCGAGTTGGGGAGCAGGATGCCCACCCGATCGCCCATTTCCACGTCCAAGCGGGCAAGGGCTCCAGCGAAAGCCGTTGCCCCTTCGTCAATTTCGCGGTAGGTCATCTTAGCGCCGTAGAAAATCGTCGCGACGGCATTCGGACTCTTGGTGGCAGTCTCCCGCAGTAATTGGTCAAGGGGAATTTCGGGATATGTCAGCGATGGCGGCACTTTCGGCGGATACTTCGCTAACCAAACCCGTTCCTTCACTTCCATGAGCCCGCCCTCCTTTTGTTGTTTTAATCCCATGGAGCCGAAAGGCGACAATTACTATGGTGCGATTGCTACGCTCCTAGCCCCGCAAGGAGCCGAGGGACAATCACTTTGGTTAGCCGAACTAGCCCGCACCAAAATTTCCCATGCTCCCTCCTCATCCCACCAGACCACTAATGGTTGATGCCCCCACGAAGGCAACGCTTGCAAGAGAGTTCGCAAAGCCGGCTCGTAGTTGAACCGCACCCGCACCAATTGCCCAGCAGGGATTGACTCCAAGTGGGTGCGGACGCTCAGGGTGACGAAAGGTTCCACTTCGTTCGTGATATCCACAACCCTCGTTTCTGTCAATGCCGAGTTTGGAGGCGAGGAAAAGGTGCTTTGCAGTAACACGCGAATAGGAAGTTCTCGGAATTGCTGTCCGTCGTAAAGGTGAGCGCGAACGCGCACTTTTTGCCCGCTGAAGACTCCCACGATAACGGTCAAAAAATTCGCCCACGCAAATTGGGCGTCTACTGGGGAAGGGTAGGGGGCGACATCAGGATGGGAGTGAAAGAAACCCACGATGTCCCAACCGTCCTTGCGAGCCTCCTTCTCCACCCGAAGGTAATCGTGGGGTGAGATTTCAAAACGGTCATGGCTGCGCTCAGTGTTGCGGTTTAAAACGGGCACGCTTCGGGTGATGAACCAAAAGTCATCTTGGCGCTCTCCGACCAAAATGCCGCACCCTTCATGCGGATAAACGCTTTTGCAGTGCTCCACCATTACCTTCCTAGCGAAGGGAGCAAACCAAACGACCACCTTTGCCATCGCCTCCTCACAGGTTTGGCAACTTCGGTGGATGGATGGCTTCCCAAAGGCGCGTGCTCAAATAGCGGTCGCCCCCGTCGGGGAACACGGTTACGATAACGCCTTCCGTCACTTGCTTCGCCACTTCCATCACGCCCACCAGGGCGGCGCCTGAAGACTGTCCCACGAGCAACCCACACTCACGCGCCAGCCACCTCACCGCCTCGTAAGCATCCTCTGTGCTCACCGAAATTTTGGCATCAGGAAAAGTGGGGTCGTAAATCCCCGGCACAATAGCAGTTGCCATGTGCTTAAGCCCTTCAATGCCGTGAAACCCTGAGTCTGGTTCCACCGCGATGAGTTTGATGTCGGGGTTGAACTCTTTCAAACGCCGTCCCGTGCCCATCAAGGTGCCGCTGGTTCCGATTCCCGCAACGAAATGGGTGATGCGTCCTTGCGTTTGCTCCCAAATCTCCACCCCCGTCGTCTCGTAATGGGCTTGCGGGTTGGCGGGGTTGTTGTATTGGTCGGGCATGAAGTAGGCGTCGGGGTTCTCCTCGTAAATGCGATGCGCCAGCTGGATGGCACCATCCGAGCCTTTCAACGGGTCGGAAAAAATGACCTCAGCACCGTAAGCGGCTAAGATGCGTTTTCTTTCCTCGCTGGCATTGGCGGGGACAACCAACTTCACTTGGTAGCCCTTGACAGCACCGATAAGGGCGTAGGCGATGCCTGTGTTTCCGGAAGTGCTGTCAAGGATGATTTTATCGGGCGTGAGCACGCCCCTTTTCTCCCCATCTTCAACCATCCACAAGGCAGGTCGGTCTTTGACAGAGCCGCCTGGGTTGAACCACTCGGCTTTGGCGTAAATCTCCAAGCCTTTCTTGCCCAGCAGTGCTTCCACCTTTGTCAAGCGCAAAAGCGGGGTGTTGCCGATAAGGGCTAACGGGTTATCCGTCACGACAAGGGGACGGCGCAAGTGGGTGCCGGGATGGGCAACCACCACGCTGCCACCTTGCCATGTTAACTCGCCCAGCGTTGGCTGCCTCATCGCATTGAAACCTCCATTTGGGCGACTGAGTTCTGGTGCCCCTCAGAATAGCTAACGATTTTGCCGCTTACAAAGTTTGCCATTCCGCTTCGGCAGGTGGCGACAGGAGAGGACAGAAAAAAAAAGCGCCCGAAAGTTCGGGCGCCTTTCACTAAAAAATTTGGGGTCAGCAAGTTACTAGCCGGCAACGACTTCCTTCAGTTGTTTGGCAGGGCGAAAGGCAGGAATGCGGGTGGCAGGTTTTTCAACAGTCTCGCCAGTGCGTGGGTTGCGGACAACACGCTTGGGGCGTTGTTTAACGACGAACTTCCCAAACCCGGCAATATTGACGGGTTCGGAATTGCGCTTCTTCGCCAGCACTTCCGTGATGATGCTGAACACCGCCTCCACAACCTCACTCGCCTGCTTCTTCGTCAAGCCCGTCCGTTCCGCCACTTTGGCGGAAAGTTGCGCCTTCGTCATGCCACAACCACCTCCTTACGGGTTTGCGTTTTGTCCTGTTTATTTTGGCAAAAGCTTTCGGACAACGCAAGGGTTGTCAAGGAAAGGATTTCAATCCCACTATGTTGCGATTGCTACCGCTCGCTCGTGGCTGGAGCGAATGACCCACTTGAAAGGTGTACCATCCCATTGAAACATTGCCCGAAACCGCTTCTCCAAAAAGCGCAGGTAACCGTCCGTCATCAACTCTGGGTCGTTGACGAAAAGCACAAAAGTCGGTGGCGCCACCTCTGGCTGGGTCGCATAGTAAATCTTCAACTGCCGCTTCCCCTCGCTGGGTGGGGGATGTTCGCCGATGATTTGCCGAATAGCCCGGTTAAGCACCCCCGTTGTAATGCGTTTGCGGCTCTGCTCGTAGCAGTAAAGGGCTTTCTCCAACACCGCTTCCACATTCCACCGCTTCGTCGCCGAGGTGTAAAGGACAGGGGCGTAGGACAGAAACCACAACTCCTTCTGTAGGAAGTTTGCGAAATCGCTTTGCAGCAATTTCTCGCGCCGCCGCAGTTGAGCAGGGTTCGCTGTCTCTTCCTCCAACTTCCCGCGCACCAAATCCCACTTGCTGACAACGAGTATCGTTGGTTTCCCTTGCTCGTGGGCGTAGCCGCCGATGCGGGCATCTTGGTGGGTGACGCCCTCCACACCGTCAATAACCAACACAACGACATCGCATCGGTCAATGGCACCGAAAGCGCGAACCATCGCGTAGTATTCCAACGGAGCGCGAATTTGGGATTTGCGCCGAATGCCTGCTGTGTCAATCAGGATGAACTTGTGCCCTTGCCATTCAAAAGGTGTGTCAATAGCGTCGCGGGTTGTGCCGGGAATGGGACTGACAATGACTCGCTCCTCGCCCAAAAGGGCGTTGAGAAGGGAGGATTTGCCCGCATTGGGGCGTCCCACAATGGCAACCTTTATTGCCTCCGTCCACTCTTCGGGCAGAAGTTCGTCAGGGGTCGGTGGTGGCAGTTTTTCAGAGATGGCGGCTTTCAGTTTGTCCACATTCCGACCGTGCAAGGCAGAAATAGGCAGCGGGGCACCCATTCGCAATTCCCAAAACTCCGCCATCGGGGTGGACGAGGTGTCAATCTTGTTGGCGGCGAAGACGATGGGTTTGCCTGATTTGCGCAACATTTCCGCAATCTCCAGGTCCGTTCGGGTCAGTCCTTCCAACCCGTCCACCAAGAAGACGATGACATCAGCGTCGTCAATGGCGATTTTCACTTGGTCAAGAAGGCAGCGACTCAATTGGTCGTCAAGGGCGTAGTCTATGCCGGGGGTGTCAAACAAAATGACCGTGCGCCCCAACAAATCTGCCTCTGCCATCACACGGTCGCGAGTAACGCCGGGCGTTTCGTCCACAATAGCGATGCGCCGCCCCGCCAGACGGTTGAAAAGTGCCGATTTGCCTACATTGGGCTTGCCCACGATGGCGACGACAGGTTTGGGCATATGCAGGTCACCGAAGGAAATTTTGCGACACCTTAATGAGTTTTTCCGTCAAGGCGGCTCACTCGGCTTTTGGGGTAAAGTCGTCGTCGGAATGCAGGGAAGCGATGAAGGCAGCAAGCAATTTCGCTGCATTCTCCAAATCGCTCAGCGCCACCATTTCTACAGGTGAGTGCATGTAGCGGTTCGGGATGCTAATCAGCCCGGTGGCAACTCCAGAGCGGCTGATTTGGATGGCGTTGGCATCGGTGCCTGTCGGGCGCGACGCCCCTGCCAGTTGGTAAGGGATGCCCTCTTTTTCTGCCGTCTCCACTAAACGACGGAAGACAACAGGGTTGATGTTCGGACCGCGATAGATGACGGGTCCGGCGCCTAACTTGAGATCGCCGACAGAGCGCTTGTCGGTAGCAGGGTGGTCGGTGGCGAAAGTGACATCCACGGCAATGCCCACATCGGGGGCAATGCCGAAAGCACTGGTGATAGCGCCCCGCAAGCCCAGTTCCTCCTGAACCGTGCTGACGGCGAAAACGCCTGCTTTCAGTTCGCCCTTCCGCTCGCTCAACAAACGCAAGGCTTCCATCACTGTCCATGCTCCTACCTTGTCGTCAATGCCGGGGGCATTGATGAAACCGTTGCGCATCTCCCGCACTTCTAACCGAAAAGTCACAGGATCGCCGATGCGAACCAACTTTTTCGCTTCCTCCCCATCCTTTGCCCCGATGTCAATCCAGATTTCGTGGAACTTGGGGATTTGCTTTCGCTCCTCCTCTGTGAGCAAGTGGATGGGCTTACGAGCAATGACACCGTTGACGGGACCTTCCTTCGTCCACACTGTAACGGGCTGACCGATAAGCACTTGCATGTCAAAGCCCCCAATGGGGTTGACATAAAGGAAGCCTTGCTCGTCAATGTGTTGAACCATCAAGCCGATTTGGTCACAATGCCCTGCCAACATCACGCGCGGTTTTCCATCAGGGTTGAGAGCAGCGATGACATTGCCGTGCACATCGGTGCGAACTTCATCGGCATATTCTCGCGCCCATGCCCGCACAACTTCTTGGATCCGCTCCTCATAGCCCGACGGGCTGGGCGTTTCCAATAACCGAAACAAAAACGCCTTGCCGCGCTCGTCCATAGGGATGCCTCCTTTCTCGCAAAAGTTGCAACAGCAATTTTAGCAGCCGAAAAACAAACGAAAACTTGTTCTGGCGGGCTTGACGTGGTCGCCCCCCAGTAAACGGAAGGGTGCAGTTTGCTCATCAGTAAGCGCGATGCCTTTCGGCGCTAACAAGTGCCGCCATTCCCATGGCGAAACAGCCCCGAAAAAGAGTAAGCAAAACTTGCGAGGCGTTACCAAAAGACGCACTTCCGCTACATCCGTTTCACTCACCGAAACCCGTCCGTTTTGAACAGTGACAGTACCGGCTTGCTCGGGTTGGCTGATTGTGGATGCTCAGGGTCAAAGGCAAATTCTGTCAACCAAATTCCCCGCTCCGTCGGAAAAGCACACGCAAACGCAACCACCTCTCCTGTGTCCCTCCTGTTTGTAGAGCCACAAGAGGAAGATGAGTGGCTGAAGGTGGAAGTCACTCTTCGCCTCTGCCCTGAGGAAGATGCTTAAATCCTGCCTCTTGTCTTGCTTGCCCCGTGTGGCACTTTGAAGGCGCCACTTCCAAAAATCAGCGAAAATGAAGGAAAAAAGCCGTCAAACTGGTGGGGTTTTTGAGGGGGCGAAAGTATTGACGCCACTTTTTTTTTGCGCTATAATGCCCGCAGCCGAAGGGCAAGGAAGCAAACTAACGCCCTTCGGAAAGCCAAAACCGCCCGAAAGGGCGGAAAAGGAGGGAGAAGACGATGTTGAAGGGCAGTGTCGGTGAAGGGCGTTCTTTTCGTGGAGTGGCTCCCCCGAGGAGTGTTCGTGGCTTCACGCTGATTGAGTTACTCGTGGTGATTGCGATCATTGCGATCCTGGCAGCCATTCTGTTCCCCGTGTTCAGCCAGGCTCGCGGCAAAGCCCGCCAAGCATCCTGTCTGAGCAACATGACAAACATCATGAAAGCTCTTGGACAGTATGCCCAAGACTATGACGAGCGCCTTCCTATTCCTCGCACAGGTAACCCTCGCACTCGCCCTGATGGTTGGACGAATGGTTGTTGGACGGGTTGGTATTTCACCTGGCGGGTCGTCACACAACCTTACATCCGCAATGAGCAAATTTTCGTCTGCGCTGAAGCGGCAGGTGTGGCTCACCGAGAAGACGGGAGTGGATGGGAAAGGATTACCCCGCCCCAGAGGGGTGACATCTTGGGAACCTATGGCATGAACAATCGCTTCTGCGGTTGCTGTGGCACCCGCAACTGGCAACCGATTGCGAACATCAAAGAACCTGCTCTTCAAATCACGGTCGGTGAGAGCCGAATTCCGGATACCTCTATTTGGTGCCATGCTTCGTTGCGGAATTGGCCTTGGTATTGCTTCTTGGTGCCTCACTTTCGTGGTGGTCACTACGGCTACTTGGACGGGCATGTGAAGTGGAAGTTGCCTGAAAACACTATTGACCCCGTGTGGGAGTGGATGCGTTACAACCCGCGCGATGTTTGTGGTGGTGGCGAGCATGAACCTTCTTGGTCGGCTTGCCAGCGCCGCAATGCGCGCCGAGCGATAGCAGAGTATCGCAAACGGTTCCCATGATGGGGGGTGAGCAAGAATGCAAAGAGAAGTGCCGATGTGGATGGCAGTTGTTGTTATTTTGGTCGTGGTGGTAGTCATTATTGGCATCTATGTCGCCATTGGAAGGCGACATGCTTTGCCACCAACAGCGCCGCCTGCCGGCTTTAAGCCTCAGCCGACAGGTCCTTACCCGCGAGGGAAGGGGATGCTGGGGCAGCCACCAGCAGGTCAACCTGCCCCTCAAGGGCAACCCCTTCAACCCCCTGCGGGAGGGCAGTAAGTTGGTTACACGAAACAACAAAAGGAGGGAAGGAAGATGCGTCAGCGTGTCGGATTCACACTGATTGAGTTGTTGGTAGTGATCGCGATCATCGCGATCCTGGCGGCCATTCTATTCCCTGTGTTCGCCCAGGCTCGCGAGAAGGCACGGCAAGCCCAATGCACCAGCAACCTTCGTAACATCACGATGGCGATGATGCAGTATATCAACGACTACGATGAGCGGGTCACTCCCTTTGAGATGTGGGGCGGATTTACAGGGTGTAGAGATGTCGTCTACTCTGGTGGTGATACCTTCCGCCTCGGCACAGGAATCTCCGAAGCCTGTGATCCCTTCCAACGATGGGCGCATCGCATCCATCCCTACATGCGCAACCTTCAAATCTACACCGACCCAAGTGGGGGAACGGATGTCATTCGCTTTGAACCATGGTTCAGGGGCGGTTGCAAGCAAGCCTTTGCACCTGTGCTTGGACAACCTGCGTTGGTGGCGTGGTGTTGGTCTTGGCATCCGATGTTTAACATGATCCGCTTCAGTTATGGCTATAACCAACTTCTGGCAGCCCATGCGGCGAGTGCGGGCAACCTTGCTAAAATCCAACGTCCTGCCAGTGTCCTGCTGTTTTCCGACTCTTCCCACAAGGACGCCGTGCCTGAGCAAGTTGTTTTTGGTCAATGGTGGGACCCAATTTACATTGTCCCACGAATTGTCTACGCCAACGCTTGTGGTGGGGCGTGCAACCCGAGGGCCCGCATTGAGGACAATACCCGCCACCATAACGGCTCTATCATTTCCTTCGCCGATGGGCACACGAAGTATATGCAGTTTAGCCAGATCTGGGCTCGCGGGCTGGAAATAGCAGGGTTAGACCAGATGTCCCGCTTCCGATTGCAATAGGGGAATGGTCGTCGGCAACGACAGCCGAGTCGGTTGTTACCTGCACCAATCAGCGTGGATGGGGAAGGGGCGAGTTTACGCTCGCCCCTTTTTCCCTTCCCGTAGCAGCGCTTCGGCGAGCAGCAAATCGGTGGGATAGGTGATTTTGAGATTGGTGGGGTCACCCATGACGAGGCGGACAGGGACGCCCAAGCGTTCCACCAGCATGGCGTCGTCTGTCGCCACGCAGCCATCCTTGATGGCTTGTTCGTGGGCTTGGTGGAGTAAATCGGCAGCGAAAACCTGTGGCGTTTGAGCCAACCACAGTTGCTCCCTCTCCAAAGTCTCCGCTACCACCACTCCGTCCAGCGAGCGTTTCACCGTGTCAGTGCAAGGCAAGGCAGCGATAGCCGCCGTGCCGATTTCCTGTGCTGCCTCCCAAACGGCGATGATGAGGGAGGGTGTCACCAGCGGACGGGCGGCATCATGGACGATGACCCACTCCGTTTCCGTTGGCATTACTTTCAACCCCAACCAAACCGATTGCTGTCGGTCGGCACCGCCAGGCACAATGGCGGTCACTTTTTGCCATCCGTTCTCCCTTCGCAGTTCCTCAAAATCGTCAAGGGAATCGGGAGGCGCAACGAGGATGATGGCTTCCACGACGGGCGTTCGCTCTAAAGCCGCTACTGTCCACGCTACCATCGGTTGACCGCAAAGGGGGATGAGGGCTTTGGGTAAAGTTTGTCCCAACCTCGTTCCCCTACCGGCGGCGGGGACTAATGAAGTCGTCATCAAACAAGTCACCGCCTTCCACCTTGATGACATTGCGCCGCACGATTTCCTTAAAGTCGCCGAAAATCATCTTGCCAACGGGCGATTGCAGCACGCTGGTGACTTTGATACGGACTTCATGTCCGATGTGGGGACGACCGCGCTCCACGACCACCATCGTGCCATCATCCAAATAGCCCACCCCTTGCCCCGGTTCCTTGCCTGCTCGTTGAATCGCAACAGTCAACTCTTCTCCGGGTAGCACGACAGGTTTGAGCGCCGTCGCCAACTCGTTGACGCTCAACACGGGGATGCCTTGCAGTTCAGCGATTTTTTGCAGGTTGTTGTCGTTGGTGATGAGAGCAGCACCGCGCTCTTTCGCGAAGCGAATCAGTTTCATGTCCGTGTCGGGCGCCGTTTCCACATCATGGCTGAATTCGTCCACCACCTCCACGACGGTGCCCTGCAAACTTTGGAGGGTTTCCAAGACTGCCAACCCCCGTCGTCCCCTCGCTCGTCGCAGTTCATCTTCGGAGTCTGCAATCATTTGTAATTCCCGCAGCACGAAGGACGGGATGAGCAATCGTCCCTCCACAAACCCAGTACGCACGATGTCTGCTAAGCGACCGTCAATGATGACGCTGGTGTCCAGCACCTTATCGCGGGCTCGGATTTGTCCTTTGTCTTGAAAGACAGGAGCAACCCTGTCTTGCTGTTGAAGGAGCTGCACGAGCTGTTGGGCAAATAAGGAAACGGACATGGCATCCCGAACCTTCAAGAGGGTGTGAACGGAGAAGTAAACGATGATGGCAGTGATAGCCACCGCCAGAGCGAGCAAGGGGGTGACGGGCAATCGCCCTCGCAAGAGCATCAACGGCATGAGGAGCACCATGTAAGCAAGTGCCAACCCCAAAAGCACACCTAACAGTAAGGCAATTTTATCGCCTAAAGGAAGGCTTTCCACTGTCTCCCACAGCGTCCACACCCGTTGGGTGAGCCAACTACTCAAAAGGAGCGCAAACAAAACGCCAATCATCACGAAGCCAATGTCCACCAATGTTTGCTGTCGCGGGGTGAGGGTGACTTGGTAGGCTTGATGAAGCCACGCAGTGTATTGCTTTGACACCACTACCCCTAACCAACCCAAGGAGACCGCCAAAGCGGTGGTGATGACGACCAAGAAAAGGCGATAACTCCATTGCTGCAAGTTGTTCATCGCTTCCGTCTCACCTCCAAATGCTCTTGACGAAAATTCTGCCACTTTTGTTCACTGTTGTCCTGCTCTTCGCTCGGTGGGGAGCAACCCTAACAGGCGTCCTGCCTCGGCGATACTGGTCACCACCAACCATTCCTTACGCCCTCTTCCATCGGCGGGACCGAGACAACGGATGAACCCTAAGCGCTTCGCTTCCCGAACCCGAGCGTCGCTTTGGGGCACCGGTCGGACCTCGCCTGTCAATCCCAACTCCCCAAAGGCTGCCACTTCTTTCGGAATGGGCACATCAAAGCGGCTGGATAAAATCGCCAAAGCGATGGGCAGGTCAATGGCAGGCTCGGTAACGCGCAGTCCGCCTGCGATGTTGACAAAGACATCTTGGTCGCTGAACCGGCAACGAAGATGGCGTTCCAAGACGGCTAACAGCATCAGCACGCGCCCCATCTCCACGCCTGTTGCCACGCGGCGGGGCATCCCAAAGGGATTAGGGGCGACAAGGGCTTGCACTTCCACCAGCAAGGGACGATGCCCTTCCATTATGGCAGCCACTACAGCACCAGCGACAGGTTCGCGACGCTGCGACAAAAGCCACTCAGAAGGGTTTTTAACTTCTGTCAAGCCTTGCTCTTCCAATTGGAAGACACCCACTTCGCCCGTCGGACCGAAACGATTTTTGGTCGCCCGAACCAACCGCAAGGTGTAGTTGGCTTCCCCCTCCAAATACAGAACAGCGTCCACCATGTGCTCAAGGACTTTCGGTCCCGCCAGGAAACCTTCCTTGGTCACATGCCCGACCAAAAACAGCGCTGTCCCAAGGCGCTTGGCGATGCGGAGCAGATATGCCGCACTTTCGCGCACTTGACTGACGCTTCCCGGCGAGGAGGAAAGGAGTGGGTGATAAGCGGCTTGAATGGAGTCCACGACAGCAAGGCGAGGTTGCAGTTCCTCCATCGCCGTCCCAATGGCGGTGACATCGGTTTCCGCCAAAATGAACAACCGCTCACTACTCACCCCAAGCCGGTCAACCCGCAAAGCGATTTGCTCCAGCGACTCTTCGCCAGAGACATAGAGGGCGGTGTGGTCATGTTGAGCCACTTTGCCTGCCACTTGGAGCAGTAGGGTGGATTTACCAATGCCCGGCTCACCGCTAAGGATAGCGACACTGCCCGCTACCATCCCGCCTCCTAACACTCTGTCCAATTCGCTGAAGCCGGTGGACAGCCGCTCAAAAGTGTGATGGCGAAGTTGAGGGGCAGGAACAGGCTTGCCAACGCTTGTGCCAGTTATTGTTTTGGGAAGCGGTTCTTTTTCTTCCAACTCCTCCACCAGCGTGTTGAATTCCCCGCACTGAGGGCACCGCCCCAACCACTGAGCACTTTCGTAACCACAATTTTGGCAGACAAATTTGCTTTTACGCCGTGCCATCCCTAACGATGCCTCCGCTCAACAAGTTCCATTTGTGCGACAGGGTCGGTATAATTATGCCCGAAAAGCCAGCGAAACGGCGGAGGTGGGTGAACGGGCTTGTTGACAAATGTTTTGGATACCTTGCTTGTCCTTGTGTGCGTGGTGGCGATAGTCACTGATGCGCGGCACCACCGCATCCCTAACTGGCTGACCCTTCCCGCTATCGGTGCCGGTTTGTTGCTGAACGGGTTGAGGGGTTGGGAGTTCCTGCTTCACTCGGTAGCGGGACTTTTCTTCGCCCTCGCCTTTATGCTTCCTTTCTTCGCCCTTGACTTGTTGAAAGCAGGCGATGTTAAACTTGTAGTGGCTTGGGGGACGATAAAGGGAGTGGGGCAGCCCGTTTGGCAGTCGTTTGTGCTCTGGGCGTTTCTCTATGGGGCGCTTTTGGGTGGCGTCATGTCGTTGCTGTTTTTGAGGAAGGCAGGGGTGCGTGCTAATTTCAAGGAGCGCTTAAAGGCTTTGTGTGGGGTAATGCTGAGCCGAACGAAACCGTTGCCTTCCCCTGATTGGGAGCGAGTGCCGATGCCTTACGGTGTCGCCCTTGGCTTGGGGGCATTGATAGCCCTGTTGTTGGAACGATGGTTCGGGCAAGCCTGTCCGCTAATAAGGCTTTAGCGGATTTTGAGGTGATGCGACAATGCGGCGACCATGGCGCTATTTTCGCTTGTTCGGGGTGATGACCCTCGTTTTCGCTGTCGTGTTGGGCATTTATCTGAGTATTCGGCGTCGCCCATCTCCCGCCCCAAAACCAACGGTGCAATTGACACCCCCGAAAGCCCGCGTGGTGGTGGCTGTTGCCGACTTGCCCCCACGAACCCTCTTGACTCCCCGTCTGGTGATGGAACAAGAAGTGCCTCAAACGCCGTCTGGGGCTTTCGCTTCAAAGGAGAAAGTGGTCAACCGCGTGACCCTCACCCTTATCCGAAAGGGGGAACCTATTTTCCAACAGCATGTTTCCCCACCCTTGACAGAAGTGAGTGCTGCTTACCTTGTGCCGCCGGGGAAAGTGGGGATGGCGCTTGCCGTCGCTCGGCGTGACCTTGTCCCCCCACTCCGCTCTGGTGACTACATCAGCATCCACGCGGTCTTTGGGGGCGTAAAGGTTCGCACGCTCGTCCCGAGGGCAATGGTGCTTGCTATCAACAACCGCATCGGGGACATTGTGCTGACGGGCACCCCGTCACCACCGCAACCTGCTGCTACTCAACAAGCACCGTCGCCTCCAGCAGGCGAAGAGAGATTAGTGTTGCTTGTCAGCCTTTTCCCCAAGGAGGCGAAAGCGGTCGCATTGGCTATTGATAGCGGTGCGACGCTTTACTACACCCTTCTTCCTGCCCCCGTGCCACTTCTTGTGCCACCTGAAATGGAGCGAGACTTGACATTGCGCGAGTTGACAGGTTCGGAGCGAGTGGAAGCCCTCCTTCTTCGGAAGCAGCATGGGGAACTGCCGCCCTCTTCCTCGTCAACCCCCACCAAACCCAACAATCTCATTTCTCCGCCCCATCCAGTGGTCTTAGCGCCCTCGTCCCAGCGCCTTCAAGCCTTGGAACGTTCCGTTCAAACCCTTCACCAACGCCTTGGGCGGTTAGAGCAAGAGCGAGAGAAAGCGGTGACACCAACTGCGGCTAAAAGGCATCAAATCGTCGGGGTCGTGGGAGACCAAAGAGTGGTGCTCACTGTGCCCGATGCAGACGAGAGAGGGGGACGACCATGAGCCGAAGCGGTTGCCTTAGAATGTTGGTTTGCGGCTTAGTGCTGTGCCTTTTTTGCCCCTTTCTCTATGCGGAGCCGCCGAAAAGCGAGCGGGTGATAGACACCCGCCTCTCGCCCGTTGTAACGCTCACCCCTGGTGTGCCCCTTCACCTCAAGATGCTGAAAGGAACCAGCGCCATTTTAGTCACAAGGCGCCCAGTAGAGCGGTTTACTTTGGGCGACCCGCAAGTAGTCGCTGCCACTGCCTTGACAGAAAGGGAGTTGGTGTTGAACGCCAGAGGGGAAGGGCTTACCAACCTTGTCGTTTGGGAAGAAGCCTCCCTTGAGCCAATACCGCTTTGGGTGGAGGTTTCCGTTCCGAAAGTTGAAGCACCGCCCCCTCCGCCTCCGAAACGGCTCACCCTTCAGGAAGCGGAAACTTTGCTGAAGCGCGCCCTCGCAGGATTGCCCGTTGACTTCACCGTTTTGTCCCTTCCTGACGAAACTTTGGTGGTCGTGTTGAGGGGCGAGGTGGAAACGGCGGAGGAAGCGAAGGCAGTAGAAGCCCTCGCGCAAATGTTGACGCCGAAAGTTGTCAACATGCTTCGCGTTCGTCCTACTCCCACACCGCTCATCGTCTCACCCGAGGAGCGGAAGGCTCGCTTGATTGAGCAAGCAATCGCTATCCCCGGCGTGAAGGTGGAGTTGGTGGAGGACAAAATCGTCTTGCGTGGGCAAGTCCAAACTTTGTCGGAAAAGCAAATAGCCGAAGAACGCGCAAAGCCTTTCGGGACAGTGGTTAATTGCTTGGAGGTGGTCAACCCTGTCATTCGCCAATTCGTCGCCGAAGTGCAGGTGCTGGAGGTCTCCCGAAATGCTTTGCAGAGGCTGGGCATTTCTTACGGCACCGTCCAAGTGACGGGGGTGACGGGGCAACCGCAAATTTTTACCGTTCAACCAGGGCAAGCGGTGGTGGGGGAAACAACGGTCCCGCAACCGTTGGGGCGCGTGTCACCTTTGGGGGCGCAGATCCATGCGTTGTTGCAAAGCGGGCAAGCCCGCTTATTGGCAAATCCTCAACAGCGAACCCTTGAGGGGGCGTCTGCCACTTTCCTTGTGGGCGGTCTCATCCCCATCCCTGTCTTTGGCTTCTTCGGAGTGGGGGCAGGTGCCGCAGCACCGGGGGCTGCCACCGTTGTCTTCTTCCCCTTCGGCATCACCTTGACCTTGCACCCCGAAGCCACTTCCCAGAACGAAATCTTCCTGCAAATGCGCGTGGAGGTAACTGCCCCTGATTTCGGGCTGGCAACGCAGGTTCTGGGAACAACAGTCCCTGGCTTTCGGTTCCGAGGGCTGGATGATGTCAAGTTGCTCCTGCGTAGCGGCGACACCGTTATCATCTCGGGCTTAATCCAGGACGAGGTGCGAGAGCAAATAAGTCGGTTCCCGCTTCTTTCCAAAATCCCTGTTTTGGGCGAGTTGTTCAAGAGCCGCGAGTTCGTGCGCCAGCAAACAGACTTAGTCATTTTGGTCACCCTCCGCATGGAGGAAACCCCGACGTCTCAAGAGGCACTGCGGTTGATGCAAGTTTACCAGAAGCGCCCTACCCTTCCTCGCCCTACTTTCGGGATGCCTGCCGGCGCTATGCCTGGTTTGGGCGGCTTTGGGGCAGCAGGGTTGCCAACGACCCCGTCAATGACGCCCGTGCCATCTCCGTGAAAGGTGGGTGGGGACAATGGCAATCACCATCGCTTTGGCGGTGGGAAGCGAACAGGAACGGCTGCTCGTTCAACAGGTCTTGACAGAAGTGAGAAGCCCTGAATTTGTTACGGAGGAATTTATGAGCCCTGACGACTTGTTTCGCCTGATAAGCACTTCTTCGCCTGCGGTGGTGATTTTGTCCGCCCTGTTTGCAGGAAGCGCAACCCCCTCGTTGGTGGAGCGATTAACTTCTTCGCCTTTCGTGCAAGTCATCGTATTGTTGCCGCAGGAAGATTTTTCCCTCGCTCGGCAATTCATTCGGGTGGGCGCCATAGATACCGTGCCCCTTTCACAAATTGCTTCCGAACTTAAAGACAGCCTGAGGGATGCCTTGCGGCGCACACAGAAAATTGCTCGCGAGATTTCTCCCCGAGGGCAAGTGGGGCAATTGGTCGTTTTCTACGGTCCGAAAGGGGGCGTGGGCACTTCCTTGCTCGTCACCAACTTGGCAGTGGCGTTAGCCGCTTACCAAGCAGAGCCGGTCGTGTTGGTGGACTTGAACCTTCAATTCGGAGCCGTTGCCACTTTGCTGAGTTTGCGCCCTGAAACCACTATTGCCTCGTTGGCACAACGCTTCCAAGGGGAGTTGGATTTTGAGTTCCTACAACCGTTCCTGCTCACCCATGAGGAGAGCGGCTTGCGAGTTTTAGCAGCCCCTTCCCGACCAGAGTTGGCGGAGTTGGTCACTACTTTCCTTGTGGAGCGAGCGTTGCAGGTCCTGCGGCAACACTTTGCCTTCGTGTTGGTGGACACGCCTGCCGTCTTACAGGACACGACTCTCGTCGCATTGGACATCGCCGACTACATCTTCCTTGTGACGGCTTTGGATTTGCTCGCCATCCGCAACACGCAACTGGTATTGGAGATGTTCCGCAAGTTGTATCCTGCGGAGCGACTCAAGTTGGTGCTGAACCGCTCCAATGTCCGCTTCAGCGGGCTCATGCCTGAGCAAGTGGAGGAGTTTTTGGGGATGCCCATCGTGGCTCAAGTCCCTTCCGATGGTCAGTTGGCGGTAACCTCGGTAAATGAGGGAACACCTTTCGTGCTCCGAAACCCTTCCGCTCCCCTTTCCCAAAGCATCTTTCGGCTTGCCGCTACCTTAGCAGGCGAGCGGTTGCACGCACCGGTGGCACTCTCCGAAGTCCCATCGGAAGGCGTTTTGCGTCGGGTCGTCAAGTTCCTGTTGGGGGAAGAGTGAGGGCGAAAAGTGGAGGCGCCGCCGGGAATCGAACCCGGGTTCCGGGATTTGCAATCCCGTGCCTGAGCCACTCGGCTACGGCGCCTTTGCCCTCGGAAATTTTAGCGCATCGTTTCCCGCGTTTCCGCCCTTGACAAATTTCACAATTCCAACAACCGTGCTTCCATCCTCTCGGTGTCCAGTACGACAACGGTTGCCTTTCCCGTCAACCACCCGCAGGTTTCCCCAGGGTTGACAATGAGGCAGCCATTTTCGGTGAGGCGAATGTCTACTTGGTGGGTGTGTCCGTAGACGACGACATCAAACTCTCCACTCCTCGCCAGCGCTTCTACTAACTCGTGCTCGTGGATGAGCACAAAGCGCTTTCTATCCAGTTCCACGAAAGCCGGTTGGACTTTCACTTCAGCGCCGAACCCTTTAAAGCGGGCTTGCAAGCCCAAGCGCTCGCCGTCGTTGTTGCCGAACACCCCTAACAGGGGGCAACGAAGTTTCTGCAACTCATTGGCGACGAAGGGGGCGATAAAATCGCCCGCGTGCAGAACTTGCGTCACCCCTTCATCGTTGAAGGCTTCCACGGCTTTGCGAAGGTTGGTCAAGTGATCATGGCTATCGGAGAGGATGCCCACTTTCACCGCCTTCGCCCTCCTTTCCGAAACTTTTGCCACAAGGCGTAAAGGGTTACTGCCAAGAAAAAGAGGAGCAAAAAGCGCTCCCCAAGCATGTGGGCTTTCGCTTGCCACGACCAATCGGCGGCTCGCAATGCCACCAACTTGACTTGATGGCGGGAAGCACCAGGCACTTCCCAAACGAGTTCGCCGACGATTTCCCCTTGACGGACGGGCGGCTTAGCGACGAACTGCTGCACCCAACTTCGGATGCGCCCCAAACTCTCTTTGGGCACGATGACCCGCACCGATTCCGCTGCCACCGCCCGCAGCCACTCTGGATTCCCTCCGGGAAGGTGGAAAAGGGCAAGCGGTTCTCCCTTCTCCGCCAAAGTCAGCCGCACAAAGTTGTGGAAGCCGTAGTCCAGCAAAGTGGTGCAATCAGCGAAGTGGTCTTGACTGCCCAGCACGATGGCGATTAACTGCCAACCGTTGCGGGTTGCTGATGCCACAAGGCATCTTCCCGCCGGCACCGTATAGCCTGTCTTCACGCCATCGCATCCAGGATACCACTTAAGCAACTTGTTGCGGTTCCCAAAATGCCGCAGCGCCGATTTGTTTGTCGGCTGGAGGACAATTTCGCGTTGGGCAACGATGTGGCGAAAGAGGGGAAACTGAAGGGCATAGCGGGTCAAGGTCAGTAAATCGCGCGCCGTTGTAAAGTGCTGGGGGTCGTGAAGCCCGTGAGGGTTGACAAAATTCGTATTGCTCATTCCCAACCCCTTCGCCTTTTCGTTCATCCACTGGACGAACCCCTCTACCGAACCGGCGAGGTGAATGGCAGCGGCAACGCAAGCGTCGTTGGCGGAACGCACCAAGATAGCATTGAGCAAATCCCGCAATCGCACTCGCTCCCCTTCCTTTAGTGCCATAGAAGACTCGCCCGTGAAGGCGGCATCTTTAGTCACGGTCGCCCAATCATCCAAGTTCCCCCGCTCCAAAATCAACACTGCCGTCATGATTTTCGTCAGGCTGGCAGGATAGCACCGAAGGTCGGGATTTTTTGCCCACAAAATCTCCCCCGTCTCCGCATCCGCCAGCAACCCCGACTTCGCCGTCACAGGTAACGCCCGCTCCTGCGCTGTTGCGAAGGATATGCCCACAAGAAGGGCTAAGAAAACGAACAACCGCATCCCCAAAGTTCGCCTCCGTAGGTTCGGTGTCTCCGTTTTGCCCAGTCAAATAAGGATGCTGAGCTCGGTTGGGGAAAGCAAGGGCTAAAGGGCGATGCCTTTGAGTGCCGCTCCTTCGTTCGGGAGCGAAAACTCGGACAGGGGAAATTGAGCGAAAGGTGACAGGGATGCCGAAAGTTCTGGTCGTTGACGATGCTTTGTTCACCCGCAAAGTGCTGCGCGAGATTTTGGAAGCGAAAGGGCACTTGGTCACGGAAGTCAGCAGCGGGGAGGAAGCCTTTTTCATGCTCTAAGCCGAGTGCCCCGCTTTGGTGCTTTTGGACATTTCCGTGCCCAGCATAGACGGATTGGCGACTTTGCGAGCCATTAAAACTGTTGGGACCGATTACGAGCCATGGGTCGGTGAAGCAGGAAGTGGTCGGTCCTCTGCGTCACCTTGCACTGTGAAACAGATGACTATGCGCCACGGAACGGTGGCGCTTTCCTTAAGGCTCGCTCAGTTGTTCATCGGGGACTTAAGCGACCAAACCTTGACCATCCCTGTTGGGGGTGGGGCGTTGATGGTCTCCTATCGGCTGCAAGTGGGCGAAGAGACGGGCGTGTTACAGTGGCTTTTGCCTACGGACGGGTTAATTGCGCTCCCTGCGAAACCAACTCACTTTCGCTCTCGTGAAGTTGTTCGCTCATCGCCGCTTTCGTCCCACCTTCGGCTGACCCTTCGCTGCGGTTGGAAGGCACAGCCCATCACGATGCAGCAATTGTCAAGCCTTCAGGTGGGGACGATTTTGTCTTTGAGGGGACCACTCCTGATTTGGTGCGGGGAGCGGGTTGTGGGAGTTGGGCATCCTTGCCGAAAAAACGGGCGTTTGGTTGTTCGCATGGAACAATGGCGAGGGGTGACAACTTCGTCATCGCTGCCAACGAACCACGAAACGGAGGAAGGGGCTGAGAGGGCGTAAAGTTAGCGGCCAAGCTAACTCTGGCTCGTTGATAGCGCGAGGCAAATGCTCCAACAAATCCCCTGCAACGAGCGCTACTTCCCCTTTCTCCCAACTGCCAATGTCGCCGGCAAGTCCGTGCAGGAAGACGGCAGCCGCCACCGTTTCGGCGAGGGAAACGGGCAAGTTTCGGCATTGCACTTGTGCCATCAAAGCGCCAATCATCCCTGTCAAGACATCGCCACTTCCCCCTGATGCCATCCCGGCGTTGCCCGTCGGGTTGACGAAAAGCGTCCCATCAGGGGCTGCTACGAGGGTACGAGCCCCTTTGAGAGCGATGAGGGCGTTAAACTCGCGGGCGGCTTTAAGGGCTGTGCCAACCCTATCCCGCTGCACTGCTTCTGTTGTCGTTTGCAATAATGCTGCCATTTCGCCTGGATGTGGTGTCAACACGGTCGGCGCCAAGCGCCGACGAACCAATTCCCTCTGCCCCGAAAGGGCAATCAAGCCGTCGGCATCCACCACAAGGGGTTTGTCTACCTGCGCAACCAGTTGGCGGACGAAGGTTTGCGTCCGCTCGTGACGGGAGATGCCGCAACCGATAGCCACCACATCCGCCCATTGCAAACGGGGCGCAAGAACTGTCAATGCTTCCGGGGCAATGGTGCCTGTTTCGGTTTCGGGGAGCGGGAAACTCATGACTTCCATCGTGGCGGCTTCTACGGCGAGGTTGAGGCTTTGCGGGATGGCGACTTGCACAAGTCCCGCCCCGCACCGCAAAGCGGCTTTACCCGCCATGAGAGGCGCTCCTGTCATGCCCGGTGCCCCGCCCACAATCAGCACCCGTCCATAATCGCCCTTGTGGGTATTGGGATGGCGTGGCGGGAGCACCCGCACCACTAATTCAGGAGTGGCGATGAAGCGTCGGATGCCAAGGCGTTCCAACAATGCGAGCGGAATGCCGAGCGAACCGACGAACAGGTCACCCACGAATTCGGCAGCAGGGAAAAGCACTAAACCCAACTTGACAGCACCTAAAGTGACCGTTGCGTCGGCACGCACCGCAACCCCACAAACTTCGCCTGTCTCGCTATGGATGCCCGAGGGGACATCCACAGCGAGGACGCGAGAGGCATGCTCGTTAAGGAGCGAGATGGCGGTAGCGTAAATGCCCCGCACTTCGCCCGAAATGCCCGTGCCCAACAATGCGTCTACCACCAAATCGGCGCGCCGAAGCGGTTCTATCAATGACGACAATTGGTCGGCAGAGGCGATGGGTTGAACGGGCACACCGAAGTTGACAGCGGCACGATAGTTGACCGCCGCATCGCCTTTCAAATCGTCCGGCGAAGAGAGCAGGAAAACTTGCACTTGGAAGCCGATATTGTGCAAGTGGCGCGCCAACGCCATTCCGTCGCCGCCATTGTTACCTCGCCCCGCCACCACGACGATGCGCTTGGGTGGGTCAAGTTCAAAGTGCTGCCCTACGACTTCGGCAAGGCGCAAAGCGGCATTCTCCATGAGCACGATGGATGGAATGCCTGCCCCTTCAGCGAGGGCATCCAGTTGCCGACTCTCTTCTGCAGTCACCAGCGGGAGGGAAGTGAGCAACGGGAAAACTGTCTCCAACAATTCCAACTTCTGTCAACCCCCTTTGCGGAGCACGGAGCGGAGTTTGATGGCTTCTTCTTTTGTCAAGCGGCGCAGGATGCCCGATTTGAGAACCCGAATGTCTACCCCCTCAGCGATGCGTAAGGTGACCATTTGCTCGTCCACGCTCAAAATGCGCCCGCAGATGCCGTCATTAGTGGCGACCTCATCGCCGGGTTTTAAGGAGGCGAGGAAGCGCTCTCGTTCGCGTCGCTGTCGCTGTTGCGGCACAATCAACAGCCACCAAAAGAGCACAAGGATCAGCACCCACCAACCGATAAGCGGCAGCCATTGTTCCATTCGCCGTCACTCCTGCTCCTCTTCTACGATGGCGGGGATGCCTTTGTCGGTCAGTTCTTGTTTCAAGCGCTCAGCGCTTTCTCGGTCGGAGAAAGCGCCAGCATAAACGCGGTAGCGCTTCTTACCGCCAACCTTCTCTTCCTCCACGAAGGGGTGATAGCCCTGATCGGTCAGTGTCTCCATCATGCGGTTGACACCTTCTTCCCGCTCAAACACACCTACCCGAACGAGATAGTTCCGTTTCGTTTCGGCAGCAGGAGGCGGCGGGACAGAAGGTGAAGAGGGTTGCCTCGTTGAGGGAGGCGTAGGCGTAGACGGAGTTAGCGAGGGAGGAGGGGATGATGAGGCTGGTGGGGGCGGCGTTTCCCGAACAGGGGGTGTCGGAGGGGTTGACGGTGTTGGCGATGGTGGCGGTGTGACTGTCTCCGGCGTCCAAGAAGGTTCGCTCGTCATCGGGCGCGGCACTCGCTCTACTATGACCGTTGCGTGGTCAGGCACCGAGTCAATGTCACGCCGAAAAACCCCATTCGGGACATTTTCCGCCAGCGTGGGCGTCTCAGCGGTCTCGGTCACTTCAGCAACTTTCTGGTTCTGCCGCGCCACGAAAAGAGGACCAAGCACATAAAGCCCCACCGTAAAACTCAACACCGCACTGACAAGAAACGCCAACGCCACTTTCCACTCATTCCGCATCGCCGTTCGCTCCTTTGCCTTCCGTCTTTCGTGGCTGCCATCATTGTAGCGCAGTAAGGCAGAGGGTGCTTTGCTTGCAGGCTTTGGTTTTCAGGTATGCCAGCGGCAATGTGAACCTCTTGCTTAGCGAAGGAAAGTTCAATGGCGGGTCTCCACCAACGCCAGCAAGAACACGCCACCGAGGAAGACCAACGCCATGCCCACCACTTCCATCCCGCTATCGTTCAACACCAATCCTGCCCATGCGCCCGAAAAAGTCGCCACAAAAGCAGGGTGCAAGTGGGCAAACAAAGGGAAGCGCTTGGAAAGAGGCACAAGGCTCAGTTGGAAACCGACGAAAAGCGCCAATACGAAAAAGTTCAACGGGGTGCGGAGAAAAAACTGCCCCATTAAAGCCAGTTTGCGAGATAGCATTTCTGTCAAGGCAGCGAAACCCTGTCCGCTGACCCGTTGAAGCAGTTGCCCTAAGTGGGCTTGCGCGTCGGAAGGGAGCAAGGCTTCCAACGCCAAAAGGGAGACGGTAGTCACCCCCAGCGCCCCCACCCCCAACATGAGGGCTCGCCGCCACGAAGGATGCGGGCGTGTAAGCCACTCCCACGCGACGGCCAGTCCGACCGACAAGGTCAAAGCGCCGCCGAAATTGGCGCCCCACAAAGAAAACCCCATCAGCAATGGAGCACTCACGCACCAAATCGCCATCGCGCTTTTGGGCAGCGAGAGCAACCGCCACGCAAACACCGTTCCTGCCAGGGTCAACCCAATACCAGCGTTCGTGATGCCGAAATAGCGCCATCCTGTTGTCGGGTAGTGTCCCAATAGGGTTGCCCAATAAAGGGGCACTCCCAATAACGCCACCAACGCTGTCAACCCGCTCACAAGCCCCGCCGCAAGGAGCGATGGAGGGAAGGGGCTGTCAAGACGCTGGCTCAAAAGCGTCGCCACTTTCAGCGCCGTAGCACCCAGCAGGCAAAGGATGGCGAGCACAAGCAACGGACTCAAAAACTCGCTCGGCACAGGGAGTTGAGGCTCAAAGAAAAGCGCTGCAGGAAAGCAAAGTCCCGACACAAGGACGAAAGTGGTAGTTTCCCTTCCCCGAACGAACAACCGTCCCCCACTCAAAAGGTCAGCAACTGTCAAGAGAAGGGCGAGAACGATGACTTCCACAATCAGAAGGACCAACGAGGGAAAGGTGCTCAGGGGTCGGACACTGCGCTCGTCCAGCCATCGCAAGTATGCCAATCGTGCTTTTTCATCCTGCCATCCTTCAGCGACGATGCGCATTTGCCTGCCAGTCATTTCAGTGGGCACTTTAACGCCTAATTGGCTCAGCAAGGTGGGGGCAAAGTCAACGGAGGAAACAAGCCCCACTCGCCGCGTGGTCGCCGAGGTAAGAAGCCCACAAGGGACGGAGCGCCCGAAGAGGATGAGGGGCGTCAATCGCCGGTGAAGCCAATCCGTTTGGGGCGAATTAGGCACCACCAACCACAGACACCCTTCGTCGGGCAGAGAGGCAAGAAGACGCTTTAGGGTGGACGAAAGCCGAAAGGGTGGAACGGAGACAAAAAGGATGTTGGGGCTTGACAATCTATCGTGCCGAATGCGCTCATTGCCAACCATCGCTTTTAAATTGCCGTTTCCCTCAAGGCGAAAATTTTTGCCGTGTCGGCGCAACCACTTGCCCAACAAGGCACGCTCGTGCCCGCTGGCGCGCTTGCCGCTGCCCAGCGTCACATAGACGCCTTTACGCCCTGCCAATTCTAACGAAGTCCCGCTGAGAAGTCCGATGGCACCCTTTTTAAGCAACTTGCCAACGGGTTCGCCCAACTGCTTAAGCTCGCTCCAAGTCAATCCGTCGCAAACAACAACTATTAACTGGCGCCCTGTTGGGACAGGTTGCCCTTTTTGCCCACCCCAAGTGGGCAAAGCGGATAGCCCAACGATAACAAGCGTTGCCGCCAAATACCCCAACATCCTTCCCATCACCGAGGCAATTTTGCCCCCGTGACGGGAGAGGCGCCAATTGTCAACGCCGAATGCCTTGCACGGAGAAATAGATGCTCACTTCGTCGCCGGCGAGATTGAACAACCCCCGCATCCCGAACTCGCTACGCTTGATGGTGAAACTGCCTTCAAAAGCGACAACTTGGGCACCCTTGAAGTTTCTACCTTCAGCAATTTTTCGGACGCGAACGGTAATGGGTTTCGTAGTACCGTGAAGGGTCAAATCGCCCGTGACTTCGTAAAGGTTGGGTTTTAATTGGCGGATGCGGGTGCTCTTGAAGGTAATGGTGGGAAACTGCTTGACATTCAGGAAGTCAGGGCTCTTTAGGTGGTTGTCGCGGTCGGGCACACCTGTATCAAGGCTGGCAGCATTGATGGTGATTTCCACCGAACTCTTAGCGAGTTCTTTGGCGACCACGATGGTGCCCGAAATCTCATTGAAGCGCCCGATCACCCAACTCCCTGCTTGCGCCAAGTTCTTGCAGCGGAACCACACGAAAGAGTGGACACCGTCCACGCTGTAAGTCTGCGCCACCGCTCCCCTGCTCAGCATCATCGCCAAACCTAACAGCAGTAACGCGCGCCGTCCAGCGAGCATTTCTTCTCACCTCCATTGAGGTTGGGCGTGTTCGTCCCAAGGGAAATTTGTCCATCGCTTGCCGTCGGTGTCTGTGAGGTCTCTAACCGTTGCGGGGTTCTTGGCGGTTCAGAAATTCTCGCAGCCGCATTAAGTGCACGAGGAGGCGTTTCCGTTGTTGGAAGACGATGCCACTGGCTTGCAAATTGCGGAGGTTGACTGTCACGCATTCCCGTGCTGCCCCGATGAAGGTTGCCAATTGGGCGTGGGTGAAGGGCACAGCGACAAGCCCATCCCGCTCTTCAACGCCCACATGTGCTGCCAACCAATCCAACGCCTTCGCTATCTGCAAAAGCGTCTCGCCCCCTTGAAGGGCAATTGCTAAATCGGCGGATTGGTGAAGGGAGCGAAGCAATTCGCGGAAGAACAAATCCGCCAAAATAGGATTGCGGGAAACAATCGCTCTCAAGGCAACTCCTTCCACCAACCAAACTGTTGTGGGGAGAACGGTTTGAGCGAAAGCCTGGTAAGGTTCGCCCGAAAGGGCTTCTTCGCCTACCAAGTCGCCCGTCCCGCACCACCGCAGGACAGCGTCTCTCCCTTTCGCCGTTTGCCGAAACAACCGAACACAGCCGTCCCGAACGATGAATAAGTGAACGGAAGGCTCTCCGGGCGCAAAAAGGAGCATATCGGCTGCTAATTCTCGGAAGTGAACAGGCACACCCAACTTTGCTAACTCATCCACCAATGCCGCCGCATATTGCCGCACAAGTGGTTCCCCCCTTTCAGTGTTCTTTTCGCACTGCACGCTATAATTTGCGGCGGTTGGAAAGGAGGTGTAATGAAGGATGCTGACCGACTACATTCCCGTGCTCATTGCCGTCGTCGTGGCGGTTGCTCTCGCTGGGGGCATGGTGTTGGTCTCGTTGTTGTTGGGGCTGATAGAGGCGAAGCCGAAGCGGGGCAAAGTGGTCGCCTACGAATGCGGCAATGAGCCCATCGGCGATGCCCGTCAGCGGTTTCCCGTCAAGTTCTACGCTATCGCCATGCTGTTCATCGTGTTTGACATTGAGGTCGTCTTCTTCTACCCCTGGGCATTGGTGCGGAAGGACTTAGGGACTTTGGGCTTTTGGGCGATGGCAATCTTTCTGGGCATCTTGGCAATCGGCTACCTTTACCTGTTGCGCACAGGCGCTTTTGAGTGGGAGTGGTGGGAGCGAGAGCAACCGATGGAAGAGTTGACCGTTATCAGAGAAGTCACGGAAGTGCTCCCGCAGACTGTCGGAGTAGTCGGAGCACCGACAGGAGGCGAGCGCTCATGAAGGCAACGATTGTCAAGACAACCATAGATGGGCACGAAATCGTCATTGCCCCTCCCGGAGAGGCGCGGGGGGAAGTTTTGGACGAGTTGGATGCAGAGATGCGGGAAGTGATTGGGCGCAATGTGCTGCTAGCAAAGTTGGAGGATTTGCTCAAGGTGGATGTGGTGCAGGCAATTATCAACTGGGCAAAGCGCAACTCCCTTTGGCCTGCCACTTTCGGGTTAGCATGTTGCGCCATTGAGATGATGGCGACGGTGGCATCCCGCAACGACATCGCTCGCTTTGGTGCGGAAGTCTTTCGCAGTTCGCCCCGCCAAGCCGATGTGATGATTGTGGCAGGGCGCTGCTCGTGGAAGATGGCGCCTATCCTGAAGCGTATCTACGACCAAATGCCTAACCCCAAATGGGTCATCGCAATGGGCACTTGCGCTTCTTGCGGCGGCGTCTTCCAAAACTACGCCATCGTTCAAGGCGTTGATCAAATTGTGCCCGTGGATGTCTATGTCGCCGGCTGCCCACCCCGACCCGAAGCCCTCATTCACGGCATCATGCTCCTTCAGGAGAAAATCAAACGAGAACGCATCGGCAAGCATCGGGAGAAGGAAGTGCCGTGAAAGTGGCTTTCTTAAAGGAGCGGTGACGATGGCGGAAACTTTCCAAACAACATCGGATATTGAACGGCTGCTGGCGATTGCCGAAAGATTGAAAGCACATCTCGGTGAGGAGGCTGTTGAAGAAGTCAAGACGCACAATGGCGAAGTTACAGTGACAGTGCGCCGGCAATACCTGACGGAAGCCTTGCGCTATTTGCGCGACCACGAAATTTTTGAGATGTTGGTGGATGCAACGGCAGTAGACTACTTGCCCTTGCGAGGCGAACCTCGCTTTGAGGTCGTCTACCATTTGCTCTCCCTCACCCACCGTTTGCGGTTGCGCATTAAGGTGCGGGTTCGAAGCGACGACGCATGGGTGCCGACTGTTTGCTTCCTCTACCCCAGTGCCAACCCTTACGAGCGAGAAATTTGGGACATGTTCGGCATCCGTATTGACGGGCATCCTCACTTGAAGCGCATCTTGACCTACGACGAGTTCCCCGGTCATCCCCTTCGCAAGGATTTCCCACTCTTCTGGCAGCCGGGCATGCCCGTTGAAAAACCTGCCGAAGAGTTTGAGGAGTGGTGATGCGCGATGGCGACGGTTGAGTGGGAACAAGCGCTCATGACCATCAACATGGGACCGCAGCACCCATCCACTCACGGAGTGTTGCGGCTCATCCTGACGCTGGAAGGCGAGACAATTGTGGACGCTGAACCGATCATCGGCTACTTGCACACCGCCATTGAAAAAGAAGCGGAGTTCAAAACCTACCACAAGGTCATCACCCTGAATGACCGCTTGGACTATGTTTCGGGCATGACCAACAATTTCGCCTACTGCCTTGCGGTGGAAAAGTTGCTGGGCATTGAACCGCCTTTGCGGGGGCAATACCTTCGGGTCATCGTCACAGAATTGCAGCGCATTGCCAGTCACTTGGTTTTTCTCGGCACGATGGCGTTTGAGTTGGGTGTCATGAGCGCTTTCTTTTACTGCTTCCGCGAGAGAGAGAAAATCCTTGACCTGTTTGAGATGCTTTGCGGGGCGCGCTTGACTTACTCCTACATCATCGTTGGCGGCGTCCGTTACGATTTGCCTGACGGATGGGTGGAGAAAGGCCGAGAGTTTTTACGGGACTTCCCCAAAGCATGGCAGGAGCTTAACGAACTCATCAGCGAGAACCCCATCTGGCTCAGCCGAACGAAAGGGGTAGGAGTGCTCCGAAAAGAGGATGCCATCGCGTGGGGCGTGACCGGTCCCAGTTTGCGCGCTTCGGGAGTCCCTTGGGACTTGCGGAAAACGATGCCTTACTCCTCCTACGACCACTTTGACTTTGAAGTGGTCACTGCTGAGGAGGGCGACACTTACGCTCGCTATTGGGTGCGCATGTTGGAGATGATGGAAAGTGTCAAGATTGTGCGGCAAGCCATTGAAAACCTGCCTGCTGGTCCTGTGTTGGCGGACCACCCGTGGGCGACGCCGCCGCCTAAAGACCTACTTGACAAAGATATGGAAGCCCTTATCCGACACTTTCTCTTTTACGGTCGCGGTTACCCCGTCCCACCCGGCGAAGCCTATGCGGCAGTGGAAAGTGCGAGGGGCGAGGTCGGCTTCTATATCGTCAGCGATGGTAGCGAAAAGCCCTACCGCATGCACATGCGAGCGCCCTCCTTCATCCATGTCCACGCCCTTCCTGTCGCCGCAAAGGGTCATCTTCTCGCCGACCTTATCGCCATCCTTGCCAGTTTTGACCCTGTGATGGGGGAGGTTGACCGATGATGGCAACGAAAACGAAAGAGGAGCGCAAAGTCATCACGGTGGAAGCCGTTGGAACGAGGGGCGAGGTGTATTGAGCGATGGCAGTGTTCACGGAAGAGATGCTGGCGGAAGCCCAGAAAATCATGGCGCAGTATCCAGAGCGGAAAGCGGCGCTGATGCCGCTTTTGTGGCTGGTGCAGGAGCGGGTCGGCTACATCCCTCGCGATGCCATTCACGAAATCGCTGAATTAACGGGCACCACGCCCGTGCATGTGGAAGCCATTGTCAAGTTCTACGAAATGTTCCACGAACACCCAGTCGGAAAGTGCCAATTGATGCTTTGCACCAATGTCAGTTGCTTGCTGCATGGGGCGGACAAAACTTTGCAGCGGTTCAAGGAAGTTTTGAGCATTGAGGTTGGCGAAACGACGCCCGACGGGTTATTCACGCTGGAGGAGTTTGAGTGTCTGGCGGCGTGCGATAAGGCGCCCGTGTTGTTGGTCAATGCGGTGGAACTTTACGAGCGCGTTACGCCTGATAAGGTAGATCAAATCGTCGCCGAATTGAGCGCCCGATACGGCAACGGTTCAGGAGGCACAGCGCCCCATGCTGGAGGCGATTTTGCGTGAAGCCATTTGCCTTTGGGGCGAGAAGAAACGAAGGTGATGGGAAATGGTGCAGGAAGTGCTCATTGTCAAGCGGCGGGTCGGCATCAAAAATAGCACGGATATACGCGTCTACATGGAGCACGACGGCTACAAGGCACTTCGGAAAGCCTTGACGGAAATGACTCCCGACGAGGTAATAGAAGTCGTCAAGGCGTCGGGATTGAGGGGCTGCGGTGGAGCAGGTTTCCCCACTGGGCTCAAATGGAGTTTCGTGCCCAAAAAGGTGTTCCCAAAGTATGTGTGCGTCAACTGCGACGAGAGCGAACCGGGCACTTTCAAAGACCGGCTCCTCTTGGAGCACGATCCCCACGCCGTCCTTGAGGGGGCGCTTATCGCCGCCTATGCCATTCAAGCCGAGAAGGTGTTCGTCTACCTGCGGGGCGAGTTCGGCAAACCCTACCTCATCATGAAAGAAGCGGTCAGGCAAGCCTACGAACACGGCTTTGCGGGCAGGAACATTTTGGGCACGAATTTTTCCTGCGACATCGTGATTCATCGCGGTGCTGGGGCTTACATTTGTGGTGAGGAGACGGCGCTGTTGGAGTCGTTGGAAGGCAACCGAGGGGAGCCCCGCTTGAAGCCGCCTTTCCCCGCTGCGGTCGGCGCTTTCAAAAAGCCGACAATCATCAACAATGCGGAAACTTTGGCGCGGGTTGCGCCCATCATCTTGAACGGCGCTGAATGGTATCGGCAGTGGGGAACAGAGCGAAGTCCCGGCACCCGCTTGTTCGCCGTTAGCGGTCATGTTAATCGCCCCGGCGTTTACGAGTTCCCGCAAAACATTCCCTTGCGGGACTTGATTGAGTATGCAGGCGGTGTAATGGAGGGGCGTGAAATTAAAGCCGTCATCCCCGGTGGCTCTTCATCGCCCATGCTTGACAAAGAAACCGCCTTGAAGGTCACGATGGACTTTGAGTCGCTTCAAGCCGTTGGCTCCGCCGCCGGTTCGGCTGGGGTTGTCGTCATCGCGGAAGGCACTTGCCTCGTCAAGGTAGCGCTGCGCTTGACGAAATTTTACATGCGGGAGTCTTGCGGCAAATGCACGCCATGCCGTGAGGGCACTTACTGGTTGGTGCGGGTGCTGGAACGCTTCCACAACGGTGGGGCTCGTCCCGAAGATATAGAGTTGCTTTATAGCGTGGGAACACAAATGCAGGGCAACTGTTTCTGCCCGCTGGGCGACACGGCTCCCAACCCGCTCCTTTCGGCGCTCCGCATCGCCCCCCAAGACTTTGAGTTCCACATCCGCCACCAACGCTGTCCCGAAGATATGTCGGCGTGATGGGGGATAGCGAAGGAGGGTTGAAAAGATGGATCTGGCTGTTGCTATTTTGTTCATCACCGTGGGATTGCCAGTCATTGGTGGGTTACTGCTCGCTGCCTTTCGGGAGTATCTACAGCACCGTTCCCGAGCCAACACTTCGGAAGTGCAACAGTTGCGCCAACAAGTGCAGGAGTTGGAGCGGCGGGTGGAAGTTTTGGAGACTCTCATCGGGTCGCCAGAGTTTCAACTTTTTCGGGAACGAATGCAGCGCATCCAGCAAGAAGCCGCTAAGTCCTTTCCCGCCGGGCAATCTCAACTGGCGCCGACGCCGCCAGTTGCCGCTGAAAGTGGAGAAAAGGCGTAAGTGACTTAGAGCGAACGGTAAGGAGGTGCTGAGGGATGCGCGGGATGTGGCTGATGCTTGCGGCAATAGTCTGCTTTTACGGGGGGACGGGAAAAGGAGTGGCGCAACAAATTCCTACCGACGTCGTATTTGGCGGCGAGTTTTTCTTCCGATTTCGGGCAACGGCAGGTGGTCTGAGCCCTGTTGCGCGAGCAGTTGTCCTGCAAGGGCGTTGGCTTTCCCTCTTTACCCGGCTCATGGTGCAAAAGCACCTTTTGCGGGTTGACACCTATTCTCAAGGGCAAATGTGCGTCATCGTCGTGGCAGGCGTCCCCTTTGTTACGGTGACCGTCAACGATGCGAGGGCGAATGGTACGACCGTAAAGGGATTGGCTGCGATTTGGGCATTTCGGCTCCAGGAAGGACTTCATGCCATTCTGTCGCAGTGAGGGGGCGCTAACTTTTGAGCAAGGCGATGGCGTCGCGAATCCAGTCCCAATTTTGGCGCCTTAAACTTCCGTAGCCGACGATGACTACTCCGTCCACCTGTTGCTCTTTGCACGCCCGCACTTGGGCGAGAAAGGCTTGCCGATGAGATACAAAGCGTTCCGATGGATGCAACCGAACCCACAGTTCCGCTTGGTCACCCAAGACTTGACGGTTCAAGAGCAAATAAGGTGGGAGGCGTTCAGGGGCAACTTCTTTGGCGTCCACTTCTACAGCATGGGCTAACTCCCGAAGGCGAAGGCGGTCAATACCGACTTGCCACAAAGTGGCGGGCAGCAAATGTCCTTCCACATGAACACGCTTGTCGTGCTTGTGAGCGATTTCCTCCACCAACAACGCTAACAAAGACGACACTACATCTATGCGCAAATGCAACACCTTTCGGGCTTCCCCTTCCACCAACCCTTCCCACATGTCCCACTCCAGAGGCGCTTGGGTTAATTCGGTGGGCATCAGGAAGAACTGCTCCAACTCGTTCTGCGCGAAAAACCGCACCCGTTCAATCTCAATACCCCGCTCTTCGGCAAGGCGACAGCAGTGCTCGCAAAAACAACGCGAGAGCAAAAAATCCGCTGCCGGCGTTAAAGTCAAGTCCGTCAACAAGTCCGCCACTTTCGTCAAGTTCAGATAGCCCAAGTCTTCCAATTCCACCGAGTCCAGCGGATAGTTGGTCACCAAATCACCTGCCATGCGAACGAGGAACTCACGAACAACAGGGTTGGCAGGACAAAGCAAATGCAAGAGGCGGTCACCCATAGCATTACGAACTGTCAAGTCAGGATAGCGTCGCCCCAAGCGAGGATTGAAGCAGCAGGACATTACCGCTGAGACCCGAAGCCCCACTTGCTTGGCGGCTTCGGCAGTTTCTTTCAAAGGGTTTCGGTCGCCACACATTTCGCTCGGAATAGGGACAACGGGAAGGTCGGCATACCAACTGCGTTCGGGCAGGAAGCATACCGCCCCTTCGTCGGTGTAGAAGAGCCGCCTTTGCTGCCCGTTAGGGAGGAAGAGCAGGGGGGATGGGTTCATAACGACAAAACTGATGCCATCTACGCCCCACTCTTCCCGAAAACGGCGAAAGGTTGGAAGGAGTTGGTCGGGTGCGAAGTCCCACACAAAGGCGCGCAAAATGACTTGCATGGCATACCACCTCCGAGTTGCAGGCGTCCACCCTCATCTTAGCACATCTGCCTCCGATTTTTCCCCAAACAGAGTATCTGTCAATAAGAGCAACCAACTGGCTGACCAACTGTGCCCGACCGCCCAATAGCCTGTCCCGAAGGGGTCAAACATTTCCGCCACTAACCCGGAAGGCGTGGTGTGGGCGAGGACAGCCTGCCAGCATCGCTTTGCCACTTGGCGCCATGAAGGGTCATTGGTGGCGCAAGCCAAGTCGCACGCTGCTAACCCCAACCATAAGGTTGCCGAAGTGCTCGCCATGCCCCACGCGTAACCGTCCCCTTCAAAACGCCACACTGCTAAGCCTCCTTCCGGCGTTTCCTTTGTCAAGTGCCGCAACACGCGGCGAACGGTTTGCTCTGCCATCTCCCGTTCCTTCGGAACTGTCAAGTCCAAAACGCGGAACGGGAAAATCACGCCCAAAGTGGAGGCATCGGGGGTGGGGTCGGTGAAACCGTCAGGGGTAAGTCCCCGTGCAAACCCATCTCCCAACCAAAGCCGCTTTAGTAACGCTTCCTTCCCTTGACGGACTAACTCGCTCCAGCGTCGGGCTAAGGAACTTTCCCTTCGCCTTTGAGCGAGAGAGGCGCCAGCACGAAATGCCGCCACGAAAGCGGCTTGGGTGTAAGTGAAGGAACCGCGAAAAGTTTCCCACAAATCCATGCCTGGCTTGTGCAAACCCGCCACCAAATGGCGCTCCAAAAACTCCAAGGCGCGCCGAAGCATCTCCCAAACGGTTATTGACATTTCCATGCGGGTGTAGCGGTAAACTTGCTCGGCTGCCCAAACGACGGCAGCCGTTTCATCCACTTGCAAACTATCGTGGTCTTCGCTCCATGCAGGTGCTAATGTTCCGTCAAGCCAGTAGCGTTGGTGGAAGTAGCCATCACAGGATTGAGTGCGGGTGCACCACTCAAAGAACCGAGCGGCTTTTTGCGCCAGTCCTAACTGGGCGAAGGCAGTTGCCACGAAAGCCGCATCGCGACACCAGCAGTAACCATAGCCACCACTGGCTTCAAAGGTCGGGTCAAATTCAGGCGCAGCAACGGGTGCGCTTGTCCCTTTGTCCCAAGTGAGGAGCATCGTCCAAAGGGCGGCTTCCCACACCTTCCGCACCCGTTCATTGGCTCGGAGCGGTTCGGGGAGCGAGATTGTCAAGCGCTGCTGCCATTGCCCCCACTCCTGACGATGCGCTTCGTGATGCTTGTCAAAGGGAGCAGAAAGCACCCGCCCTAACCGACGCAGCACTTCCCCTTTGCTTTCACCGAACGCCATCACCATCGTCCGCTCCGCCATCCCGAAGGGAGCGAGGGAAAGTTGCCACCCAATGGCGAAAGCCACTTTGCCAATTTCCAGCGTTTGCCCATTCAGCCAACCGTCCACCATGTCGGGTTTGGGGTGATTGAGGGCATCGGGATTCGCTTTGCCGCATTGCCACATTTGGAAGGGCAAATCGCTGGCAACCCCGCACCAATAATTGCCCCGCCATTGCACTACTGCCGGTCTCGGGGTAGGATGAGGCAGCGTTATCACCTGCACCCCTTGCTGCCATTCGTGTCCTCCCATCGTCAACTCAAAATAGTGCATCAGCTGCAGCCGTTTCGGTTTTCCGTCCAAACTTCGGACTTTCCATTGACGCAACAGCACAGGTTCTGTTGGCAACACAAAGTCGCAAACACTGACGCCGAGTCCAAATAGTGGACTTGTCAACTCCGTGAGGACAGCGGCTTCACTGGGCAGATAACGCTGTCGCTTCTGCCACTCGCTGCCGAATAGCCAACTGAACCCAAAACCGTCAAGGTAAATGCCTGTCAAGCCTTCACGGACATGTTGGGCGTGGTCACAGCGGGGGTAGAAGAACGCCATCACTTCGCCGGCGTGTCCCAAAGTGACCAAAACGCGCCCGTTGCCAACTATCGCTGTTGGTTGAAAAACAGCCATTTTTGCTCTCCCCTGCAAGAGCGGATTTGGGAACCGGCTCCATTTTGGCACCGACAAGCACCAACCTTCGTGAGGGAATGCCTGCTTTCTTTGCGAGGGGGTGTGACATATTGCCATAACGGTTGAGCGAACAAAGGAGGTTGGCGTATGCGTTACCGCCCATTGGGCAGAGGAGGGGGAAACAAGGATGCGATGTTGCTGCCGACGGATGTGGGCGTTGTTGGTGGTATGGGTGTTAGTTTTCAGGGCGTTCGGAACACCGGCGCAGGGGCAAGGCATCAACCAAATTTTGGCGAAAAATTTCCGTCAACCCCCCGCTTCCGCCAAACCCCACACTTGGTGGCACTGGGTCAATGACAATGTGTCAAGGGAGGGAATTACAGCGGATTTGGAAGCGTTGGCGAAGGCAGGAGTCGGGGGCGTGCAAATTTTCCATGTGGATGTCGGCGTCCCCGCCGGTGCGGTCAAGTTCCACAGCCCCGAATGGTTCACCCTTTTCCGACACGCCGTTCAGGAAGCCGCTCGTTTGGGTTTGGAAGTTTGCGTCCACAACTGCGCGGGCTGGTCGTCCAGCGGCGGTCCTTGGGTGAAGCCTGAACACGCCATGCAAATGGTCGTGTTCAGTCAAGTGCGGGTGAAGGGTCCGACCAAGTTGGACGGCAAGTTGCCGCAACCTGAAACCCGCGCCGGCTTCTACCGCGACATCGCGGTCTTGGCATTCCCGACGCCCCAAGGGAACTTGCGCATTGAGAACCTGCGGGTGAAAGCCGCTTGCGAGCGCAGGAACAATATTGCTCCCGCCCCCGATAAGCCTTTGCCGCCGGAAGCAATTGTTAGGCGCGCCAGCATCGTGAACTTAACCAAACGCTTACAACCAGATGGGCGGTTGGTTTGGGATGTTCCCGAAGGGGATTGGACGATTTTGCGCATCGGACACACGCCGACGGGCAAAGACAACCATCCTGCCACCCTTGAAGGACGCGGCTTGGAAGTGGACAAGATGAGCCGCGAGGCGTTGAGCGAGTTTTGGCACAACGCCATCGCACCCCTGTTGCGCGAATCCAGCCCGTTGGTGGGCAAAGTCTTCAATAATGTGCTTGTGGACAGTTACGAAGTCGGCTGTCAAAACTGGACGCCCAAGTTTCCAGAAGAGTTCCACAAGCGGCGTGGCTACGACTTGACACTTTTCCTGCCTGTCTTGGCGGGCTACATTGTGGACGGATTGGAAATTAGCGAGCGCTTCCTGTGGGATTTTCGGCGCACCGTCGCCGAACTGTTCGCCGAAAACTACTACGGCTACTTCGCCGAACTGTGTAACCGGAACGGCTTGCTTTTTTCCACCGAACCTTACGGTAATGGTCCGTTTGAAGATTTGGTATGCGGCGGCACCGCCGATATTCCGATGGGCGAGTTTTGGGTTGGAGGATGGGGGTTTGAAACTTGCAAACTGGCGGCATCGGCAGCACACCTTTACGGCAAACGCCTTGTCGGTGCGGAAGCCTTCACCGCTGACCCATCCAACGCCCGCTGGCGCACCCACCCCTTCATGCTGAAAGCCTTAGGCGACCGCGCTTTCAGCGAAGGCATCAACCGGCTCATCTTCCACACCACTGCTCATCAACCGTGGTTCCATGTTCTTCCCGCCATGACGATGGGACCTTGGGGCTCCCATTTTGGTCGGACGGTCACTTGGTGGGCAAAGGCGAAAGCGTGGATTGACTACCTGACGCGCTGTCAATACTTGCTCCAGCAGGGCGTTTCCGTCGGCGACATCCTTTTCTTCGTCGGTGAGCACGCCCCAACTTCGGGCGTTTACCGACCTGACTTGAAAGCGAAGGGTTACGACTACGACGCTTGCCCCGCTGATGTGTTGCTTAACCGCGTAAGCGTTCGGGATGGCAAATTCGTGTTACCCGACAGCACCAGTTACGAAGTCCTTGTGCTCCCCAACACGGATGCGGTGACGCCTTGGCTGTTGCGCAAACTCCGAGAGTTGATTTGGTCGGGCGCAACGGTCATCGGTCCAAAACCCCCCCGCTCCCCCAGCCTGCAAGGTTACCCTGGTTGCGACGAGGAAGTGCGCAAGTTGGCGGAGGAAATTTGGGGCAACTTGGACGGGAAGCAAGTGACAAAGCGAACCTTTGGGAAGGGTCAAGTCTACTGGGGCAAGTCGGTGGAGGAAGTGCTCGCTCTAAAAGGCATCAAGCCCGATTTGGAAGTGCGGGGCGATGCCTTCACCACCATCCATTGGATTCACCGCCGCGTTGGCAATGTTGACATTTACTTCGTCGCCAATCAGCGGGAACGGTGGGAAGCCATTGAGGGCATCTTTCGCGTGAAAGGCAAAGTGCCTGAGTTATGGCATCCCGACACGGGTGAAATTGAACCGGCGCCGGCTTTTTGGGAACACGACAGACGAACGGTCGTGCCCTTACGGCTCGCTCCCTACGGTTCCCTGTTCGTCGTCTTTCGCCCCCAACCGAAGCGGGTTGACCCTATCGTAGCATTCACCTGTGACGGGCAAAGTGCATGGCAGGTAGTTCGTCCGCGAGCAAGGACATTGGAAATCCGCCGCGCTATCTACGGTGTCTTGAACGACCCCAGCAAGTGCGTGGATGTGACGGAACACTTGCGGAAAATGGTGCGCAATGGCACGCTCATAGTAGAAGCCAGTAATCGCATCGCCGGTGACCCAGCATTCGGCATTGTCAAGCAACTGCGAGTGGACTACGCAGTGGATGGCGAGGAACGGACGGTGATCGTCCAAGAAGGCACTATTTTGCAATTGCCCGAAGGGGGACAGTGGTTGGCGGACTTTGTTGCCGATTTGCGCTTTGATTCAGCGGGGCGGTTGGAAGTTTGGTTATGGAAGTCGGGCAAATACGAACTGCAAACTGCATCGGGAAGGCGTTGGCGCTTTATTGTTCCGTCCGTTCCGCTGCCGAAGGAGTTGACAGGACCTTGGGAGGTGCGCTTCCCGCCCAAATGGGGTGCACCTGAAAAAGTTCGGTTGGGACGGTTGATTTCATGGTCGCAACATCCTGACCCCGGCATTCGCTACTTCTCTGGCACCGCCATTTATGTGACCGAGTTTGAAATCCCGTCCGAATGGCTCAAACCCGACCGAGCACTCGTTCTGGACTTGGGCGTTGTCCGTCACATCGCCGAAGTGATGGTCAACGGCGTTCCGTTGGGTGTTTTCTGGAAGCCACCTTTCCGCATTGACATCACAAAAGTTGTCAAGGCGGGGCGAAACCGCTTGGAGGTGCGGGTGACGAACACTTGGGTCAATCGGCTTATTGGTGACGAAGAATTGCCTGACGATTGTGAGTGGCATCCCGATGGGCGCTTGCGTGCTTTTCCTGAATGGTTCGTGAAAGGTTTGCCCCGCCCATCGGGGCGCTTGACCTTCACCACTTGGAAGCACTACCGCAAAGGCGACCCGCTGGAAGAAGCGGGGTTGCTCGGACCCGTGCAATTGCTCATTGCCCTTCGCCGCCCCTTGACGAAATAGAGCGAGTGGGTTTCAGAGACCGTGACCACACGATAGTCAGCCGAAGGAAAAAACCTGCCAGCAACAATAGAGACTGCCAAAGCACGCTCCAAACAGCAATCCAAATAGCCACTGTTGCCAATACCCGCAGCACTTTCACCAACTCGCGCCATGCGTCGGCAGCAACTTTAATGGCTGCCCAAGTCTCAGGGGAGTAGCCGTCACCCGAAACTCCGTAACCGTCAAATGGATGGAGCAGAAAGTGGTCCGCTCTCGCAAGTAGCGTAACCGACCCTCCAATCGTTCAATTTCGCTTCGGCGTGTTGCCAACTCGCTCTCTCTCCAAGCGGAGCACCATCTCCAAAGTATTGGCCTGGGATAACATCTTCAGGATGCGCTTTTCCGACTCTCGCAAGGCTGTCAAATGGGATCGGATGTCCACAAACTCTCCAGTCACATCCTCTGCCCTGATGTCGGGGCTGCAGGACAAAGCCTGCCAAAGTAGACTTAACAAGCGCCTAACAGGTTTGCACCCTGATTCCTACTATTGCCTGCGTAAAAGCATTCGCTATGTTCCCTTCCGCCTATCCTTTGCTGGAGGTGAGAGGAGTATGCGCTGGTGGCTCATGGTCGGTTTGGGGCTGTTTCTTCTTGCGCCCCTTCGGGGGCAGGAGAACACGGCGCCAGAGGCGAAGGAGCAGGAGTTGCAGCAATTGCGGGAACGGGTTGCTGCGCTGGAACGGTTGGTGCAACTGCTTCAAGCCGAATTGGCCGCATTGAAACGCAATGGTGTGCCCTTGACATCATCATCGCCGCAGACGCATTTGACTTCCGCCCCACAATCGCCGTCGGATGAAGAGAAGCGCCAGTTGGAGCAAGAATTGCAACGGGAATTGGCTCAAGCCTCACCAACACAACAACCCGCTCAGCGCCCTTCGCCTTCCTATGGCGCGGTTGTCTTTGGAGGAGGGTTGTGGCAAGCGCTGAACCCTGACACTTCCGTCATCGCCAACTTCCGCACCGGCTTTCGGGGCAAGCGTCCTTTCGCTGCTTTTACAGGTTCAGAGTTCAGCGAGGCAGAATTGGCGTTCCAAGCCTATACCGACCCTTTCACTCGCCTTGACTCCTTCATCGCCGTAAGTCCTGAAGGTGCGGAGATTGAGGAAGCAACTTTGAGCGTCCTTGACCCGACCTTCCTTCGGCTGCCCCGAAACTTACAAATTCGCTTGGGGCGATTGCTCGCTCCGTTCGGGCAACTGAACAGCATTCACCCACCCGAACAACCCTTCGTGGACACACCGTTGGTTCATCGCCTCTGGTTCGGACACGAACACGGCAACGGTGACCATGAACACCTCAGCCGTCAATTGACAGTCAACGGCATCACCGTTCCTGCGGAGGGCATTTTCAGCGGGGACGGCTTATCGCTGAACTGGATGTTGCCGACAGGGTGGTATGTCACTTGGCTGACTTTGGCAGCACTGAACACTCACAACCGCGTCTTTGATGCGGATGCAGGTCGTCCCCTTCTCTTGGCGCGAGCGAGAACAATGCTGGAACTTTCGCCTACCCAAACACTCGGCATCGGTCTCAACTACGCCTTCGGGCGCAACGACTTGGACGAGAACACTCGCCTGTTCGGGATTGACTTGACCTACCGCTGGCGTCCGCTGCGGGAGGGGTTGTATCGCTCGCTCGTGTGGCAAACAGAAGCCTACTTTGGTAAGTGCGGGACAGGTAACGGCGATGTCAAGCCCAAAGGTTGGTTCACGCTTTTGGAATATCAACTGTCAAGGACGCTCTTTTTGGGGGCTCGCTGCGATTTCGCCCAAGCCCCTGACAAAAGTTTCAGCGGGCACAGTTTCTCCTTGGCAATCACCCTGTTTCCCAGCGAATTCGGGCGCTATCGCTTGCAGTGGAGCCGGCTCAAAATCGGTGGGCAAACCGTTCACGAACTCTGGCTGCAAACCACCTTCAGCATCGGTATCCACCGCCCCCATCCGTTGTGACAAGCAGGTAGGACTTACTATAGCCTTCGTAGCAAAGGGGGGTATCGTTTGGGGTGACAAGGAGGGATGAAAGATGCTACGCTGGATTGGGAGTGCAATGCTGTTGACCGTTGCCCTTTCGTTGTCTTTTGCACCGAGTGCGGCGCAGAAAATTCGGGTGGTAGCGACAACGAACGATTTGAAGTGGGCGACGGAGCAGATCGGGGGCGACCGGGTGGAAGTGGTCGCTTTGATGCACCCATTGCAAAATCCTCACACCGTCCAACCACGCCCATCTTTCATCGTGCACTTGAACCGAGCCGACCTTTTGGTTCGGATTGGCTTGGATTACGAGGAAACTTGGTTGCCTCCCTTGGTGGATGAAGCCCGAAACAGCAAAATTCGGCGTGGCGGTGTCGGCGATGTGGATGCTTGCATTGGCATCCCGCTGTTGGAAATCCCGCAAGGACGAATCACCCGCGAGCAAGGCGAAGTGCATATTTTCGGCAATCCCCATTACTGGCTTGACCCAGAGAACATGAAAATCATTGCCCGCAACATTACCAATGGCTTGAAACGCATTGATCCTTCGGGCGCAGGAATCTACGAGCAAAACTTACGACGGTTGGAACGGGAAATGGACGAATTGCTGGACGAGACACAAAAACTGGCGCGTCCCCTCCGTGGGCAGAGGTTCGTCGCCTACCACACTACTTGGAGTTACCTTGCCAATCGTTACGGCTTCCGCATCATCGGCTACCTTGAGCCCAAACCGGGCATTCCGCCTTCGGCAGCCCATTTGGCAGACTTGATTTTGCGGATGCGACAGGAAGGGGTAAAGGTCATCATCAAAGAGCCCTTCTACGAAAACCGCATCCCCAACATGGTGGCGCAACGGACGGGGGCTACAGTCGTGGAAATCTGCCCCACCGTCGGCGGCGAACCGGGAACGGAAACCTATCCGAAACTGCTCCGCTATATCCTGACTAAACTGGTCAACGCCGTGCGGCGCGTCCCGTAAGCGAAGTAGGTGACGGTACATCCGCTCCCATGCCAAAGTTTTTTTCGGTCAGGATGCTCTTTTTGTTCGGAAACTGAAAGGAGGTGCGTTACTGATGGCGGAAGTGAAAGTGGGTTTGAAGCGCATTCCGATGAGCCGGGAGGAGTTGGAGAAGTTGCCCGAAGGTCCCCCCTACTACGACTACCTCAACGGGGAGGCGATTGAGGTGAACCGACCAACCGGACGACATCAGCGCATCGTTGTTTATCTGGCAGTGGAATTAGACCGTTTCCTGCGAAGCCGAAATGCGGGAGTTGCCTATGCCGACATAGATGTTTTGTTGCCGATGGGGATGGTAGTGGGACCTGACATTTCGGTTCTGCTTCGTGAACACCTTGACCGCTACGAAGAGCAAAGGGGCGATATTGTCGGCGTTCCAGACTTGGTGGTGGAGGTTCTTTCTCCAACGACCGCCAGTTACGACCGAGTGGAGAAGATGCGGGCTTATTTTCAAGCAGGGGTTTCGTGGGTCTGGCTGATTGACCAAGAGACGCTGACGATAGAGGAGTTTCACTGGACAGAGGAGGGCTATTTGCTCACGCAAACGGTAGGAAGCGGTGAAGTTTTTCGCCCTCGCTTGTTCCCCGATTGGGAACTCCACTTGAAAGCCTTGCTGGGAGAGTGAGCGCGGACATAAGAGGCTACCTTTAAATGCAGGGCTGCCCAAAATGACATGCACATCAAAGGAGGTGCGTTACTGATGGCGGAAGTGAAAGTGGGTTTGAAGCGCATTCCGATGAGCCGGGAGGAGTTGGAGAAGTTGCCCGAAGGTCCCCCCTACTACGACTACCTCAACGGGGAGGCGATTGAGGTGAACCGACCAACCGGACGACATCAGCGCATCGTTGTTTATCTGGCAGTGGAATTAGACCGTTTCCTGCGAAGCCGAAATGCGGGAGTTGCCTATGCCGACATAGATGTTTTGTTGCCGATGGGGATGGTAGTGGGACCTGACATTTCGGTTCTGCTTCGTGAACACCTTGACCGCTACGAAGAGCAAAGGGGCGATATTGTCGGCGTTCCAGACTTGGTGGTGGAGGTTCTTTCTCCAACGACCGCCAGTTACGACCGAGTGGAGAAGATGCGGGCTTATTTTCAAGCAGGGGTTTCGTGGGTCTGGCTGATTGACCAAGAGACGCTGACGATAGAGGAGTTTCACTGGACAGAGGAGGGCTATTTGCTCACGCAAACGGTAGGAAGCGGTGAAGTTTTTCGCCCTCGCTTGTTCCCCGATTGGGAACTCCACTTGAAAGCCTTGCTGGGAGAGTGAGCAGGAGAGCGGTTTTCGGAGGGGGACCTGAAATGAACGAGCCACTGGTGACTGTAACGCAGGCGACACTCGGTTACGGACGGAGCGTGGTTTTGAGGGAAGTGAATTTGTGCCTTTCCGTCGGAGAGTTTTGGGGGTTCGTCGGACCAAACGGGTCTGGGAAAACGACCCTTGTGCGGGCATTGATGGGGTTGCTCAAGCCAAAGAAGGGGCAAATCCTTTGGCATCGCCAAGCCCCCATCGGCTATGTGCCCCAGCGGGAAGCCCTTGACAACCTCCTTCCCTTGACGGTCATGGACATTGTGCTGATGGGGCGAATTCGCCGCAGTGGTTTCTTGCATCGCTTTTCCGCCGAAGACAGAGAGAAGGCGTTAGAGGCATTGGAGATGGTGGGCATTGCCGATTTTGCCCATAGGGCTTATAGGGACTTGTCAGGAGGGCAGAAGCAGCGAGTGTTGTTAGCGCGAGCGCTGGCGATAGAGCCAGAAGTGCTGTTATTGGACGAACCGACGAACGGGTTGGACTTGCCGACAGAACACGCTATCATGGAATTGCTGCGGCGCATCCATGGGGAGCGGAGGGTTACCATCGTGTTCGTGACCCATTTGCTCAGTTTAGCGGCGAATGCTGTCACCCATTTGGCACTCTTTCACGATGGTCGGGTCATTGTGGGGCGGATAGACGAGTTGCTAACGGAGCAGCGATTGAGCGTCACTTACCAAACCCCTATTTCCGTCTCCGAACTCAATGGCTACCGCATTGTTATGGTTCAGGAGGCGCGTGCCGATGTGGGAAATGCTCCAGCATGATTTCCTCCGCCACGCCTTAAAAGCTGCCATTGTGGCAGGAGTCTCGCTGGCGTATGTAGGCGTTTATGTCGTGCTGCGGCGAATTGTTTTCATGGGCGCTGCTTTGGCACAATTAGGAGCGGCTGGCGTCGGCTTGGGATTGCTGTTGGGGCAACCGCCTGTGCTAATGGGAACAATTGCCGTCTTTGCAGGAGTAGCGGGATTTGCCCTTCTCCCTGCCGATGAGCGTCGCCTTTCTCGGGAGAATTTGTTAGGGGCTATCTACGCTTTGGCGTCCGCTTTGGCACTCTTGTTCGTGGCGAAAAGTCCCGTTGGGGAAGCCCACATCTCGGCTTTACTGTTCGGTGACTTGTTGGCAGTGGGGCACGGGGAGATGGAAGCATTGGCAGCCGTTTGTTTTATCGCCTTGTTGGTGCACTGGCTCGGATACCATGCTTTCGTCGCTGTCATGACCGACGCCATCTTCGCCCATTCAGTCGGCGTGAAGGTTCGTTGGACGGAGTGGGCATTTTACCTGAGTTTGGGCATATTGGTGAGCGCCTGCTTGCGTGCCATTGGGGCGTTGGTGGTATTTGCCTTCCTTGTCCTTCCGCCTCTTGCCGGGCTCCTCTGGGCGAGATGCCTTCGGGATGCCTTTCTCATCGCTGTCGCTGTTGCCTTCCTTTCCGCCTTCATTGGTTTGTGGCTCTCCTACGCCTACGATTTGCCTGCTGGTCCTTCCGTCGTCACCGTCTGCGGCGTCGTGGCTTTGTTAGCGGGAATAGCCCGCAGTCTTTGCCCCCTCTGACCGAGAAAGCCTCTTGCGCAAGCCCTCAATGCACCCATTGACAAAACTTTTGATAAGCGTGCTCCCAGCGTTCGTCGGGGCGGGGTTCAAAGGGGCGCAGGTCAAAGGAGTTACGAATGACTTCCCGCATCTCCGCATGGGAACCAAGATAGCCCAAAGCGATGGCTTGAACCAGCGCGTTGCCCGTCGCCGTTGCTTCCACCGGTCCAGCCACGACCACCTTTCCCGTTGCGTTGGCGGCAAGCTGGTTGAGCAGCCAATTTTGCGAACCGCCACCGACGATATGGATGGTGCTCACTGTTTTGCCTGTCAACTCCTGTAACCTCTCAATGACCCAGCGATACTTGAGGGCTAAACCTTCCAAGCAGCATCGGACAAACTCACCGACGGTATCTGGTTCGGGCTGCCCTGTGTCTCGGCAGAAACTGCGGATGGCATCCACCATGTTGTCAGGCGCAAGGAAGCGGGGGGCGTCGGGGTCAACGAAGCACTTGAAGGGAGGCGCTTCCATCGCCATTTGCATCAGTTGCTCGTAAGTGAACTCCTTCCCCTCTCTTGCCCAAATTCGGCGACACTCCGCAATGAGCCACATGCCCGTCACATTGCGCAGGAAGCGGAAAGTGCCGTAAACGCCGCCCTCGTTGGTGAAGTTGTAAGCCAGCGATTTGTCCGTGATGATAGGCTCATGGATTTCCATCCCGACCAGCGACCAAGTGCCCGAACTGATGTAAACGGCGTTCTCATCGCTCAGCGGGGTGGCGGCAACGGCGGAACCTGTGTCGTGGGAAGCGGGAGCGACCACTTTGATAGAGTGCGATGCCCGCACCTCCTCGGCGACATGTTGCCGCAATTTCCCCAGAACAGTTCCTGCGGGCACGATGGGGCAATGAAAGAGGCGGGTTGGAATGCCTAATCGGCGCAACAAGGACTTCGCCCAATCGCCCTTGCGCGGGTCGTAAAACTGTGTCGTGGTTGCTTCCGTGAACTCATTGACCTTCTCACCGCTCAGCCAGAAGTGAAACAGGTCGGGCATCATCAGGAAGGTCTTGGCGATGCGAAGTTGGGGAGACTTTTGCACGACCATTGATAGCAACTGGTAAAGGGTGTTCAGCCGCATGAATTGGATGCCAGTG
>Ga0209993_10003_pt1 | contig 59567 bp, 59 predicted proteins | sample Antgeofumaro1A2A_FD_188082 | JGI IMG/M metagenome (GOLD analysis project Ga0209993, IMG submission 188082) | Geothermal fumarole subsurface microbial communities from Mt. Erebus, Antarctica - 1A2A (SPAdes) (version 2) | ecosystem: Environmental > Terrestrial > Volcanic > Fumaroles | place...
GGATAGGGACACCACCGTTCTTGGTCACCTCCTCAATGACGGCTTGAGAGCACTTGACTTCTACAATGATTTTCGCACCGGGGTGCTTTTGCAGGACTTCACGGCTGAACAAAATCATCAACTGGTCGCCCCACAGAATGTTGCCTTGCTCATCCACTACGCCCAATCGGTCGCCATCCCCATCAAACCCCAATCCCACATCAGCGCCAACTTCCCGAACCTTCGCAATCAAGTCCGTCAAGTTTTCGGGCTTCACAGGGTCAGGCAAATGATGCGGGAACGACGGGTCTGACTCGCAGTAAAGTTCCACCACCTCGCATCCAAGAGCACGGAACAATTGGGGTGCGAAATGACTAGCTGTCCCATTCCCGCAATCCACTACCACTTCCAACCGCCGGCTTCCCAACTGAATGTGCTCCGTCACCCATGCCCAGTAATCGCGAAAGGCGTCTCGCTGGCTCACAGAGCCGTCGCCTTGTTCAAAATCGTTGGCTTCAATTATCCGCCGCAATTGCTGAATTTGCTCGCCGAACAGTGTCCCGTGCCCCCAGACCAACTTGAAGCCGTTGTATTGGGGCGGGTTGTGGCTGGCAGTCACCATTACCCCGCCGTCCATCTGCCAGTAGCGACAGGCGAAGTAGAGCAAAGGTGTAACCACTTCGCCAATATCAACCACATCGCATCCTGTTGCGATCAGCCCTTCAATCACGGCGGCGTGCAAATCTTTGGAACTGTGGCGGTTATCGTGTCCCACGACCACTTGGGAAATGCCGTTGCGGCGGCAAAGGGTGCCGTAAGCGAGCCCCACGAGACGGGCAGTATCGGGCGTTAAATCTTCTCCGACGACGCCGCGAATGTCGTATTGGCGGAAGATGAATGGGCTGACCGATGCCATACCCCAACCCCCCTTGCGCAAAGTTTTCAGGCACTGAGGACACCCCAAAAATGGCAAGGAAAAGGCATGCAATCCGATGACGGGCGATGGGTCAGTGGGCGTTCAAAATAATAGCGCACCATTGCCCCAATGTCAAGCCCTGAGGGTCCCTTCAAAACGATTGCACCCATCACCTGTGCGATGCAACCTTTGACGCTGCAGGCTTGTATATCCTTGTGGAGGTTCGGTGAAATGGATGAACGCGAGTTGGTGCAGCGCTGCTTGCAGGGTGACTACCAAGCCTTTGACGAATTGGTAGCGCGCTACCGAGAGCGAACCTACAGTCTGGCGGTGCACTTGTTGGCTGACCGCGAATGGGCGGAAGATATGGTGCAAGAAGTCTTTCTGCGCGCCTTCCAACGGTTGGCACTTTTTGACCCAAACAAAGGCACCTTTGCTTCGTGGCTTATGACCATGACCACTCGGTTGTGCTTGAACGCTCTGAAAAAGCGCAACGCTGAAACTCATCGGCAAATGGCGTGGGAAGAAGAGGCAACGGAATTTGAGTGGTGGGAAGAAGTGCCAACGCCCGAAGAAATTTGGTGGGCGACACAGCAACGGCTCTTCGTGCGGCGATTACTGATGACCTTACCACCCCCGCAAAGGGCAGCCTTGTTACTTCGTTATGGCGAAGGGATGAGCCTCCAGGAGGTAGCCCAAGCGTTGCAAGTTCCTGTCGGCACAGTCAAAGCGTGGCTCTTTCGGGGGCGAGAAACTCTGCACCGAAAGCTGAAGGAGGCTGGGTTGCTATGACAGAGGAGTGCCAAAAGTTATTGCCCCTCATCCACGACTGGGTGGAGGGAACGGCTGATGAAGAGACTGCTTTTATAGCGCAGCAGCACCTTCGTCAATGCTTTTCGTGTCAGCAAGTGGTGCGGGAATGGGAGAGCATCGCTGAAGAAATTCGTGCCGCCTTCCTCGTCACTGCCTCGCATGGCGAGAAGGGCATATGGCGACTTCCAAAGCCCGAGCCACTCCTCTCGTGGCGAGTATTAGGAATTTCGGGGTTGTTGACGACGAGTTTGATGGGAGCCACCTTACTTTGGCAGGGTACAAGCCTTACCGACTTGCTTCGTCTTCTTGTCCAGTGGATTTTGGGAACGGCACAATGGATGATTTTTCCTGTCCAATGGGTTCAGCGCTTTTGGGACATTTTTAGCCACTGGGCATAAGGGGGGAGAAGGATGAAGCGAAGTCAGTGGCTTGTTCTTGGGACTTTAGGGGTAAGTTCTGTCGCATGGGCACAAGCCTCAAAGCCAGAACCGCTTCAGCAAATTGCTCAGTCGGTGGGAGTTATCAGTGGCGTCTGGTTCATGCTGATGTCCTACCTTCTGTTGGCAGCGTGGGTGAGTTTCCTTTCGGCGTTGTTTCCCGAATGGGTGAAGTTGAAGGCACAAACCGTTCAAACAAAAAGTGTTCGGGCTTTTCTGTTCGGGCTCATTGTGGTGCTCCTTCTGGGAGTTGTGGGGGCAATTCTGGGTGGCGTCGCTAAACACTTTCCGCCTGCGGGTGTCCTTGTCGTTTTGCTCTTTTTGGCACTCCTTATCCTCTACGCTCTCGGTTGGGTTCCCGTGACTTGGGTGATCGGACAACGGGTTGCCAGCATTGCTGGATGCGAGCGGCAAGACCTGACAGTTGCTCTCTTGGGGGCGTTGGTGCTTCACCTGTTGGTGTTCCTACCTGTTGTGGGATGGGCAGTTGTTCTCTACTGGGCAATCGTTGCCGTCGGTGTGTTGGCTCTTCGCCCGTGATGGTAACAAAAATTGTCAAGTGTAGGTGCGTGGAGGTGAGATGACAAACGGCGTTGATGTTGCTCACTAGCAAAGGAAACGCCCCTCACCCGAGCCTTCATTAGGACAGCCAGAACTCAACACCTTCGTGTTTAAACGGGTCATCCAATTCTTCAACGCTCCTCGGGACGAAGTTCAAAAGTGGCGTGAGAAGGGCTTGACTTGGTCCAGCATCATCGTAGGCTGTGGGATAGCCAAAGCCATGGCTATTCCACTCTCTCAAACACGATGTCCCCGTCCTCCACGAAAGCAAAGAAAGCATTGGCTTGAACGCCCTTTTTGCGAAGCCATCTTACCGCCTCCTGCAAATCAGCCCGTTGCCGTTGGCGCAACTCTTCAGGAGATAACTCGGGAAAGCGGTGCTTGTAGTAACCGCAGTCATCGTGGGCAATGAGGGCAACAGTTTGGATATGATGGGCACGGAGCAACAAGTCAAGGCGTTCTGTTAACGCTGTCTCCCCTTGAGGGATGAAGGCAGGACCGCCCGCCACTACAACCAAATCGCACCGCTCCAGCCCCAAACCGCGCCGCAGGAGCTCCAAAGTCGCTTCCGCAAATCGTTCGTCACTGCAGAAAACGGCAAGGTTGCCACTAAAAGCATCCCGCCAAATTGCCCAACTACGATACCGATGGATGTCCAACGACGGCACTTCCTTCCTACGCCTTTACTTTGAAGGTCACCTTGAACGCTCCCAACTCCAGCACATCCCCATCCTTGAGGGGATGGGGGCGATTCGGGGGGATGAATTGCCCGTTGACCTTCGTGCCGTTCGTGCTTTGCAAATCCTCGACGAAGAATTGGTCGCCTTGACGGAAGATGCGGCAGTGACGGCGGGAAACCCCTGCCTCATAGCCTCCATGCGGTGTCAAATCCACATCGGGAAACATGCGGCTGACGGGGTCGGCTCGCCCGATAAGCACCTCGCCTTTGGAGAGGTCAAGAGGCACCTCAGTGCCTGTCCCTTCAATGACCAATGCTGCCACAGGTGGTGGCGCAACGGACGGCACTTCTGTAGGGGCAGGGAGGGGAACTCCAGCAGGGGCTGTCAATGTAGCGCCGCAATTTTCGCAGAAGCGGGCATCAGGCGGGTTCTCGTGTCCACACGACGGGCATTTCAGTGCTCCCGCGACAGCAGGGACTTGGGCAGGTGCTGAAACTTCCGCTGGCGGGTGTGCTGCTTCTTTAGCAGCGGTTTCTGCCGGTGCTGCCGCTACTTCCGACAGGGAAGCCCCACATTCGTCGCAAAAAAGTGCTCCGTCCAGATTTTCCGTCCCACATTGCGGACACTTGATGGGCATCACCCTCGCCTCCTTGTCCAAGGTTGGTGGGCGATAAAAAGATTGCCACACCCGCATCGGCTGCTGACAGGGTTACACCGAAAGTCCAACCGCCCAACTTTTGCTCCTAAGCCAAACCGTCCCGAAACCTTCTCCTCACTCTATCGTCTAAATAGTCGGCGCAACGAAGCACGAAGATATCGGGAAAATTTCCCGGCAACATCAGCGGCATCAGGTTGTCATAATAACTTGGCGAACGCACAACGAAGCGGTGACGCGACGTCGCATTTAGCCGGATACCAACATCATCATACCTCCCTCCCGGCACCGAGGCGGTTCCCCTCCCGCCGCCTCGGTGTTTTTTTTGTTTGCTGGAGCGCTTACACCAACGACCCCAACTTTTCCCGCAGTCGCCGCAGCACTGCCTCTTTCGGGTCAATGCGCCGCGTCTCCCCATTTCCGCCTTCTTCTTCCGCCAACGCCTTCAAAGTTTTGCGCTCGGTCGCCATGGAACTGACATAAGCGCAAAAGTCGCCACACATGGTGCAGACGCCCTTCTCATAGTCTTCGCTTAACAAGCGGTATTCCCTGGCTTTGTCGGGATCGATGGCTAAGGCGAACATGGTTTCCCAGTCCAGCCGATAGCGGGCTTGAGACATCCGCAAGTTTCGCTCCCACGCTCCCTTGACCCCTTTTGCGATATCGCCACAGTGAGCAGCGATGCGAGTGGCGATAATGCCCTGCCGCACATCCTCAGGGTTAGGCAACCGCAGGTGTTCGGCGGGCGTGATGTAGCACAGAAAGTCAGCCCCCGCTGCTGCCGCGATAGCGCCACCGATAGCGCCCGTAATGTGGTCGTAACCTGCCCCAATGTCGCAAGGAAGGGGACCAAGCACATAAATGGGCGCCCCATAACACAACCGCTTCATCATCTTGATGTGTGCCTCAATGTGGTGGATGGGCACATGACCAGGTCCCTCAATCATCACCTGAACGCCCGCTTCCCATGCCCGCAAGGTCAACTCGCCTAATACAGAAGTCTCATACCACTGCGCCGCATCGCCGGCATCAGCGATAGCGCCGGGGCGCAGACCGTCGCCGAGGCTAATGGTCACATCATAGCGGGCGCAAATTTCCAGTAAGCGGTCAAATTGCTCGTAGAGGGGATTTTCGGCTCGGTGGTGCGCCATCCAGTGCGCCAACAGGGAGCCCCCTCGGGAGACCATCCCGCAAGCGCGGTTTTGTTGGACGAAAATTCGGACCGCCTCTTTAGTGACCCCGCAGTGCAGCGTCATGTAGTCCACCCCTTGCTGGGCTTGCCGCTCAATGACCTCAAAGAGATGCTCTGGGTCCATCTCCACGATGGACTTGCCGTCCCGCAACAACTCCCACGCCACTTGATAAATGGGCACGGTGCCCAACGGTTTGCGCCAACGGCTTAAAATTGTCGTGCGGATGAAGTCCAAATCGCCCCCAGTGCTCAAGTCCATGATGGTGTCGGCGCCGTAGCGCTCGCAAATTTCCACCTTGAGCAATTCCTCGTCCAAATCCACATGGTCGGGGGAAGTGCCGATATTGGCGTTCACTTTCGTCCGCAATCCTTCGCCGATGCCGATAGGGTAGTAGCCCTGATGGTTGATGTTGCGGGGTATGACAACGCGCCCACATGCGATTTGCTCTAAAAGCCATTCGGCATCCACACCTTCATCCCGTGCGACAATGCGCATCTCCTCCGTGATGATGCCTTGTCGGGCGGCTTGCCTCTGCGTCATCACAGGTCACCTCTCTCACAAAGTCGTTCAGTATCCCTAATTTTATGTCGGAATGGGAGTTCGGTCAACGAAAGGACGGAACGCTACTTTGACCGCAGTAGGCACTTTCCCTGCGTTTGCGGGGAAAGCGCTTGTCAAGTACAAGTAAAGGCTGTGCGGGAAGTAGGATGGTTGTGGTTGATGGCGGGAGAAGGCAAGTAAGGCTTCTGGGAAGTGACAAACTTTTGGGGTGACCCAATTTTCCGAGAAAGGGGGAGAAAAGTGGCGTGGATGAAATCGCTCGGCTCTTTGAAGGACTGCGGGTAGCCGATGTGTCGGATGGAATGGATGCGGTGGGGCTTCGCAATGTCGGGTTGGTAGACCGTGCCATTCGCCCTATATGGAAAGGCGCTCGCATTTTTGGGCGTGCTATCACCGCCCGTTATGTGCCCACGAACGAAGTTGTGCCCTCCATGTTGCCCGAAGAGTATGCTGAGTATGCCCGTCGTTGGTATGCCGAAAAGTGTCCTTATCCCTTCCTGCAAATCGCTCAACCGGGCGATGTGCTCGTTCTGGATTTGAGCGGATTGGAGGTAGGGTTTTGGGGCTCCAATGTTGCCCTCGCCGCTAAGAAAGTCGGCATCGTCGGCGTCATCATTGATGGTGGTTGTCGCGACACCTACGAAGTGGAAAAGCAACACTGCCCTGTATGGGCACGCCATATCGCCCGCACAACAGTGATTGGACGCTTGGAATTCGCAGGGTTGAACGAGACCGTCAACTGCGGGGGTGTGAAAGTGCGTTCAGGCGACATCGTGGTTGCCGATGACGATGGCGTTATCGTGGTTCCTCGCGAGGTGGCTTCGGAAGTTGCCAAATGGGCGCGAAAAGAGTTGGAAGCAGACAAGCAAGCCCGACGGCGCCTTTACGAGGAATTGGGAATGCCTTTGGACGAGACGGTCTGAGTGCGGAGGTGTCACTATGCGCTTGAGGGAGTTGATAGCGGCTCTGCCGTCGGTTCAAGTTTACGGCGACGATGTGGAAGTGAATGCCATCGTCCACGACTCACGCCAAGTTTCCCCCGGTACCTTGTTCGTGTGCTTGAAGGGGTTGCGAGTGGATGGACACGAGTTTGCGGCGGAAGCGCTAAAACGCGGCGCCGTCGCCATTGTGGCAGAGCGCCCTGTCCCAACAAATGGCAAACCGTTGGTGCTTGTGCCTGATACCCGCGAAGCCCTTGCGTGGCTTTGCCACCGCTTTTACGGTGACCCGACAAAATCGCTGACCCTCATCGGAGTCACCGGCACGAACGGCAAAACGACCACCACCCACTTGATCGCTCATTTGCTCAATACGTGCCAACCAGAAAAGGCGGCGGTCTTGGGCACAGTGGGCGTTTGGTGGCGGGGGGAATGGCATGAATTGGAGCAGACGACACCCGATGCTCCCGTGCTGGTGCGATGGTTAGCTCGGTTTCGGGACGAAGGGGCGAAGTTCGTGGTGATGGAAGTTTCGTCCCACGCCCTCGCTCAAAAGCGCAGTGACGGTTGCCTATTTGACGCTGCCGTGTTCACCAACCTCTCCCGCGACCATTTGGACTTTCACGGTGACTTTGAGTCCTACTTTGCCGCCAAAGCGCGGCTCTTCACCGATTACGCCCGCATTGCCCAAGCACATGGGAAAAATTTTCACGCTTTCATCAACCTTGACGACCCCTATGGGCAGCGCCTCTTGACGCTCACCCCGGCACCTGTTACCACCTACGGCTTCGGGGAGCGAGCCGATTTTCGCGCCGTGTCCGTTGAGCTTTTCCCTTCAGGCACCGTTTTCCGCTTGGCAGTTTCGGGGCTTGCAACAGCCCACTCCTTTTGGATGCGTATGCTAGGGCGTTTCAATGTGCTCAACGCTTTGGCTGCCCTTGCGGTGGCGAGACATTTCAGCGTAGATTGGGAAACGATTGCCAAAGCGCTACCTCAGTTTACTCCCCCTCCCGGACGGTTGGAGTTAGTGGAAGAGGGGCAACCCTTCACGGTAGCGGTTGATTATGCCCACACGCCAGACGCATTGGAAAAGGTCTTGACAACAGTGCGAGAATTGACAAAGGGGCGAGTTATTGTGGTGTTTGGATGCGGGGGGGACCGTGACCCAACGAAGCGTCCCGAAATGGGACGCATTGCCACTCAATTGGCAGACTACACCGTCATCACTTCCGATAATCCCCGCACGGAAGACCCTCTGAGCATCACTCAACAAATCGTTGCGGGCGTCCTCCCCGGCGCTCCCTTCTATGTAGAGCCTGACCGAAAGCGTGCCATTTTCCATGCCCTCTCCGTTGCTCAACCGGGCGATTTCGTGCTCATCGCTGGGAAGGGGCATGAGACTTACCAAATCATCGGCACGCAGAAGATCCCTTTTGACGACCGAGAGGTGGCGCGGGAAGCATTGCGAAGTTTGGGGCACACTCGCTTTTCAACGGGCGAGCCAACCCAGTAACATAACTGTCAATACCCAAAAAAGCAGGTTGATGACGAAGGGCTTATCGCGCAGAATGAGTTCTGGCGCACCCGCTGTGTCGGTTTGGTAAGCCAAATAAAGATAGCGCAGAACCCCATAGACGACGAAAGGGATTGTGACCATCAGCCACGGTTCTTCTCGGTTGCCCAACAGGATATGGGGTGCAGTGAAAGTGTAAAGGGCGTATGCCATGATGGTCATGGATGCCGTGACGGCTATGAACATGTCCAGCAATTGCGGCGAGTATTCGCCCAGAACGGAGCGAACCGAAGAAGCATTGTTTCCCATCAGCAAAAGTTCGTGGCGGCGTTTGCTGAAAGCGATGAAGAGGGCAAGGAGCAAGGTGCACAAAATCAGCCAGGGCGAGATGGCAACCTTCACGGCAAGGCAACCGGCGACGACTCGCAAGACAAATCCTGCCGCCACCCCCAAGGCGTCCACGATGATGAGCCGCTTTAGCCAGAAGGAGTAAGCGATGCCCCAAAGGGGATAGGCGAGGGCAGCAGCAAAAAAGAGCGGCACTCCATTCCGCCACGCCACCCACCCGGCGAGAAGGGTCCCACCAAGGGCGCTAAGGGCAGCAACCACTGCCGCTTCCATCACGGACACCCTTCCCGAAGCAATGGGGCGGTGCCGCTTGACAGGATGCATTCGGTCTTTCTCTCGGTCGCAAATGTCGTTGAGGGCGTAAACGCTGCCCGAAAATAGGCAAAAACTGAGACACGCTGCCAGCGCAAACCCGAAATCTGACAGGGCTTGAGGAAAAGGCAGTTTGTAATTACCGGCGAAGATGTAACCAGCGAACAGCAAAGCGTTTTTGACCCATTGGTGAGGGCGAAGGAGCGAAAACCAATCTCGCCACCTTTGGTTTGGAGAAACCCAGAGCCCACGATCAAGCGATGCTTTCATTGTCCACCACCTGAACGAAAGCCTCTGTCAAGTCGGGGTCTAAATGGGAGCCAGCGACCCGACGCATCTCTTGGAGGGCTTGGAAAGGGGAAAAAGCAGGACGATGGGGTCGCTCCGAGCAAAGGGCATCAAAGGTGTCCGCCACTGTCAAGATTCGCGCTGGCAAGGGGATTTCTTGACCTCGCCGCCTTTCGGGATAACCTGTCCCATCAAACCGCTCGTGGTGGTATTTGACGGCTTCTTGCACTGTCTCCGTCAACAAAGCGGGGGGATCTACCAATTCTAAACTCCACAAGGGATGTTGGCGCACCCACTGCCACTCATCTTCCGTCAAGGGACCAGGCTTTGCAAGGATTTCCCTCGGAACCTTCAACAAGCCCAAATCCTGTATCAATGCGGCGATGCGCAAATGCTGTGCCTCTTTTTGCTTCCAGCCGAGAGTTTCCGCTAATCGTTGGGCGTAAATCCCCACGCGGGCAGAGTGTCCTTGACGGTAAGGCAACAAGGTTTCGGCGTAACGGGCAAAGGAAGCCAGAGCGGCAATGTAACCTTCACGAACTTTCTGGTGAAGTTGGGCATTCTCAACGGCTAAAGCCGCTTGAGCCGCCAAGACAAGATAAAGGCGAATGTCGCTCTCGGAGAAGGGACGCTCGCTGGAAAGGCGCGTTAAGTTGAGCACTCCGACAATCCGATTCTGCACCTTCAAGGGCAGACACAAAGCGCTCCCCATCCCTTGGTAGTGCAACACGGACGGCGCCAGCTGTTGGATGGTGTGGGCGTTGATGAGAACGGGCATACCAGATAAAACGGCTTGGCTGGCAATCCCTTCTCCTAACGGGACTTCCAAGGAGAGCAAGTCTGGCGATAGCCCTTCCGCTGCGACCAATCGCAACCGAGGCGGCGAACAAGTTTCGTCTACCAGCATGACGGAAACTTTGTCCGCCCCTGACTGCTGAGAGGCAATCCGAACGATGCTTTGGAGCACTTCATCCATGTCTAACGAAACTGCCACCTGGTAAGCTGCTTCGCTCAGGGAAATCATCAACGCCAACCGCTCGCACTCCCGAATAGCGCGGATGTAAGAGGCTGCCCGTTCCACCGTTGCTTGGAGTTCGGAAATGGTAAAAGGCTTGGGGAGGAATGCCCAGAAACCTGCTTCCAGCGCTTCTCGGTTCGTGTCCGCCACATTTTGACCGGTGATGAGGATGCCAACCAACTGGGGGAGGTGCTCTCGCATCATCCGAAAGAGCGCTATCCCACTGCCGTCCGGCAACATCCAATCCACAATCGCCAAGTCAAAAGCCTCTTGACCCACCTTCGCCAAGGCGTCCTTCGCCGAGAGGGCGCTGTCCACTTCCAATCCTAACCGTTGCAAAGCGAACTTGCAAATGGCGACAGTGCTTTCCTCGTCATCCACAATGAGAACGCGCAAGTCTGCCATCCCTCACTCCCCCTTCAAACTTCCCTGCGGGTCAGGGACTTGATGGAGTTTCCGCCAAAACTCCTCCAATTCCTCCATCACCCGCTTGGGCGAAAGTCCCGTCAAAGAGCGACTGAATTCTCGCAGCCGCAACGTAAGCCCTTCAATGCTTGTCAAGATTTCCCGCACATGGGGCGGCAGTTGCTCTTCCGTTAAAGCGATTTGGGTCAAGCCCAAAATGCCGTTGAGGGGATTGTTGAGGCTGTGGGCGAGATATTGCACCAATGCGCTCCACGCTTCGGGAGAAATTGCTGGGAGCCGTTTTCCCACCATTTGCCCTTCTTCGGGGAGCAATACCTCTACTTGATTGCCGCCTTTTGCCTTTGCTGTCCAAAGGGCTTTCTCTGCGAATGCCAGCAAGCGGTCAAGCTCTTTCGGGGTTGCGGGAGAAGCGCTGGTCACGCCGATGCTGAGGCGCAAAGGGAAACGCACTTCCCGCAAAGGCAACAGGTCCATCTCCATCGCTCGCGCCCTGAGCCGTTCCGCCACCACCAACGCCCCGTTCAAATCCGTCGCCGGTAAGAGGAAAGCAAACTCATCTTCCCCATAACGAGCCACGATATCGTAACCTCGCACGGCTTGTCGGAAGCGTTGCCCCACCTCCCGCAAAATTTGGTTGCCCGCTTCAATACCCAGCGTTTCGTTTAAAGTGCCAAACTCATCCAAGCCTGCAATCAGCAAACTCACCGGATAGCCGTAGCGAGACGCTCGCAGAAGTTCGCTCTCTAACCGTCGCCCAAACTCCTTTCGTGTTGGCAAGTTTGTCAAGGGGTCTGTCCAAAGCAAAGGCTGAGTGGCGCAGGCGTGCAAAGACCAGGAAACCAAATGGCGGGCGACGTGAAGGGCAGCGCTTAAGGCGCTGTTTGTCTCCGCATTATCGGGGGCATTGACAGAAACGACCATGCCCCATTGAGTGTCCATCCAGACTTTCGTCACCCACTGAGGGCGCCGAAGGATGAGGAAGCCCAAAACGTCTTGGAGACACCTTTCCCCTTCCTTGCCAAAAGCCAGACAAAGCACTGGCTTGCGAGAGGCATCCATAAGCACCACGCCGCCATCGGTCGCCTTCAATCCCCATGCCAGCAACCTCAACAGGAAGGCTAACCCTTCTTCCAGCCAATGACCTGCCTCCGCTTGGCTGGCAAGGGTGAGCCAAACCCGAAAGGAGCGGTTGACGGTGAGGAAAGGGAGCAAGGGGACGAAAAGTTGCCTTAAGCCTTGACAAATTCTCTCAAACCTTTCCCGCTCCTTATCGCTCCACAAAGCCGAGTGTTTCCGCCCAATCCACACCACAGTAAAGGTCTCACCTAGAAGGCGCGCTGCCAGCGAGGACGCCAAGAGAGGGTGCGAGGAAAACAGGACCGTCTGAGGCGCCCGAAGGAGAGTGGGGCGAGGGGGAATTTGGCGGGCGAAAGAGAGGGGCAAGGAGAAAAAGGACACCTCCACGGAAAGGGAAGGGAGGTTAAGGGCGAAGTGAATAAAGCGGTCGTCGTCTTGATGAAATGCCAAGCCAGCAGCATCGGCTCTCAGATGCCGGACAACCGCCACAAGAGTCAAGCGGACGAACTCTTTCACCCACCGTCCACTACCAATGCTTTCAAATACCTCGGCTCCTCCCCTTCCTTCTGAGAACTGCTTCCTCATGGCGCGCCCTCCAGCGAGCGGAGAAAGGTTTCGGCTTCGCCCACTTTGACCACTGACACGGCTTCTGCCCCTGCATTCATCCCTGTCAGCCCCCCCCATTGGCTCCGTCAACGCAACGACCTCGCCTTGCTCCCCTTGCAAAGTATGCAAGCCGAAGAAAAGGATGGCAAGGTTATAGTGGTTCAGGAAAGACTGGATGTCCCACAGCAAAGGTAAAGAGCGCCAACTGAGAATGTGCACCTGCGCACGGTGCCCGAAGGAAATGTCGGCACCAGAACGCCCATAAACTTTCGCCCAAACACCTGCGAGGGAGGCTTTGGGGTCATGCCAAAAGTAGCGCCCGAAAGTTTCCAGTTGGTCTTTGTCAAGCCCTTCCGCCCATTGGAGCACCATCAACCCTTCGCCCAAGACGGTAGGAAGGGGGCGCTCCGTCCGTAGGTCAAAAAGGACGGCAATCGTTCGTCCTCCTTCGTCCACTCCCAGCAAAGGCACGGTGATCCCGAAAGGAGCCGTCAGGTTTTCGCCTACCGGAAGCAACGGCACTGTCAAAGTCCACAACCCCATCGGTTGAACGGAACGACGCATCCACTGCTCTACCCATTCAGGGTCCGTCACGGGACGCAAAGCAGAAGTGCGCCCCTCCGGGAACCAAAGGATGCCACCCATTGCGTTCAGTCACCTCCGCATCTCAACCGTATCACACCCCAACGCCTTTGTGCCATCGTTTATATCACGGGGAGCCAACGCTGACAAGGAGGGAAGTCACAGTGCGGCGCATTGCGGGTGTCTATGTGGTCACGGACCGTTTCGTCAATCCTCGCTACTCCCATGTGGATATTGCCAAAGCCGCTGTCGCAGGGGGCGCTTCTGTCGTGCAATTGCGGGACAAGGAAGCCACCACCCGCCAACTTTTAGAGTGGGCGCGGGAAATTCGGGAACTCACTTGGCGCACTCAAACCCTCTTCATCGTCAATGACCGCGTGGACATCGCCCTTGCGGTGGATGCGGATGGAGTTCATGTGGGCGATGAAGATATGCCTGTCCCTATTGCCCGTCGCCTTTTGGGAGCGGGCAAACTCATCGGACGCTCCGTCGCCAACGAGCAGGAAGCCCTTCAAGCCATCGCAGAAGGGGCGGATTATGTGAGCCTCGGCTCTATCTTCGCCACTAAAACTAAGCCCGATGCGGGGGACCCTATCGGCGTGGAAGCCCTTCGGCGCGTCCGTGCCGTTCTGCCCTCCGATTACCCGCTGGTCGCCATCGGCGGTATCACCTTGACAAACGCTGCGGCTGTTTTTGAAGCGGGAGCAGACGCGGTGGCGGTGGTCTCTGCTGTCGCTTGTGCGCAGGACCCTGTTGCGGCGGTCCGACAGTTGTATGGACTTTGGGCGAAAATTCGCGGCGGTGAACGAAGATGAAGGTACGGGAGTTGGGCGAATATCCGCTGGTCGCTCGCTTGTGCGAGCGATTGGAGCGAACTTTTGGGATGGACAAGCGCGTGCTGGTGGGACTGGGCGATGATGCCACCGTGATAGATGCGAACGGTGTCCGTTTGGTCTTGACCATTGACACCCAGTTGGAAAATGTTCACTTCCGACGCCGGTGGATGCCTCCCTACGATTTGGGTTGGAAATCGGTGGCTATTAGCCTGAGTGACCTTGCCGCCATGGGCGCGACCCCTCTGGCAGTGCTGCTGGGCTTGGGGTTGACGGGGGAGGAGCCCATAGAATTTGTGGATGCCTTTTACGACGGCGCCATCGCCCTTTGCCAAGCCACCCGTATCCTCTTGTTGGGGGGCGATACCGTTCGGTCACCGTTGGGGCTGATGGTCAGTAGCGCTGCCGTCGGGAGATTGGAAGGGGAACCGTTCCGCCGCAGTGGGGCTCAATCAGGCGATGGGCTCGTCCTGACGGGACATCCCGGAGAAGCCGCTGCTGGCTTTCGGCTGTTGGAGCAATTCGGCTTGCGCGAGGATGCCCCTTCGGACTGGGAAAGTTGCTTGACCCGTTTTCGCCGCCCCTTCCCTCGCACCGATGCGGTGCCCCTTTTGCGGCAGTTTCCCATCCACGCCGCCATTGACATTAGCGACGGTTTAGCGATGGATGCACACCGACTGGCTATTGCCAGCAAGGTGCGGGTGATTTTGGAGTTGGAGAAAGTCCCCTTAAGCCCTTCCCTGCAGGCGGTATGCAAAGCGACAGGGCAAGACCCCCTAACTTTGGCGCTAACGGGCGGGGAAGATTACGAACTGCTTCTTGCCACCCCGCCTCAATCTGCTGAAGACCTTTGTCAAGCCTTGGCAGAATTGGGCATTCCTGCACACCCTATTGGTTTCGTTGCCGAACCGCACCCAGAAGGGGAAGTAGTGGGACGGCACTCGGATGGGACCCTGACACCTTTGCAAGGCGGCTTCCAGCACTTTTAAGGGTTTCCGCCGAGACTTCGCAAACGGCGCTCAAGGGCTTCCCGTTGCTGTTGCAATTCGGCGAAGCGTTGGCGTTCCGCTGCGACAACTTCTGCGGGGGCTCGCTCTATGAATTGCGGATTGGTCAGGCGGGCTTGCACCCGCTCCATTTCTCTCGCCAACTCGCTCAAGCGCTTCTGCCATCGCTCCTTCAATTTCCCGATATCCACGATGCCCCCAAGGGGCACGAAAATTTCGGCGCCATCCACTAACTCAGAGACGGCTTGCGGCACCGTTTCGCCCTCCTTGACAAATCGCACCTCGTTGATACGCCCAACGAATTGAAGCCACCAAAGGTTGTCGGAAATCAGATGGGGCACTTGCTCATCATCGCAGGCGACCACGATGTCCACTTTCGCTGTTGGGATGCCCAAGTCGGCGCGAAGGGCGCGGATGCGCCGCACCGTCTCCATCAGGAACGCCATCTGCCGCTCCGCTTCCTCGTCAAAAAAGCGCTCCTCGGCTTCAGGATACTTCGCCACCATCACCGCCTCCACTTTCATCCCTTTCTCCGTGCTCCGTGCTCCATGCTCTTCGCTCCATGCTCCTTTCAACCGCTGCCACAACTCTTCCGTCACGAAGGGCATGAAGGGATGCAACAACCGTAGCGATGTCTCCAACACGGTAACCAACGTCTGACGGTAAGAGTGTGCTTGTTCGCTTCCCCCTTCCGCCATCGCTGGCTTGCTGATTTCCACAAACCAGTCACAGAACTCGTCCCAGACAAAGTTGTAGATGGCTTTCGCCGCTTCCGCCAACTCATAAGCCTCCATGTTGGCGTTCACTTGCGCAATCGTTTTGTGCAGCCTTGATAAAATCCACCGTTCGGGGAGGGACAAGGTAGAGGAACGGAGGGAGGAAGCGGAGGTGCGGGGAACTTCTTCGTTCAATGCCATCACGACGAACCGGGTGGCGTTCCATAACTTCTTGCCGAAGTTTTTAGCCATCTCCAATCGCTCTTCGCTAAAGCGCAAGTCTTGCCCTGCTTCGGCTTGGACAATGAGCCCGAAGCGAAGTCCGTCGGCGCCATACTTGTCCAGCAAATCCAGCGGGTCAATGCCTGTGCCCAGCGACTTGCTCATTCGCTTCCCTTCGCGGGTGAGAACGGTCGGGTGGACATAAACGACGCGGAAAGGGATATCGCCGGCAAATTTTACTCCCGTCATCACCATACGAGCAACCCACAGGTAGAGGATGTCGCGGGCGGTAATCATCAAGTCAGTCGGGTAGAATTTGCGCAACTCTGGTGCGTCGTCAGGCCAACCCAAGACGGCATGAGGCCAGATGGCGGACGAGAACCAAGTGTCCAGCACATCAGGGTCTTGGACGAGGCGGCGGCTTCCGCAATCGGGACATTGCGACGGTGCTTTTATGGCAGCGAAGGCTTTCGCATCTTCTGCGAAGTGGTAGCGCTCCTCGCTGCCCCACTGCCTGATTTCCCACTTGCCCGCGTTGCAGTCCAAGCAATACCAGATGGGAATTCGGTGTCCCCACCAGATTTGGCGGCTGATGCACCAGTCTTTGATGTTCTCCAGCCACTCAATTGTCAAGCGAGCGAACCGTTCAGGCAGGTATTGGATTTTCCCCTCGCCGATGACTTGCAAGGCTAACTGAGCCAGAGGTTTCATGCCCACGAACCATTGGAGGGAAAGGAGTGGCTCAATCACGGTGTCACAGCGGTAGCAACGCCCCAACGGCACGCGGTAATCTTCCACTCGCTCCACTAATCCTTGCTCCTGCAACGCCTTGACGACTTCTTCACGGGCAGTGAAGCGGTCTAAGCCATTGAACCGTTCGGGCACATTGATCATTCGCCCGTAATCATCCATCACGACGATTTTCGGCAATCCGTGTCGCTGCGCGATTTCAAAGTCGGAGGCATCGTGGGCGGGAGTGACCTTGACGGCGCCCGTGCCGAATTCAGGGTCAACGGCGGGGTCGGCAATGATGGGAATTTCGCGCCCCACCAACGGCAAGATGACCGTCTTGCCTATCAAGGGTTTGTAGCGCTCATCGTCGGGGTGGACGGCAACGGCAGCATCACCCAACATCGTTTCCGGGCGCGTCGTCGCCACAACCACATATTTGTCAGCCCCGTTCTCCTTCAACGGGTAGCGGATGAACCAAAGATGCCCCGGTTCGCCTTCTTCCTCCCGCTCCACTTCAAGGTCGCTCAAAGCGGTCAAGCAACGGGGGCACCAATTGACAATGCGGTAGCCGCGATAGATGAGCCCTTCGTTCCACAAGCGGATGAAAGTTTCCAATACGGCGCGGGCATAATGTTCGTCCATCGTGAAGCGCTCCCGCCGCCAGTCGTAGGAGCAACCCAGTTTCCGCATCTGCTGGAGGATGATACCGCCATATTGCTCCTTCCACGCCCACACCCGCTCCAAAAACTTCTCCCGCCCCAAGTCGTGTCTAGTTTTCCCTTCCTTTGCCAGTTCTTTCTCCACGACCACCTGGGTGGCGATGCCGGCGTGGTCGGTGCCGGGCACCACCAGCACATTGAAACCCTGCATGCGTTTGTAGCGGGCAACGATATCGTGGATCGTGTGGTTGAGGGCGTGCCCCATGTGCAGCGAGCCGGTGACATTGGGCGGCGGGATGGTGATACAAAAACCGGGGCGCGGGTCGTCTACTTCGGCGTAAAAGAACCCGCGCTCTTCCCAAAAGCGATACCAGCGCTCTTCTAACTCCTTCGGGTCGTAAGCAGTCGGGAAACTTTGGTCGCTCACAGTTCTCCCTCCTTTGAGTGCGTGTGGTTTTTTTGCGATTTTCGGTGCGTGGAAAATTTTGCCTCATCGCGCTAAAGAGGGTTGAGGGGGCGTCAAAGGGTTGCCAACACAGTGCGGGCATTTACAGGTTCTATTACCTTCTCATCGCCCACTACTTTTCCGTCCCGGAAGCGGACGATGCGTTGGCAATGGCGGGCGATATCGGGTTCATGGGTGACGATGACGATGGTTCGCCCTTCCCCGTGCAGGTCTTGAAAGAGGGCCATGATTTCTTCGCCCGTTCGGGTATCCAGGTTTCCCGTCGGTTCGTCGCCCAGAAGGAGCACGGGGTCGTTGGCGAGGGCACGGGCAATCGCCACTCGCTGTTGCTCGCCGCCGGACAGTTGGGTCGGGTAGTGGTGCATTCGGTCTGCCAAGCCCACCCGCTCCAGCAAAGAGCGGGCGCGCTCTTCCCGCTCCTTGCGCGGCACGCCCGCATAGACCATCGGCAGCATGACATTCTGCAGCGCCGTCATTCGGGGCAAAAGGTTGAACTGCTGGAATACGAAACCTACTTTGCGGTTGCGAATTTCCGCCAGTTCGTCCTCGTCCAACCTCGTCACATCCACCCCTTCCAATCGGTAAACGCCTTTCGTGGGTTTGTCAAGGCAACCGATGATGTGCATGAAGGTGCTTTTGCCCGAACCGGACGGACCCATGATGGCGACGAACTCGCCCCGCTGGATGGTGAGGGTGACGCCTCGCAAAGCGGGCACGACCACTTCCCCCAACCGATACTCCTTGTGCAGGTCAACCACTTCAATCACGCCAAACACCCCTTCCTGTTGCGGGTGTGACGACGGTTGCGAGCGGATAGCCACTCCCACAGAGGTTTCAGGCAAAGGAGAAGTCTCCGCCACCTCAACGGCGCATCAACCCGCGCATGCCGCCTATTGGAGTACCTGCCATGCCTCTCATGCCCGGACCGCCTGCCATCTGTGGTTGGATGGCTTGCGGGAGAGCGAACAAGGTGACCACAACTTCGCCTTCTTTCAAGCCCTTGACAATCTCCGTCATCGTGGTGCCCTGCAAACCGATTTCCACATAGCGGCGCTCCAACTCAGGGTGAGGATTGAGGCGCTTGGCGACTTCCACATAAGTGCGCCCTTCCTCGTCTTCCTTGATGGCTTCGTTGGGAACGGCGAGGACATTCTCCTTGCGCTCTACTTGGAACTCGCAGGTGGCGCTCATGCCCGGCTTGAGTCGCTCGTCTGGCATGTCTAACTCCACCAGCACATGCACATAGACGACATTCTGCTCAATGGTCGTGCGGGGGTCAATTCGGACGACCTTGCCTTCAAAAATTTCGCCAGGGAAGGCATCCACAGTCACATCCACCTTCTGCCCCACCCAAACGGAAGCGATGTCGGCTTCAGCAACTTCGGCATCCACGAACACACGGCTCATGTCTGCCAACCGGACGATAGTCGTCCCTTGGGCGAAAGCGGACATGCCCGAACTGATGACTGTTCCCTCTTCCACCAACTTCTCCACGATGACGCCATGGCGAGGTGCCACAATCACGGTATCCGCCAACTGAATTCGGGCGTTGCGCAGCCCAGCGAGAGCGCGGGCAACCTGCGCCTTCGCCGTTTTGATGTCCGCTTCCCGAACTTGCACTTGTTGGGCGTTTGCCAACGCTTGACGGTATGCGGCTTCCGCTTGGACCAAAGCGGCGAAAGCTGCCGCCACTTCGGCTCGTCGCTGTTGGACGGTGAATGCTTCGGCTTTTGCGGCTTCCAATTGGGCTTTGACTTGGCGGAGGGCTGCCAATGCGGCTTCCACTTCTTGTTGCCGCAGTTGGTCTTGGATGGCGTTGGCTTTTGCCGATTCCAATTGGGCTTTGGCTTGGACGACACGGGCTTCTGCTTCCCGCAGAGCCGCCTTTAGATCGGTGTCAAGGGTGCGCAAGCGCTCTTTGGCGTTCTCCCATTGAGCCTTTGCCTCCGCCACTTGCGCTTCGGCGGTCTTCAACATCGCTGACAACTCTTGCTCCACTGTCCGCCATTTTTCGGTAGCGGCGTCAAATTGTGCCTTTGCGGCGGCGTATTGGGCTTCCGCTGCGTCCAATTGGCTCTTGGCAACGAAGCCCTTCTCAAACAACTCCCGTTGCCGCTGCAAATTCTTTTCAGCGTTCTCCAATTGGGCTTTCGCTTGCTCGTAATTCGCTTGGGCTTGAGTTCGTTGTTGCGGGACGATGGCTTCCTTCAGTTGCCGCAAGTTCTCCAACGCTCGCTGATAGGCCGCTTCCGCTTGTTGCACAGCCGCTTGAACTTGGGCTCGCTGTTGGGGAATGGTGGCTTCTTTCAGTTGCCGCAAACTTTCCAAAGCGCTTTGGTAAGTGGCTTCGGCTTGTTGGATGGCAGTGCGAGTCAGTTCGGGTTGGGTTTCTGCTTGTTTTTTCGCTTGTTCATAGCGGGCTTGGGCGGCTTTGACGGCTTCTTCCGCTTGCTTGATTTGCGCCTTGACTTGCAATGCCTGTGCCCTAAAGCTGCTCTCTGCTTGCTGCAAGCGGGCTCTCGCTGCTTCAAGGGCTTGCCTTGCTTCTTCCAACTGAGCAGGTGTTACTTGCTGTTGCATTTGCCAATTCAGCATCGCTTGTTGGACACGGGCGAGGGCGGCATCCAAGTCGGCTTGGGCTTGCTCCACAGCGGTTTGCGTATCGGTAGGGTCAATGCGGGCGATGAGTTGCCCCTTCTTCACTCGGTCGCCCACTTCCACTGCCATTTGGATGACTTTGCCGGCGGCTTTGGACTTGACCTCCACGATTTTGTAAGGTTGGATAGTGCCCGAAGCGGAAACGGTCAAGGTAACCGTTGTCCGCTCCACTTTTGCCGTTTGAATGAACGGTTGGCTGCTTTGGGCGGCGCGGACGCGCCAATAACCGACCAGCACGGCAATCGCGGCGAAAATGCCTATTGCCCATAGCCAACGGCGTTTGAGCCATCGCCGCATGAGCGTTTCCCCCCAAACCAAAAAAGCCATCTGTCCTCTTGCCCCCCTTCAGGGAGAAGGTGGGCAGGAAGTTGCTGCCAATTTAGACGCACCGTTCTTGCTTGCGTCACAAGAGTTTAGCAGGCTCGGTCAGCCTTTGTGGGGCTTTTGCGCCACAATGCCTTTCGCGTGAGTTTTGAGAAAGCCAACCAACTTCGGAGGTGGGACGAATGTATTGGATTGTTGCCATTTTTGCCTTAACAACAGCGACGCTCGTTTCCGCTCAACCGCGCATCTTGACGCTGGAAGAGTGCGTCCGCATGGCTTGGGGCCAGCAGCCCCAAGTGGCGATGGCAGAACGAAGTTGGCGTCTGTCAGAAGAGCGGGTCAAAAGCATCCGCGCCAACTTGTTCCCGCAAGTTTCCGCTGGCTATCAATTTCGTCGTTACCTGTCAACCCGCATCGCTTTCCAACTGGGCATCCCGCAAACGGTGCAGGAAGCGGTGGAATTCAAGGAGACTTCGCTGACCGTTTCGCAACTGCTGTTTGATACCTTCCAAACGCCCCTGCAAATTCGGCAAGCGAAAGCGCAGGCGAATGCGGCTTCCTTTGCCTACGAACGAACCCGCGCCGATATAGCCCTTCAAGTGGCGCAGCAGTATTTGGAGGTTTTACGGGCACGAGCGTTGGTGCGGTTGCAAGAACGGGTGCTGGAGCGCGCCAGACGGCTTTTGGAAGCCGCCGAGGCAGGCTACAAAGCAGGCACAGCGGCAAAACTGGATGTCTTGCGAGCGCAAGTGCAGGTTCGCAACACCGAGGTGGATTTGCTGGCAGCCCGAAATCAAGAGCGCCTCGCCATGCTCACCCTAAGAAACTTGATGGGCGTCAGCGACGATTTCGCTTTTGACATCGCTGAACCAGCCGAGGAAACGGACACCCCACCTGACTTGACAGAATTCTTAGCCATTGCGCTGCGAAATCGCCCCGAGATTCGGGAAGCCGAATGGCAACGGGAAAGCACCAGCATCGCTAAACAACTGGCTCGCATCAATACACTCCCGGTCGTCAGCCTGAGCGGTTCTTACAACCGCTATCCCAGCACCACTCGCGTCACCGACAAAGAGTGGGCACTCAACCTCATCATCAGTTACCCCCTTTTTGACGGTGGGAGAGTTCAGGCAGAGTTAGCGCAGGCGAAACTGCAAGAGGAGCAAGCCGAATTGAATTTGAAGCGAACCCTTGATAATATCCGCTTGCAAGTCCAGCAAGCCTATACCAATTGGCAGAATGCCCGCGAGCGGTTCAGTGCAGCGCAGGAATCCGTCAAGGAAGCCAGCGAAACAGCCCGCTTGACCGAAGAAGCCTACAAAGTAGGTGCCGCCAGTTTGCTGGATGTCATCAACGCCCAACTGGCACTGGCGCAAGCGGAGACGCAGGAAATTCAAGCCCGCTACGACCTTCTCCGAGCCACCTACGCTCTTCGCCACGCTATCGGCGAAATCAATCGCTATTTTGCCCAACGAACCCGAAAGTAAGAATGTCAAGCCAACTCAACGGGTTGGTGCGTTTCGGAAGATTGAACGGCTGCCAGCGCCAACTGTAGGGTCTTAAGGTTGTCGCGCCCAGAGACAGCCGGCTCAACGTCTTCCTGAATAGCGCGCATCAATTCCGCCATCGTTGCTCCAAAAGCATCAGGGAACCAACTACCTCGCAAGTCTAACCGCACAACGGGGAAAGGCGCATCCTTCAATGCCACCACCACTTGGTCGGACTTGCCTCGCACCGTGCCCAAAGTGCCGTCAACGGTGAACTCGTAGTGACTATCGCGCCCTTGCACTACATCATTGAACCACAAGTTCGCCATGCAGTGTTGGTCAAACTCCAAGTTGATGCTGTAAACCATCGGCGAAATGGCTCGCTGTCCGGGCATCCGAACGGTAGAAGCGTAAACTCGCTTTGGCTCTTGCCCCGCCCAGTAGCGCATCAAGTCAAGGTAGTGAACCCCGTGATCCACAATGAGGGCATTGGGGGTTTCAGCAAACCAGCCGCTGTCTTGGTTGGCTCGGACATGGTGGCTCAAGTGGAAAATTTCGCCCAAGTAGCCACCTTCTATCAGCAACTTGATAAAGCGGTGAGCGGGAGCATAGCGGGCTTGTTGGTTGATCATCAACTTGACTTTGGCTTTTTCGCAGGCTTCCACCATCGCCAGTGCATCTTCCAACCGATGGGCGAAAGGCTTTTGGAGCAGGATGTGTTTTCCTGCTTCCGCTGCGGCCGTGACGATTTCCACCCGCCCTTGCTGGTGGATGGCAATGTCCACGATTTCCACCTCGGGCAATTCCAACAAACGGCGGTAGTCGGTGAACCAACGGGAAATGCCGAACCGTTCAGCAGTTTGCTTTGCGGCTTCCTCGCGGATGTCGCAACACGCTACCACGCGAAAGCCATATTTGCGGTAAGCGGGCAGGTGAGCATGATTGACAATGCTGCCGCAACCGATGATGCCGATGCCATAGTCCGTTTTGGGCGGCAACCGAAAACTGTAGTCCAGCGACCACAACTCTTCCCACACTTTCGCCATTGCGCTTCACCCCTGCACGGCAGATTTCTGTTCAAAGTGTAGCACTGGTAGGGCGTTACAATTGAGGTAGGGAATGCAGGATTTGCACGGACGGCAAGAGGGGGCGATGGGAAATGCGGGGTGCGCTCATCTTTGCAGCCCTCAGTGGGCTTTGCAGTTGGTGGGCTTTGGGAAAGGAGGTTCGGGGCATGTTGGAGTGGACGGTGAAGGTCAAAGCGACACAACCGTTGAAACTCGTTCTGCTTTCTGTCCCGCTCGCTTTGCCGGAAGGTGTTAAGGGGATTCGGGTTTGGCGGGAAGACGGACAAAGGTGTCCTGCCCAACTGGTCACCACCAGCGATGGACAGGCAGAGGCAATTTGGCTGGAAGCGGAATTGCCTGCTGGCGCTGAGCGGACTTATCGGCTTCAAGGGCTTGAGGCGCCTGAGCCCTTTACCGTCGTGCTGACGACGGAGGAAAAGTGGGTGACGGTGACGGCGAACGGTCAGTTATTCACCCGCTACTACTTCACGACCGAGTTTGCCAAGCCTTTCTGCTTCCCGCTGGTTGGACCGAACGGGAAAGTGCTAACGCGCGGTTTCCCTGTGGCGCCTTGTGAAGGGGAGACACGCGACCATCCGCATCACAAAGGCTTCTGGGTCGCTCACGGGGATGTCAACGGACACGACTTATGGAGCGAGAGAGGCAAAATCATCCACCGTGCCTTTGAAGTCATTGAAAGCGGGTCGCTTTTTGGACGCCTTCGCGCCCGCCACGATTGGGTGGGAAGGGATGGACGAAAGGTGTGCGAGGCAGTGCAAGAGTTGCGTTTTTACGCCCTCCCCAATGTCCGCCTTGTGGACTTGACACAAACCTTCCTTGCGACGGAAGGCGATGTCCACTTTGGCGACACGAAAGAAGGGTTCGTCGCCATCCGAATTCCCGATGCCTTGACGGTCACACGCGGGACGGGACACATTTTGCTGGCGACCGGAGAACGCGACCGTGATGCGTGGGGGAAGCGAGCGAGGTGGTGCCTTTACTACGGCACCCTTGACGATGTGCCCGTTGCTATCGCCTTCTTTGACCACCCACAAAACCGCAGTTTTCCCAACCCTTGGCATGTCCGCGATTATGGGCTGTTTGCTAACGGTCCGTTCGGGCGAAAGGATTTCGGTTTGCCACCCGAAGATGTTGGGTGGCTCCCCAAAGGTGAGCAATTAACATTGCGCTATCGCATCCTTCTGTTTGCGTATTATCCAACTCCCGACGAATTAAACGCATTGTGGGCGGGCTTTGCCCATCCCCCGACACCGCAAGTTCCGTGAAGGGGTTCAACGGTTCAGGATCTCCGAAAAAGCGAACCGATGGCGTCGCCAGAAGTTGCGACTGACCGTTCGGCGATGGTGGCGGAGAGCGAAGCGAGGAACTTGTTTGCGATGGCTCGCCATCCGAACGGGCGTCTTGGTCACCCACGCCTTCAGCACGGCGACACTCGTTTGAGCGCTCACACCATAGCGGGGAAGGGCGTAACGGTCGGAAGTGATACGGATGGGTTGGGGATTGACAACAACTGCCCATTGGTAACCGGCTCGCTTCGCCAACTCCTTGAGGGTTTCGTCCACATATCCGCCCGGATACGCTAACCCGGCAATGCGAACCCCCAGCCGCTGCTCCAACTCTTGCTTGGATTGCACAAACTCCTTCCACATTCGCTGGCGATATTGGGCATCAGGCAATTTTCGCAGTCGGAAAGGGTATGGGTGAGTGACGGTGTGCGAGGCAATTTCCACGAGACCCGATTGTGTCATTTCCCGCAATTGCTCCCATGTTAAAGCGTTGGAGGTCTTACCGAGCCACGAAGTGTAAACGAACAAGGTTGCTTTCGCCTTGTAGCGACGCAGGAGAGGAAACAAAACAGTGTAAGCAGAGCGAAAGCCATCGTCCACGGTAAGGACAACAGCGCGTTTGGGAACAGGTCCCCGCCACTTCCCCGAAAGCAATGCGACGGCTTCACTCATAGTGAGGAAAGTGAAGCCCATCGCCCGTAGCATCTGCAATTGGGCTTCAAGCCGTTTTGGCGGAATTGACCATTTGGTGTTGGGCTCCCGAAAGTCGTGGTAACAAAGCGCAAAAACGGTGTAGTTGGACGGCAAAACAGGTGGGGCAGGTAAAGGCGCCTTCAGGCTGACCCGCATTGGCGATGATGGCTTCTCCGACAGGCGCCACCGTTCAGAAGTTTGCCATTCCTGCCATTCTCGGTGTGTCAACACTCCTGCGGCAATGAAGGCAATGGCTATTCCAACAATGGCAAAGGCCTTGCCAAGCACAAGAAAAAACTTTGCCCCGTTCATGGCTTCTCCCCTCCGAAAGTTTGCGGACGCTCAAAAGCGTCTTCAACACCTTGCTCCCGAAAGGCGCTTTCGGGTTCTACATGGATGGTAATGTCAGCATTGGGCAAGGCTTGACGGATATCCCGCTCAATAGCATCGCACAACCGATGGGCTTCCTCAACCGTCATGGTGTCTTGAACGACCAGGTGGAGGTCAATGTAGCGGTGTTTGCCCGCTCGCCGTGTCCGCAAACGATGGACATTGATAAATTGTGAAGCGTGGCGTTGAAAGATTTGGATGAGGAGCGCTTCTTCTCGGGGGGGCAAAGCCGCATCCACCAAGTGGGAGAGAGCTTTTCGGAGGAGGTCGTAACCTGCCTTCGCGATGAGACCAGCAATCGCCAGCGCCAGCAATGGGTCAAGGAAATGCCAGTGGGTGATGGTTAAAATGCCCAACCCGACCAACACCGCTGCTGAAGAGTAGGCATCGGTGCGAAGGTGCCATCCATCCGCTTCCAACGCCAATGACTCTGTCTTGCGGGCAACGGCAAACAAATGAGCAGAAACGAAAAAGTTAACGACAGTGGAGAGCACCATGACCGCAAGGGCGACCAACGGTTGAACAACTTCCCCACCGTACCAAAGGCGTTTCACCGACTCCCACACAATCATCCCACTGGCAACCCAAATGAGGAGGGCTTCCACCGCTCCAGAGAGGCTTTCAAATTTTCCATGCCCGTAAGGGTGTCCAGAGTCTGGCGGTTTGCCGGCTTGACGGACAGCGAACCATGCCATCAATGCTGCCAACAAGTCTGTGGCGGAATGAAGTCCTTCCGAAACGACACTCACCGACCCACTCCACCAACCGACCAAAAGTTTTGTGACCGTCAAGGCGCTGGTGGCGAGGACAGAGAGAGAAGCCGCTCGTTGCCTCAGTTTCTGCTCCATTGTCCTTCCCTTCTTCGCCTCTGGACAAAGGTTCTCTCAAAAAATTTTGCCCCAAAAGGATGCGAAAGCGACGAGGGGAATTTCCCAAAAAGGAATGGAGCCCCCGCCGGGAATTGAACCCGGGACCTCACCCTTACCAAGGGTGCGCTCTGCCTCTGAGCTACGAGGGCTTAGGCGGTGCAAATTATAGCAATAACCCTATGCAAAGGCAAGCGTGCTAAAATGATGGCGACAAACACGGTCTCAAAGGAACCTCGGTAAGGGGGTTGAAGCCCATGGCTTCTGACAACGGACGTCGCACCGGCCACCGACTGCACACTCTTTCGGTTTTGGTGGAGAACCGACCGGGGGTGCTGGCACGCATTGCCGGCTTGTTTGCCCGGCGCGGTTACAACATTGAAAGCCTTGCCGTCAACATCACCGATGACCCAAAGACTTCCCGAATGACCATCGTTGTGGGGGGCGACGACGACACCATTGAGCAAATTACCAAGCAACTCAACAAACTCGTGGATGTCATCAAAGTCCACGACCACACAGGCGAAGAGGTTGTGGAGCGGGAATTGGCGTTGGTGAAAGTGGACTGCGAGTTGGAGCAGCGCCCCCATGTCATCCAACTGGTGGAAATTTTCCGCGCCTCCATTGTGGATGTGGGCGCTGACACCATGACCATTGAGATCACAGGCAGTTCCGACAAAATTGACGCCCTCATTGAGTTGCTGCGTCCCTTCGGCATTCGGGAGATTGTGCGGACGGGCAAGATTCTCTTGGAGCGCGGCAGCAAGAGCCTATAAGTTCCCTCACCCTTCCGATGGATGGGAGGACTTGGAAGGAGGTGGCGGTATCAGGGGACGGCGCACCGCCCGAGAGGAAGGCGGTGCGTTGAGCAAAGCGCGTGGCAAGCTGTCAATGTATTGCAGCCATTCGTAAAAGTCCAATACCTCGTCTACCGTGATGGGTGGCAGGTGTCGGAACCGCTCCATTTCCTCTGGAAGCAACTCGGTCGTCGGTTCTTCCCACACCAACGTTGCTCTTGCCCAGAGGTCAGGCGGTAAAGTTGCATACCCAGTCGCCCGGCACCGAGGGCAATGATAGTGCACTTGCAACCTTACTGTGCCGTTACTCAGCACCCAAACGCCCATGACCTGCCCCTGCGTGATGACCTTGCCGCACCGGCGACAAGTCACGGGGCGTCTCATTCTGCCGTCACCTCACTTGCTCTGGGACACTTTTCGGCGTCATTGAAAGTTTACCACAAGCCGCCACAAAACTTTCAGGCCGTTGGAGTGCCGAACCGAACCCGCAATGTCCCCTCTTCCAACTTGGCACTTTTCGGCTCCTGCTTCGCCAAGATGTGGGGCAGCACTAAATGGCGCTTAATGGTGCCCACTCGGATGATCAGTTCGTCCCCTTTCCGCCGCAGTTGCACCTCTCCCTTCTCAACGAACGGCAACTGAAGTTCCAGCCAGTAACTGTCCCCTCGTTTGACAATCCGCATGGGCTTGCTTTCGGCGAAGTGGTCGGTAGGGTCGCGGTCTCCATAAAGGTCGTGCGCCATTTGGCGCAACGCCTCTATGCCCACCACTTCCCGCTCATAAAGGCGCACTTTGAAAATGGGCAAGTCGCCGAAAGAGGCTTCCACTTCCTCCAGATACCGCTGCTGCGAGACTTTCCATTCGGCGAAATACTGGTCGGTCACTTCGTCGGGCAAAATTTTGTTGGCGATCACAGCGTCGCATACGAAGCCGAAAAGGTTCAGGTAGGTGAAAGCGCGGCGGGTTTCCTCAAGGACCATCTTCTCGGGGTTGAGCACTAAGCGGATGGAGGTAATTTGGGGGTCTGCCAGCACGGCTTTCATGTCCCCCACTCGCTGGTAAAGGCGCTCTACCGTCTCGTAAACCTCGTCGCCGGGCAAGGGCACGGAGAAAAGTTCATCGGTGAAGCGGCGGATAGTGCCCACCACTTTTCGCTCCACATGGAACAGCCGCCTCATATACCAACCAATCATTTCGGGAAAGTGCAAGAGCCGCAGGGTCGCGCCCGTCGGCGCACAGTCCACTACGATGACATCATAAGCCCCTTGCTCGTAAAACTGGCGAATCTTCAGCAGGCTGAACAACTCGTCCATGCCCGGAAGGATGGACAACTCCTCCGCCACAATGTCACTCAGCCCTTGGGAGGTGAAGAGGGTGGACAGGTAGTCCTTGACCGTCGCCCAGTTCTCCTCAATTTCACGGAAGGGGTCAATCTCCAAGCCCCAAAGGTTTTTGCCCAACGGGGTAGGTTCACTGCGGATGGGTTGGGCAAAAGAGTCTGCCAAGGAGTGGGCGGGATCGGTGCTCATCACCAAGGTGCGATATCCCAATTCAGCGCAAAAAAGCGCCGTTGCCGCCGAGACGCTGGTTTTCCCCACACCGCCTTTGCCCGTGTAAAGCAATACCCGCATTGATTTCGCCCTCCTTTGAATGGCGATGGTCTAACGGGGTTAGGCTAAACAAAGTGTGGCACTGAGTTGGAAGCCGTGCCGACGGTTAGTTGAGGTTCGTGTAGCGGCGCAACTCTATGCGGCAGATGGGACAATACACCCGCCGACCCCGATAAAGGGCTTTGCAACGAGGGCATTCCTTGAAGCCGTGTCGGCGCTTCCACTGGTTCAACTTAAGAAATTGCTCAAACACTTGCGCCACCTTCTCCCGCAACCGAGGGTCTTGGATGGGGGCGACGGTCTGTTCAATGAGGGCGCGCTCACGGGGGGTCAGAACAATGCGGGCGAACTCCTGCTCCCATTTCGCCACCCGCACGGTCTCTTCGGTGCGGACAATTCCAGGGCGAACCCGAATGTCTAACGGTTCAAACTGAGCGATTTCCCGGATGCGTTGGCGCAACTCATCCTTTCGGTATTGCAACTCGCTGGCAACGGCAGGGCTACTGGCGATAACGGTAACGACCCCGTCTTTAACCTGTTTGACCTGTGTCCGTTTTGCCAATTGGTCACCGACAATTTGCCGCCATTTGAGCCGTAACACATTTTTGAGCCACTCAGGGGAGGCTAATTGTCCCACCAAGCGCTCTAAGATGTCGCGCACGGGTTCTAAGTCCACAGTGCGACCCTCCAAAGAGGCGGTTGTGCCTCACCCCCTTCCGTGCCCCTGAGCGTTGCTAAGCCGCACTCGCGACCTCGGCGTGTTTGACAGTTTAACACTGCCTTGCCCTGAAGGCAATAGGGGCAGTCAAACCAGAAAGTCACTTCGTTTTCGCCTTCTTCTCCAACAGTGACAGCACTTCCTTGATGCGCTCGGTGCGGCGCTTCATCCATTCAGCAGCAGGGGACTTCGGATCTACCTTGACTACCAACGAGAGCGGGTTGAAGTTCCGAAATTGAGAGGGGTCAAAGCGTGGACCGCCACCACCTGGTCCGCCAGCGCCCGATCCGCTCGCTGCTGGACGCCGCATTCGGGGAAGTTGAATTCGCTGGAGGGCGTTCAATTGGTCAGAGCGCAACACTGCCTTAACTTGGCGGAGGGCTTCCTTCGCTTCGTCCGCCGTCAGTTTTTCCTTCTTCGTCAAGGGATGGAAGATGTCCAGCAACTTTTTCGCTTGCTCCTTCGTTAGTGCCGTTTGACCACCCTTCTTTTCCAACTCACCCAACTTCAGAAACATCTCCCGCAATTGGAAGTGGTATTTGTGTTCCTCCCGAAACTGCTGCCACTGCGCCATCGTTTGTGGGGACGGTTGAGCAATAGCGGCAACGGCACTTAACAGGCTCACTGCAGCGACAAAAGCCCAATGCTGCATTGTGCGCCACCTCCTTGACAGAATTTCTGCACCCGACTTCACTCGTAGCGCAAAGCCTCCACCGGTTCTAACCGAGCGGCTTTACGGGCGGGGTAGTAGCCGAAGAAAATGCCCACCGCTGCCGCAAAACCGAATGCCATCAAAACCGAAACAGGGGTGATGATAATCGCCCACCCGGCGACTTTGCCAATAGCGTAGGACGCACCAATGCCGAAAAAGATTCCCAAGCCGCCTCCCACGAGGCTGAGCATGATGGCTTCCAACAAGAATTGCAGTTGGATGTCGCTGGGTTTCGCCCCAATGGCTTTGCGGATACCGATTTCGCGGGTGCGTTCGGCGACGGAGACGAGCATGATGTTCATGATGCCAATTCCACCGACCACTAAGGAAACGCCAGCGATGCTTAGCAGCAGGATGAGGAAGAGGCGGGAAGTTTGCTCCGCCAATTGCTCCCATTCCGCTTGCGGGCGCATGAGGAAGTCATTTTCGCGGTTGGGAGGTAATCGGTGGCTGCGGCGCAAAATTCGCTCAATTTCCTGCATCGCTGCCGTCACATATTCGTTGCGGACGATTTGCACACTCAGCGCGTTCAGGTAGTCCGTGCCCAAAAGGCGCCGCATAGCCGTCCGAAGGGGCACCATGACCAGGTCGTCATAGTCAATCCAAGCCGTTGCCCCCTTCTTCTCCAACACGCCAATGACCTCAAAGGGGGTGCCGTTAATGCGGATGATTTTTCCGACGGGGTTGGCATTCTCCCCGAACAAATTTGCCACCACTGTTTGTCCCAAAACCGCTACCCGCGCTGTCCCCAAGTCTTCCTGTTCCGAGAAGAAGCGCCCTCGCTCTATCCGAAAGTTCCGCACAACAAGGTAATTCGCTGTCACACCGAACACCATTGTGTTGGTGTTCTTTTGCCGGTAGACCACTTGGACGGGGCGACGGACTTCGGCTGCTACCCGAACGATGAGAGCGTTGCTTTTGCTCAGAGCCTCAATGTCGTTCAAAGTCAAACTTTGTACTGTCCCGATGCCCCCCATGATTGCTCCGCGACGGGCTTGACCAGGGAACACCAACACCACATTGGCACCCATCTGCTGGATGAGTTGCATTTGTTGCTCCCTTGCCCCTTGTCCGATGGCGAGCATGGTGATGACTGCTGCTACCCCGATGAGGACACCGAGGGTGGTGAGGAAAGAGCGCAGTTTATTCGTCATCAGGCTATCCCATGCCACTTGCAACATTTCCCACAACACCGCACTTCACCTCCATCAGGAGGCTCCACCCTACGGCTTTGCGGTGCGCCAAACTTGTCACCAGCCCAACGCTGTGACGCCCTGTTAACTTTGACGCACTGAGGGGAGCCAGAATGCAGGTGACATGGCGCACTCAGTTTTGGGAACCCGTTTGGGTGTTGGTGTGGCGCGAGTTGCGGGTTCGCTACAAGCGGACGGTGCTCGGCTTCTTTTGGTCTTTGATGCCCCCGGTCGCCCAAGCCCTCCTTTGGCTCATCGTCGTGGAAAAGTTTTTCCGCTACGACATCCCTAACTACTCTGCCTATCTGCTGTGCAGTGCCTTCACATGGCAATTCATTCAGAACACGCTGTTAGATGGGTGTTCGGTGATGCTTTTCCACATGCCCCTCCTCAAAGCCTTCCCGATGCGCCGCGAAATCTTACCCGTTGCCTCTGTTGTTAGCAATTCCGTTCACTTTTTGCTCGCCCTGCTCGTGTTGTTCGTTTACCTTCAGGTTTTGCGGGTGCCCGTTCGTCTCCAATGGCTGCTTTTGCCCCTCGTTTTGGCGGGATTGGTCGCCTTGCTGTTGGGATTGGTTTTGGCGCTCTCTTGCTTGACCGTTTTCTACCACGACATCAAGTTCGTTATGGACAGTTTTGTGCTGCGGTTGCTCTTCTTTGCTTGTCCCGTTTTCTATTTTGCGGAGATGGTGCCCCCCCAGTGGTATCACGCCTACATGCTCAATCCCTTTGCTGTTTACTTGACGGTGCTGCGTCAGATTTTGTTACCGCCCATTCAACTTCCCGATGGGCGACCACCGCTGCCCCTTGACTGGATTCATTTCGGCATCGCTCTTGGGTTTTCCACTTTCGCCCTCGGGCTTGGCTGGTGGGTTTTTCGGCGTTACCAGCATTTGCTGGCGGAATGGCTGTAAGTTTCACCGCTCCTTCCAAGTCCGGACGATGAATTGCACCGTTGGCACGGATTCATTGGCTGTCAAGGTATCGGAGGCGGTGGAAAGGTTCAACCTTCGCTCCACGATGACATCAATCAAATGCACTGCCCGATGATTGCCCACAATGCCCGCCGCTCGGATGCGGAAGGTTGCGCTCTTGACACAAACGCGGGGAACAAGCCGCTGTAACTCGGCTTGAGTGAGGGAAGTGATGTTAAGCAACTCCCCGACTGAGCGAAAGCCGCCGTTCTGTTCGCGGTATGTCAAGATTTCGTCAACGGCAGTGGGGTTGTCGGGCAAAAGTGCCGCAAGAACTTCTGGCGGCGCCGTGTTGAGGTTCACTAAGCCGTAAAGCACTGGCTGGTCGGTCGTCGTGATGCGTTCCCAAATGGCAATCAACTTTTCTGTCGGCAGGACTGGACGCAAATCCAGTGGGGAGCGAATTTGACGGCGTCGCTGCCCACCCCCCGTTTGACCGCCCATTTGCCCGCTCCCTTGGCTCCCCATCGGTCGCTGCCCAGAGCCAAACTGACTGCCTGCCCTTGGCACTCCAAAGACACCTTGCGGCGGCTGCTCTATGGCTTCCTCAGGAGCACCCCGAGAAGGTCGGAGACCTGCTCGCCCTTGTTGGGAGGGGCGGGGTTGAGTTGGTTGTTGCGGGCGTTGAAAGCCCGTCTGTCCCATCCCCGGCTGCATGGGGCGTTGACCGATAGGTGGGCGAGCAGTTGGCGGGACGGGTTGAGTGCCTATTTGCGGGGCTTGCCCGAAAGGTTGTTGTCCTGAGGGTTGCTGTGATGTTCCGTCACGGAAGCGCAGGATAGCGTCAATCTCTTGCTCCGTCAGAATGTCCCCCAACGCTTCCAGCAATTGCTCCCGCGTCGCCGTGTTGATGTTCACACGAGGCAACCCACGCTCGTCCACATTGGGCGTTGCGGAGTAAGCCGTTACCAATTCGGGGAGTGGCGGGATGCCTGAGTTGGGGTTGCCGTAAAAAATGTCCCGCGTAATGCCCTTGACCAGAAGCAACTCGTAGGGGCTGTCAAAGGGAGCGTTTTTCGCACGGTAAGGCTGCTCAAGGCTCAGGTAGTAGTCGCTTTCCGCTCCAAGCAATCGCGGCTCCTCATCCCCATCGCGCCAGTCAATAATGCTGTCCGCAATCTCTTCCGCCAATGCGCCATCGTCCGTGATCTGCGTGAAGAAAGCGACCAATGTCTCGCGGTCGGCGGTGTTGATGTTTAACTTGCCCGATTCGTCTATAACGCGGACGAAAAAGGTGCCATCTTCCGAATGCCAACCTTCGTCTTCGGTGCGCCGTTCCGTCCATGTTTCTGTATAACTGTCAATGCCGGGGTTATCGCTCATCAATTCTGTCAATGCTTTGTGCAATCCTGCGTGGGCGAGATAGCGCGCCCGCACTTGGTCTTCAAAGGCAGCCGTCACATTCAACTCGCCCCGCACCGTGAAGGCAATGGCTGCGACAAGAACGGTTAAAAGGAGCATAACGCCTAAGACCAGCACTAAGGCGAACCCGACCTTTCGGCGTCGTTGAGGCATCATCGTCCACCCCCTTGTGGGCGCGTCCCTGAAGATGGACGCAGCAATTGCGCTGGGGACTGACCCTGCCCAAGTTGCGGGCGCGGCAATTGGTTAGATGGGCGTTGCAAAGTTGGTGGCGGTTGCGGGCGAGCCCAGAGCATGGACGGACGCTGAGGGGTCAATGGCATTGGCGGCAATGGCGGAACTGATGGGACGGTGGTGGAAGGGGCTGACGGTGAAGTGGATGGTTGCTGTCCCAGTGGAGGTTGTGGGGCACTGAAAGGGATGGGGCTTGTTTGCGGCTGTTGCGCTTGCCGTTGCACGGATGGGTCGGGGTAGGAGCGAACGCGAATGGGCACGCTCGTCACGAACCATTCCACGAACTTCAACTGACTTTGGTCTTGATTGGCTCGTGCCAAAAATTCGTCGACCGGCAGGGGAGCAATGCCTATCCGAACTTCCACCAACGCCGGAAGGACATCGGTGTCATCCCAGGTGTCCAACCACTCGCCAGTATCGGGGTCATAGAAGCGGAAATTCAGCGAAACCACCCGCTCCGAAACTACCTCGGTGGGAAGTTGGTCAACCCCCGCATCCTCTGGGAGCAAGCCGGGCAAAGTGCCTACTGAGCGAACCAAACCTTGTTCGGGGGTTCGTGGGTCGGTGTCTACGAAGTAAGCGACCTCAACCACATCCCCTTGCGGGGTATTGGTGCGGCGCGGGTCAGCATTTGCCGTCGTGAACCGCAAAGTGTCCATGTCAAGTCCCAAGACCGAATCAAAGGCATCCTCGTGGTAGAAGGTAAGCACTGACGGCAAGGAAGACTGCCCTTCAGGCGAAGTTGGGAATTCTGACGGCATCGCTGCCACTACTGCCTCATCGGTCGGCACGGGCAAGGGTAGGGCACTTGACAATTCTGAAACAATGTACCGCAATACGATGCGCCCAATTTGGTTTGTTTCGGTCGCTTTGTTGACGCTTTGTTCCACATCCTTGACCGACCGCACCAAACCGCCAATGGACAATCCGATAAAAAGCAGCAACACCATCACAACGACCAGTTCCACCAGCGTCAAGCCGTGCTGAAATGGCTTTCGCTTCATGGTGCCTCGCCTCATTGGGATGGCATACCGAGCATCTCTTGAAACAGCCCTTGCTCTCCAGGTGGCGGTGCTTTGCCCTGTGGTGCGGCGGCTTCCTTTGGGTGAAGCAAAGGTGCGTTGGACTGCAAAGTTTCCAGCTTTACACTGCGAATTTGCCCTCGGTCCCTCCACTCCACCACGACGGTGATGTGTCGCAAAGCGATGCCCATTTCGGATAGGGCAGTGTCACTCACTTCCTTCACTTGCGCGCGCCAGCGAAACTGCGGGTAGGCATCGCCAAAATCGCCCTCCATCTCACCAGCCGCCAAGTCTGGTTGCGCCATGAGTTCCTCCAGTTTCTGTTGGGCTAAGGTGACGGCGGTCGTGCGGTCTTTAGCGTAGCGGGCGTTCAGGGCGCTTTGGCTCACCAACTCCAAGATGGCGGCGACGCCGATGGTCAAAATCAGAAAGGCAACGACCAATTCCACAAGGGTGAAGCCGCGCCGAGATGGGGCACAGGAAACCCATCGCCACTTACTGTCCGATTGGCGAAAGCGCATGGTTTGTCACCTCAACGGCGTCGTGTCCGTTTCAGGTTCCTGCTCCTGAACGCGAACGGTGCCTGTCAAGGGAGCGATTTCCACAGCGATTATAAGTCGCTCTCCTGAAAGAACAACGACAGCGCCCGATGCTGTGCCATCGGGATAGAAGGCGACCAAGTTCAATTCGTCACCCGTGTCAGGGTCTCGGATGGATGAAATTTCCACGCCTTCAGGGAGCGTTCGCTTGCGCCCCATAGGGGATGGGTCAACGACAAACTCGTTCAAATCCAACGCTTCCAATCGCTCTCCTGCCAGGCGCCACCAATCTTCATCGGTCAAATCGGTTTGAGCCTCGGATGACAAGCGTTGAGCAGTTTCGGCGAGTTGCTCCACAACATCGGCAGGCAACAATACGCTTAGGGTTCGCTGCTTCCTGTCAAAGGCAACGAGCACGGGGCGACCGAGGGCTAACGCTTTTGCGCGGGCGTATCGCAAAGTGGTAACGAGTTGCTGTGCAGCGGTCCGCACTTGTGCGACCTTTGCCGTGTTGACGAACGACGGGACAGCGATAAATGCCAGTAGGACGAGCAGTGTCATCACAACAACCAACTCAATCAATGTCAAGCCCTTGCGAGGGGGAAGGGGACAAGGAGCGCATGGCAGGGGAACAAGGAGCGAACCCCTCCGCCCTATGCCCTTTGCCCCTTGCGCCCCTTCACTCAGGGCGAACATCGTCGTCGGTATTTGGCTGCCCATCTTTGCCTGCCGAGAAGAGCACAAAGTTCTCACCGTCGCTTTCGTAGATGTAAGGGTTGCCCCAAGGGTCAACAGGCACTGTCCGTTGCTTCAAGTAAGGACCGTTCCATCCCCGAACGTTTGTCGGTGGCGTAATCAAGGCTTCCAAGCCTTGCTCGGTCGTCGGGTAAGAGCCCGTGTCCAACTTGTAATGGTCAAGAGCATTTTCAATCGCCTTGATGTCCATGATGGCTTTGGTGCGCCGACCGTCCTCAATGCGTCGGATGACGACCGTTGTGGCGATGGACGCCAGCAGCACCAAAATCACCATCACGACAACCAATTCAACCAGTGTCAAGCCTCGCTGGCGGCGTCGCTTCGGTTGCATCACTGGTGCACCTCCTTTTTCGTCATTGACCAAATGCTTGGACGCAAAAAGGGCTGACGAAGGTTAAGTCAACTTGTTGCCTCCTGCCGCAATTCCTCTCCCCTCCAGCAAGTAGCGCAATTCAGAGGGCTCCCGCAACCACTTAGGGAGTTCCGCAATCAACCATGAGCGCAACTCCTCTAAGGGGCTGGGCATCGTCCGTGCTCACCGCTTTTATTGTGGCAGGAAAATAATCAGCGGACAAGGGTGTTCAGTTGGAAGACCGCCATCAGCAGGGAAACGATGACGAAGCCGATGACCAAGCCCAGCAGCAAGATGAGGGCGGGCTCAAGGAGCGAGACCAACGCCTTCAGGCTGCTGTCCACCTCCAAATCTAGCGTGTCGGCGACAGTGAGGAGCGATTGGGGCAGGTTTCCCGCTTCCTCACCGACAGCGACCAAACGGGTGAAAAGGGGCGGAAAGACTCTGCTGCGTCGCAGGTGGTCTGCCACTCTCTCCCCTTCTCGCACCCGCTGGCGCACTTCCTCCAACGCTCGCGCCAACACTTCATTGCCAATCACATCTTTCGCCACTTCCAATGCCTCCAACACAGGAACACCACCCATCAGCAAAACCGACAAAGCGCGCGCTAACCGCCCGACGGCGGCTTTCAGGTGTAACTTCCCAAATACAGGCAACCGCAATTTCCATGCATCCGTGACAAGCCGCCCGCGCGGTGTTCGGCGGGCAAGGCGTAAAGCTGCGACAAGGGCGACCATCGCTGCCACGATCAGCCACCACCAACGGACGAGAAAGCCGGAAATCGCCAGCAGGATTTGAGTGGGCAAGGGTAAGGTTTGTCCCATCTCGGCAAAGAGAGCCGCATAGCGGGGGACAAGGAAGACGAGCAAAAAGGTCAAGGAAGCAACCATCACGACGGTGAGCAAGATGGGATAGGCAAGGGCGGAGCGAATTTGGGTGCGTCGGGTTTGTTCCCGCTCCATGTAGTCAGCAAGCCAGTTCAACACACGGGGCATCTGACCGCTGGCTTCTCCTGCCCGAAGGATGCTGACATAAAGCGGGGAGAAGAAGCGGGGATGCTTCTCCAGCGCTTCGGCAAGGGTGCCACCTGCCCGCAGCTCCTCCCGCACCTGCCGCAAGGTGTCCACGAGCCGTTCGTTCTCTGTGTGCTCCATCAAGGCTTCTATTGCCTGCATCAAGGTCAACCCACCGCCCACCAGACTGGCAAGTTGACGGGTCAGGATGGTCAGGTCTTGGAAACTAACCCATCGGTGCAACCTTTTATGCTGCGGGAGAACTTGTTCGGTTGAAAGGGTAAGCATCATGAGCGTCCCACCTCACAGTAATTGTCGCCTTTCGGCTCCAGGTCGTCAAGGCTCTTCAGCGCCAATGGACGGCGTTCGCTCAATCGGCTTCAGCGGCGTGGGTGACCCGCTCCACTTCCTCAACAGTGGTGATGCCCAGTGCCACTTTCAACATGCCGTCTTGGTAAAGGGTTCGCATACCCTTCTCTATCGCCAGTTGCCGAATTTCGTGAGAAGATGCTTTCCGCAAAACCAAGTCACGCATCTCATCGTCCATGAGCAGCAACTCAAAGATACCCGTCCGGCCGCTGTAGCCGGTGAAGCGGCAATCTTGACAACCGCGCCCTCGCCACAGTTGGGGCTCGCCGTCTTTGACATAGCCGTGCTGAACCAAGTATTCCCACACCGCCTGGGAAGGTTGGTAAGGCTCTTTGCAGCGGGGGCAAATCTTGCGCACTAACCGTTGAGCGAGCACCCCTTCCACTGCCGACGCCACCAAGAAGGGCTCAATGCCCATCTCAATCAATCGCGTGAGAGCCCCTGGGGCATCGTTGGTGTGCAAGGTGCTGAAGACTAAGTGTCCCGTCAACGCCGAGTGGATAGCAATTTCCGCAGTCTCCAAATCGCGAATTTCGCCCACCATGATGACATCGGGGTCATGCCGCAAGATGGAACGCAATCCCGTCGCAAAAGTTAACCCGATGGCGGGGTTGACGTGAATTTGCGTGACGCCCATGAGCTGATACTCAACAGGGTCTTCAATGGTGATGATTTTGCGCTCAGGCGAGTAGACGCCTTTGAGGGCAGCGTGCAAAGTTGTTGTCTTCCCGCTTCCCGTCGGTCCTGTTGCCAAGATGATGCCATAGGGGATGCGAAGGAGGCGCTCAAACTTTTCTAAAACGTCATCCAGCATGCCCAAATCGGTCAAGGTGAACGGCATGGCGGATTTGTCCAGCAAGCGCATCACGACGCTTTCACCGAAGATGGAGGGGATGATGGAGACGCGGATGTCAATTTCACGCCCCAAGATGCGAACTTTAATGCGCCCATCTTGAGGCTTGCGCTTTTCCGTGATATCCAAATTCGCCATGATTTTGATGCGGCTCACGATGGCAGGGTGCAAGCGTTTGGCAGGGGCAGGAACTTCGTAGAGGACACCGTCAATGCGGTAGCGAACGCGCAACTTATGTTCCAGCGGCTCAATGTGGATGTCGCTGGCACGCTCTCGGACAGCGTTTCGGATCAGCATGTTGACCAACCGAATGACCAAAGCCTCTCGGGCAAGGCGAGTCGGGTCGCCGATGTCCTCCTCGGCTTCTCGGATGACCTCAATGTCTTCGGTTTCCGCTTCAGCAATGACGTTACGCATGTAGTGTTGTTCCAGATGGGTGCGGATGTCTGATGGCTTCGCTAAGACGATGCGGATGGGCATGTTGGTCACGAACCGAAGGGTACTTTCCACTTCCACATTGAGAGGGTCAGCGAGAGCGACCACTAAAGTCCCATTCTCTTTCCGCAGCGGAAGCACTTGGTGGCGGAAGGCGATTTCCGCTGGCACTAACGCCAAGGCTCCTTGGTCAACAGATACCTCCCGCAAGTTGACGACAGGCAATCCCAATACGGCGCTTAGAGCAGCCATGACATCGTCTTCGGAGCAGTAACCCAATTCCACCAGAGCCTCTGCCAGTTGCTTGTTGCCATTGCCTCTGGCAAGGCTTAAGGCGGCTTCCCGCCATCGGTCAGGGGTTAAACGCCCTTGTTTTATGAGCCACTCTCCGACAGCACGACTAATCGGATCAAGGGGGAAAGCGACCCCCGTCATAAAGGTTCACCTCGCTGCGGCAACCGGCACCAGGCTATTTGCCATCCTCTCCAGCCATTCGTGTGCGACATCCGAGATCAAAACGACCCGCAAGTTGCCAATGTTGCGGATGACAAAGTGCTGTGGGAACATTCGGTGGAAAGGGAGGGCTTCTCTCTGCCTTCGGTGCGGGGGTTTTGGTGCTCTCCCTTCTTGGGACTCTTTGGCTGGGGCAGGGTGCTGAAAAAGGGAGATAACCGAAGCGCCATCCGTGTAGACGATGTGCGCCATCTTCCATCGCTGTTTCTCCAAGACGAACAGCCCTTCCAGAACATAGCCGGGTGGCAACCAGGTCGGCAAGAGGGGCACGAAGCCAAGAATTTCACTGGCTTGGGAGATGTCAACCCGTCGGCGTTGGAAAGGCACCCTTTGCTCCGTCCAATCGGCAGGAACGGTGGTGTCAAAGATGAGCACGGGAAGGGGTTCGTCAATTTTCACCTCGGTGAAAGTCATCCGAACTTCCAAACGCCCGTCGGGGGAGTAACGCTCTGCCTGTAACGGCACACCTGAAGGGAGACGAAGCCAAATTTTTCGGATGGCGTTCCCCTTTGCCTTTGGCTCCAATTGCACGACCAAGCAAAAGTGACCAGCCACTTGGTCGCGCCCTAACACTTTAAGGGTGTAATTGCTTTTCGCCATGTCCAACTTGTCCACACGAATTTGCCACATCTGACGCCATGAAGGCAACACACCCGCTTCATAACGCAGCACCCGTTTAGCGAAGGGCAGAAAAACCCAATGCCCTTCAGGCGTGGAGATGGTGATGATTTGCCGAATGCCTTCGGGGCTGGGGAAATTCACTTGAACGCGGCTGCGGTTCTCGTCCGCCCATAATTCCATCGTCCAACGACGACTCCCTTCTGGCAAAAAGACGGTCACTTGAATGCGCCCTTGCAAAGTCTTGAAGCAAGGGGACGCCAACAATCGCCAAAGGCTTACGGGAGAGAAGGGGCGCCGAGACGGGGATTCCCCTTGCTTCTCTTGCGTCCTGCCGAAAGCCACTATGGCAACGAGAGCCACCAAAACGCTCAGAGTCAATCGTTTCCCATTCACCGCTCGTCACCTGCGAAAGGAAGGGTAGAAAGGGCGACGGAAATAGGCGCCAACTCGGGCGTAACCGCCACTTTGGCAACGTTCGTCATGTGAACACTCCAGTAGAGAGCGGTAGGGAGATTGACAGGATTGCGCCCCCGCCAAATCCCAACACCGAAGAAGGCAAGCACCAACACCAAAGGTGCTACTGCCAGTGCCAACCAACGCCATCGCCCCGTTACGCTACGCCAGAAAGAAAACGGCGCTGTCTTTCGCTCCCGTTCCAAAGCACGGATGCGCTCCATGACGATGGGGGTCAAGTCATAAGGCAGGGGAGCGGGCTCGGTCGTCGCCATCAACCGCTGCACCGTCTTCAGCAACCGCCATTCCGCACGGCAACCCACACATTCTCGCAAATGCCACTCCAACTCGCTCCGCTGCTCAGGGGTCAGCATTTCGTCTAACATCAGCGACATTTGTTTGCGCGCTTGTTCGCAGCGCATCGGACAAAACCTCCTTGTATCAGCCATTGAAGTAAGGTGCCAAAAGACGTTTCAAGTGCTGCCTTGCTTGATACAAGCGGGACTTAATCGTCCCGACATTCGCGCCCACGATCTTGGCAATTTCCTGTAACGACAAGCCTTCATACTCCCGCAGCAAAATAACTTGCCTCAAAAGAGGGGGCAATTGTTGCACCGCTTCCCAAACTTTTTGCCGCATCTCTTGTCGCAAAACTTCGGCTTCCGGCTCACTCGCCTCGCTCTCTTCCCACCACAAGCCCTCCTCCTCTTCCGTTTCCTCAAACCGAAAGCGCTCAACCATCAAGTCCTCAAGGCTCACCTTTTGCGGTTCGCCCCGCACCAAGGCTCGGCGATGACGGTCAATGCACAGGTTCATGGTGATGCGGTATAGCCAAGTGTAGAAACTGGCTTCGCCTCGGAACTTGGGTAACTTCTGCCACGCCCGAACGAAAGCATCTTGGGCAATGTCCATCGCTGTCTCGCTATCGTTGATGTAGCGCAACGCCAAATTGTAAATTTTTGCTTGATAGCGCCGAACTAACTCGGCGAAGGCGTCCTGATTGCCTGCTTGTGCCGCCTCTACTAACCGCTCATCCGTCCACTGGGATAGGGGCAAAAATTGATCCCAAACTCCTGAACGCGTCCCTGTCAATTCTGGGCGTTGGTTTCGCTTGCGCATACACGACGCCTCCATCGCAAAAGTTTGCGCCGAACCCTTAGACGAACAAGCAGTCGGATGGTTTGTGGTTTCCGCCTTTCCCTTGCCGCATGCCCAAAGGCTTGTTGGACAGGATAGCCGTTTTCGTCCAATGCCCTCACGCGACAGCGGGCAGCATCAGGGCGTCGGAAAGTCAGATACTCCTTCGCATCGCGAACCAGCAAGGGAGCCATCCCCAACTGCCCAATTCGGAGTAACCCATCCTGCGGCACCGTTGGCCATCCATTCCAAACCTCTGTTTCACTTTGTCACCTTTTGGGTCAAGGTTCCCTGTAGCCATGGCTTTTCCAGCAAATCCCGTTGCTACCTTCCGTATTCGTCCGTGTTCCCTATTGCGTGCTGAGATTTTCCTTGCTTACCAACCCCACAAACATTTTGGAGCAATGGGAGTTGACCTGTGCCCCTTGCGATTTGTCGGCGAAGTGGCATCCTTTTCCTCACCCTCGTTCCTTTTGAGGAATTTCAAGGTCAAAGACAGGAGGTGCCCTCCTTGCTGGAAGGGTTGAAAGAATGGGCGTTAGAGATAGTGCGTCAATACGGACAGTGGGGGCTGTTCGTTGTTGCTTTTGCCGAGTCTTTCTTCTTCCCCATCCCGCCCGATGTGCTCATTGTCGCCTTGGTAATGCCGCCTACCAATGCTGACCCTTTGCTGACGGGAATTGTCGGCACGGTGGGGAGTGTTTCGGGAGCGTGGGCGGGTTGGGCAATAGGGCGATGGGGTGGGCGACCCATTTTGGAACGGTTGTTCGCTCCCGAGAAGGTGCAGGGAGTTGAGCAACTTTACGACCGCTATGGAGTTTGGGCAGTTTTCATTGCCGCCTTCACGCCCATTCCCTACAAGGTTTTCACCATCGCCAGCGGAGTCCTTCGGCTCCATTTGCTTGGGTTCACCGTCGCCAGTATCATTGGACGCGGGGCGCGATTTTTTCTTGTTGCCTACTTGACCCGATGGTTTGGAGAGTGGGTTTTGCAGCGGCTGGACAAAGCCATGTGGGTGGCTCTGCTCCTTTTCGGGCTTGCCTTCGCAGGTTATTGGCTTTATCGCCTCCAAAAAGCCCCCTCGCCCCAGAAGGGGAAAGCGACTTGACGACGCTCAAAACACCTTCCGAAAGCGAGGCTAAACTGAAGGTGCCGTAAATTTTGTGAAGGGAGGTTGAGGGAAATGGCGTATGTGATTTGCGAGCCATGCATCAATGTCAAGGATCGGGCATGCGTGGAAGCGTGCCCTGTAGACTGCATCCACCCGCGCGAGGACGAGGACCAAGGCGAAATCATGCTCTACATCCACCCGGACGAATGCATTGACTGCGGTGCGTGCGAACCCGTGTGCCCTGTCAATGCCATTTTCTTTGAGGACGATGTGCCCGACCAATGGAAGCCGTTCATTGAGATGAACCGTGACTACTATGCCCTCTCGCCCGAAGAGTTTGAAGCCAAGTGGGGACGCCGCCCGTAACGATTCCGCCTAACAAGCAAAAGCATCGCCCTACCCGCTGAGGGTAGGGCGGTCGTGCTCTTGTCACTCTTGACGCCATTCACTCTGAAGGATACTCAGATGGGATGGTAAGGAGGTTACCGTGCTCATCCAACAGCTCAACGACAAGGCGATTGTGTTGCTCGTCGTAAGCCACCAACTTTTCTGGCTCTTCGTCACGAGTGATTTTGTGGGTTCCGTCGCAGTAAGGCTTGTTTTTGGACAAGCCACAAGCACAGATGGCGATATTTTGGTCGCCCACTTGAATAAGGTAGGGGCGATTTCGGTCATGCCGCACTAATCGTGCCATCATCTCTCCCTCCTTGTCGCTGAATTCCCTCTTCACTCCTCGCGACGCCGTGTTGGTTCAGGGACGACCGTGACTGTCACTTTCTGCCTTTCCCGAAGGAGGACAAAAGTTACTGGCTTATTGGGCTCGGCAGCGCTTAAAGCATCCATGTAATCGTAAAGGTTGCGGATTTTCTTCCCCGCCACTTCCACGATGATGTCGCCGGCTTTCAACCCTGCCTTCTCGGCGGGACTACCGGCGCGAACGCCCAGCAACCGAACGCCTTCGCCCTCCCACGCATAATCAGGCACGATGCCGATGGCAACCCGCATGGGCGCTGCCGGGCGCTCTGCCGGTTGAGGCGCTCGCTGAAACGGAGGGCGCTTAGGCAAGTTAGCAATTCGCTCCACGATTGCGGCAACCATGTGCAGTAACTTCTCCATGCCTTCGTAATTGAGCGTATCCCAATCGTCGCTGGGGCGGTGATAGTTTTCGTGCATGCCTGTGAAGAAGAAAAGGACGGGGATGCCCTTGTTGTAGAAAGGGAAATGGTCGCTGGCACCAAAGATGCCTGGCGAATCGCGCAAGGTGAAGTTGAACTGGGCGTTGATTTCGGTGATCAACTCCTTCCACACAGGGGAACTTTCTACACCGAGCAGGTAAAGGGTGTCGTTGCGCAACCGCCCAATCATGTCCAAGTTGACCATCGCTACAATGCGCTCCAGCGGGACTGTCGGGTTTTCCACGAAATGGTGAGACCCTATGAGCCCTCGTTCCTCAGCGCCGAAGGCAATGAACAACAGGCTCCGCTTTATTCGGTGGCGGTTAGCGGCAAAATACTGCGCCAGCTCTAGCAGTCCCGCTGTGCCCGAGGCATTATCGTCGGCGCCGTTGAAAATTACTTGTTGCCCATCTTTTGTCACCGAGACTCCCATATGGTCGTAGTGAGCCCCGACGACCACGACCTCTCCCTTCAACTGTGGATCGCTTCCCTCCAGAAACCCGATGACATTGGCGTCCATCACCCGTTCTCGTTGCAAGTTCACTTTTAAGCGCACCCTCGCACCTTGCACAGGGAAGGAAAAAGGTTGGCGAGTTTCGTCAATTCGCCTTTGGACTGGCTCCAGCGAAAAGAGGGCTTCTGCAAAGGCGCTCTTGACAGTTACCCCTAAAATCCCAGCGTCCGCCATCACGGGCTCATTCCAGAAAGGAGCGGGGGCATCCTCAAAGGGGCTAAGAGGACCGCTGACGAGGATAAGGGCTTTCGCCCCTTTCTCGCGGGCAACTTTAAGTTTGGCGGGGAAAGTGGACTTTAAAGCGAAAGCGGTGTCATTGGCAGGCATACCGCGCAGCGCTAACGCAATCTTCCCTCGGACATCCACTTGGGCGTAGTCGTCGTAGCCTTTCTCAGGGGCGCTAATGCCGTAGCCGACGAAGACCACCTCGCCCTCTACCTCTCCGTTGGCGGAAAGGGCTAAGGGAAGGAACTCGTTCTCAGGCGCAAAAACTCTCTTTTGACCGTCGGGAAGTGTCAAGACCAACTCATTCCCCTCCCCTAAGCGCAATCGCCCCGTGAAGGTGAAGGGTTGGAAGTAACTGCCATTTTCACCGAAGGGGCGCAACCTAAAATCGGCAAAGAGGGCAGCAATGTACTCTCTTGCTTTTCGGGCACCTTCCGTTCCTGCCCCACGCCCTTCCAGTTCGTCGGAAGCCAAATAGCGGACATGCTCTTGCAGTTCGGTGGCAGTGATGGCGGAAGTGGCGATGGTTTTGTAAGAGGCGATGTCTCCAAAGGCGAGGGAGAGCAATGCAACGAACAAAACAAAGAGGCTCCAACGGCAATATCGCATCGGGTGTCCCTCCTTAGTGTCAAGGATTGGTTATCGTCAAGGGCATTTAAACGCCCCACTCTTCAAGGTAAGCGAGTTGCTTCAAGGCTTCTTGGTTTTCAGGGTCTAACTCCAGCACCCTTTCAAACTCTGCTTTTGCTTCTTGCAGCAGCGCCACCATCTTGTCCGCATCTTCCTCCAAGGGGGCGACGGTAGTGAGGGCTTTCGCCCAATCCAATCGGTAGGTGATGTTGGTGGGGTCTAATTCCACAGCGCGTTTGAATTCCGCCAGACTCTTCTCAAAGTCGCCGCCATGCAGGTAGTAAACGAGCCCTAAGCCATGATGGGCGGCAGCATTGTCGGGCTCTTGCTCCAGGATACGCAAGTAAAGTTGCTCGGCTTCCTCATAATGTCCGTTGTAGCGCAAAGCATCGGCTTGTGCCAACAATTCTTCCACGGATGCTTTTGGCTCCATGCTTTGTCGCCCCCTGTGCTCCGACCAGTTAGACCCCAAGCCAATGGCGGGCATTGGTTTCCACCATCATGGCTCGCTGCCGCTCTGTTATCTCGGCTTCCTGCACCATGCCCAAACTACACACGGGGTGAATGCGGGTTTGCCCGCTCCCCCAAAGGAGGCGCCGCTCGCCCAGCAGTGCAACCCCCTGCTCCACAATTCCCCGCTCCGTCAACAATCCTGACACGACCAAAGAAATGTTGGCGACATCCTCCACGATTTTCAACGCTGCCCACCAGTCGCTCCCCTTCAAAGGCACCATCAGGAAGCGAATGCCTGCGAAGGCTTTTGTCAACCCCACAAGGGCTTGAGCATCTTCCGAAGTCTCCACGAAAGCGACGAAGGGGCAATCGTATCGGCGCGCCATCTTGACCAATTCCACCGTTCGCCATGAGTTGAAAGGGTGCGCCAAACTGGGCGGCGGTAACACGATGCCCAAAAATCCTTCCCGCGTCAGGTAACGCCGCATCTCTTCGGCAGAGGCGTTAAGGTGATTGGGGTTAACGACGACATATCCCCGAAAGCGAGGAGAGCGCGCTACCAGTTCGGCGACCTTCCGATTGCCCAAAGCCAAATCACCCCGCATCGCTTCGGCGGAAGCAAGGCAAAGGGTGCCGATGTTATACCGCTCGGCAAACTGCTCCATAACTGCCACTTCGTCGCCTTCGCGACGGCGCATTGTCCACCAACCCAACTCTGCATAAGCATCCACTAATGGCATCGGGCGACCCCCCTCTCATGCTTGGACGATGCCCCGCAGGTTTTCCACCAACACTTTTCGCTTGTCCTCGTTGGAAAGGGCAGAGTGCAGCAACGGATATAAGGTGCTGGCAAAGTAATGCAGGGGAGCACCACTACCGAAAATCAAACGGTCAATGCCGACTTCTGCTGCCGCCAATTCGTAACCATCAGGTTGCTTCAGGCAACTGGTTTCCAAGTAAAGGTTGGGCACTGCCTTCATGACCCACAGAACTTCGCTCAAGTTTTCCTCGGCGACATCGGTGAAAATGACGGGAACCTGCAAGGATTGTGCCAAGTCCGCCAGACTCGTCGCCCATCCCACCTGCGGGCAATCAACGAGGAGAGGAACTTTGCGCTCGCTAAGAAATTGGAGCAAATCGCGGAAGGGGGCGATAAAAGGAGTCCATCCTTGCAAGGAAGGGAAGAAACGAAAGAGGCGAAAGCCTTGCTGGAGACGCCGTTCCACTTCCTCCGTTATGCCCCGAAATTGTAGCGGGTTGAGGGTAGCCACAGGGAGGAGCGTCCCACCACTTTCGTGCGCCACCTTTACGGCTAAATCGTTCCCTATGCGGGCATCGTAAAAGACTGCCGTCGTGTGCACGAAGAGGGCACGAGCGACCCCATACCGCCGCATGAGGGTCAACAAAGTTTGAGCGGACATGTCAATGGCTTGGCGAGGGTAAAACCCCACCCAAGTATTGCAATCCACAATGGGCAATCCCAATTGAGTTGCCAATGGTTTCCACCTCCGCTTACGTCCGACATGAGCGTCCTTCCCTCATAGCGAACCTGCCTGCTTCAACAGTGCTTTCAATCTTGTCAAGCATTCCCGCGTGGCGACATCGCCCATGTAGGAAAACTGGTCGCCTTTAGGCATCTGGACGATATCTTCGGGCAACTGGGTGGTGGGACGCCAGTGGGTTTCCAGCGAAAGGTAACCTTTATAGCCGTCGCGCACCAATGCCTGAAACTGTCCCAAATAGTCCACTTCGCCTTCCCCAATGGGTGTGGGTTCAAACCGTTTTTCCTCAGCGTGCCATCTTCCGTCCTTGATGTGGATGTGGACAATCCACGGCTTGATGGTTTCATAGCCGTCGGGATAAGGCACCTCTCGGTCGGGGTCAAAGACATCGTTGCCTGGATCCCAAACGGCTTTCACCTGCGGATGGTTAAGGCGCGTCAGCACCTCCACGACTTTGCGGGCGTTAGTCGCCATTGTGGAGGGCTCGTTTTCAATGCCCAAAAGCAGGTTCGTTCCTTCCACCAGCCGAATGGCTGGCAGCAACTTCTCCACAATCTCGCCCCATGAGGGGAAGGGAGGTTTTCGCCAAAAGGTGAAGATGCGGATGAGAGGTGCACCCAATTCGCTCGCTAAGTCTATGCACCTGCGAAGAATTTCCAAGTGGGCTTGGTATTGGCTTTCGTCGCCGTAATCGCACTTGAGGAAGGGCGAGGCAATGGAACACACTTCCATCCCGTAGTCGCTGACCAATTTCTTGATGCGGGCGATGTCGCCTTTCTCCAATTCGTGAGGGGCTTTGCTGAAGACCGAGCGAATTTCCACCCCACTCAGCCCGAACTCCTTCACCAACTCTAAGGCTTTTGTCAAGTCCTGCGAAACTTCGTCCGTGATGACCGAAAGCCGCACACGGAAGTCCCTCCTTTCCCGCACACCGCAAATTGTAGCGCCGCCTTTGACAGGTTGTTGCGGTTTGGTTAAACTTTATGACATCCTGGGCAGAGAAGGTAAGAGGGCAAGGAGGGGACACGGATGGCGAAATACTTGGGCGTCTTTGCGACTGCCTGTCTGACCCGACGCCAATTACAAGAGTTGGTGGCGCACTTGAGCCAACCAGGAGAGGTGCGATGTGAGAAAGCCTACGCGGGCATCGTTGCGGGCGTGTTGGTCTGCCTGTTTGACGCTCCCGCCCGCGAGGAGCTGGAGGCTTTCCTGCAACAAAATGGGATGGTCGCTGAGCATTTGTGGCGCATTGACTTGGAAAGCTGCGACGGGGAATTGGTCTCCCTTTGACCCTTGACGGATTTGAAAATGGCGAAAACTGGCGGGAAAATCCAAATTTTGCCCCTTGCTTTCTTCCCGTCATTGCGTTACACTTTTGCCAACGCTTTCGGTGGTCGTAGTCGCAGACGGCACCGAACCTTAACGGGACGGACGCCGCTGCCGAAGACGCACCGAGGCGACTAAAAACTTTCAAGGAGGTTCGGTGCCGCTATGGCGAAGCACCAAGGGACGGTCAAATGGTTCAACGAGGCGAAAGGCTACGGCTTCATCACTTGCGATGATGGCACGGAGGCTTTCGTCCACTACTCTGCCATTGAGGGTCAGAGGGGATTCCGCACCCTACGGCAAGGCGACCGCGTGGAGGTGGAGATTGCTCCCTCTCCCAAAGGTCCCCGCGCTCAAAAAGTGCGGTTGCTCAAAAACGACAACTGGCTCTAAAGGCGTAAGCCTTCCCGACTGACCGTCAACGCCCCGAAACGGCTTGTCAGCGCCCTGCGCCTTGCCTTTCGGGGCGTTTCCTTTTTCTACCCTCCTTTGTCCCTCTCCTTCCCCGCACAAGTGCGTTAACCTTTTAGGCTTAGAACCTACCCACATTCGGTTGTCAAACTGGATAGCGTGCAAAGAAAGAGGAGGTTAGGAAGCGATGTCGGGAGGCTGTCATTTTGTTTGGAGCGATTTGGCACCGCCTAACCGAATTTTAATGGGACCTGGTCCCAGCAATGTAGACCCACGCGTTCTGCGGGCGATGACGCACCAACCCATTGGGCATTTAGATCCCGATTTCCTTTCCATCATGGACGAGGTGCGGGAAGGGTTGCGTCGTCTCTTCCGCACCCAAAACGGGCTGACCTTTCCTATTTCGGGAACTGGCTCTGCCGGCATGGAAGCCTGCTTAGCCAACCTCATAGAGGAAGGCGATAGGGTGTTAGTTTTTGTCAAGGGTTATTTCGGTGACCGAATGGCGCAAATGGCGAAGCGCTTGGGAGCGGAAGTCATTGTGGAGGAGCAGGAATGGGGAAAAGCCTTTGACCCTGATGAGGCTTGCTGCGCTATCCGCAAGCACCGCCCAAAGGTGGTGGCGCTCGTCCATGCGGAAACTTCCACCGGCGTGTTGCAACCTGTCCCTGAAATTGCTCAATGTGCTCGCGAGGGTGATGCGCTTTTGATCTTGGACACAGTAACTTCGCTGGGTGGCGTGCCCGTGCTTGTAGACGAGTGGGGCGTGGATGTCAGTTACTCAGCGACCCAAAAGTGCATTGGGGCACCGCCGGGATTGGCACCTGTCACTTTCAACCAGCGCGCCGTCGCCGCAGTGAAAGCGCGAAAGCAACCGTGTCGCAGTTGGTATTTTGATGCCTTGTTGGTGCACACCTATTGGAGCGAAGACCGCGCTTATCACCACACTGCCCCCATCAACATGGTTTATGCCCTTCGGGAAGCCGTGCGGCTAATTGACGAGGAAGGTTTAGAGAACCGATGGGAACGGCACCGCGTGAACGGTCAAGCCCTCGCTACGGGTTTGGAAGCGTTGGGCTTGACGCTTCTCGTGAAGGAACCTGAATACCGCCTTCCCGTTTTAACCGCTGTTTTGATTCCTGAAGGGGTTGACGATGGGAAGGTTCGCCTTCGCCTCCTGCGTGAGTTCTGTCTGGAGATTGGCGCCGGATTGGGGCCGCTGAAGGGGCGCATTTGGCGCTTTGGATTGATGGGCTTTTCGTCCCAGAAGCGCAATGTGTTCTTAGCATTAGCCGCTCTCGGGACAGTTCTGCGGGAAGAAGGGATCTCGGTTGATGTTGAAGCCGCCCTTGCCGCCGCTCAAGAGGTTTATCAGCGCTATGCAACGGTTCCGGCGGAGGCTTGAAGCGTTGAATGGCGGTGGAGTTGCCATCTATGCGCAAGCGTTGGGAACTTTCGCCGTCACATCTGGTCATTGTCAGTTTCGCCGTCCTGATTGCGGTGGGGACGGTATTCCTTGCCCTTCCCTTTTCCGCTCAGGGGCAACCGTTGAACTGGGTAGATGCCCTTTTTCTGGCGACCAGTGCGGTGTGCGTGACGGGCTTGACGCCTGTTGACCCTGGCAGCACCCTTTCGTCGTTCGGGCAGGTTGTTCTGCTGCTGCTCATCCAGATAGGCGGGTTGGGCTACATGAGCCTCTCCGCTTTAGTTGCCCTCTTCTTGCGCCGTCGCCTTTCGGTCACGGAACGGCTCACCTTGGAAGTTATGTGGGGCGAGTTAGTGGAAGTGTGGCGGCTGCTCCGCTATGCTGTGCTCTTTACCCTCAGCGGTGGCTTTTTGAGCAGGACAATCCCAATACTTTCGGCAATCAACCATTGGCGATGCAATGGCTTTCGGCGTTCTTTCTATCAGCGACTGCTCGCACGGCAGGTTTTTCTGCTGTCCCCATTGATGCCCTCAGTGCCGCCTCCCTTTGGCTCCTTTGCCTTTGGATGTTTGTCGGTGCTTCCCCTGCGGGAACAGGTGGGGGCATCAAAACGACCACCGTCGCTGTCCTGGCAGCAGCGGCGTTCTCCAGTCTGCGTGGGCGGGAACAAACGGTGCTGTTCAAACGCAGCATCCCTCCCGACCAATTTCTGAAAGCCGCTCTCATCGCCGTCGTCGGCGCTAACCTTGTGGGAGCAGTAACCCTTCTCCTGTGCGCTACGGAAGCACGGTTGCTGGAGCAAGATGCGCCTTACGGAGCGCTGAGCCTTCTTTTTGAAGCCGTGTCAGCCTTCGGGACGGTAGGACTTTCTACTGGGGTGACGCCGAGGCTTAGCCCTTGGGGCAAACTTATCTTGGTGGCGACCATGTTCACAGGGCGCATCGGGTTGCTCACCCTTTTGGTCGCCATCGCTGGCAAGCGGGTAGAACCAGCCCGCTATCCGAGTGAAGAAGTGCTTGTCGGCTAAAATTGGGGTGACCGACAGTGAAGCGTCTCAGCGTTTTGGTCATTGGGCTGGGTTATTTTGGACAAGCCGTTGTTCGCGAACTGCTGCGGATGGGGCATGAAGTGGTCGTGGTGGAGAAAAACCCCGAATTGGTGGAAGACTTTCGGGAGCTGGTGGAAGACTTGCGGTGTGCCGATGCGACGGATGAAAGTGTGTTGCGCAATTTAGGTGTTTCCCATTACGATGCCTGTGTAGTAGCGACGGGTACTGATTTGGGCAACAGCGTTCTCATCACTGCCGCCTTGAAAGAGTTGGGGGCTCGCTTCATTGTGGCGAAAGCCGTCACAGAGCGACAAGCGCAAATCCTCCAGAAGATTGGTGCCGACCACATCGTCTTCCCAGAACGGGAAGCCGGGATGCGATTAGCCCACCAACTCATCTCCCCGAAACACATCGCCGCTTACTTGGAATTAGACCCCGACTGGGGCTTAGAAGAGTTGGAAGCGCCAGCGTGGATGGTCAACAAGACGCTGAAGGAACTGGACTTGCGCAAAAAGTATGGCGTCACGGTCATCGCTATCCGGCGAAACGGCACCATGATTGCCAACCCCGGTGGCGAAGACCGCATCCTTCCCAAAGACCACCTGTTCGTGTTCGGGCGCAACAAAGATTTGGAGCGGCTTTTGAGCCCTTGAGGGAGGTCAGGATCGCAAAACTCCATTTGCGCAGGAGGTGGCTCTCGTGGCGTGCCGGTTCGTCGTTTTCTTCCTTGCGGTTTTCCTTTCGGCAGCATGGGCACAACGGATTTGTCAATCCCCCGACAGCCTTTTCGTGGACAGCACAGGGGCAGCACGCACTTTGAACCTCTTCATCTATGTTCCTCCCACTACGCAGGAGTGGACCCTTGCTGTGTTTGACCAAAGCGACGATGACCCCGTAGGGCAACCTTCCTCGTTTGTCCTTTTCGCCCCTGATGGGAACGAGGCATTGCGTCTCACCAATCCCCAGCCGAAGGCGTGGTCGGAATACCGCATCACCGTCAAGGGACGGTGGGGCATCTGGCGTTTGACTGTTCTCGGTCCGCACCCCCCACAAGGGGAACGGCGTCTCGCCAGAAACTTCTTCCTTGTCCGAACCGTTGGCAATGTGGATTTGTTTGTCAAGCCCGAACCGGCTGTAATAGCACAGGGCTTGCGCTTTTCGGAACCGCGCTTTGGGGGAGAACCGCATCATCGTTTCACCGTCCAAGTGCCCGATTTGCCCCGCGTTCGGTTCAACTTCCTTCGTCCCCGAGAGGCGGAAACGGTGCAAATTCAATGGCAGTTGCCCGCCCACGCTCGTGCAGGGCAGCGGTGGGGCGGACTGCCGCGGGGGGCGTTGGAATTCCTGGAAGTGAGTGGGGAAAACTTACAAGGACTGTGGGAACTGCAAATCAGCAATGTCAAGGGCGTTTATGCCATCGGGTGCGAGCAAGAGTTGCGCTTCTTCTTCACCGACAAACCCCTCATGCCCATGCCCCGAAAAGTCAGCGTTGCTACCTTCATCGCCGATGAAAACACTTTGGTGCCTGCTCGCTTGGACATCACTTCGCCCCAAACGGCGACGGAAAGTTATGTCGCCTTCACTGACCGAAACGGTCTGGGGGTGCTCTTCTTGCTCCCAAACATCACCTACCGCATCACGGCTTCGCGAGGGTTTGAGTTTGAAGCCCAAACGGTATTTGTCACTGCCGAGGCGGCTCGTTTCAGCGTGCCTGTCCGCCGCCGCCTTTCCCGCTCGCTTGGTTGGTATTGCGGTGACAACCACACCCACACCGTCTATTCTGATGGAAACGACACCCCTGCCCAAATGGTGGAAGCGGCTAGAGGCGAAGGGCTGGATTGGATTGTCCTGACCGACCACGGTGTCGGTCCTGCCATCCAACATGTCTTGACCGCCCATCAGGAAGCCTTGCCTTTCTCCGAACCGGGCAAGTTCGTGGTCATCCCCGGCGAAGAGTTCACGACCCTTGACTACCATGCCAACATCCTGAACGGGACGGTGCTGGAAATGGTGACAGCGCCGTTGCAAAAGGTGGTTGACGCCGTCTTGCAAATGGACAGGGACGAGCACCCGGTGACCATCAAACTCAACCACCCCCACTGGTCGGGGACGCCTCAAGCCTCTAAGTTAGCGCGCCAGCTCGAGCGCCTGCCGTTGATTGAGTTGTGGAACGATGGCACCGGCGACGAGACGACCTTGCTTTGGTGGGAGTTGCTTAACAAGGGCATGCGGGTCTTTGCGGAAACTAGCACCGATAGCCACAACCGCAAAACTTCCCGACTCGGACATCGGCGCACCTACATTTACCTGGGCGATGCCCCCCTCACTGCCGCCAACATTATCCGTGCCCTGCGGGAAGGGCGAAGTTTCCTGAGCCGAGGCGCCTTGTTGTTCGTTACCGTCAACGATGCCCTTCCCGGCAGCACGGTGACCGGGTCACCTGTCACCGTTTTTGTGCATCTTCAAAGTGTTGCTCCCGTTGACCGCATTGAAGTGGTGCATAACGGGAAGGTGGTGCATACCTTCCCCTTGAACGGGCAGACGGAATTTCGCGGCGAAGTGACCTTGCCCATTGGCGAGGGTTGGGTTTTGGTGCAAGCCCTCCCACAAGGGCACCGAATGCCCTTAGCGATGACTAACCCGGTGTTCGTGAAAGCCTCGCTGCCGTAACCGAAAGGGTATTGACACGCTTGCCTTAGTGCGTTAATGTTTTTGCGGACAATTGGGCAACGACCGTCCTGCCTTCAGCCGCTCGGTCGGCGCGCGAGCGAAACAGGCTCGTCGGAGCATCGGGGCATGCCCCGATGCGAGCCGCCAGTGAAGGCAGGGCGTTAAACGGCTGGCTGCCCCACTGGGCGGCAGGGGCAGGCGGTTTTTTTTTGGCTACTCGTCCCGAAAGGGGGAGAAGGATGGAGCGAAAAGAGGCAGAGGAAAAACTGACAAGCCTGTTGAAGGCGACGGCACAGCAAGCTCCCATCCCTTTCTCGCCGCGCGATGCGGAGCGGGCGTTAGCAGCGTTGTTGACAACCGATGACTTGTGGGAAGCTGTTCGGTTGAGCCATGCCCCCATGCGCTTTTTGTGCGCTTTCTGGAACCAAATGATAGCGGAAGGGCTCCTCTCCGCCACCGATGGACGGTTGCGGCTCACCGAAATGGGGTACGATTTCGTGCTGGCGTTGGGCATTGCCCCGGCGCGGGAAGCCGTGTGCGAGGCTTGTGAAGGACGGGGGGTGGACTTTCGGAAACTTTTCCGCGAAGCCGCAAGGCGGTTCTACACCATCTGCCAAAACCGACCCGAAGCCATCCAAGACTACGACCAAGGCTATGTGACGGAAGCGACCACTTTAGCGCGCATCGCTTTCGCTTGGCAGCGTGGGGATTTGGAAAGCAAGGACATCATCGTCTTGGGCGACGACGATTTAATGAGTGTAGCGGCAGCCCTGACGGGCGCACCCAAACGAGTTCTGGCTTTGGACATTGACGAGCGCTTAGTCAACTTCATCAAGGAAGTCGCAGAAAGGGAAGGTTTGACGAATTTGCAAGCCGTTCGGCACGACTTACGGGAGCCGTTGCCTGAAGAATGGTTGGGTGCTTTTGACACCTTCCTGTGCGACCCGACAGAAAGTTTCGTAGGCTTCAAAGCCTTTGTGGAGCGAGGCTTGTTGTGCCTGAAAGGTGTTGGCTGTGCTGGTTACTTCGGGCTGACCCATGTGGAGTCAAGCCTTGACAAATGGGCGCGCATCCAGCAATTCCTGCTGGAGAGCGGGGCGGTCATCACCGACCTGCGGGACGATTTCAGCGGTTATGTCAACTGGGGCTACATAGAGACAATGCGCTCATGGGCGTGGCTGCCCGCAAAAGCGGTGCCGCAGCGGGTCTGGTATAGTTCCGCCCTTTTCCGCATTGAACTGCTTAAAAAGCCGCAACTTTTAAATCGGCGCTTGGAGGGCAACCTCTTTGAGGACGAGGAAGCCGCTACAACTTGACAATGCTGATGGAGGTGCACCCGTTGCTGGAGGTTCGTCGGCTCTATCTGGTTGCAGGCAAGGCGGAAGGTTCAACACTTCTTAACGCCTTTGACAATGCACTCCTTGATGCTGGAATTGGTGATGTCAACCTGATCAAAGTGTCCAGCATCGTGCCGCCTGGGGTGGAGGTAGTGATGGACAAACCAACCTTGCCGCGGGGGGCATTAGTGCCGTGCGTTTACGCAGAGCGAACGAGTGAGCGCAAAGGCGAAGTAATTGCTGTCGCACTGGCGGTGGGCATCGCGGAAGATGGCTTTGGGGTCGTCATGGAAAGCGAGGGGGAAACCGCCGAGGAGGCAAAAGCGAAAGCCGTCACGATGGTGGAGGAAGCCTTTCGCGTCCGAGGGATAAAGCCGGTGCGAATCCTGCAAATCGCTGCCGAACACCAAGTCGTTCGTTGCGGCAGTGTCGTTGCGGCGTGCGTGTATTGGCGGTGAAGCGCTCCTTTTTGGCGGTCGGACGGTCAAAGTAAAAGGCACGGTTCACCGACAGTGGGACGCAAAGCGGGCATTGCCCGCTTCCTATCAGCGCTCAAGCGCTTGACAAAAAACCAACGATAGGAGGTGTTGGCGATGCAACTCACGCAGGAGGTGACCAAGGGGCGCACCGACAACGAGATGGAGAGTGTTACCACTTCCCCCGCCCTTCGCCGGGGCGTGGGGAAGCACTTGATCGCCGAATGTTGGGATTGCAACGAGCGTATCTTCTCTGCCACCGCTGTCCGACAAGCGGTAGAGGAAGCCGTGCGCGCCAGTGGGGCAACTCTTCTCAGGCTCATCGTCCACACCTTTGAACCCTACGGGGTTAGTGCTGTGGCGATTGTCTCCGAAAGCCACATCTTCATCCACACTTGGCCTGAGATGCGCTACATCGCTGTGGATGTCTTCACCTGTGGGGATACCTTCCCAGAGCGGGCATTGGAGGTTCTCCGCGACTACTTTGAGCCCCGTCGGCTGAAAGTGCTTCAGCTGGAGCGAGGCGTCTGGCCGTGAGGGACAACGAAGCCGAGTTTTTCACGGAGGAGCAAACAAAGGGCGTGCACCTGAAACTTCGGGTGCGACAGTGGCTTTTCCGTCAAAAAACCGCCTACCAAGAACTGGTCATCGCCGAGACCACCGAACTGGGACGCTTGTTGGCCTTGGACGGGAAAGTCATGCTCACGGAAGCGGACGAAGCCTTCTACCACGAAATGCTTGTCCATCCTGTCCTGATGAACCTTGACAAACCAGAAAAGGTTGTCGTGATTGGTGGCGGCGATGGCGGCACTGTCCGAGAAGTTCTGCGCCATCCCTCAGTGGAAACGGTCTACTGGGTGGAAATTGACGAAGCCGTGCTCAGGGCATGTCGCCAATGGCTTCCCTCCGTCCATGCTGGCGTTTTTAACGACCCGCGCGTCCAAATCGTCGTGGCGCCCGGCGAACAATGGCTCACTCAGTGGACGGCGAGTTTTGATGCCATCATCGTGGACAGCACTGACCCGATTGGTCCTGCCCTGCCACTTTTTGAGATACCCTTCTTTTTAACCTGTCGTCAAGCCCTTGCACCACAGGGGCTCTTGGCACTGCAATGTGGCACCCCTTTCTACTTTCGGGAAGAGGTGCGAATGGTTTGGCGCAACCTGCGACAGGTCTTTGAGTCAGTTCACTTCTACCTTGGGTTCGTGCCCACCTACCCGTCGGGGCTTTGGGCTTACGCCATAGCGGGACAGCAACTGCCCCAATGGGACTTGACGGAATTGCAGCGTCGTCAGCGGGAACGAGGGCTGTTCCCTTGCCGCTACTACAGTCCTGAAATCCACCTTGCTAGTAGCGTCCTTCCGCCCTTCGTGCAAGAGTTGTTGGAAGAAGTGGGGGCACGGGACAAGGGAGAAGGTGACGGAGATGGCTGAAGGCTTGTTGCCCATCGTTTTGCGCATTGCCTATAAGCACTGTGTTGTCGTAGGAGGCGGCGAGGTGGCGGCACAAAAGGTGCACCAACTTCTGGAAGGTAATGCTCAAGTGACCGTCATAAGTCCCAACCTTTGCCCTGCTCTTCAGGAACTTGCGGAACAAGGGCGCATCGGTTGGCTGCCCCAACCTTATGACCCTACTGTCCTTGACAATGCCTTTTTGGTCTTTGCGTGCACCGATGATCCTGAAGTGAACCGACAGGTCTTTTCCGACTGCGAGGCGAGGCGGATTTGGTGCAATGTGGTGGATGTGCCAGAGTTGTGCCACTTTTTCATGCCCTCCATCCTGCGGCGGGGCGAATTGATTGTCGCCATCTCCACGTCCGGCAATAGCCCTGCTTTCGCCCGAAAAGTGCGGCTGTTTTTGGAAACGCTCATTGGCAAAGAGTTTGAAATTTTGGTCGCTTTGTTAGGCGAGTTGAAGGAGGAAATGCGCCAAACCTTGACGACCGTCGAACAGCGTCGCCAGTTCATTGAGCGGGTATGGGAAAGCGAGGTTTGGCAACATGTGCAAGAGGGGGACCTACAAGCGGCACGGGAATGCCTTCGGCGCTGCCTGCGCACCGTTCAGAAGGAAGCCGAAAGTTAACTTGGCAAGCCTGTCTCTTCCTGCGCGAAAAGTTGGTCGGTCCATTGGACGGCTCGCTTGTAGTAAGTAGAGAGCATTTGTTCGGGGAGCGAAAGTTGTCCTGCTAATGCCTTAACCGTCTCCCACTCGGCTCGCTCATAAGCCCGCACTAAAGCATAAATGCGCCCTAGCGGAGTCGGCAACCCCAACAAGGCATCCTTCAACTCGGTGCTGAGGGGCAAATCTTCCACAATTTCCGTCAAGGGTTGGTCAAGGAGGGCATCCAGAACAGAAAAGAGCCCGCAGAGGAAGGGGTCAGGGTCAGAAGGGAGGCGCAAGGCTTGGGCAATTTGCTCGCAAAGACTTCCCCGAACCAATGCGGTCACGAGCAACTCGCACGGCTTGTCTTCCAACAGGAGGGTCGTTACTGCCACCAACAACCATCGGCGCAACAATCGCTCCCCCAGCAACACCAAAGCGTGTCGGAGCGTGGAAACTCGGTGCCGAATGCCGACGGCTGCCGAGTTGACGAAGCGAAGCAACTTGAAAGCCAGTGAAGGGTCAGTTTTTAGCACTTGCTCCACCCGCCCTAACTCCCAATCAGGCTCACTGAGGAGGTGGAGCACTCGCAAGTAGGTGAATTTGTGGCTGGGTAAGACTCGGCTTGACAAACTCTCTGGTTGGCAGAAGAAGGAGCCTTGGAAGTAATCGTAGCCGGCACGCTCCGCTTCAAGGAAATCCTCCATCGTTTCCACTCGTTCTGCCAAAAGTTTTCGGGTCGGTGTGCCGAAAGCCGTGACAGCCCGTTGGCGTTCCGTCCCTGTCACGACACCCAAATCCACCTTCAAGATATTGGCAATTGCCACCAACGGATACACGGGTGCCCACGGCAGAAAATTTTTGACGGCAATGGGGTAGCCTGTCACCTTGAACCGAAAGCACACTTCTATTAAATCATCGCCCGTTTCGTTTGCGTCCACTTGCAGAACACTGTGAGATGGTGGGAGCACAATCACCAAGTCCTGCATTAGCATCGTCAAAGGAGCTGGAACGAAGGCGAGTTTGCCACCTGTCAGCCGAGGGGGACGGAAAAGGTGCAAGTAAGCGTCCACCACCCAACGGCTCGCCTGGTCTTTGTCAATGGAGGACGAGTTCAGATCCCTCCCCTCTAAGGCGTGGAAGAGCAACTCGTAGCCGACTACCCGCTTT
>Ga0209993_10004_pt1 | contig 53392 bp, 51 predicted proteins | sample Antgeofumaro1A2A_FD_188082 | JGI IMG/M metagenome (GOLD analysis project Ga0209993, IMG submission 188082) | Geothermal fumarole subsurface microbial communities from Mt. Erebus, Antarctica - 1A2A (SPAdes) (version 2) | ecosystem: Environmental > Terrestrial > Volcanic > Fumaroles | place...
TCGCAAAACAGGAGGCGGATAGCACACCCATTCTGGGCAAGTTGTTCTTTCTTGTTCGGCTGGCGGGCGACCAGTTCGGCGCCTCCGCTACCGGTGAGGGCAAGAGTGCAGGCGCTTATGTGGAGGCGAGCACAAATCCGTTTGCTTCCTCTTGCCACATCAACAAGTGCGTGTCGGCAATGACAAAGCAATGAAGCGTTTTTCCTTGCCACAGCACTTTTGCGCCTTGAGGTAGCTCAAGGGGCAGGGACAAGGCGTTGAAATGGAGGAGCAAGACAGGTTCATTGTTGACTTCCCAAAGGTAAAGGGCAACGGGCGCTCCTGCGCATTGGCAAATGCCTGTCCGAAGCGGCTTTGCATTGGAAGGGGTTGCCTTGATGGGCGGCACGAAGGTTTTCTGTGCCATGCACTCAAGGCTGGTCGGGCAAGTAGGGTTGACAATCCACTCAACGGGTTCGTGAAGGTGGTAGCGGAAGATGCCGATGGCGACTTGGGGTGTCATAGCGGGGCGCATCCAAAAACGGCGCGCCAAACCGAAAGTCGCTCCAGCGGAAGCGATGGCAGTCAAGAGGGTGGCTGCCACCAACCACCGGCGCAAGCGTTGGTTTTCTCGGATGGCTTTTGCCCACAACATTGCCCAACCGGTGCCCTGAAGGCGATGGCGAAGTGCTTGCAGTTCCCGATACCGTTGCCGACACGCCGGGCAAGTGCGCAGGTGTTGCCACAAATGATGCTGCTCGGACGGGGGCAACTCTCCGTCCACCATCGCGCTCAAGGCATCTTCCCACTCTGGACAACTTTGTCGGATTGGTGCGTTAAATTTGCCCATTCGGTCTCACCGGTCAAACCAAACGGCGTCGTTTGGCATAGTCCCACAGGCGTCGCCGCAGCATCTCCCGCGCCCGAGCGAGGCGAGACCGAACGGTGCCGATAGGAATGCCCAAAGCCGCTGCCGCTTCCGCATAAGACAATCCTTCCAAATCGCACAGCACAACCACTTCGCGGAACGGCTCGGGCAATTGTGCCAAAGCATTTGCCACTTCTTCGTCCATCACTTGTGCCAATACGGCTTCTTCGGGGGACAGCCCTTCATCCACCAGCAACTCAGTCCCATCGTCCGCCAACTCCAACTCTTCCAGCAACCCTTCCAGCGAGACAGTCGGGATACTGCGTTGCTGGTGACGGTAGTGGTTGATGAACAGGTTGAGTAAGATACGCATCAGCCATGCTTTCAGGTTTGTCCCTCTCCGAAAGCGCGCGAACCCTTGGAAGGCATGCAAGAGCGTCTCTTGCACCAAGTCTTCGGCGCTGTCGGGGGAACGGGTGAGCCGCAAGGCGGCTCTCTTCAACTCTTCCCGAAAGGGCAGCACCGTCGCCTCAAACTCGGCGGCGAGACTTTGCGGCGCCTGCCAAGAAGCCAAATAAGTGCGTGCCATTGCCTATCACCTACCGATGAAGTCGGCAAGCGCCGTTGCTTTCAATGCGCTTGCGTCGTCCAAAGTTCCTGCACTTCGTCAGGGAGCGCTCCGCCCTGCCAAATCTTGCGCGCTCCCTCGCGGTTGCCTTGTAACCACTGAGCAACACCCCATCGCCATCGTGCCCACGCACTCCCCAGTTCACACGCTCGTTTATAGGATGCCATTGCGGCTTCCAAACCGCAATAGCACCGTTGAGTTTCCGCAAAAGTTAGCCACGCCCCTGCTTTTTCAGGGTGTCGCTTTGTTTCCAGCCATGCTGTCATCACTACTGCCAGTGCTGGCACATTTTCGGGCATTACTTTCGGCTGTGCTTCCAGCCATTGAAAGGCTTCTGTCCACTGAACAAAGCAGCCCTGCCATCGCAAATTGCCGCTGATGCCCACCCATTTTCGCCCACTGAAAATCTCCGTTGCAACGCCAAAGGGGTCTGCTAAGGTTCGCTCAGGCAGCGAAGAAAAGTCAAGGCTTAGGACAACGGAAAGCACCCGTTCGTGCTGGACCCACTCGCAAAGCGGTGCAAGGGAGAGAAGAAAGGCGCGCCCTGCCCAATCGGAGAGCCGTCTCATGAGACCACCCTGCTGCCAGAAGACTAAATCAGGCACCCGCTCTCCCAAAGAGAGCGGACGGGGAAGCGGCGTGGGCGGTAAAGTGACCAGAAGGTTTTGCCCATCCCACCGCCACTGCCCTTGCATTGCTTCCGCCAAAGCCTCCCACGCTACCCACCATCCATCCCGCCAATGGGCTTTGGGAGCAGGTTCATTCAGTGGGAAGGGAACGCACTCTACTTCCGTGCACACGGTCAGCGCCCTCAGTGCTGGGGCGACATCCACATGGACGCCGGTCTCTTCTGCCCAAGGATGCAACGAGACCCAAAGCCTTCCTGCCCATTCCTTTACCGTCCAAACATCTGTCAAGTCCACACCGTTGACCAGCACACGCATTACCATCACCGACTTTAAAGTATGTCGCTTTTTCCCGCATCGCGGTTCTCTAGTTCTGCGGCACTGTCTTTCCCAGCAAGGGGGGATGCCCGTTACCTTGCTTTCGCTGGGTTGTCTAAGCCAGTGAGCGAGGTGAAAAAGGGCTGCCCCGCTTATCAGCCTACGAGGGTGTCAAGACCAAGTCAAGGGGCAGTTCGCGTCCCGATGATAAAGCGGTCGGAATTGATGGCAACAAATGGACGGGTCATTCACCCGACGGCGGTCGTCAGCCCGAAGGCGGAGTTAGGTGAAGGTGTCGTCATCGGACCTTATTGCGTCATTGAGGAAGACACTGTCATCGGGGACGGCTGCATTTTGGAAGCCTACACGGTCGTCAAGCGTTACACTCGCATGGGCTGCTTTAACCACATCTACCCTGGCACCGTCTTGGGAGGCGAACCGCAAGATCAAAAGTTTAAGGGGGAGCGAAGTTACCTCATCATCGGTAACCGCAACATCATCCGCGAGCATGTGACCATCCATCGGGCGACGGGGGAAGAGCAAGCGACTGTCATCGGGAACGACAACCTCATCATGGCATATTGCCACATCGGGCACAACTGCATTTTGGGTGACCAGATTTCCGTTGCCAGTTACTCTGGCATTAGTGGGCACGCCGTCATTGAGTCTCAAGTGGTTATCGGGGGCATGACAGGCATTCACCAGTTTGTCACCATCGGGAAGTTAGCGATGATTGGGGGAATGTCCAAAGTGGTGCAAGATGTGCCGCCCTTCATGCTGGCGGATGGTCGCCCCGCGAAGGTGGTGGGGGTAAATGTGGTTGGGTTGCGGCGTGCTCTCATTCTCCCTGAAGTGCGAGAAACCCTTCACGAAGCCTACCGCCTCCTTTATCGTGCTAACCTCAACACCAAACAAGCCTTGGAACGCATAGAAGCCGAACTGCCACCCAGCGAGGAACTGCAATACTTAGTAGACTTCATCCGCCGCGTCGCCCAAGGCTATCTGGGACGGCAACGCAATGCCCACCGCTAATCGCTCCGCTAATTGCTCAAACAACCCCTCCCACCGACAGCGGCAAGTGCTTTCCCTCCTTACCTTTCCGTCACCCGTGTGTCAATTTTTGTGGCGCAAGGAGGGAGCAAAAGTGCGGATGGCCATTCTTGCTTTGTGCCTTTTCGTGTCCGCTTTCGGACATACCCAAAGTGAGGCGCCTGTCCCAACACGCCTGCTGGTGCTGGACAAAACTTTTAACCTTCCCATCCTTTGGCTGCCTGACGAGCCATATGCACCTGTTGGGGACTGGTTGACAGCGTTAAAAATTCGGTGGGTCGCTCAAGGGAGCGGTTTAGCCCTAAAGCTCCCCTACCAAACTGCCTTCCTGTGGACGACCACCTCGGCGAAAGTGATTGTGAACGGTAGGGAAATGGAAGTGGCGCCTTTGCTCCGTCGGGGGGAGGACTGGTGGCTTCCCCTTGTCAGCCTCGCCCGCCTCTTACGGCTCTTAGCGGTTGTCAATCCTGAAAAGCGGATGGTGAAACTGGCAGCGCTTTTGCAAAGCGTTGCCGTTAAGCAGGTGGCGCTGGGATGGCAGGTGTCGCTCACCTTCAGTTATCGCCTTCCTACCCCCCCGAAAGTTGGCACCTTGCGGGAGCCTGACCGAGTTTACGCCGATTTTGTGGGAGCCGCCCTTCAAGACATCACTTTGCCTTCTCTGCCAGATGGAAGTCCTTTGTCTAAAATGCGGTTAGGACAATTCAGCAATGAACCGCTTATCCTGCGTTTCGTCGCCGAGACAACTTCACCCCTCCAAATTTCCGTTGTGGGGAGCGAGATAGGTGATGAAGGGGACGAACGATGGCACTTGCTTCTTTTTTCCTCCGAGCAACGAGAGCAGTGGCTGGGGCAAATTCGCTTGCAGGAAAACATTTCCACCCGTGCCATTTTCCGCTTTTGGGGACGGTTTGAAGAAAAGCCCACCGTTCGCTACGAAGGGACAACTTTGAGCATCCTACTTCCATCCGCCCCACTCCTTCCTCTTGACAATGCTTCGTTTACCGACGAGGGATTGGTGCGAGAAGCACGGGTTGAGGGGCAAGGGACGGCTGCCCGACTGGTAGTCACGCTTTTAAAACCTGCTCAAGCCCATTGGGAGAAGAGGGAGCAAGGGGTTGAGTTGGTCATTGAAACGCCCTTCGTGCGTCCCCGACGGGTGCGTCTTATCGTGGTAGATGCAGGGCACGGCGGGAAAGACCCCGGCGCCATGAGCCCCTCGCAACCGTCACTTTTAGAAAAGCACTTGACTTTGGACATCGCTTTCCGGCTCAAACGCCTTTTGGAGCAAGGCGGCTACCAAGTGCTCCTAACCCGCACCGATGACACCTACCTCCCTCTCCCTGACCGGGTTGCCATCGCCAATAATGCTGGTGCTGACGCCTTCGTCAGCATTCACTTGAACGCTTTCCCGCAACCGGGTGGACAGTGGGGCACGGAAGTTTACTACTGGACGCTTCAAAGCCTCCCGCTGGCGGAAAGTATTTATCGCCACTTGCTCACTTTGCTCGGACGGAAGGGCAACGGAATTCGCCAACGACAATTGTATGTCATTCGCCACACCTTCATGCCGTCCGTGCTTGTGGAGCCTTGCTACCTGAACCACCCCGAAGAGGAAGCCTTATTGCGGCAAGAGTGGTTCCGAGAACGGATTGCCCTTGCCATTTTTTGGGGGATCGCCGAATTCTTCGGGGACTTGCCAACTTTGCAAAAGCAGGGGGAATGAGAATGCGGTGGAATTGGTGGCTTCTCGCTGTCACCCTCGGGGCGTTAGCGGTCGCGGTAGTGTTAGCCGTTTACGCTCTCCGCATACCTGCCCGTACCCCCACACAGCCACCGGCGACTTTTCGCTCTTGGCAAGTGACTTTGTGCTATCCCGACTTAAAAGCGAGCCGCTTGGTGCGCTTCTCCTTGACTATCGCTGCCACTTCAGAAGAGAGGGTGGTAGAAGAACTCGTGGGGCGGTTGAAGGCGCCCGAAACCCCTGACCTCTCCCCTGCCCTCCCTTCGGAAACTCGTCTGCTTTCCGTGCGTCGGGAAGGAAATGTGCTTGTCTTGGACCTAAACGATGCTTTTGTTAATCCCGAATTTTGGCAAGGAAGTGATGTGGCGCACCTGCGCCTTCAAGCATTGGTGCATACTCTCTGTTCCTTGCCGAACACCCACGCCATCCGCCTTCTTGTCAATGGTCAAGTCCCAGAAGCGTTGGGGGGACATGAAGAAGTAAGCGAGCCTATTCAACCTGACCCCACTTTGTGAGGGCGGTGAAGGGGGCATGGGCACAATGGCTTTCTTCCGCTGGTTGGAGCAAGTAGGGGTAACTTTGCATCCCGGCGGTTGGTCGGCAACAGAACGGTTGCTGGCTCATTTGCAGTTGCGTTCTGGCGAACTCGTTGCCGATTTGGGTTGCGGAGTGGGGCGAACCCTCGCTTATGCGGTTCGTCGCTATCGCGTGCGCGCCGTCGGCGTTGACTTGATGTCCTCCTTAGCGGCGCGCGCTTGCCGACAGGTGCTCTCCGCAAAAAGTGACAGTGGTTTTGGAGTGGCTGCCGACATCATGCACTTGCCTTTTCAGGATGCCATTTTTGACGCTGCATGGGCAGAGTCGGTCTTCGTCTTCTTGCCGAAACCCGATGCCTTCGCCGAAGTAGCACGAGTATTGAAGCCCAACGGGCGTCTTGGGATGATTGAGTTGGCTTGGCGTGATGAACCCTTTCCTGAATACTGCGAACAAACTCGCCAGTTCCTTCAAGTGCCTTGTTACCAGGTATTGAGCCTGCAAGAATGGAGCGCCATGTTGAGAGCGGCTGGGTTCACACTGCGGGTAGTGGAAAAATTGCCCAGCCACGCCTTGCCTTCCCCTCTTCCCCAACGGCTGAGCGATTGGTGGGATATGGTGCGGCTGGGATTCGGCTTATCTTTGCAAGTGCCCCTTCGCCAATGGTGGGAGGGCGCCATCAAAGTTGTCAACCTGTTCCGTCACACTCGCCCTGCTATCTTTGTGGCAGTGAAAGGGGATTGACAGTGCTCAACTTGGATGTTACAAATGCCCTTGTCAGCGCTCATAATTGAGCAGGTGATGTCCGATGGCAGGTAAGACGCAAACACCGCAAGAGTTGGAAATCCTGAAGCGGGCGCTTCCGGACATTCAATCGGAGCGTCCGGTTCATGAGATAGCGTTGACGCGTGTGGGGGTTGCTCGCTTCCGCTATCCTGTCCTGTTGCAGCGCAATGGAGAGACGCTGCAGGTCTTCGTGACCATTGAAGCGTCGGTCAACCTTCCCTCTGACCAACGGGGTGCCCACATGAGCCGCTTTGCGGAAGAAATCATTCGCGCCTTTGAGTTCCCGCTGGAAGCCCCTTCCTTTGAAGACTTGGCGGAGCGTTTGGCGCAGGATTTGTTGCGTGCCCACGAGTATGCCCAATATTGCACCGTGACTTTGGAAGCGGAATCCCATGTGGAAGGGCATCCCTTCAAGTTGTTCGCCAGTTACGACACAGCAACAGGTCAGAGAATGCTGGGCGTGGAAGTTTATGGTGCGTTAGCCTGCCCCTGCGCTATGGCGATGACAGGTAGCGTCACCCATAACCAGCGGGGTGCGTTGCGCATTGAGTTACAAACTAACGGCTACACCCTCACTCCCGAGGAATTGGTCGCTATCGCCGAAAGCGCCTTCTCTACCCCGGTACGCTTGCTTCTCAAACGCCCTCAAGAAAAAGCCATCGTGGAAGCCATGCACCAAAACCCCAAATTCGTGGAAGATGTGGTGCGCGATTGCGTCATCGCCCTGAAAGCCCGCTACCATGGCGTCTGGGCAAAAGTTCGCTGTGACTCCTTTGAAAGCATCCATCCCTACGATGTCTTTGCTGAGTGGGAAGGTGTGCTGTAAGGCTTACAAGGGGGTGCTTCGGATGGTTGGCTGGCTGACTAAGATCGTTCGCCGAGCGGTGGAAGAAGCCCTGAGCGAAGTTCTTGTCCCTTTACTGGAACAACGCTACACACCTCGCCTACGATCAGCATGGCAAGTGGATATTCGCAGCATCTTTGAAACGGAGTGGCTCCCTAGGATGCAAAGCCTTTGGCGGGAAGATTTGCGACAATTGTTTGAAATGGAATGGCTTCCTCGCTTACGGGACCTTTGGCGGGAAGACATGCGACACCTCTTTGAAACGGAGTGGCTCCCTAGGATGCAAAGCCTTTGGCGGGAAGATTTGCGACAATTGTTTGAAATGGAATGGCTTCCTCGCTTACGGGACCTTTGGCGGGAAGACATGCGACACCTCTTTGAAACGGAGTGGCTCCCTAGGATGCAAAGCCTTTGGCGGGAAGATTTGCGACAATTGTTTGAAATGGAATGGCTTCCTCGCTTACGAGACTTTTGGCGGGAAGACATGCGACACCTCTTTGAAACGGAGTGGCTCCCCCGCATTATCCAAACCTTGCAACCCCTGTGGCGGGAAGACATTGAGCGTGCCGTAGAACAATTGCGGGAACAGTTGCGCAGTGAATTTCGGGCAGCGCTGGCAGAGTCCGCCCTTCGCACTCAAGAAATCCTTCGGAGCATGGAGCAGCGGTGGGCAGAAAACCTGCACGACATTCACCGGCGTCTGGACACTCTTTTTGAAGTCACTGTCCGCCGAGAAGAACATACCTCGTTGGCGGAGGAAGTTCGTTCCTTGCGCCGAGAGGTGGAGCGCCTCAAAGAGCGTGTCGGTTTGACAGGGAGCGAGAAACCGTAACTTGCCTTTGGGTGATGCTTCAGGGGAACGCATCAAAGCCCACATTGACTTAACAGGAGGGTAAGAACCATGAAGCTCATCCGTTTGGCGCGCACGGAGTTTATTGACTCAGGGCACTTTATCCCCGGGCATCCCAAATGCGGGCGCCCGCACGGACATACCTATCGTGTGGACATCGTTTTGGAAGGCACTCCTGAAAGTGACATGCTGTTAGAGTTTGGGGAATTCAAACAGCGGGTCTGGGAAGTCCTTCAGCGCTATGACCATGTGATGCTCAACGAGGTCATGGAAGCCGTGCCGACAGTGGAGAATATCGCCGTTGAATTGCACCGAGAACTCAAAAAGGTGCTCCCAAACTTTAAACTGACTGTCCGAGTTTATGAAGGCGTCCGAAAATGGGCAGAGTATAGCGATGAATGACGGAGGTGCCGAAAGTGTCCCCTGTGCCTGAATTCTCTCCCGCCCACGAACCGGTCTTAGCGACAGTGCCTGAATGGATTCGGGTGAAAGTGCCGAAGCGGCGCCTCGCCGAACCTTTGCGGCGCGAGTTGGAGCGATTGGGCATCCATACTGTGTGCCAAAGCGCTCGGTGTCCCAACATCGGAGAATGCTTTTCGCGCGGCACTGCTACCTTCATGCTGCTGGGGGAAACCTGCACGCGGCGTTGCGGGTTCTGTGCTGTCAAAACAGGGCGCGGCGAACCTGTTGACCCCTCCGAGCCACTGAAGATAGCGACAATGGTGCGCAAACTTAACTTGCGACATGCCGTCATCACTTCCGTTGCCCGCGACGATTTGCCCGACCAAGGTGCCACCCAATTTGCCCGAACCGTTCGCGCTATCAAAACTCTCTGCCCTCAAACGACGGTGGAAGTGCTCACGCCTGACTTCAAAGCCCAACGGGAACTAATTGCTCTCGTAGTGGATGCCTGCCCTGAAGTCTACAACCACAATGTGGAGACGGTGCCCCGCTTGCAAAAGAAAGTGCGTCCCCAAGCCAGTTACGAACGCTCCCTTCGGGTTTTGGAAATCGTCAAGGAGTTAACCCCCAACATGGTCACCAAGTCAGGGCTAATGCTCGGTCTGGGCGAAACGATGGAAGAAGTGGTGCAAGTGCTCCGAGACCTACGACAAGTGGGGTGCGAGATTGTGACTATCGGTCAATACCTACGCCCCTCTGCCCGTCACCTTCCTGTAGCGCGCTATGTCCCTCCCGACGAGTTTGTTGAGTTGGAACGCATCGGCTACGAGTTGGGGTTTCGGTTCGTCTTTGCCGGTCCTTTCGTTCGCAGTTCCTACTTGGCAGATAAAGCCTTTGAAAGGCTCTCCCCGCACAAAGAAACACCGCCACAGCCGCCGTTTGTTCACCCTTTCGGTGTTTCGTCTCTTGAAGAGCCTTCACAGGAGCAAGGAGTGAAGGGCGATGGAGAAAGTGGCATTGGCATTAGCGGCTTTATTGGTGCTTTTCTTCACCCAGGTGACGCCTGAACGGGTGGAGCGCGAGTTGGAAAAAGCACTGCGACAATCCTTGCCCGCAAAAAGCGTGAAGGCGAAGTTGGAAGGTGAACCGGGCTTTCCCACGCTCCAAGGCAAATTCCGCCGTTTGACCATTCGCATGGATGGCTTATCTTTTCGCGGCGGTCAGTTGTTAGAGATGCTCCCCGTTCGCTTCACCAACAAACCTGAAAAGGAAGGGTGCGTGGGCGAAGTTCGGTTGCTCCTGCGCGACGCCGATTACGAGGGATTGCATATCGCTGAATTAGCCGCTTATGCCCAAACGGTGCGGTTTGACCTAAAGGGTTCCTTGCGCGAAAAACGGCTAGTGCTCGTTTCCGCTGCTTCGGGAACTCTGACAGGATTTATCACCGCAGCATCCATTGAGCGTTACCTGAAGCATTACGCCACTGAAAAAGGTGTGGAAGATGCTCAAGTGCGATTGCGACACGGGAGCGTGGAGGTAGAAGGGCGTTGGCAAGTAGAGGTAGCAGGAATATCCCTCTTGCGAATACCTTTTAGCGCCGTCGCTGAGTTGTTTCCGGTCAACGGTAACGAACTTCACTGGCGGTTAATTAGCGCTTCTCTGGCTGACCTCGTCCCATTACCCGCTGACTGGCTTCAGGAGCGGTTCAAAGCCTTCAACCCACTTGTGCGTTTTGACCTTTCACCCTTAAAGGTGCAATGGCGTTCTATGTCTGTGACCCCGGAAGGGATTCACCTTTCTGCCGACTTCTCCCTTCGCCCTCCTGAGGGGCGGTTATCCCACAATTTCCGCCAATAACTCCGCCAGTTGTTCCTCGGTCAGCACGAAAGGTTCAAGGTTGCGCCCATCGTCATACAAACGAAAGCGACGCACAGTTAAAGTGACGCTCTCCTTGTGCCCCAGGACGGCTTCCCAAAAGACTTCCCGAGAGACTGGAGAACGATAAAGGGCGCAAGAGTGAACATCATCTCGTTCAACCAGCGCAAAATCTCGGTGAAGGGCTTTCAACCCTCGCGCGCACTGTTCAGTGAGAGTTCCCCAATCGGCTTGGGGTAGCCATTGGATGGTTAAGCCCTCCACGACACAAGAGAACGCATCGCGACTTCGCAGGATAGCCGTGACCATTGCCCCTTCAACGGTGGTGCTCACTGTTCTTCCTTTGGCACTGTCTAAAACGAGCCAAAACTTATGCGACAGTTGCTCGGCACGCATGGATGGCACCTCCCCTCATCAGGCATATTAAAGCACTTCCTCTTGCACGCGGTCATGGTCATAAACGCTTAACCGCACTCGTTTCCCGTTCTTGACAGTTTCAAGGTGCACGGGACGCTTCCAGAGAGCATGGATGTTTTTAAGGGTTTCAACGGCAAAATCCCACCGCAAATCTACTCCTTCGTGTTGATGCCACAGGTAAAGTTCACCCCGATTGCGGTAATTGCCGTCTGTGACCCAGATGATGGGGCGACCGCAATTGGTGAGCAGGAAAAGCAGTTTTTGTTTGATTGTCTCAAAATCGCGGGAAGCAATTTCGTAAGCCCCCGTGTAGCGGTTGAACTCGTAGACGAACAAGTTGTGCTTGCGAACGAACTCTTCGGTCAGAAATGCATCAATGAAGGTAACATCATTGTGGACGCCTCGGACTTCAAACAGTTTCGCCATCCCTAACCCTAAGCCCTTGTCCCATGCTTCCTTGAGTGCCAAGTCGTCGCATTCTTCATATTCCTTGCCGAAGCGCCCTTTGTCCCATCGCTCCTTAATGTCACGCAGGAGTTCTAAGCCCAACTTGTAAGGATTTAACACCCCCGGTGGGGATGCCGTCACTTTGGCATGGCAGTCGGCGTAATCAACGACTTCAGAATCTGTCAAGACCCGTTCTGTCAATATCTTGCTGTGCCAGAAAGTTGCCCACCCTTCGTTGAGAATTTTGGTCATCGCTTGGGGAGCGAAGTAGTAACTTTCTTCGCGAATCATCGCCAAAATGTCGCGCTGCCAGTCCTCTAAAGGGGCATGCTGGATGAGGAAGAGCAGCAAATCCTTCTCGGGGCGTAGTGGAAATCTACGGCGTTCTTGCCGCTTCCGCTGACGGATTTGTCGCAGTTCCTCCAGGAATTCTGGTGGGTTCACCCACTTGTCAAGATACGGTTTGGCAGGCAGCCGAGGGACAGAAAGGACAGGGGCGTCAATATCTTCCCCATCCTCCTCGCGGGGATAGCGTTTGACATGAAGGGCGTGGTAGTCAATCATGTCCTCAATGGACAGGCAGATGTCAATGAAACTCTCTACCCGTTCCTCCCCATAGCGTTCCATGTAGCGCTGAATGCGCACTGCATGGTTTGCCATCTCGTCCAGCATCTTTCGGTTAGTGTGAGCAAACCATTGGTTGTTCTTGAAGAAGTCCGCATGGGCGTAAACATGTGCCATGACCATCTTGTGTTCCAGCAAAGTGTTGCTAGAGAGCAAGTAGGCATAACAAGGGTTGTTGTTGATAACCATCTCATGGATGACCTGCAATCCATAGGCGTAACTTTTTCGGACGCGCTCATATTCCATGCCCCAACGCCAATGCGGGTAGCGGGCAGGAAAGCCCGTATAGGCTGCCAATTGGTTCATCTGCTTATAGGTCACTAATTCAAAGATGACAGGGAAAAAGTCAAGCCCATACTCGCGGGCGATGGTCTCTATCTCTTGCCGGGCTCGTTCAAGTTCCGATGGGAGACCCATCAACTCTCACCTCGCAGAAAGCGCTGTGCTTGCTGCAAGGCTTCTTGCAAGAGAGCAGCAACACCCTCCGCGTGTGCCTGCTGAGTCAGATACTCAAAGTCAAGGTCAGGTCCACGCACTTGCAAAATGCCCAGAACATCTGCCCATTGCTGGGTTAAAACATCACCTCCCCGTTGAAACCAAAGCAATTTGTGCACCAGAGTGTCCTCGGGACTGGCGAAGTAGAGTGTGACCAATCTACCTTCCAATGACAAAGTGAGCGGGCGTCGGCGCTCAAATTCCTTTTGAACCCAACCTTTTGGTTGACGCACAAAGACATCCACCTTGTCTATTGTCGTCCAACGGACAAGATTAAAGGAACCTTCCGTCATGACCGCCTCCCGGACGGCGTAGGCGTCCACATAAAAGTCCTTCTCCAGTTCAGCAATCAACTTTGGCACCTGTTCAAATTGCAAAGCAACGACGAAGTCAATGTCCTGCGTTGCACGCGGGATGCCGTAAAGGGAACTGGCAACGGAACCTCCAATGAGATAAGGTGCTTTCATCCGTTCCAAAATTTCTGCCAGTAAAGCCGCTGTCTCCAAAAGGCTGTTCATGGTCAATAACCTCGCTCAGGCGGGTTCCACCCAAAGGCTTTGCGCATCAACTCCACAGGAAGCCAGCGGGACGCTACGCGCAAGTGAATTTCTTGCTCATCCGCTCTCGGATAGCGCTGTCGGACATCAGCCTCTATTAGGCTCACCAAAAAACGGTTCATCTCCTGAACTTTTTTGAGTTTTACTTCGGGCTTCATCTGCCGCCAAGCCACTATCAGCCGTTGAGCGACTTTTAAGTCGGTATCTCGTGCCAACATTCCCTTTCCCTCCCAGCCAGCATTTAAAAGCGCTGTCGTCGACGGGGGCGCTGGCGAATAGGGGGATCGCTTTCCACTCGCTTACCCAGTAAATCGCGGATAGCGTCAAGGATGTCATCTTTACTTTGGATTTCGGTTAGTCGCAGATTGTCAAATTCGCCCTCAAAGGTGTCAGCAAGGTCGTAAAGGAAACGCCCAGTGCCCCAATGGCTGTAAACTTGTCCATAGCCAAAAAGGTTGACTTGAGGCAACAATTGTTCGGCCAACACACTGAAGGCGTCAGCGTCGTCTTCCTCCCAATTGTCGCCATCGCTGAAGTGAAAGGCGTAAATGTTCCATTCTGCTGGCGGGTAATGTTCGTCAATCAATTTGGCACACAATTTGTATGCGGACGAGATTTTTGTTCCACCGCTTTCCCTCAATCGGTAGAACAACTCTTCAGGCACTTCACGAGCGACCGCATCGTGGACAATGTATCGGCGCTCCACACCTTTGTAATGACGGCGCACCCATTGGTCAATCCAGAAGGCAGTAATGCGCACGATTTCTTTTTGCTCATCACCCATACTCCCTGAGACATCCATCATGAAGAAGATGACGGCTTTGCTCTCAGGTTGTGGTTCATACTCAAAACTGCGATAACGAATGTCATCACGGATGGGCACAATAACAGGCTCGTTGAAGTCATAGGTGCCGCTTAACAACTGCCTCTTTAGGGCTTGGCGAAAAGTGCGCTTGAAGAAGCGCAAGGCTTCGGGTCCAATGCGGCGAATGCTCTTGTACCGCGGCTTTTCAGACTGCACCAACCCACGACTTTTAGGTTCCAAGCGGGGCAATTCTAATGTCTCCCCCAGCAACTCCACCAGTTCTTCCAAGGTGAGTTCCACTTCAACGGGATGCAGTCCGGGCAAGAAACCTGCCCCTCGTTGTCCTTCTCCTTCTTCGCCTTCCGCCCAAAGGATGTCGCCTTCCTCTCCTTCCCCTTGACCAACTCCTCCTACATCGCGCCAACGGTAAGTGAAGTGCGGAATTTCAATTTGAGGCACAGGGATGGAGACGATGGTCTTCCCTTGGCGACCAATCAGTTCAGTATTTGTGATGAACTTCCGCAAGTTTTGGCGGATGTTGCCTTTTACGATGTCCCGGAAACGAGCGACATCCCGCTCTATGCGTTCCACCATTTCGTAACTCCCGCCCGCCTCAGCGGGCATTTGGCGTCCGTTGTCTGGTTGTTGGTTCAAATTTCTCGCCTCCCTCGCCTGACTAAGGGCATACCGTTTCACAAACTAACACCTAAAGTTTGTCGGACGAAGTTGTGCAACTCTTCCGCTTGTGCCAAAGACCTGATGAAGCGTAGCACCTGCCTCCCGACGCTTTTCCTCGCTCACTTCGTCAGGATAAACCACCAATCCATCCACATCGCTCCCCTCATGTGACTCTCCGTAGGCAAATGAGCCCAACAAGACCGAAAACTCCGGCTCATATACAATTTGCATCGCCACCATCGCTTGCCACAACCGAGTCAACACTTCCTTGCGGGTCAGAATGCGTGTCGTCATCGCTTTTTCCTCCAGTGCTCCGTAAGCGTAACAAATTTGGGAGTCCCTTATCGCCGCACCTCTTCTCGCTCTTTGATGTCCCCGCGGGCAAAGATGCTGGCAACATAGGTTAGAATGTCCGTCGCACAAACTTCACAGTATCCGTAATCGCGGATGAGGCGCGCTTTTATGACATCAATTTTCTCCTGTGTTTCTTTGTCCACAACGCCTGTGGCGATGGCACTCAAGCGGATGGAATCCTTCTGGTCTTCAAAGAGTTTCAATTCCAGCGCCCTTAGGAGTCGCTCGTTGCTTTTGTAATCAAACTGCTTACCTTCCAGTGCGAGGCTGGCAATGTAGTTCATGATTTCACGGCGAAAATCGTCTTTGCGGGATTCGGGGATGTCAATCTTCTCCTCAATGGAACGCATCAAGCGCTCGTCGGGCTCCTCCAATTCGCCCGTGTATTTGTTGCGCACCTTTTCGCCTCGCACATACGCCTTGACATTTTCAATGTAGTTTTGGCACAGCCGCTTCAAGGCTTCCTCGTCCGCCGTGATAGCCCGCCGCACCTCGTTCTTGATGATTTCCTCGTATTCTTGCCGCACTAATGCCAGAAGTTCTCGGTAACGCTTACGCTGTTCCTCGCTGCTGATGAGGGAGTAATGGTCCAGCCCTTCGTCCAACTCTTTCATCACCATGAAGGGGTTGACACAGTGGGGATTTTCCTCGCTCACCAATGCATTGGAGATTTTGTCCATGACATAGCGCGGGGAGATACCGAACATGCCCTCTCGCGGTGCTTCCTCTTGGAGTTCAATCACATGGTCTTCGGTGAAACCGGGCAATGCTTTACCGTCGTAGAGTTTGAGTTTCTGCATGAGCGTCAGGTGGAATTTCTTGGGCTCCTCAAGGCGCGTCAGGATTGCCCACATGGCAGCGATTTCCAAAGTGTGTGGAGCAATATGTTTGCCCTTGACTCGCCTGGGGTTGAAGAACTTCTCGTAAATCTTCACCTCGTCGCTCAGTTTGAGCACATAGGGGATGTCTACTTTGATGGTACGGTCTCGGAGTGCTTCCATATATTCGTTCTTTTGCAGTTTGCGATATTCGGGCTCATTGGTATGCCCGATGATCACTTCGTCAATATCCACCTGAGCAAACTTACGCGGTTTGATGACATGTTCCTGAGTGGCGCCCAGAAGGTCGTAAAGGAACTCCACTTCTAACTTGAGCAACTCTATGAACTCCAATAAGCCCCGATTGGCAATGCAGAATTCGCCATCAAAGTCAAAGGCGCGTGGGTCAGACTCTGAGCCGTAAATGGCAATCTTGCGGTAGTTGATGTCCCCGGTTAATTCGGTTGCATCTTGAGATTTCTCGTCTTTCGGTTGGAAAGTGCCGATGCCAATACGGTCTTTTTCACTGAAGATGACACGTCGGACGCGGATGTGGTTTTCCACCACTTGCTTCCAGTCGCCCTGATATTTTCGCATGAACTCGCGGAAGTAAAATCGGCAAAGGGGACACAAGTCGCCTTCTACCCAAATTTGTTCCTCTTCCGTCTTGCCTTCGTTCAACTGTTCTAAGAACTTCACCCGAATCTCTGGGGGGATGAGTTTGAGGGGTTCTTCGTTTAGCGGACATGGGACAACACTGCCGTCTTCCAACACCCAACTGAAGGAGTAAATCGCCCCTTCAGGCAAGCGGGTGTAATACTCCAAGCCCTTTTTGAGCAAGCGCACGATGGTGCTCTTGGAACTACCAACGGGACCGTGCAACAAGATGATGCGGCGTTCCGTGCCATAGCGGCGGGCAGCCGATTTGAAAATGTTTACCAGCGTCATCAGATAACGGTCAAGTCCATAGATGGCATCTTCTCCATTGCCGATAGGGTCGTCAAAGAAGTGGTAGTGGATAAGGGTCTCTTTGTGTTCGCGATACTCGGTGTAGCCAAAGTGCATGATCATGTCATAAATGCGTTGGAAGGCGCTGCGGGCAACTTTCGGGTTCTTGGAGACGATGTCCAGGTAATCGGCGAAAGTGCCCTCCCAGTGATACTCCCGGTAGCGTTGGGTATCGTGCAGAGAAGCCAACGTTTCCAACAACCGATACCCTTCCGCCCCATCGCTATGGGAAGCCTTTGTAGGCGTTTCTTGCTTCTGCTGCATAAGCGCTACCTCCCCTTTGGGGAAAATTTTTCCCTTACCTTTGAGTAGGTGGGAAACATGCTTGCTGCGGTAAAGGTTGCGTGCTGACCTTCTTCGCTCCACCCCTCGCTCCTGATTCTTGTGAAGGTTCGGTTGCTGCAAATTTTAGACGCGTCGTCCTCTGCTGTCAATGTATCGGCAGGTTGGAATTCTCCCTTTACTTTGGAGCAGTTGCTTCAATGGACTACCTTTGGCAGGTAAGTTTGGAGGTTGAAGTTGGGGCTGTTTTGTTGGTCGTGGCAGCGAAGGCAAACTTGTTCGTTGACAATTTTGCTTGTAGGGCGCTCGCCGGGGCGTTGTCCATGCATTTTTGCCATCGCTGGGTCTTGAAGTTCTACATGGCAATCAACGCATTCTACGCCGCGCTTGGATTTCTCAGTGACCACTCGGCGCAGGCGAAACTCCAATGAGTGACAAGTCAAGCAGGCTTTGTCCATGCGCTTCGCTTTCACCAAAGTCTCAATGGCATGAGCATGCCCCGTTTCAAGCCATTGGTCATATTGGGCTTGGTGGCATTTCCCGCAAAATTCGGGAGGCAGATACTCTCGCTGCGAGGCAATCTTCATAATGGCTTGCATCTCCCGTTCCAATTCCTTTTGACGAGCCGCATAGTATTCGTCCACGATTTTCTTGACTTGCGGAAGGTCTGGATATCCTGACGCATAAACCCACCGCGCTTGCAGCCGAAATCGCTCTCGGTCAGTTTTGCCCTGCCAAAGCAGGAGGGAGAGAATTGCTGAGCGGGCTTGAGGCAAAGCAACCAGATGAACTCCCGAAACTTCCCGTTGGACATTGTTAAGAGCGAACCCTCCGTTGACTGTGGCGAGCGAGTCGTCAACGAAGAGGATGTCCACAGCACCCCGCAGGTAGGGGGCTACCTTTTCCCCTTCTTCGCGGCTCAGATAGGCAACGGCAGCGATGACTGTGTTAGGGTGTTGACGGAAAGACTTCAAATGCCCTGCAATCTGCTGCCAATTCTTTCCGTCCTGCCAAGAAGGTCGTCCCAAGTTAACCAAGATAAGGGCGAGCCCTTTCCCCCGAAGCTCAAAGAAGATGCTTGCATTGTTGTAGGAAGGCGTCAGAAGTTGCATCGTGCCTAAGTTGGTTCGGATAAGGGTCAAGCGTTTTTCGTCGCGAGGGCTTAAGGCAATGCACTGGTATCCGATGACCTGATAAGCCCGCAACAAGTAGGGCACTACATCGGAGCCGCCGACGAAATCCCCGCCTTCCACAATCCCCACCACTGCGCCCTGTCGCTGCAGTTGCTCTTTCGTGCTCACCAGCAAGTTGGCGACTTTCGCAAGGTCTTCCGCTCTCTTTCCCGGGCACCCACACACCTCCAACTTCCCTTGCCGATTGGCGGTGACCAAAAGGGCTATGTCAGGGGGCTCTTTGGGAATCTCCAATGGCTGTGGCACTAAAGGACGGCTGCTTCGCCACGCCTGAAGAACCGCTATACCGAAAAGAAGGACGATAGCCAACGCCGTCACCATTGCAAAGCGCTTTAATCGTTCTTGCACCACTTTTTGGGTCATAGTGCATCACCTGCATTTATCATAACGCACGCTTTCCCCTTCGCAATTCCTTCACTCCACCACCTTCACCTTCGCTTCCGCGACATTACGCCCCAAGCGAACTTTCACTCTCCCTTCCCCCGCACGGGTAGCGACGAAAGTTGCGGTAAGTTGGTTGGTGGGCAGGATAATTCCCACCCGCCCGTGCACTGACCACACAGGTAAAGGCAACGGGGAGGTCGGTTGAGTGAGGAGTTGGACTTCCACCTCAAAAGTGACCTTTTCACCCACCCGCATCATTACTTGCGAAGGATGAAGGCGCAACTCCGCAACCGCATCGGGAGGGAAGGAAACCCCGATGCGCCACAGAGGAAGGAGCAAGCGCACTTCCTCTGCATCGGCAACGAGTTCGTCCTCTCGCGGCTGGAATTGCCCCATCATCCCACCAGGCGGGCGAATGCGGATGATGCACTTTTTGCCGCGTGGCACTTCTACCACGAACATGCCGTCAGTATCCGTCCTCGTCACAAAGCGGCTTCCGTCTTCCGTCACGATCTCCACCTCGGCATCTGCCAAAGGCACGCTCGGTTCTTCAGCGTCCATCACCACACCGACGATGCGAGCCGGTCCAGGGTTGCCGGGGGGGATACTCCCTCCTGTCAAGTCCTTCCCACCGCAGCCGAATAGCCAAAGCATTCCAAACAGGACTGCAAAATTTACCCAAAGTCGCAACGCCTTCGCCACTTTCGGTCACCTCAAGTCCGCTTACGGCGTTGGACGGTTTCTGCTACTGATGTCCAAGCCTCTTTCAAAGGCAACCAACCGGCAGCCTCCACAAACGCGTCGGCGGCTTCTTTGCTTTTTCGGCGAGCGAGCACTTTGGCTATGTCCAAGTAGAAGCGAAACCGTTGTGGGTCTTCCAACCAAGTGTCATCCAACCCAGCCCTTCGCCACTCGCCTCGCCATTGCTCCAGCAAAGGGTGCGCTTGCGCGAAAACTTTTTCCGCCCCTTGCCAATCCCCTGTTTCCAATGCCCACTGCCCTTTCAGCACTAAGCAGCGGAAAACCAATTCGGCATCACCCACTTCCCGTGCCAATTGTTCCGCTCTCCCCAGCCATTCGCGACTTTGCGGGGCATCGGGCTTTCTAGCAGTTTGTGCTAGGAGCCAACAAGCAAGGGCAGCGATGTGACGCATCCCCTTCTCGTCAGCGATATTGAAGGCTCGTTCAGCATCACGCCTTGCCTCCTCTGGTTTGCCTGCCAATAAGTTCGCCCACGAGCGCAAGCAGAGGGAGTGGGCGAACTCTGTTGCATGTCGCATCGTTTCCGACAACTCTGTCGCCAGCTGAGCATGGTAAAGGGCGTCATCGGCACTTTCCTCTCGCAGGTAAGTTTCTGCCAACGCTTTGTGCGCCCAAAGTTCGGCACGACGGGAGCGCGACCGCAACGCTTCGGCGAGAGCGCCTTTCGCCCAATTCTTCGCCCCCGCAAAGTCACCCGCCACGGAAGACAATTGCGCCAACACCGTTTCGGCGACAATTACTCGCTCATGATCCCCCGCAAAGAGTGCCAACATTCGCGCGCGAGAAGCATTCTCCCTCGCCAGCACCCACGCTCCCAAGAAGCGTTGACAAACAGCAAAGGTCAGCAATGCTTCCAACTGTTGGTCTCGGTCGCCCAATTGCTCGGCGAGGTTGAAGGCTTCCTTCGCTAACTTTGCGGCTTCCGCGAAGTCGCCGCAGGCAAGGTAAACATTAGCGCGATTAGCGGTGACGAACAAGCGCACCGTTTGAGCATCGCGCTCTGCCGGTGCATCTCTTGACAGTTCTTCTGCGTTGTCCAAATGCACCATTGCCGACTTGAAGTCGCCCGTCCACTCGGCGACGGCGGCGAGGGCAACGGTCGCTTCCCATCGGTTGTGCCAATTCCCGCTTCGTGCCACCAATTCAAACTGTTGGCGTGCTTCCTCAGGATGTCCCATCAACAACAGTGCTCGTCCGATACTCTGTCGGCAAGCGAGGGCATAAGGTGCTTCCCCCAATCGCTCAAATAAGGCTTGGGCTTGCCGAAGCACGAAGAGAGCCCCGTCAAGGTCACCCATAAGAAGCCGCAAATTGCCCAACCGAAACAAAGCGATGGCTTCCGCCCAATTGTCGCCCAATTCGCGAGCGATAGGCAAAACCTGCTCGTAGGTAGAGGCAGCGGTTCTCCAGTCGGGAGGCGAAAGCTGAGCCTCAGCAAGGGCGAACAAACTGTCCAACCGCTCCCGCAAACGGCGTTCCCGTTCCTCGGCTTGTTGGCGTTCCCACTCGGTGCGCGCTCGGGCAAGGGCTTCTCGCTCCGCTTGCAAATCCTCTGGCGCAGCCAAGTCCGCACCGTAAAAGTAGGCTAATGGCTTGCCCGTGCGTCGGGCAATCAAAGTCAACTTATCAGGCTGCGCCAAAGTCGTCCCTGCGATGTATTGGTAAAGCAATGCCCGAGAGCAACCGATGTCTTTTGCCACCTGCTCCACCGAAAGTCCCGCTTCTCGGATGGCGCGCAAAATCAGTTCCCCTTGCTTTTTCCGTCCTTCCGGCGTCGTCAGGTCTAACTCCATCATCGCTCACCTGCCACCCTAATTTTAGCGCATTTCCCCTCCCTTGGAAAGCGCCAATGAACAGTTGTTTAGTGTGATTGGACATATTTACAAAGCACCCCCGCTGTGGTATAATTGCACTGGACAAAACTGGTGATGTCGGCAAAGGAGGGATGTCGGATGCGACGCTTTGGGCTGTTGATGGTCACACTCGGAGGGCTGCTGACTTTGCTGGTCGGTTGCGGTGGTGGGGGCGGAGGTCCTGTCGCTCCGTCTAAAATTTCCACCGGCACGGTCCAAGGGCGGTTGGTGACTTCTGGCGGAAGTCGCCAAACCCCTCTCCCCTCCCGTTTCCACGTGCGGGTTCACGGTGCCGAGGAACGCATCCGTTGGCGAGCGGAAGTTCAGAACAACGGTTTCTTCCGCATTGAGGGCGTTCCCGCCGGCGAACAGACGATCACCTTTGAAGACACGAGCACTTTGCAAGGGTGTGTCCTCGTCGTGTTCGTTCGCCCCGGACAGGTCACCGATGTGGGCGAAGTCACCCCAACTCCGCTAGGACAGATAGCGGGTTTGGTCACGGATGCAAATTCCAAACCGATTGCCCGCGCTCGCATCATTGCCCGCACCATTGCCAGCGAGACAGAAACCCTCAGCGAGTTGCCTGCCCGCCCCTTATTCACCACCTTGACTGACACTCAAGGTCGCTATTCGCTCTTAGTGCCCGAAGGCAGTTACTTGGTAGAAGTCAGCCATCCTGATTACGAGCCAGCAACTGACACCGCTCAAGTTCAAGCAGGACGCACGATTTCGTTGGACTTCCAATTGCTCTCCCGCCAAGACTTGGGCACTGTCTACGGCATGGTGACCGCTACCGTCAATGGGCTGCAAGTTCCCGTCCCCGGTGCATTGGTGGCGCTAATGCCGCAAGAGGAAATCACCGTCCAAGGCCTTCCGCCTGTGCCCGAGTTGCCTGTCGGAAAAGTCATTGAGTTGTTACAAAATCCTGTCAAGGGCATAGGGAAGAAACCGCCTTTCCACCATCCCTTCTTCACCTTCACCAAAGCGGACGGTAGTTACGAAATCACTGGCGTCCCCGCTGGCACCTACATCGCTATCGCTCTTAAGCACGGTTACGGTAGAAAAGAGCAAACAGTGAAAGTGGAGGCAAACAAGCGCGTTCAAGTTGACTTCGTGCTGCAAGCCAATTTCGGCATCATCACGGGAACGGTGACCGATGCGACAACGGGACGGGCGATTGCAGGCGCATTGGTTATTGCTGTCCGCAAGGGAGACCCTTGGTGGATTTGGGACGAATGGCGACCGATGCCTCTTGACAATCGCCGCCCGAACCGCCCCGTCTGGCATCGTCCCCACAGACCTCACCATGACGAAGGAGAGCAGGAATTTGAACACGAACAGGAATTTGAACACGAGCACGAATTTGAAGAAGAGCACGAGGTTCCTAAATTCCCCATCTTGCCGCCCACCGTCCCATCCGTTCGGGCAGGAACAGTGACGGACGCAAGCGGTAAATATCAACTCCTGCTTCCACCTGGTGACTACTTCGTTGCTTCCGTTGCCGCTGGTTACGAGTGGCAGGCACAGGAAGTAGATGACCTGCCGGTAGGGCAAACTGTGCAAGTGGATTTCGCTCTCAAGCCTGTAACTGCCCCCACCCCTCCTGTGCCTAAGTGACGAGTAATGCCAACACGGGGGCGAGGCGTTCAAGGCGCCTCGCCCACTTTCTTTACAGTGTGTTGCCGAAGCAGGCTCAACTTAGTCCAGCAGGTCTATGGGACAATCATGGCTTCACCACCGCCAGCGGGGTCAGAAGCGCCTGTCCATGCTTGCTCTTTCCGCACCGCTAATTGGACCAAAGCAATCCCGCCGTAACTTTGCGGGAACTTTACGCACGGCTGCCCTCGCTTCTGGACTTCCTCTAAAACCGTGAAGGGAATTCGGGCGTGGCATTCAATTTCGTGAACTTGAGCATCAAAGCGCGGAGCGGCGACGGCTTCCATGGGCGACATCCCGAACTCCACGACATTCAGGAACACTTGGGCAATTCCACTGACAATGCGAGCACCCCCGGGCGCCCCCAAGACCATGACGGGTTCGCTGTCCCGCAGGACAATGGTCGGTGCCATCCCTGAAACGCGCGCTTTATGGGGGGCAATGGAGTTAGGATGCCCTGGGAATGGATGGAAGCCTACCATCGCATTGTTGAGCATAAAACCTGTCCCATGCGGGATGACGCCGGAGGAGGAACCGAGGGTGTGGGTAAGGGCAACAATGTTGCCGTCTCGGTCAATGACGGTGATATGCGTGGTGCCGTGCGGTTCACCAACTCCGATGCGCGGCACTGTCAAAACCTCACCCTTGACAATTCTCTCTCGCCACATCCGAGTGCGTTTGTCGGAGAGCAATTCCTCAACGGGAACATCCACGAATTCAGGGTCGCCGAGGTAGTGCCCTTTGTCGGTGAAAGCGGCTTTGAAGGCTTGAGCGAGGGTGAACAAGTAGTCGGGCGAATTGTGTCCCATCCGCTGCAGGTCAAAGCCCTCCAAGATGCGTAAGATTTGCAACAAAGGGAGGCCTCCTGCTGGCGGCGGAGCAGAAACAACCTCTAAGCCTCGGTAAAATGCCCGAACGGGCTCATGCCACCGAACCCGATAGGCTTCCAAATCCCCGCGGGTGATGTGTCCACCGTGTGCCTCTAATTCAGCGACAATGGCGGAAGCGATGGCGCCGCGATAAAACTCGCTTGGACCATTTTTCGCCAACTGCTCCAAAGTGCGGGCAAGGTCAGGATTGCGCAACACTTCCCCTGCTTCATAAGGGGCGCCGCTGGGCTTGAGGAAAATGTGGTAGGCTTCCGGCGAAAGTTGGAGCCGCTGAAGGAGGGAAGGGCGTTCGGGAAAACGCTCTCGGGTCTTCCAACTGCGTGCCAATTCAGCGCTTACGGTGAACCCTTCTGAAGCAATGCGAAGAGCAGGCTCCAGCACACGCTCCCACGACCAAGTGCCATAGCGAGTGAGTAAGGTATGGAGACCAGCGACCGTGCCTGGAACACCGACCGATTGCGCCCCCACATCGTTCACGGCGCCTTTCAAGAAGAAGCCGAAGCCATCGGGGGCTTCCCGAATGACCTTATCTGCCCACATCTCTGGGGTCACTTTACTTCCCGCTCGGGCATGGAAGGCGAGGCACTCAATTTGCTTCGTTTTGGCGTCGTAGATGAGGGCGACTCCAAATCCACCAATTCCGCACATTTGTGGGTCAACCACCCCTTGAACCATTGCTGCCGCAATGGCGGCATCGGCTGCATTCCCACCTTGCCGCAAGACTTTGATACCCTCTTCCACAGCCAAAACCTGTGGTGCCACAACCAAGCCTGCCATCACTCATCCCTCCGTTCGCAGAGTGTTTTTGGCGCTTCTGCTTGCCATCTCAAAGTTTGCAGTGGCAAAATTGGGGCGGTGATGGAAGATGTTGGCAGTGCTGGAGAGCGGTGCTGTTTGGGGGCTTGACCCTTATTTGGTGCGAGTGGAGGTGGATATCTCGCCTGGAAATCCCTCTTTCACCATTGTCGGATTGCCCGATAAGGCGGTGCAAGAGAGTGCCCAACGAGTGCGTGCCGCTCTCCGAAATTGCGGTTATGAGTTTCCCGCCAAACGCATTACCGTCAACCTCTCCCCCGCCGATATTCGCAAAGAGGGTCCTGCCTTTGATTTGCCCATCGCTTTGGGGATTTTGCTGGCAACGGGTCAGTTGCCTTCTTTCCCCGAAGGAACTCTCGCCCTTGGCGAACTCTCTTTAGATGGCTCCGTGCGCCCTGTCAATGGGGCGTTGGCAATCGCAATGGAAGCGAAACAGCAAAAGCGACGCCAGTTCATCGTTCCCGCTGATAATGCTCCGGAAGCCGCCGTTGTGGATGGCTTGACAGTGTTTGGTGTTAGCAGTTTGCCTGAAGCCGTAAGAGCCGCTCTGGGGGAGATAGAGCCTGTGCCCCCACCTCCTGTTGTTACCGACGAGCCTCACTACAGTGTTGATTTTTCGGAGGTCAAAGGACAAGAGAGTGCCAAACGGGCGTTGGAGATCGCTGCTGCGGGGGGACACTCCGTCCTTATGGTGGGACCGCCGGGAGCGGGGAAGACGATGTTGGCACGCCGCTTGCCCTCCATCCTACCACCTCTGACTCCTTCTGAAGCACTGGAGGTCACGAAGATTTACAGCGTGGCGGGAAAGTTGCCGAGGGGACAAGGGCTCATGCTGGAACGCCCTTTTAGAGCCCCTCACCACACGATTTCGGCAGCCGGCTTGATTGGAGGCGGCTCCTTTCCCCGCCCAGGCGAAATCTCGCTGGCACATCACGGTGTTTTGTTTCTGGACGAACTGCCAGAGTTCCACCGAGATGTTTTGGAAGCGCTGCGCCAACCTCTGGAAGAAGGGATGGTAACTGTCTCTCGGGCTACCCACAGCGTGACCTTTCCCGCCAGTTTCCTTTTGGTCGCCGCGATGAACCCATGTCCCTGCGGCTACGCAACGGATAACACTCGCCCCTGCACTTGCTCGCCCCAGCAAATCCGCAATTACCGCCGCCGCATCTCGGGTCCGTTGCTGGACCGATTTGACATCCATTTGGAAGTGCCCCGATTGACCGCCGAGGAAATTTTGGAGCCAGGCGCTGGCGAGCCATCGGCAGTCATCCGTCAACGGGTGATAAAGGCACGGGAACGCCAACGGGAACGCTACGAACGCTTGGGATTGACAATTTCACGCAACGCCCAATTGCCGCCAAAGTTGGTCAGGGAAGTTTGTGCCCTGGATGGAGAGGCAAAAGATTTGCTAAAGGCTGCCATCCAGTCTTTGGGACTTTCCGCCCGAGCCCATGACAGAATTGTCAAAGTCGCCAGAACCATTGCGGATTTGGAAGACTTGGAAGACAGCGAGATTATTCGCCCTCGCCACATCGCCGAAGCCATTAGTTACCGCAGTTTGGACCGACAATTGTTTGAGGCATTGTGAAGCGAACGGACACGAGTTGACTTATAATTGCCCGTGACGGTGTCAGGGATAGGAGGGATTGCGATGAGCCGAAAAATTTTGGGTGGGCTTGCAGTTATGCTGTTGGTAGCCGGATGGCTTGGGGCACAGGTGTCAACAATTGTGTGGCAACTTCCTCGCGGGGACGAGCGGAACAGCGGCTTTGTTTCTCTTCCGCTTCGTCCGCCCTTGTCCCTTCTGTGGCACTTTGTGCCACCTCAACCGGTGCGCACCAACCGGTTTGGCTTCGTTCATGACGGCGAGAGGGCTTACATGGTGACCTCCAACGACCTTCTCTGCCTCAACTTGGTGGACGCGCAACGGTATGAATGGCGCACCGAAAACTTGCCCATCGTTTTCACCACTCCGCCTATCCTTGCCGGCGGCAGGTTGTTTGTTGGCACGAGCCAAGGGGATGTCATCGCTTTTGACCCGACAACAGGAGCGCAACTGGCAACACTCTCATGGGAGCGGGTCAGCATTAATGCGCTTGGCACAGCAAAAGGTTGGCTCTTCATCGGCACCTCGGACGGTTTCGTGCACGCCGCCCCTGTTCAAGGTGAGGGGGCTGTTGCCAGTGTTTCGTTGGGTTACCCCATCACCACCAACTTTGCTGTGGGGTATTGGAAGGGGGGCACTTTCCTGTGCGTCGGCGGAGCGCAACGCCTCTTCTTCCTTAGCCTAACTGAAAAAAATGGACAACTGCGAATGCGCGATTACGCTCGCCCTCTCCTTCCTGGTGGCACCAGTTTGACTGACCCTGTCTTTGACCCCAAAACGGAGACGATTTTGGTGGGGTCAGGAAACTATGTGGTGCGCCTTTCCCCCCGCGGCTCCATCATCGCCTTCGCGAGTTTGAAAGGCTCTGTACGGGGTGCGCCTATAATAGCGGCTGACGGAACCATTTACGCCGCCACCGACGAACGAATGGTTTATGCCTTTGAAGGACTGCGCCCGCGGGTAAAATGGGCGCGAGAAATGCCTTCTTCCATCCACGCCCCTATGTTGTTGACCGATGGGACTTTGTGGCTGACAACCTTGGATGGTCTCCTTTACGGGTTGGAGGCTAAATCGGGTGAGGTGCTCTGGCGCTTCCGATTGGGCGATGTCAACCCAAACTACTTGTCAACGGGTGTGTTGGCGCCGTTGGTGGCAACTCCCTTTGGAATCTGCGTCGTGGACACCAATGGGCGCATTTACGCCTTCACGGTCCCTGAATTTGCTCCCGATACCAACCCTCCCGCCCTTTATGAGCCGACCTTGCTGCTTTATGGCAGCGACCAGACAGGTTTTTGGCGACAGATTGTCGGCTATCGCCTGAGGGATGATTTCTCCCTCCTTGACTCTCCTGCCATTCCCGGGCGCGCTCCCATCTACTTGCGGGTGCGCGTGATGGACGGCGGAAGCGGTGTGGACGAACGGAGCCTAAAAGCCCAACTCATCGCTTTGCGCCCCAAACCTCCACAGGGGACGGACTTGTATGGGGAATTCAAGCCCGTCCAAGCGGAATGGCTCATTTATGTCCACGCCGGGCGTCCCTCTCCCGCCGCGAGGAAGGAAGTGGCAGGAGGGATGCGCCTGCTTACTCCCCTTCCTGACGGAGAGTATGTCGTCATAGTGCAAGCCGCTGACAATTTGGGCAACCGAACCGAACGCCGCTTCTCTTTTCGGGTTGACAACACTCTCCCGCCACCCCTCATCCAAGTCACAGGGTTGCCTGGCGCCCCCGGCGCTGGCGGGATGACGGGCGTTGGACCTGGAATGCCCGGCGCTGGCGGTGTGCCGGGCGGTTTCCCCGGCGTGCCAGGCGGTCTTGGCTTTGGCGGGGGTTTTACCGGCGGCGGCTATTGAAGGGTTAAGTTGAGGAGGGACTAAAGATGGGCGCTTTCCTCGGATTCGTGCTCGTCATCGCTCTGGTCATCTATGCGGCTTATTTCGCTTTCCTCAACACGGCAGCGGCAACTTTTGACCCGCAAACGAAAATGGTCACCCTCTACCTCTGGAAGGGCTTGACATTTTTGTCGGCTTGGGAATTGCAAACCCTTGCTCTTCGGGCGCGGCTGTGGGAGTTAGTGCTCTTTGGAGCGGGTGGGTCTGCTGTTTTTGGTTGGCTCATCGGTTGGTGGATGGGACGGAAAGGGGTGCTAGAGCATGCCCGACAATTGCGTCAAGCCCAAACGGAACTGCAACAAACCCGCCAGCAACTCGTCCGTGTCCAAGAGCAATTAGTGGAAGCCTACCGACAGCACGAGATGCGCTTATCGGACCTGACAGAAAAACTCCTCTCCCTCACCCGCGCCGCTTTCCCTACCTCGGAATTGCAAGTGGAAAGCCTTCCCCTCCTTGAAGCCCCTGCCTTGCCTGAGAGGGGAAAAGGGAGCAAACCAGAAAGAGGTGGGAAGGAGGAAGCAACGCCACAGCCGCCTTGAAAAGGAGGCGCTGAACAATGCGCCCGGAAGAAGCGTTAGCATGGTTGCGCTTAAATCGCTCAGGGCTCTCCCCCCAAAAGCAGCGTCAACTACTGGATGCCTTTGGCTCTCCGGAAGCCATCTTCGCAGCATCCGATAGCACCCTCCTTCGCCTTCACGGCTTTACAGAAGTGCACTTGAGCAAACTCCGTCAAGCCCAAAGGGACGCACAACCAGAGCGGGATCTGTGGAAGTTGGAGCGGATGGGGGGATGGCTTTTGACGATTTTTGATGAGCGCTATCCGCCCCTCCTTCGCCGTCTTTCCGATGCTCCCCCCCTCCTTTATGCCCTCGGCGCAGTAGAAGTCACGGACGAACGAGCGATTGCCGTCGTCGGCACTCGCAAACCTTCCGATTACGGTCGCCGAATGGCTCACCGAATCGCTGCCGATTTAGCCGCTTCTAACATCACTGTTGTGAGCGGTTTAGCGGAAGGGATTGACGCTGCCGCTCATAAAGGCGCGTTGGAGGCAGGCGGACGCACCATTGCCATTTTGGGAAGCGGCTTGGATGTCCTTTACCCCCGCAACAACAAGGAGTTGGCTCGTCAAATCACCGAAAATGGCGCTCTCTTGACAGAGTTCCCGTTAGGCACTTATCCCCAACCGTGGCATTTCCCTCAACGCAACCGAATTATCAGCGGGATGTGCCTTGCTGTCGTCATCGTGGAAGCGCCGGTTAATAGCGGCGCCCTCATCACCGCCGATTGGGCGGCAGAGCAAGGGCGAGAAGTTTTTGTCGTCCCCGGTCCCGTTGACCAATCCAGTTTTGAAGGCAATCATCGGTTACTTCGGGAAGGCGCTCGGGTGTTCACTTCGGTCGCCGATATGTTGGAGGAATTGGGCATGGGCGCCCTTCCACGACCGTGCGGAACCCCACACGGTCAACGCCCCCTCCCTGACCTTTCCCCGCCAGAGGCAAAAGTCTGGTCGGTCTTGACAAATGAATGGCGTCATGCCGATGACATCGTGCGGGAAAGCCAACTTACTGTGGGCGATGCCCTTTCAGCATTGACTTTGCTGGAATTGAAGGGGTTGGTAGAGCGCGCCGACGGTAATCGCTTCCGACGCTCCCCTCGCTGGCGATAAGCGCCAAACTTCTTGGCGAGGTGACTTCTATGGCGCGTGTCATCGTCATTGACAACTACGACAGTTTCACTTACAACCTTGTCCAGTATCTCGGCGAGCTGGGAGCGGAAGTCCTTGTCTTTCGTAACGACGCCATCTCACCAGAACGCATTGCCGCGTTGGAGCCGACCCACATCGTCATCTCTCCGGGACCTTGCACCCCAAACGAAGCGGGTATCTCGGTGGAAGTAGTTCGCCTGTATGCGGGCAAGTTGCCCATTTTGGGCGTGTGCTTGGGACACCAAGCCATTGGTCAAGCCTTTGGGGGACGCATTGTCCGCGCCAAACGGTTGATGCACGGCAAGACTTCCCCTATCCGACACGACGGCAAAACCATTTTCACCAACCTCCCCAACCCATTTGAAGCGACCCGCTACCACTCATTGGTCGTTGAGAGGGAGAGCCTTCCTGAATGCTTTGAAATCAGCGCCATCAGTGAGGACGACGGCGAAATTATGGGACTGCGGCATAAAGGTTTCCCTCCCGAAGTGGCGGTGGAAGGCGTGCAATTCCATCCTGAGTCCATCCTGACTTCCGCCGGCAAAGAGTTGCTGCGCAACTTCCTGCAACGCTGTGGACGAAGGAGTTGAGGGGGGTGACGAAGTTGACGCTGGCACGCACCCTGCGAGACCTCTACGACCCCGCTGAGAAAGGCACGGCTTTCGCCATTGATGGCTTCGTGCCTGAAGAAGTGCTCGCTTATTGGTTAGGACGAGGCGTCTTGGGGCAAACCAGCAACCAAACCCTCTTCCTAAAGCGACTGCAAGAAGGGGCGTTGGACGAGGACATTTTGCGCCTGCACCAGGAGGGATTGACACCCGCCGAAATTTTCAACCGCCTTTACGACCGCGAGGTTGCCAAGTCGGCAGAAGCGTTAGCCCGATGGGTAAGGGATGACCACTTGGGGGTGAGCCGTGAGACGGACGCCCTTCGTGCTCACAACCCTGAGGCGGTGGCTGCCGAAGCCGTCCAAATCCAACGCCTATCGCCCCACATCTTTGTCAAGATAGCGAATGTGGGCGCAACCAAAGAGCAAGTGCGGGCGACCATCGCAGGAGCAATGGTGCGCGCTTACCGCGAAGGCATCTTCCTCAACCCCAACATCACCCTCGTCTTCGGCTTCCATCACTACCTCAACACAGTGACGGGTTTCCTTGACGGTTTGGAAGCCATCGCTCAAATGGGCGGTGACCCAAGCCCCGTGAATTCTGTCAATAGCCTCTTTGTGAGCCGATTGGACACCGCCACCGACGAATTGATTGACCGACAAATGCAGCGAGAGCCTCAAAAAGGTGCGTTATTGGCGATGCTCAAAGGCAAGGCAGGCATTGCCCATGCCAAACTTGTCTACCGCCTTTTTCGCGCCATCTTCTTCGCCGAACCGCTGGGCGAGGAAGTGGCTTTCCTAACCGATGGAGAGCACTCCTTGCTGGAAGATTGCCAATCCCGCTGGCGACGCCTTCGCGAGCGGTTCCCCCAACTGCGGGTTCAACGACTGCTCCTTGCCAGCACCAGCAACAAGAAACCCGGCGTTTATAGCGAGTTGCTGTATGTCCTGCCCCTGCTCGGTCCTCACCTTGCAAACACCATTCCTGTCAAGACGCTGGAAGCGCTGGAGCGATTTTTGCAGGAGCGGGGTATCCCCCGCCGACCGACGGTGTTGGAACCTGTCCCTTGGGTGCTGCAAACAGGCGACACCATCGCTGAGTGGGAAGATGGCGTCATCCATATTGACCGTGTGCCAACCAAATCGCCCTGTGAGGTTTTGACACTCCTCCACGAGCATGTCTATGCACCGCAAGGGACTTCCTTGCGTCAACTCACCGACGAACTGCGCGACAAAGGAGCGGAAGCCTTTGCCTGCGACCAACAACGCGCCTACGAGTTGATTGAAGCACGACTCGCCGTCATCTCTGCCCGCTGAGAAGGCGATAAAAATGGCGAAGGACGAAAACTGTTCTGCCCCTCTCATCACAGCGCCGCAGGTCAATCCGAAGGAATTGGCAGCGAAAGGGGAAGCCATTTATGAAGGCTTGAAGGCGCAAATAGAGCGAGAGCAATAGAAGTCGCAAAGGGCGACAGCCCGAAAGGGGGCGAAGGAGCAGTGCGGTTGGGTGACTTCGTGGAAGTGAGAGAAGTCAACCCCGTCATCCAATTGGCGCATGTTCGCGAATGCCCGCGCGGCGATACACTCCCCGACGAACTCGTTCCTCTCGTTGACGGTTACCTCATCGTGGAAGGGGCGAATGCCGCAGCGGTGCACGGGCTTCTTTCTGCCCTCCCTCAAGGGGGTGCGTTTCTGTTGAGCGGCGTTTACGGTACAGGTAAATCGCACCTTCTTTCATGGCTCGGCTTGCTGGCGGAATTTCCTGATGCCCGTCAGCGGTTCGCTCAGAACTTCCCAACATGGATGCCGTTGGTTCAATCCCTTGCCGACCAACGCTTCTTCGTTGCCTACATCAGCCTTGACGAATACGATCCGGCTGCCGTCGCTTTGGAAACCGCCATTGCGCGAGAATTGGCAACCGAAGCCCACCGAAAAAACTTCTTTGTCCCAACGGACACAACAGCGCGCGGGGAATGGTTGCACCAAGTTTGGAGCATCGTTCGGGAGAAAGGGTTTGCCGGACTTGTGATTTTGCTGGACGAACTGGCAATGTTCCTCAACGCAAAAAGCGGTGACGCCTTGCACCGCGACGCTTCCTTCTTGCAATTTCTGGCACAAGCGACCCGACGCCTCCCATTGCTCCTCGTCGGCGCTTTACAACGGGGTGTGGAAGATTTGCAGCGGATAGAGCCTTACGCTTTGACGCAAGTGCGAGATCGCTTTCAGCAGCCTTGGGTGCTCGGCTTCGCCCACGCTTTGCCCCTCATCAACCAAGTGTTGCTGCACAAACGCCGAGAAGCCGAGTTGCGCCAACTTTTAAGCAGCCTGCGGGAACAAGCGACATGGGCGCAACGGTTTAGCCTTGACGAACTGTTTGCCAGTTACCCCTTTCATCCCCTCACTGTCCGCTGTTTGGAACGAAGCACAGGCGCTTTCTTTTCCCGCACTCGCAGCATCGTAACTTTTGTCCAAAGGGTTGTGCGGGAGCGTCTTAACGCCCAATGGCATGAACTTGTCACGCCTGAGGCTTTTGTTGACCACTTTGAGCCTGACATGCTGGCTCATCCGCAACTGCGTCCCTTCGCCCAAACGGTTTTGCCGTATTTCGCCAAAAGGCAGTGGGGAGCGGACAGCGAAACGGTCACAAAACTTGCCAAGACGATGCTGGCGTTCCAACTGGGCGGCGAAGAGCCCTCCGCGCGCCTTTTGGCGGACGCCCTCATGCGCGACGCAAAGGAAGTTTGGGCGGTGCTGGAGCAATTGCGCACAGACGCCAACTTTGTGGATGCGGTCAAACGCACGGGCTCACCCGACGACACTTACCGCCTTGACCCACAAATCACCGTCACCGACGCCCTCCGACGGTGCTTGACAGAAGTGACGCAAACTCTTTCGGACGATGACCCGCGTTTGGTTCGGTTCGCATGGGAATGCCGGGGCGAAGAGTGGTCGCCGCCCCCACTCTTTGAGCCCCGAACCCTCACTGTCCGATGGCTGCGAACCCAACGGCGCATACTGGTGACTGTCACCGATTTGCGCCGATTGACAGAAGCACAGTTGCGGCAAACTGTCGCTACCTTTGCCTCCCCCCACACGGAAGAATGCCTGCACTTGTTTGTCGCTTTGCCCATCGCCGTTGCCGAACAAGCCTCCCACTTTGCCCAATTGTTGGAGCAACTTTCAAAGCAAGAAAGCCTAAAAACGGAGCGGTTCGCTCACGCTGTCGTTGCGTTGCTCCCTCGCCCGCCCAATGATGCCGAGCGCCGCCGTTGGTGCGAGAACACAGCCGTCTGGTTGCTTTCGCAAGATTTGTCGCTGGCGGAAAGCGAGTTGGGCATGAAGGTGTTAGAGCGAACCCGAGAGATGCTCTCAGCGCGACAGTGGGAAACAAAGCGACTTTTGCAACGCCTTTACGCAGAAGGGCGAGCGATGGGACACGGGGCAGGCAAAGGGCAAGAGATGTCAAAGGCGCTCGGAACAGAGTTCGCCAGTTTTGACGAACTGGTACAAGCCGCTGCGGAGGAGTGGCTGCCCAAAGTTTTCCCCCTCTTCCCCCAGATCGCCCCGCGACGGGAAACATCGTCACAAACCATCCACACTTTGACCCGCCTAATTTTGCACAGGCTCCCTGCCTCGGCAATGGATGTCAATGCACAACGGTGGTTGGAGTTGGTCGCCATGCCTTTAGGCATTGTCGCCCGCCACAATGGGCAACTGGTTGTGGCGACGCCGAAAACAGAATTGACCGATGCCCTTATGAGTGCCGTTGGCGAAGGGGCGATGTATCGGCAAGTGGAAGCGACATTGGCGAAAAGCGAATGGGGCTTGACGCCAGAGTTAACCCAACTCCTTATCGCTGCCTCCCTTCGGTGCGGCTTATTGACTGCCTTTGACCGCGATGGAAAACCTCTCGCCCCTGAAACCCTTTCCGTCCCCCTCTCGCGCTCTGTGGCGTGGCTGAAGCCGACGGAAGTTCTTTCGGGCGAAGAATGGCTGAAGATTCGCCCCTTTCTTGCCGCTGTGTTAGATGATGTGCCAGAGCAATTGACGCCAGAAAAGCAACACCGCCTTTGGACACAACTTCGCGAGCAAGCAAAAGGGTGGAAACTAACCTTGAAGGATGTCAATGCTCGCTTGGCGCAATGGCAACGGGAATTGCTACAAAGCGAACAAGGGTGGCGGCGGACAACGGAGCATTTGCAATTGGGCGCCGAAATTGTCTCCCTCACCGAGCAACCACTGAGCGCCGCCGACGGTTTGCGCCTCTGGGCGAACGGGGCGACGCATTTGGGCTTGGATGCTGAGGGATTGCGTCGGTGGCGAAGCGATTTTGAAGCAATAGCGGAATTTTTCGCCTCGTCTGCCGAGATACTTTCGGCTTGGCGCTACTTGAATGCGCTGGGGCAATTGCCCGAGAACTTGGCAGAACGGCAGATCCGATTGCTCCGCGCTTTGCAGGAAGGGGAAGCCTTGGTCAGCCGATGGGGGGAATGGTTGGAGGCGTTTCGGCAATTCCGCAACGATTACGCTTCCGCTTACATTGCCCACCATGAAACTGTTCACTCAGGCGAAGGGGTCCGTAAGTTGCAGCAGTTACAGCAGAGTGATGGGGTAAAAGTGTTGCGCGCGCTGAGTGCGTTGCCGCAAGCGCCAGAATGCGGGCGGGAAGCGCTGCAACGGTTGGACGGTGCATTGGAGCAAGTTTGCTCCGAGACAAGTTTGAACCTGCGAGCCTACCTACAACGCTCCCCTTTCTGTCCCCGATGCGGTTTGATCCTGGACAAACTTCCAAGTGTGGATGTCTCGGCAGTTGCCCATGCTGTCCATGATGCTTTGTCCAGCCTGAAGGAGTGGTTGTGTGGGGAGGAGCAAAAAGGGAAGTTGGCTTGCTTCCTTGAAGTTGCCCCGCCGCCTGACCGACCTTTGCTCAAGCGGGTGCTGGCATTAAAGGTTGATAGCGACGAGCCACAATGGTTAGTCGTCCTGACAGCCTTGCCCTTGCTTCAAAAAGCCCTTTCGCCCTTCGCTGTCGTGGAAGCGGATTTGGACGAACTGTGCAAGTTGCTGGAAGGGCGCTATCTCACCAGCGAAGAGGCCGCTCAAGTTTTCCGCGATTGGGTGAAAAGCAAAGCCCCGTCACCAGACACACGCCTTCGCTTCCTGCGCCATCATGAAGAGCGAGACATCCCACCAAAACGCCAATGGCGACAACGAGAGCCCGACGGGTGAAGAAGCCGTGCGGCATATGCAAGGTGATAGGTAAATGAGGGAGTTGCCCTGTCGCGAATGCGATGTGTTGGTGATTGGCGGCGGGATTGCCGGTTTGTGGTGCGCCTATCACGCTGCCCCGAAGGGGCAAGTGGTGGTGCTTAACAAGGGAAGTTTCGCTGAAGCCAATACCTTTTGGGCGCAAGGGGGGATGGCAGCCCCTTTAGCACCTTCCGATGCCCCTGAAAAACACTTCGCCGACACAATCGCAGCAGGGGCGGGTTTGTGCGACGAAGATGCCGTTTGGGTCTTGGTGCGGGAAGCGAAGGGGCAAGTGCTGGCATTGTGGGAAATCGGGGTGCCTTTTGACACCGATGACGGGCAGTTGGTCTTGAGCATTGAAGGGGCGCACTCAGTTCAACGCATTGTTCACGCTTACGGCGATGCGACGGGACGGGCGGTGATGGAAACTTTGCCTTTTGTGGTAGAAACAAGGGGCGTCCGACTTTACGAGAATGCCGTCGCCGTCAAATTGCTCACCTATCAGGGCGAGTGCGTTGGGGCGTTGGTGGTTCGGGACAATCAACCAGAAGTTTGGCGGGCAAAGGTGGTAGTGTTAGCGACAGGGGGAAGTGGGCAACTGTTTGCAGCAACAACCAACCCACAAGGGGCGACGGGCGAAGGAATTGCGCTGGCTTTTGAAATCGGTGCGGAAGTGGCGGATATGGAGTTCGTCCAATTTCACCCAACGGCATTAGCGGTAGGTGAAGTCCCGAGACCGCTCATCTCCGAAGCAGTTCGGGGCGAAGGGGCAATTTTACTCAATGCGAAAGGCGAACGCTTTATGCTTCGGTATCACCCTCGCGCTGAGTTGGCGCCTCGCGATGTGGTGGCGCGTGCCATCTTCACTGAGATGCAGGAGACAGGCATGCCGTATGTTTGGTTGGACATTTCCCATCGGGGCGAAGATTTCGTGCGGGAGCGATTCCCGAACATCTACCGCACTTGCTTGGAGCGTGGGTTCAACATCGGGCGAGAGCCCGTGCCCGTTGCGCCGGCAGCGCATTACCATATGGGCGGCATTCGGACAGACCTTTGGGGACGCACCAACATCCCCCGCTTGTTCGCTATCGGCGAATGCGCTTGCACCGGTTTGCACGGTGCCAACCGCCTCGCCAGCAATTCCCTCACAGAAGGTCTGGTCTTTGGCTACCGAGCGACACAGGCAATGGACAAATGGTTGTCAAGTCCTTTACCCCCGCTTCCATCGGAATTGCCCTCGCCCCCACATTGGCGCGGTGACCCGCAAGTGCTTCGTCAAGTCCAGCAAACAATGAGCGAATTGGTCGGAGTAGTTCGGTGGTCAGAAGGATTAGAGAAAGCAGTGGCGCGCTTGAGCGAATTAGGGAAAGGGGCAAGGAGCATTTGCGCTTGCTGGGTGACGACGGCGTGGCTCATCGCCCGCGCGGCGTTGGAGCGCACGGAAAGTCGCGGTGCTCACTTTCGGCGCGATTATCCTGACCAAAACGACGAGCGGTGGCGTCTTCACCTTGTATGGCGCACCAACTTTGCGCCTGTCTGGCAACACCCTCCCTCTCTGCATCGTCAACCGGTGCGGAAAGGCGTCGGATGAGGGGGCGCGTTGGAAGTTTTTGCTGATGCCTTTGAAAACCAGTTGGCAACATAATTACAGCAAGTTGCTGCCCAATAGCGCTTTAACGCTAATGCATTTTTTACTGCCATTGGCTTAGGATGGAGGGTGAGAGGACAATGGGTCGGCGGTCAGAACGAATGGTCGTCATTGTGGAGCCTCGCCAAGAAGAGTTTGAACGAAAGCGCGGGGTAACAGGCATCGCTGTGGAAGACGGGTTGGTTCATGTGGAGGTGATGGTCGCCCCTGAGATGCGGGAGCGATTGAAAGTGTTTCGCGCTATTGCTGATTCGGGCATCAGCCTTTTTCTCATCAAGTTTCATCCCGACAGCGTTCACTTTTTGGTGCGCAAGGAAGCCCTTCGGAAGACCCAAAAGGTGCTCCAAAGCCTGAAGTTGCCCACAAAAATAACACGGGACTGTGCGTTGATTTCGGTGCTTTCATCGGCGATGCGGGATTTGCCGGGTGTGATGGCACGCATTGCGGAAGCCCTTTACGAGCAAGGGGTGGACTTGTTGGAGACCGGCGACTCGCACGATGCGGTTATGATTTTAGTGCGGCGTCCCGATGTGGAGAGGGCAGTGAACGCGTTGCGTCAAAAGTTCGGGTTGTAAAGGACGAACGAGAGGGAAAATAGGAGGGATAGTTGGTGCGCATTGTGGTGCAGAAATTTGGGGGCACTTCGGTAGCCACGAAGGAACGCCTTTTCATCGCCGCTCATCGGGTCGTTCGCGCCAAGCGGGAAGGATATGCGCCTGTGGTGGTCGTTTCCGCGCCGGGACGAAAGGGCGACCCTTACGCAACGGACACCCTCATCAGTTTGGCGCGGGAGATTGACCCTCAAGTGCCCGTAGAGCCTCGGGAGTTAGATTTGCTGATGACGTGCGGGGAAATCATTGGCATCGTCCTGATGGCACAAGCCATCAAAGTTCTGAGTGGTTACAAGACCGTTGCCTTGACAGGCGGTCAAGCGGGCATTTACACGGACGGCAATTTCGGGAATGCCCGAATCGTCCGCATTGACCCAACCCCCATTGGGGAAGCCTTGCGGGCAGGCTACATCCCTGTTGTCGCCGGCTTTCAAGGTGTCACTGAGCACCACGGGCTAGGAGGGCACGGGCAAATCACCACCTTAGGGCGGGGCGGTTCCGACACAACGGCAGGTGCCTTAGCCGCTGCCCTTCAAGCGGAAGCCTGTGAGATTTACACGGATGTGGAAGGGGTCATGACCGCTGACCCACGCCTTGTCGGGAGCAAAGCGCGAGTACTTCCTTCCGTCACCTACGAAGAAGTCTCTGAAATGGCGCATTTAGGTGCCAAAGTGGTGCATCCTCGTTGTGTGGAAATTGCGATGGACTATCGCATCCCTGTGTGGGTGCGCAAGCCAGAGAGCGCAAGCCAAGGCACGGTCATCCGAGAGCGCGCCAGTGATTTGCCGCAAAAAATGTTTCGCTTCACGGGCGTCACCCACTTGCCCTATGTGGCGCACTTGAAAGTCCATGTCGTCCATCAGGATGACTTGGCGGAGATTGAAGCAGAAATTTACCGCCTCCTCGGGGAAGCGGGGATTGTGACTTACTTTGTCGGCAAAAGTCGCAACCTCTTTGAGTTCGCCATTGTTCGGGACAACTTGGAGAAAGTGCGCTCTTTGCTGGAAGGCTTAACCATCCCCGTTTCTGTCAACCGCCACAGTCGCCTTTACCTTCTCTCCCTCGCCCCCACCAGCGTTGCCCATCGGGAACGGCGCCGTATGCTCTCGCAAATTCAACCCAAACTGGAAATCGTGGATGCCCCAGTGGAAGTGACCACGAACTGTGCCATCGTCAGCCTCATCGTCCTCAATACGCGCGAAGTGCCCGGCATCATGGCGCGCATTTTGGACGCTTTCGTGGAAGCCAACATCCCTGTGCTGCAAGTCGCCGATGCCCAACACTCTGTCTCCTGCCTCGTGCTGGAGGAGGATATGGTGCGGGCAGTCAATGTCTTGCACGATAAGTTTGAGTTGCACAAAGGGGTCGCCGAAAGGTTGCAGACCTTGTGATGCTGCTGTCACGGAAGCAATTCATTCTCGCTTTCCTCCAGCCTGATGGTGGGAAGCAATTGAGCCAACTTTCGGTATTGCGTGGCTAATGTCAAGTCGCTTCGTGTCCGCTCCAGCATTACTCTTAGAGCGTCAACGCGCCGACGCACCCCTTGCGTGATTGCCTCCGACTGGTCAAAAGTGATGGCGGCAAAGTAGACTTCGTCCATCACGGCAAGGTAGCGCTCCGCTTGCGGTAACTCTTCCGCCCGAATGGCGTCCAAGATGGCTCGCCGAAGTTCGCCCATTGCCTCTAACAACCCGTTCAGGTAAGGGGCGTCGTCTATGCTCAATGCCTCAGGCGTTGGGATGGGCTCATCCTGAAGGAGGGCGTAAACCAGACAGGCTTCCGCCACTTCCTTCAACGCATCTTGCACGAACCCAGCATACCACAAAGCAGGCGCTCCTGCCAGCTTCTGGCGCAATTCTCGGAGAGCGGAAAGGAGGGCACGATGCCGATTTGCCGCCTCTTCCCATTCCCTACGGTGAGCGTTTTTGATGAGGGTGGCACTTTCTCGGATAAGTTGGCGGGCAAGGGGCAAAACTTCCTCCCGCAACGCTTCCTTTTCGTCCAGCCGAAGGCGAATGGCTTCCAAAATGTCCGTCAAGCCACCCATTCCAAGCCCTCCGCACTCATAACCGTTGCGGCACTTCGGCAGCGTGTTGGAGGAGGTTGACAACCTCTTCCCACACCACCGTTTGCTCCGTCCGTTCCCACACTTCTCGGATAGCGCGTGCCGCCACTTCGCTGACGCCTTTTTGCACCAACAACTGCTCCACCCGCTCTGGGGAATCGTTCAAGGAAAGCAGCACACCCGTTCGTTGGAAGATTTGCTCCCGCAGCCAATTGCGCATAGCACGCTGGAAAGCAGGTGCCCCTTGCTCATGAAAGGTCAACACCACTTGCTGCAACTGTGGGTCCGTGACAGGCACTTGCGCCAACATCTGCCGTCGTCGCCAATAGCGCCATCCCACTACACCAAGCCCTAACCCCAAGAGCACTATTACTCCCGCCATCGGAAGAAGCGGGGAGACTTGAGTCGGAGGCGGGGTGACGGAAACAGGCGCTATGGTTGAAGGCAAAATTCGCACCGTGACAGGCTTTGTCACTGCTACTTGGTAACGGCGTTTTTGTGGGTCAAAGTAAGGGATGCGGAAGGACGGGATGGTAAGCGTTCCTTCCTTGCGCGGCACCACGCGCCATGTGAACTCTTGCACGAACCAAAGTTTCCCATCCCGCTCATAAGTTGTCAAGCGCGCTCTTGGGACGCTTGCGATGGCATCGGGCAAGGTCAACTTGGGAGGTTCCTCCAGATTGCGCAAGTTTGCTGTCCCTTCCACCCGCAACTTTACTGTCAGGGTTTCCCCAACCCCAACCGCTTCAGGCATCACACTCGCCGTGGCTTCCACTCGCCCCACCAAGTTGCGAAATCCTTCAGGAGGGGGCTGAGGGAGGGGTTCGGCACGAACGCGAATAGGTTTTGTGCGGAATTCCTCCGCCACAGGGGAGCCGTAAAGCCGCACCGTGACTTTTGCTGGACCAACTTGCAACTGACCTCCCCGCAACGGGAAGAGGGCTAACCGCACCTTTTGGACTTCGTAACCACTGCGGAACGAGCGGTCAATTTCGGGGAACTCTTCTGCCCAAAAGCCTTCGGTGGAGGGCGGTTCGTAGGTAGGGCGTTGGGCAAAGTCAGCGGAGGCTAAAGCGGCAAACTGCAGGGTGTAGACAACTTGCTCTCCAACGAACACGCGGGGAGGTTCCGCAGAAGCAGTCACCTTCACGGGCGGTCCAGGCGGGACTTCAGGTTCCTCCTGCGCCCCGCTTACCACCACGCCCTCAAGGGTGGGAACTCCAAACTTCTCCTTCAACACGGTCACCCGTAACCCGTCAAACTGAACCCGCCCCAACACCAACGGGGCGAGGCGGTAGGTGTAAGTGATGCGCGTAAAAGTGCGTCCCCCTTGTTCAAAAAGTTCACGGTCACTGAGCGCGCTCAATTGGACAACTCTGTCCGCCCAAAAAGCAGGCAGTTCAAACTGAACGGCATTGACACCTAAATCGCCGGGGGCGGTGGCTTGAATTTTAAGCAGAAACACGCTCCCCATCGGGATGCGCGGCTCTTCCAGATAGACCCTCAAAGTGATGTCCCCACGCCGCAAGGTCACGCTACTGCGAAGGGATTGACAAAAAGCACCTGTCCAGAGGACGGACAAAACTACCATCCCAATTGCCGCCTGCCAGCCCATCGTGCTTTTTCTCACCAATCCCGTTCGCCCTGCCATGGTGCGGTCAACCTCCCCTGCAGTTGTTTCTTCAACGGTTGTTGTTCGCTCACAGGAGGGGGCGGTGGTGGGGGCGTCTTTTGCTTTTGCTGCTGTGGGGAGGGAAGCCTCTTTCGTTGCCGCAAAACTAACTCCAAGTTGAACTTGGCATCAAGGTCATTGGGGACACGCTTGAGGGCAGTGATATAGGCTTTGGCGGCTTCGTCCCAGCGGTGTTGGGCGAAGTAAAGGTTGCCCAAGTTGTAATGCACCATCGCCTGTTCGCGGACTTGGTGACGGGGAAATCCCTTCGCGGCGGCTCGTAAAGCGCGTTCCGCTTCCTGCCACCGCCGCAGTGCCATCAGGGCTGTCCCCTCATTAAACCGCAAAACAGGATTTTCGCCCACCACTTTCTGCGCTTCCCGAAAGGCTTGCAATGCTTTTTCTGGCTCATTGGTGCGGTAAGCCTGCTGCCCTCGCTGGTTGAGTTGCCACGCTTTCAATTGCCGCCACGGTTGCCACCATGCTGTCGGTCGGTCTGCCCCCAATAATGCGGCTGCTATCGCAACGGCGACCGTTGGGGCTATAAGCCTTCGCCCTCGCATTTTCCGTCACTCCCACGTTCAGCGACACCACCATTAAAGCGCCTTCTTAAGTATGCCAACCACCGCCGGTCGCCGACAGAACACAAGGTGGGGGGAGATTTGTCAGGGGAAGTCATGGACGAAGAGCAGACACAACCCTTTCGGGAAACAAGGGAAAGTTTTTGAAGGCAGGAATGCGTGGCGGCTTCCTATTGGCTCCGGGGGCAGGACTCGAACCTGCAACCCGCGGGTTAACAGCCCGCCGCTCTGCCTTTTGAGCTACCCCGGAGCGATGGGGGCGTTTTAATCATGCCACGCCGTTACCTTCTTGTCAACAGGGTTCCTCTTGCCTCTCTTGGCTCTCACTCCCTGCCGCTTCCTTTGGGAGGACAAGCGAGTCGTTGAAGGGCTTCTCCAACAACTCCAGATAGGAGAGCAGCAGGTGCCGCAACTCGGTCATCATGCGCAGGCGCAATTGGCGCAACCGCTCCACTTCGTCCAACATCGCTTCCACCTGTCGTTGTGCTTCTTCCTTCAATTGCTGGGCTTCCCTCCGTGCTTCTGCGACAATGAGTTCCGCCTCACGGCGGGCTTGTTGCTTGAGTTCCTCGGCGGTTTTCTCCGCTACGAGGAGGGCGTTTTGCAACTGCTGCTCAATGGCTTGATAAAGTTGCAACCGCTCCAACAACCGCTCCCGTTCTTCTTTCAAGGTGCGGTTTTCTTCCATCAGTTGCGCCACCGTCTCGCTGACCCGCTGCAAAAACTCCTTGACCTCTCTGGCGGCGTAACCGAAGAAGCGGCGTCGGAACTGCCAATGGATGATTTCGGCTGGTGTCAAGAGCACTTTCGTCACCTCACGGCAAGATGGCTTTCAACACTTCGGCAACGATGTATGCCAACAGGATGGCAATGGCAGGCGAAAAATCCAAGCCCCCTGTCCGCCACGGGGGCATGAGGCGCTGAAGGGGGCGAAGGATGGGGTCAGTGACATTCTCTACCCACCAAACGAGCGGGTGGTAGTGAAGTGGTCGCACCCACGAAATCACGCATCGCACCAACATCAGGAGCACAAAGAGGCTGTATGCCCAATTGACCAGTTGGTCTAACACGCCTCTTCTCACCTCACGGGGAACTCCACGCTATTATCCGCTGAATCGCTCACGCCAGTGAAAAGGGCGGAAACGGCTTTGACTGTTTCTTCGTCCCCGCCAGCAGCCACATTGGGCGGCACGAAGAGGAAGAGGCGGCGCCCAATCTCGTAGAAGTTGCCCCGAAGGGCATAACTGACCCCTGCCAGCATGTCCACAATGCGTTGCGCTTTATGGGTGTCAATATGCTGGAGGTTGACGAAGACAGCAGTCCCTTCTATTAATCGGTCGGCCGCGCGCACAGCATCTTCCAATTTTCGGGGCGTGATTGCCCAAACAGTTGGGCGTCGGCTTTTCACCACTCGCCAACGCAACAACCCATGCCCCGCAGGGCTTTCCCTCTCCTCCGTCTCTTCCGCTTCCACCGGCTCCATGTGGAACAGCCGAGCCAGCCAACCCATCACCTCGTCACCTCCTTCGGCGGTCGCGGTCCGAAAATGGCGGTACCCACCCGCACCATGTTCGCCCCTTCCTCTATCGCCACTTCAAAATCGTGGCTCATGCCCATTGACAGATACCGCATCTCCACATTCGGCAAGTCTAACTGTTGGCAGCGTTCAAATAACTCTCGCATGCGGCGGAAAAAGGGACGAACCTGTTCGGGGTCAGGAAGGAAAGGGGGAATTGCCATCAGCCCGACAATGTGCAAGTGGGGCAATGGCGCAATTTGACGAAGAAACGATTCCACCTCTTCGGGAGGCACTCCGCTTTTGCTCGCTTCGCCCCCAATGTTGACTTCCACAAGGCACTCTATCTCGCGCCCCAACTGTCCTGCCCGCTTGCTCAACTCCTCGGCTAAGGCGAAGCGGTCTAAGGATTGGACGAAGCGGCAGAACCGAGCCACCAACTTTGCCTTGTTGGTCTGCAAGTGCCCAATGAAATGCCAAGTGACGCGGTCGCCAATTTGTTGATACTTTGCCCACGCCTCTTGGGCGTAGTTTTCTCCGATGTGTTCTAAACCTGCTTCAATGGCGGCACGGATAAAGTCTACATCCACCGATTTGGTGGCGCCGACCAGGAGGATCTCGTGCGGGTTTCGCCCCACCCTTTCAGCGGCTTTGCGAATTCGCTTATACACTCCCTCCAAGTTCTCCTTGACCTGCTGTGGGGTGACGATGCGTGTTGCCATCAGCGCCATCGCAGACCCCTTCCTAAACCGACGCCCTGTTTTACCGCCAACGATTATAGCAGTGGTGCGGTTTGAAAGTACTCCCAAACGGACGGCAGAAGAAGGTCTTTGAGGGAGTCAAGCACAAGGTCAGCGCCTTGAAGGGCATCATCGTCAAAGTAGGTGCGTAATGCCACGCATCGCATCCCTGCCTTGCAAGCGGCTTGCACCCCCGCCGGAGCGTCTTCCACTACCAGACACTCATGCGGGCGTAAAGACGGAGAAAGGGAGGTGTTCAACTTCTCCATTGCCTGAAAAAAGGGCTCTGGGTCGGGTTTGCCCTTTTGGTAATCGTCGGGGGTGACGATGGCTTGAAACAAGGAGTGAATGCCCTCCCGCACCAGCACTCTTTCAATTTGATGGCGCAAGGCGCCAGAGGCGATGGCTAATGCGAAGCGTTGGGCTAAGGTCGGCACGACTTCCACCGCTCCTGCCACTGTTCGCAAGCGGTGGGGAAGCCATTCGTCGTAAACCTCGTTCTTACGCCGCAGAATTTCCGCTGTGAGGGTTTCGTCACGCCTACCGTTGCGCTCCAATGCCCAGCGAACGGCATCTCGGTCAGGCACCCCGATGCAGCCTTGACGGAACTCCTCCCATGTCAAGTCCATCCCTTGTCCTTGCAAGACATAGTGCAGTGCTTCGTAATGCAACCGCTCGCTGTCCACCAGCACCCCATCAAAGTCAAAAAGGACTGCCCGTATCATCTTGTGCCCTCCTTACGGTTTCGCAAAAGTGACCGATGCCCGAAAAACTGTAGCGTGGGGGACAGCGAAGCGACTGAGGGCTGGCGGGGCGGGGAGGATTTGAACCCCCGACCACGGGATTTGGAGTCCCGCGCTCTACCAAACTGAGCTACCGCCCCAGCAGGCACTTCAAGTTTAGGGCACAAGGGCAATGGCGTCAACTTGACAAAGCCGCTCACCGCCGCCACAAGCGGGGGAACACCGCTAAAGCGATTTCCCAAAGTTGTCGGGCTCGGTGCCAAAATCCTCGCCAATTTTTCCCCAGTGCTCGGTGCCCAAAAGCGATGGGCACTTCCTGCACCCGAAAACCGGCTCGCAAGGCATCTATGGTTAAGGCGGTCTCAACGGCATAGCCGTCTGCGAGGGTAATTTGCTCTAATACCTTGCGTCGGATTGCCCGCTGTCCCGAAAGGGGGGCGGTGGGGTGAAACCCCGTTGCTTTGCGAATTGCCCATGCCGCAAATCCCTTGACAAAACCGAACCCGCCGCCAGCGGGGTCAGGAGGGGGAGCAGCAATAGTCATATCCGCTTCGCCCCGAACCAATGGTTCCAACAGTTGCCACATCTTTCCCGCCTCTTCCCCCAAGTCGGCGTCTACGAACAGCAAAATTTCGCCTTGCGCTTCTGCAATCCCCTTCCGCAACGCCGCCCCTTTGCCTCTGTGCCGCTTAAGCCGCACCACCTTTGTTGCTCCCGCTCGGAGAGCGATTTCGCTGGTAGCATCCTCCGAAGCATCATCCACCACAAGAATTTCCGCTTCCACTCCGTTGGGCTTAGTGTCCCAAAGCGACCGCACTGTTTGACCGATTCGGTCAGCCTCGTTGCGAGCCGGAATAATGACAGACACCCGCACAGCCATCGCTCCCTTTGACGGAAAAATGTGCTCAAAGTTTGTCAAGGGACTTCAGTGAGCCACCGAACCAACTCTCGGATTCGCTGTCGGAGAGCGGATGGGTCTTCTCGGTAGAGGGGCTCAAGGTGCGCCACACACGCATACTCAGCGTCGCCTACCCAATCCAATGCTAAAGCGAGGTAGTAACGGACGAAGGGATGAAGGGGTTCTGCCTTGGGCAATTGCGAAAAGCCCTCCTTTACTCGCTGTTGCCGCACCAACAACGCCCCATACACCCATCGGCGCTCGGGAATCGTTTCGGGCACTTCTGTCAAGACCCGTTCCGCTTGCGACCAATAGCCCCCTTCCAAAAGTGCGAGTGCCCAAAGCAACTTTGCCCACAGGTCATAGGGGCGCAAGGAAGCCGCCAAACCCAAGTAGTGCGCCGCCCCTTCCCATGCCCCATCTTCTAACAACCGCTCCCCGCGCCACCGAAAGAGCCAACCGAGAAAAGGAGCCAAGAAGGGAAACCGCATCCAACGGGGCGGGAGAGGAAAAGAAGTTCCTCTCCGTTCCCCTCGCTCCATCACCAACCGCTCCAGATGCAGAACAATTCGCGCTTGCAGGTAAGGGTCATCGGCGACGGGGAGGCGCTTCAAAATGTCTAACGCCTCTGCCACCAATTGGCGTTGAAGGAGCACAAAAGTGAGCCAACTTTGGGCGACCAAATTGGTCGGCGCCAATGCGACGGCTTGACGGAGCAACATTTCCGCTTCTTCCCACTTGCCCCGCAGCGCCATCAGTTTCCCCGCCAGTGTCCACAGGGCGGGGTTGTTGGGGGCTAACTCGGTCGCTTTAAGGAGGTGCCGCCGCGCCGTGACGGGATGCCCCAGAAACCAGTGCGCCCAACCCAAGTGAGCGTGAACGAAAGGGTTTTCAGGCAATTGACGCACCACTTGCTCTAACAATTCCGCCGCCCGTTGGTATTTGCCCCGAGAGAGAGTGAGAACGCCCAAATGAAAGAGCCATTGCGCCTGCCATCGCTCCCACCACGAGCGCCACTGTTTCGCCCATCGCTCACTCCACTGCGACCACCAGGACCGTTGGGGCAAAATGCCTTTCCCTCGCTTCATCGCAAAAATTCGCCCCCACCTAAAAGTTCCTTCCCTTCCTGCTGCCATGCCGTCCATATTCGCTGAAGGCAGCGAGGACAGAAACCGGGACCTTTTCGGTCTGTGTCGGCGAGGGTGTTGCTGAACGCTTCCACGCAATTTGGGTCTTGACAATGTCCCAACCCGAAAGTGTGTCCCAACTCGTGCAGCACTTCTTTGAGCAGCCGCTCTTCCGTTCGTTTTAGGTGGCGGTCTTTGAGGCGAGCAACGGAGACGATGGCACGCTTGCCGCCTTTTTCCGCCAGCCCAAAAACAAAATTGAGGGGCGGGACAACTAAGTCCACTTCTGTAACGCCCACCACGCGGTCGTATCCGTTGGGAACAAGCAATTGCGCCAACAACCCATCCGCCAACCATTGCCGACGGGGAGTGACAAAGCCCGGTGGGAGGGGGAGGGATTTGGGAGCAACTTGACACTCAGCAAAGGGAAGAAATTGCGGCACTAAGAGGGCAACTTTCGTCAACAATTGCCACTCGTTTTTCCCAATCGGTTGAAGCAGCACCCGCAAGACTCGCATCACCTTCCGTTCCCCTTTCGCCATTGAGTGGCGGCATGTTGGCAGAGAAAGTCGCCGACCAAACCGCCAAGAATTCCGCAAGCAAGACAGGCAACCCCGTTCAGGCTGAGGAGCACTGCAAAGAACACTCCGACAGCAACGCAGAAAGCGGTCACCCACACCTGCTCCCACACAAACCGCTCTGCCCTTCCGCCAACGCTCCTTGACAGATTGGGCATCTCGGTTGCGTCACAACGGTTACCTCCTCACGATGTCAAGCCTGTCAACTCGGGTGGGGAAGCCCCCACATCCCAAGGGGGCGTTCGGACAACCGGCGGGGAGGGCACGGGGGGAACCCATAAAGATTGCAGCAACTGAATGGCTTCCCCAACCAACTGGTTGCCAGCATCGGGCATCAACTGGGACGACCGAGCCAACCGCACTTCATAACCGCCTCCTTGAAAAGCCTCAGGGGTTGGCAAGTAGCCCACCATCCCATTGGCACAAGTCACCACAAAAGTCGTAGGGAAGGGCGACGCCCGCTTAATGTCCAAACCGAATTGGCAGAAAAGTTCGCCGCAAATGGCAACAAAGGCGCTCCGACCTACTGCAAGGACTTGCACTTCCGCTTCCAGGAAAGGCTCCCGTTGAACTTCTTCCGCCAACAGCACCAATTCACGGGCGTAAAGGCGTTCCACATCAGGCACGCCCTCGGTGGCTAACAAGCGGCGGGCTTCCTCCAACATTGAGTCAGGCACCCTGCGACGGGCTAAGCGCACCTGCGATTGCACTGCCTGCAAGGGCGCCGAATCGGTGAAGTCCATGAGGGCAACGGTCTTGACAACCTCGCCCCCCAATCTCGTGCCAATGCGCCATGCCCAAGTCTCGCCGAATTCTGGTTCGCGCGGCAGCATGTTTGCCACTTGGGTCACATCGCCACATGCCCCTGGTAGGAAAACCGTTAAGAACTGTTCCCCGAAGACCTTCCGCAGGGTCGCGGCGAGGTAGAAAGGGTAGTCGGCGCTGAACTCGGTGCCGCCCATCACGGTGCAGTGACAGGCGAAGTTGACGAGGCACCCAAGCCAGCGTCCCTTTGTATCTTGCGCTGCCAGAACCCCAACATCAGGGTCAGTGGGACCGGCAGGACGGAGAATGTCAGGGTTGCCTTTCCCTGGATGGGTTTGGTGGCAACCGTTTCGCATAACGAACCGACGATTAAAGGCGAGGCGATTTTCGTGCCCTACCCCAACCCCTACCTTCCCTTCCACCCGGTTCTCCCACGCTTTAACGACAGCGTTGACAATTTGCTCTACAACGAAGGCGCAGTAGGTTGGGTCGGCTTCACTTTCAAAGACATTAGCGATGGGACCGCCGGAGTGCGTGTGGGTGGCAGCAATCAAGATGTTCTGAGGCGGGATGCCGAGGCGAGTGGAAAGAGTTGAGCGAACTTGCCGCACAAGGGAGGCTTTCACGGAAAGGGCATCCACCGAAACGAAGACGAGGCTCCTCTCCCCTTCCGCCAGCACACAGGCTGTCGCATGGAGCGGGTCGTGAACGCCGGTGGCGAACCGCTTTCGGAAAGAGCCGGGCATCTCACTATCCACTGGCGGGGTAATGTCCGTTTGAGCAAACCCAATTTGCACGGAGACCATCTCCTTTCCTGCCTACGCTGCCGTTTCTTGCGAACTTTGGCGAAGGCGGGAAAGTTGCACAATGAGCAATGCCAACAGGTGCCCTTGCTCAATGCCCGTCTTGAAACCGACATCAGTGTCAAGGATGAGTTGGAGGGCGCGCAAAATTTGGTCGCGAGAGAAGTGACGGGCTTGAAGCAGGAAGTTGCGGATAACGCTGGGGGATTGCTTCAGCAAGTTGTAGCGGGCATCCTCGGGGAAGCGGTGCCGAATTTCGTCGGGGATGCGTTCCAACTGTTGGCGGAAGGTATCCGCGCGGGCGTGAAGGAGGGCTGGCGCCACTAACTTGGAGTCCAACAGCAATCGCGCTTGAAGCAAGAAGCGAAATTGGCGCGCCAGCAGGTAAAGGATGAGCATAGGCGATTCGCGCCGTTGCAAAAGCCCATCTAGCATTCGTAAGGCTTTCGCTGTTTCCCCTTCCACGACGGCGTTCATGAGGGCGAAGACATCCATTGCCAGCGATGGCACTAACTCCCGCACAATGTCAACGCTGATGCGTCCGTCCACTCCGATGTAGAGTGCCAACTTTTCCACCTCCGTCGCTAACTGACGGGCATCGTTTCCCACCCGATCAATGAGTTCTTGAACGGCAGCCTTGTCCATGTGGATGGCGGCTTGTTCCGCTAACATTTGCACGAACTCGGGCAAATCTTGTGCCCGCAATTTGCTCAGCGGCACCAACAAGGCGATTTCATTGAGCAAACCCAACTGGGCATTGGAAGGTGGTTCGGTGAGAGCGAGAAGGGCAAAAGTTCTCGGCGGGATTTGTTGCAAATAGCGATGCCACACCAATGAGGAGCGCCGTTGTTTGTCCCTTTCCTTCAAGAATGCGGGGTTCTTGACAATCACGACGCGTCGCTGCACCAACTGGAAGCCGAAAGTTGGTTCAAAGAGGACTTTTGCGAGTGCCGCTTCGGTCCCTTCCTTCCCCTCCAAGACACTTAAAGCCGTTGGGCGCTCTTCCGTTGGCAGGAGCAAATCGGTGAGGCGTTGGATGACCCGTTGGACTAAAAATTCGTCGTCCCCGAAGACGACGACCACTGGCGGTTTTAACCCCTCTGTGCGTGCCATATGGTACAACTGCGAGATCGCTTTTTTGACATTTCGGAAAAATTGCGCTTCCTGCGGTAAGAGCAGGTAAGGCATCGTCCATCACCGCTGTAAAGTGTGGCACATGCTGACACCGTTTTTAGCCTTTCCCTTTTGGCTTCAGCGCAATTGAGCAAGGAGCCAAACCGTCCCGAAAGATCCCAGCAAATTGGGCAAATGGCTCCCCAACCACGGTGGCAAGCGCCCTGTCTCGCCCAATTGACAACCAATGTTCCAGACGAGGTAGTAGAGCAGGAAGAGCAAAAGGCTGACACCAACAGCAATTCCGCCGCCACGCCGCAATTGCAGGGCGAGAGGGGCTCCTAACATTGCCAGCACGAAACATGCCAACGCCATCGCAAATCGGTTGTGCCACTCAATGCTATACTCGGCAATCACTTCCTTTGGCGCCCCCCACCGCTTCAAACGCTCCATTTCTCGCGAGAGGGCAGTCAAAGTGAGGCGGTTAGGGGCGAAGGCTTTTCGGTCGGTGCTTAATTCGTTGGGGGCACGCAAAGCGGTGGGGCGCGATAGGTGCTTGAAGTGCTCCCGCACCATTGGCTTGTCGGGCGAGATGACCTGAAGGAAGCCATCGTAAAATTCCCACCGATTGCCCACCCACCGAGCACGCGCCGCTTGCAAATAGACCCGCTCGCCTTTTTCGGTCTCTTCCAGAAACCACAAGGAGCGCAATTCGCCTTTTTGAGGGTCAAACTGCTCGGCGTTCAAAATGAGCCGAGGTTCTTCAGGAGGCTCAAAGAGGAAAAGGCGCCCCGTCATCTTGCCCTGCTCTCGGTAACGCCACAGCAACGCATCGGCTGCCCCGTAGGTGGGCGGCACCACAAAGGCGTTCAACCACAGCGAAAGGAGGGAAACAGTCAATGCCAGGGAGCCAATGGGGAGCAAGAGACGACGAAAACTGATGCCCGCCGCCAGCAGCGCCGTGATTTCCAAATCGTGACTCATCCGCCCGATGCTCAGGACGACCGCAAACAAAGTGGCGATGGGCAAACTCCATGCAACAAGGTAAGGCAATGCCAACAAGACCCACCGAAGCACTTCCCCAACGGGGGCATGGAGGGCGAACAACAGTTCAATGCTTTTCCGCAACACTTCGCCCACCATCAAAAAACCGACAAACACCGCCAAGCCGATGAGCCATGCCCCTGTCAACTCTCGTAACAGATAGCGGTCAAGGATGGTCATCCCTTTAACCCCCATCCACAAGCCTCACAGTTCAAAACTTTCACCCAAGTAGTAACGGCGGGCGATGGGGTCATTGACAATTTCTCGGGGTGTTCCGTGGGTGCGGATAATGCCTTCGGAGATGATGTAACTGCGGTCAGTGATTTTCAGCGTCTCGCGGACATTGTGGTCGGTGATGAGGATGCCGATGCCCCGCTGCTGCAGTTGAGCGATGATGCGCTGAAGGTCTTCGACGGCTAAAGGGTCAACACCCGTGAACGGCTCGTCCAGTAGGAGAAACTTGGGGTTGGTGGCTAAGGCGCGGGCAATTTCTACTCGTCTGCGCTCGCCCCCCGAAAGGTCTTGCCCTAAATTCTGCCGCACTTTTGTCAAGTTCAACTCTTCCATCAATTGCTCGGCAATCTCCTTCCGCACACGCGGCGGCACCCCTTGCATCTCCAAGACCAAGAGGATGTTCTCTTCCACCGTCAACTTGCGGAACACCGACGGTTCTTGCGGCAAGTAACTGATACCCATGCGCGCTCGGCGATACATGGGCAGGGGAGTGATGTCCTGTCCACCGAGAAACACTCGTCCGCCATTCGGTTGGATGAAGCCCGTGAGCATGTAAAAGGTAGTCGTTTTGCCCGCCCCGTTGGGACCGAGAAGCCCCACCACTTCCCCCTGGCGGACTTGAACGGTGATACCATTGACCACCCAACGCTGTCCATAGCGTTTCCGCAAATCACGCCCTTCCAAGACAACGGGCTGCTCGGACACTGACTCTCACCTTTGCTGGATGGGTCAAAGCGTCCCTCTCCATTTTGCATCCCTTTTTGCGGACTTTTAAAAAGCGAAAGGGGCGACCCTCGTCGCCCCTTCACCCTTCCCCTACCTTCTCGCCACTTCCTTTTAGGCGGCTTTGATGACCTTACCCTTCTTCAGGCAGGAAGTGCAAACCTTCATGCGGCGGACACCGCCATTGATGCGAACGCGCACTTTCTGGATGTTCGCCCGCAACCAAACTTTCGTGTGCTTGTTGGAGTGGCTCACGCGGTAACTGTTCATACCGCTTTTGCCACAAATCTCGCAACGCCACATGGTAGAGCCCTCCTTTGACTCTTCTTCCCATCTGCGACGACCAGGGAAAGCAGGCAGGAAATTCCCAATGGACGGCGAGCAAAATTTTAACGCGGCTTCGTTGCCATCGTCAGAAAGGGTGTCGCAAAATTGATAGGGCGTCGTTTGCTGTTGCCAACGAATGCGCCAAAAAGGTGATGACGGACAATGCGAGTAGGAGACATCGTTCGTCCATGTCCGACCATCCGAACGAGCGATTCAGTAGGGAAAGCCGCTGCTGTGATGCGGCAATTCGGTTGCCCGATGCTGCCAGTGCTCCAAGATGGAACGGTCGTGGGTGTGTTAGATGAGGACACGCTTCTTTCGGTCTCCCTTAACTCTCACCATGAGTTGCGGGCGGGCGATTTAATGCGCCCTTGCACGGCTTCGGTGAGGGTGGATGCTCCCGTCTCTTACGCGGCGTGGGTGATGAAGACTCAAGGTTTGCCCGCTTTGCCTGTCGTGGGTTTGGACGGTCGGTTGGTGGGGATGATTACTCGTGCCGATGTCACAGCAGTTTTGTTACGTGGTTTGCGTCCCTCCCGTATCGGCGGGATGGCAACGCCCTTCGGGGTCTATCTGACGACGGGAAATCATCGGGGAGGGGTC
>Ga0209993_10005_pt1 | contig 45956 bp, 40 predicted proteins | sample Antgeofumaro1A2A_FD_188082 | JGI IMG/M metagenome (GOLD analysis project Ga0209993, IMG submission 188082) | Geothermal fumarole subsurface microbial communities from Mt. Erebus, Antarctica - 1A2A (SPAdes) (version 2) | ecosystem: Environmental > Terrestrial > Volcanic > Fumaroles | place...
AAACCCTAAGGCAGCGGATGGAGGAAGGCTTCAAGGAAGCGTTGGAGCGGGACGAAGCCCTGAAACAGCGAATGGACGAACTTTTTGAAACCCTAAGGCAGCGGATGGAGGAAGGCTTCAAGGAAGCAGCAGAGCGGGACGAAGCCCTGAAACAGCGAATGGACGAACTTTTTGAAACCCTAAGGCAGCGGATGGAGGAAGGCTTCAAGGAAGCAGCAGAGCGGGACGAAGCCCTGAGGCAGGAATTCCAGCGCGAGATAAAAGGGCTTCGTCAAGAGATAGCGTCGTTGCGAGAGGAGTTCCGAAGCGACCTGCAGCGTGAGGTTAAGCGGTTGGAGGAGCAAATCGGGCGCTTGGAGAAGTGGTTATTCGCTCTAACGGTGCCCGTGTTGGTGAGCATGCTTGGCATATTGGGGCTTCTTTCCCAAGCCTTCCTTTTCAAGCCGGCTTGAAACAAAAACCACGCGCAAACTTCTTTGGCGTTGGAGGGCGGAGGACCATGATTGAGGTCAGCAACTTGGCGAAAGTTTACGGTGAGACAGTGGCACTGCGGGATGTGACCTTTGATGTCAGGGAGGGCGAAATTTTGGGCTTTCTCGGTCCTAACGGGGCAGGGAAAACAACCACGATGCGCATCCTGACAGGATTTTTGAGCCCGACAGCAGGGACAGCGAAGGTAGCGGGGTACGATGTGGTGGAGAACTCGCTGGAGGTGCGGCGCATCACAGGCTACCTTCCCGAAACCGTCCCCCTTTACAACGAGATGCGCGTCGTTGACTACTTGGGCTACATGGCGCGCATTCGCGGGGTGCCCCGAAAGCGCCTTCGGGATCGGGTGGACTATGTGGTAGAGCGATGCGGGTTGAGGGAGGTAGCAGACCGCCTTATCGGGCACTTGTCCAAGGGATATCGCCAACGGGTGGGCATCGCCCAAGCCCTTGTCCACGACCCGCAGGTGCTCATTTTGGATGAGCCCACCATCGGGCTTGATCCCGTTCAGGTTCGGGAAGTCCGCCAACTCATCAAAAGCATGGCGGGCGAACGAACCATCATCTTGAGCACCCACATCCTTCCCGAAGTTTCCATGACTTGCGAACGAGTGCTCATTATTCACAAAGGACGCATCGTTGCCGAAGACACGCCCGAAGGGCTCTCCCGCCGCTTGCAACAAAATGAGCGCCTTTTGGTGCGTCTTGCGAGAGTTCCGTCCCAACCCATTTCCGCCCTAAGCCAATTGGATGGCGTGGTGCGGGTGGAGCATGTGAGCGATAACTTGTTCGCTCTTGAAGCCCCGCCCGGTCACGACATCCGTGAAAAAGTTGCCGAGTTCATCGTCCATAACGGTTGGGGGCTGCTGGAATTGCGCCGCGAAGAGATGACCTTGGAAGACATCTTCGTCAACTTGGTCACAAGGGAGTGAGGGGAATGGCTCAAACCGCCACGAAAGTCTTGGTTACGGTAAAGCCGAAAGAATTAGCGGGACGCACATGGGAATGGTTAGCCATCACTTTCACCATTGCCCTGCGGGAAGTGCGCAGTCTGTTCAGTTCCCAGATTGCCTATGTGACCCTTGCCTTCTTTGAGTTGTGGGCGGGCTTCTTCTTTTTCGCCATCGCTCGCATTGGGCAAACTTCCGATATGCGCTACTTGTTCTGGAACATGGCGGTCATCCTGTTTATCGTCCTTCCGATGGTGACGATGCGGTTGCTGGCGGAAGAGCGGCGCTTGGGCACTATGGAGTTGCTGCTGACATCGCCCGTCACGGATTGGCAAGTAGTGTTGGGAAAGTTTTTCGGTGCTTACGCATGGCTTCTCATCGCTCTCGGCTTGACCTTCTATGTGCCCTACCTTATGCACCGCTTTTCAGGCGGGACGGTGGACTTGGGACCTTATTGGACGGCTTATCTTGGCTTGCTCCTTTTTGGGGCAGCCGCAACGGCGGTCGGCGTCTTCTGGTCATCTCTGACCGACAACCAAATCATCGCCGCCTTCGGCACCTTCGGCACCCTTTTGCTCGCCTATGTCATCACTTGGCCCACAGAGGGGACGGGGACGCTGGCAGAAATTTGCCGCAAACTCTCCCTCTACTACCGCTACCAAGACTTCACAGCGGGACTTATCCAACTCAAGGACGCCTTCTTCTTCGTCGCCTTGACAATCGCTTCCCTTTACCTTGCTGTTCAATCTCTTTCCAGTCGCCATTGGCGATAGCCTTTGTCGGTGCGAACGAGGAGGGATGAGGAATGCGCCGTATCAAGGATTTGGCAAAAGCAAACGCTCTGGTTTTGGGCATGTTGGGCTTCATCGGACTTTCGGTCGGACTGAGCCTTTACTTCGCCTACCCAGACAAAAAGTGGGCATGGGTGGGAGCGTGGGCATTCGGGGTAGCCGTGTGGGTAGGTTTATTGGCGTTTCATTTTGAGGAAGTGTTGCGTTACTTGTTGAGTCGGCGAGGGCGGATGGGAGCAAATGCACTGGTAGCAAGCCTTGCCTTCTTGGGCGTGTTGGTATTGCTCGTCTACATCGTTGACCGCCGCACCGTCAGTTGGGACTGGACGAAAACAAGGCGCCACACTTTGTCGCCCCAAACTTTGAAAGTCGTTAGAAGCATTGGCAAGGAGGTCACTGTCATCGCCTTTTACGATGTCAACTCCCAAGACTTTGTCCGAGTGCGCGATTTGCTGAAGCGCTACGAAGCCGCCAACCCGAAAATCAAGGTGCGTGTTGTTGACCCTCGGTTGGAACCTGCTTTAGCGAGGCAGTATGAAGTGACGGGCACAGGCGTTGCGGTCTTTGAAGCGGACGGAAGACGCGAGCGGGTCAGTTTCGGCGGCGAGAAGGAGTTCACGGGCGCCCTTATCAAGGTCACGAGGGACAAGAAGCCAAGCATCTACTTCCTTCAAGGGCATGGTGAACACGCCTACGATAGTTTCGCTGAGGAAGGCTATGGGATGCTCAAGAGCGGATTGGAACGGCTCAACTATCAAGTCAAGGAACTGCGGTTGCTAACAGCGAAGACGGTGCCGAAAGATTGCGATGTCTTGGTGATTGCTGGGGCACAGCAGGATTTGCTGCCGCAGGAAAAGAAGGCAATTAAAGCCTACTTGGATAAAGGTGGGCGCTTGTTGCTGATGCTTGAGCCTGACCCTGCTCCGTCTTTTAGCGATTGGCTGGACGAATGGGGCTTGGAGACGAAGGCAGGCATCGTGGTAGAACCCGCTAACAACATCTTGGGGGATGCTGCCGCCATCTTTGCCTTCGGCTTTCGCTTCCACGACATCACCCGCCCCTTCCAAAAAGCCCGTCAGGAAGCCGTTCTCTTCGTTACCGCTCGTCCCCTTAAGCGCAAGAGCAATGTCCCGCCCAAAGTCACGCTGACCGAATTGATTGAGACCAGCAGCACCAGTTGGCGGGAAGAGAACTTCAAAGGCATTGTGCGCAAAGACCCCAACGAAGAAAGCGGACCTTTCGTGCTGGCGGCTGCGGTTGAAAAGAGCGGTAATGACAAAAAGAAAATGCGTGCCGTCGTTTTGGCGGATTCCGATTTCGCCAGCAATCAATTCGTTCGCAACCTGCTCAATGGCGCCTTCGCTGCCAACTGCATCCACTGGCTCGCTGAAGAGGATGTGCTTTTGGACATCCCGCCGAAGGACGAGCCACCTCAAACCCTTTTCCTGAGCCGCCAGCAAACCATCTTCACCTTCGTCTGGAGCGTCATCATCCTGCCGTTGGCAATTCTCATCAGTGGCTTCTTCGTCTGGTGGTCGCGGCGGGGTTGACAAAAAGCGAGGTGATGGGAGAATGCGGCTGCGTGGTTCGTTATTTTGGCTCCTTGTGTTCTTTGCCCTGCTGGTATATGTGCTGCTGCGAGAGCGTGGGGAAGTGGTGGAAGGCAAAGTCGTGTTGAACCTGAACCCCGACAACATTGTCAAGGTGGAAATGCAACGGCAGCAGGAGCCGAAATTGGTGGTGTTGGAGCGGAAGGGCAAAAGTTGGTGGCTAACGAAACCTGTCCGTGCCCCAGCAGACAAAACGACAGTGGAGACCATGCTCAACCGCTTCAAAAATCTGAAGGCAGAGGTGGAACTGGAAGCCAAGAAACCCGAATACGGGCTGACCAACCCAACCGTTACCTTGACAGTGCATGACAATCGTGGGCGAACCTACCGCATCCAGTTCGGCTACAAGACTCCGGACAACTTGGGGGCTTATGCCGTCGTGGAAGGGTGGCGCAAACCTGTCGTCATCACCAGTCTGCTCTTGGACGATGCCAACAAGCCCCCCGACGAATTTCGTGACAAACGGTTGCTCGTCTTTGACCGCGAGAAAGTGACCAAGTTAGCGTTCATTTATCCCGACAAGCGCATCGTGTGCGAGCGGAAAGACAAGGACGAATGGCGGCTGGTAGAGCCAATGCGGACGGACGCCGACAACAGCACCGTCAACTCGCTTCTTGACCGACTGTCTACTTTGCAAGCCCGCCAGTTTGTCGTAGAGCGCCCAAAGCAAGCCCAACTGGTCAGCTACCAACTGGACAAGCCCTCCTTGCAAGTGCAAGTGTGGTTGAAGGGTCAGGAGAAGCCGTTGAGCATCACTGTCGGAAAACGCCACGAAACTGACACAACCCGCTACTATGCCCGCACCACTCGCTTCCCCGCCGTCGTGTTGGTGGACAATTTTGACCTGAAAGACCTTCGCAAAACCGTCGCCGACTTGCGCTCCAAACGGGTGGTCGTGTTCAAGAAGGACGAAGTGGAGCGCCTGGTCATTCGCTATGACGGCACCGAGATTGAAGTGCGCAAGCGCAAGGAAGGCGGGGAAACTCGCTGGCAAATGCTCAAGCCCATCAAAGTGCCTGCTGACGCTTGGCGGGTGGATGATATCCTTTGGGCATTGGACGGCGCCCAGGCGGAGGGCTTCATTGACACTCCCCAAAACCTTGCCAACTTTGGCTTGGACAAGCCGCAACTGGAATTGCAACTGTGGGAGAAGGGAGGCAAGCGCCCGAAAACTGTATGGCTGAGCGTCAAGGGCAATCAGGGCTACCTGCGCACCAGCGAAGGCGACACCGTTTACAAAGTGCGCGCCACTTTGCTGAACGACTTGAAAAAATCCCCCAACGACCTACGGGATTTGCAAGTGGTCAAGTTCAAACGGGACGATGCGGAAGAAATCGTTTTGCGGTGGGACAAAAAACGGGTGCGGTTGGTCAAGCGGGCAGAGCGCAATTGGGAGATGGTGGAACCGAAACGCAAGAACGCCAATTGGGCGACAGTGGACAGCATCCTGTTTGAACTGGAAAGCCTGCGCGCCGAAAAATGGGTCGCCGAAAAACCGCAGCCCGAACATGGTTTGGACAAACCGCAACTGACAGCGGAAGTCCGCTTGAAAGGTGGACGCACCATCACCATCCGATTCGGTAAACTCACCGAACAAGACAGCATCTTCGTCACTTCCACTTACAGCGGAAACCAAGTCTACCGCAAAGCCAAATTCGTGTTGGATAACCTGAAACGCTACGGCGACGAATTGCTGCGAGAGTGAGGGAAGTCTACCGACCTATGGTCGTGAAATGTCGGGGCGGCTTCCGCGCTGCCAGAAAATGGGAAGGTAACCTCCTTTTGCAACGAAGTGCAGAAGGTGGCTCCTGTGTCACCACGAAGCAATGAAGAAGAGGGCTTTTCCACACCATCCCGACGAAATGGCGTTCTGTGGAAGCACCGCTAACCCAAATGGGAGGCGATGGGTATGGAGGTTATTGAGAAGCCGGCGGAAATGCAACAGCGCTCGTTGGAGTTGCGGGTGCAAGGGAAGACCATTGGCTTCGTTCCGACGATGGGTTATTTTCACGAAGGGCATCTCTCGCTGATGCGGCGGGCAAGGCAAGAATGCGATGTGGTTGTCGTGAGCATTTATGTCAACCCGCTCCAATTTGGTCCGCGCGAGGACTTTAACCGCTACCCGCGCGATTTGTCCCGAGACTTGCAAATGGCGGAAGAGGTGGGCGTGGACATCGTGTTCGCTCCCAAGGACGAGGAGATGTATCCCAACGGCTTCCAAACTTTTGTGGAAGTGACGGAATTGACCCGCAGTTTGGAAGGTTTCTATCGCCCCAGTCACTTTCGCGGTGTCGCGACAGTGGTGGCGAAACTGTTCAACATCGTTCTGCCCCACAAAGCCTACTTCGGCGAGAAGGACTTCCAGCAATTGCGGGTCGTCCAACGAATGGTGCGGGACTTGAACTTCCCTGTAGAGATTGTCCCCTGCCCGACTGTCCGAGAGCCCGACGGTTTGGCAATGAGCAGTCGCAACATTTACTTGAGCGCTGACGAACGCCAAGCCGCCACCGCCCTTTTCCGCGCTTTGAAAAAGGCTGACGAATTGTTCCGGAGAGGCGAGCGGAACATCGCCCGATTGAAAGCCGCCGTTTGGGAAGTGCTGGGCGAGGAACCGAAAGTCCGCCCGCAGTATGTGGAAATCGTGGACGCTGAAACTTTGGAACCAATGTTCACTATTGAGCGACCTGTGGTCATTTTGCTCGCCGCCTTCGTGGGAAAGGCGCGGCTCATTGACGAGTGGGTGCTGGAGCCATGAAGGAGGGAGAGTGTGACATAATTGGAAGGGAGCCAGAGAGTGTGGGACGGGGCGGGTTTGCCCGCCCCGTTTTCCTTGATATTGCCCAAAACCCTGACGCCATGCACCGGAGGCGTTCGGCAACGATGAGTGTGCGAGAAATCGTGGACGACCTTGACAAATTGTTGGCAGTTCTCCCGCCTCGGGTTCGGGAAGCCTTAGAGAAGCGGGAGGACTTGTCCGAACTGTTGGAAGTGGTACTGGACTTAGGGCGAAAGCCCGAAGCCCGTTTCCCTGACAAATTCGTCTACTTGAGCGATGAACCTGTGACCCGAGAGGACATTGACTATGTGGTGGAGCGGGTCGGTGAGTTCAACCGCGACAATCGTGCTGGTATAGAGGGAACACTACACCGTATTTCCTGCATTCGCAACCGTAGCGGACGAATTGTCGGGTTGACCTGTCGCGTGGGACGAGCCGTGTTTGGAACCGTCAACATCATCCGCGACATCGTGGAATCGGGCAGGAACATCTTGCTGTTAGGAAAGCCGGGCGTAGGGAAATGCGTAACAGCCGACACTGTTGTCGTCACTTCCGAAGGGCATCTCCCACTTCGCTGCCTTCTGCCAATAGATTTGAAAGTAGGCGAGTTCCGACCGACAATGGTTGCTGTTGCAGGGTTACGGGGTTGGGCGCAAGCCACCGACTTCTATTTTGACGGTGTCAAGCCCACTATCCGCATCACTACTCGCTATGGCTTCCAACTGGAAGGAACACCGAACCACTGCGTTCTTGTGATGGATGCGGATGGACGGCTTACATGGCGTCCACTGGGGGAACTTCGCGTGAACGACTATGTGGCGATTGCCCGCGGGCATGCGTTATTCGGGATGCAAACCGCCCTTCCGCCCTTCCACTGGAAGCCCCGAACGAATGCTAAAAGGGATGTCCGTCTCCCTACTCACCTTACCCCAGAGTTGGCGCGCCTGCTGGGTTACTTGGTGGCAAAGGGCACTTTGACTTACCGCTACTTCATTGTCTTCCGCAGCAGCGACCTATTTGTCCAACAGGATGTTGAGCGGTTGGTTCGCCAACTGTTTGGGATTTCCGTGCAAAAGGATCCCAACGAGCGCCAATGGGGCGGTAAAGTTTTTCGCATTCCCACCCGAGCGGTGCGTGCTTTCCTTGCCCATCTGGGGCTTGACTATGTGAAAGCGACACAAAAAAGGGTGCCTGACTGCATCCTTTGCGCTCCTGCCCCCATTGTTGCCGAGTTCCTGAAAGGTTACTTTGAGGGAGACGCCCATGTCTCCGACAGGCGTGTGGAAGTTTTTTCGGCGTCCTTCCAACTTCTTCAGCAGGTTCAACTGCTCCTTTTAGGCTTCGGGATAGTGGGACGCTTGCGCTTTAAGCGGTTGGGCTACAAAACCTATTGGGTGTTGACATTGAAGGGAGAAAACGCTGTTCGGTTTGTCCGCGAAATCGGATTCGTTTCGCCCCGAAAGCAAAAAGCCGCCGAGCAAATCTGTCAATACCGTCCCAATCCCAACCACGATATCGTGCCTTTTGCGTGGACTTGGATTCGCCAGTTGCGCTCGTTGGTGCGAGATCCCAAGGCGTCTTGCTCGCGATTGGGACGATACGCTAAAGGCGACCGAGCCCTCCGTTACACCACACTGGAAGCCATCTTGGAAGAGACAAAGGAGTTGCGCTCCGTCCCCGCTTGGCAATACCTGCGCCAGTTATGCGACTTGCGTTTCTTCTTTGACCGCGTGACTGCTGTTGAGCGCGGGCATGCCCCTGTTTACGACTTCGTCGTTAATGAAGTTCATGCGTTCGTCGCTAACGGCTTTATCAACCACAACACGACCAAGTTGCGGGAAATTGCCCGCATCCTTGCGGATGAGTTCGGCAAGCGCGTGATTGTAGTGGACACTTCCAACGAAATCGCCGGCGATGGTGATATTCCTCACCCAGGCATCGGCTCGGCTCGGCGAATGCAGGTGCCTTCGCCAGAAAAGCAAGCCGATGTGATGATTGAAGCCGTTGAGAACCATATGCCTGAAGTCATCATCGTGGACGAAATTGGGCGCAAGGAGGAAGCCGATGCTGCCCGCACGATCGCAGAGCGAGGCGTCCAGTTGATTGCCACAGCGCACGGGAACACACTGGAAAACTTGGTAGCGAATCCGCTGCTGTGCGATTTGGTAGGGGGCATCCAAGCGGTAACCCTTTCGGACGAGGAGGCACGCCGACGAGGGACGCAAAAAACGGTGCTGGAGCGGAAAGCACCACCCACCTTTGATGTGGTCGTGGAGTTGATTGACCGGCACAAAGTGGCTATTCACCATGACACTGCCCTTGCTGTTGACACTTTGCTTCGCGGGAAGCCCCCACAACCTGAGGTTCGCGAGGAATTACCAGACGGGAGTTATTGGGTGCTGCAAAAAGGACTGCGTCCCGAGGAAGAGACAGAACAGGAAACGCAATTTCGCCTTTCCCGAGAGAAGGGTGGACGCCTTTATGCCTTCGGCATTTCCCGCAAGCATTTGGAGCGCGCTGCCTTGACATTGAACATCCCGTTGCGATTGGTCAGCCATCCTATGGATGCCGACTTTGTGCTGACTTTGGAATCGCACCTGCGCAAGCACAGCCATTTGCGTAATCTCGCCCAACGAGGCGACAAACCTGTTTTCGCTATCCGCAGCAACACTTATGCTCAGGTGGAACGACTGTTGCGTCTCGTCTTCGGCATCAGTCGCACTCCTGAGGAAGAACTGGCAATTCGGGAAGCGGAAGCCGCCGCTCGTTTAGTGTTGCAAGAAGGGCGCCCAGTGGAGTTGTCGCCTGTCGGTCCGCACCTTCGCCGCTTGCAACATCAAGTCGCAGAACGCTATCACCTTCCCAGCGAGTCTATCGGACGGGAGCCACGCCGACGCGTCGTCATCTACCCGAACACCGACTGAGGAGGGTGCCCTATGGGCGGGTTGCTCATCACGGTAGAAGGGGTGGAAGGGAGCGGGAAGACGACAGTGGCGCACCAACTTGCCGAATGGCTGCATCAGCAAGGTTTCACCGTCACATTGACGCAAGAACCCGGAGGGACACCCTTTTCCGACCGCATTCGCGACCTTCTCCTTTCGCCTGAAGGTCGCTCGGCTTGGACGGAGGTCTTCTTGTTCCTTGCCAGCCGAGCCGAGCATGTGGCGAAAGTAATTCGCCCAGCCCTTGAGCGAGGCGAAATCGTCGTGTGTGACCGCTTCACCGATAGCACTTTGGCATACCAAGGCTTCGGGCTTGGCTTGCCTGTGGAGGTCTTGACCGAACTTAACCGCTTTGCCACCAACAGGATTAAGCCCGATTTGACCTTGTTGCTGGACATTGAGCCTGAGGAAGGATTGAAGCGCGTTCAACGCACCACAATTTTTGAGCAACGAGACTTGCCCTTCCACCAACGCGTCCGATGGGGTTACTTGCAACTGGCACGGAAAGAGCCAAACCGCATTAAGGTCATAAGCGCCCACGAGCCATTGGAAGTCGTTATGGCACAAGCGAAGCAGTGGGTGGAGGAGGCACTGAGGCTATGGCGTTCATGAACTTTGTGGGCAACGAACATGCGGTTCGCTTTCTCCAACGCATAACTGTCAAAGGCACTTTGCCCCATGCGTGGTTGTTTTCTGGTCCGGCGCAAGTGGGGAAGCGGACGCTGGCGATAGAGTGGGCGAAGTTGCTCAACTGTCAATCCCCTGTGGAGACGGCAGATAGGTTGTTGGATGCGTGCGACCAATGCCCTTCCTGTCGGCATCTTGCCCTAGACCGTCCCTCTTACGCCCAAACGCACCCTTCGGTGCACATCGTGGACACTTTGATGGCAGCCTATTGGGAAGTCGCTGAGCGGGTCAAAGAGGGCGAAGCAGTGGATGTGGCGAAATTGATGCCGAAACTTTCTTTGGGCATTGGGGCAATTCGGGCGCTTCGGGAGACTTTGGCTCATCAGACTTTGTGGCGGTATCGGGTCGTCATCGTGGACGAAGCGGAGCGGCTGACGGAAGAGGCATCCGCTGCTTTGCTGAAAACTTTGGAAGAGCCGCCCGACCGAACTTTGTTCCTTCTTGTCAGCGCTAACCCCTGGGCAATCCATCCCACTATTCGCTCCCGCTGCCAACCATTGCGATTTCGGCTGGTGCCCTCTTCTGTGATTGCCGATGCCCTTCAGAAGCGAGGGCTTCCTGCCGACCACGCCGCTTTCCTTGCCCGCTTGGCACGGGGGCGAGTGGGTTGGGCGATGGAAGCCATCCGAAACAATGAATGGCAACAGACCCGAGAGCAGTTGAAAAAGTTGCTGCTTTGGATGGTGACGATGCAGTGGTGGGACATCTTCCGCTTCGCCGAATGGTGCAGCAAAGGGATGGGGGAAGCGGAAGGCGAGTTAGCAACAGAGACCAGCACAGCAACGCAGCGCCGGCAAATGGAGGAGTTGCTGGAAGGCTTGATGTTAGGATGGCGAGATTTGGTGGCGGCAGGATTGAAGGCGACCGATTTGGTGCTCAATAGCGACTGGGGCGAAGTAGTGATGAAGCAAGCCTCTGTGTCGCCTGAAAAGGCAATCCACATCTTGCAGCAGTTGTGCCTGACCCTTCGGCGCATCCGACCCCCTTTGAATGCGAACTCGCAGTTAGCCTTAGAACTTTTGGCGGCACACGTGCTTACCACTTGACAAAGATAGTGCTTGCGCTACAATGGGAAAAGCGCGTGGGCGGTTAGCTCAGAGGCAGAGCGCCTCCCTTACAAGGAGGAGGTCGCAGGTTCAAGTCCTGCACCGCCCACTTTGCCGAACCGCTGGGGCAAAGGCGAAAGCCATTTGCCCCCACATCCACCAGTTGGCAGGACAAAGGACAGCCCACACGGCGATGGCGAGGGGGAGGGGCGGAAACCAACCTTCCTTGAACTCACGCCCCATCGCCCACACCCCCAATCCTGCTGTGAGGACGAAAGCGGCGAGCGTAAAGAGCGATGCGCCGATGAAAAATCGCCACGATTGTTCCCGCCTTCGGACAGTCCGAAAGCGCTGACGCCACCACCAGAGGACAGCGAACCAGAAAAGAAGTCCTGTCAAGTTTACCATCCAACCTGTGCGCCACAGGTCACACAATTCGCCCCACCAACTTTGCAGAGGTTGAAAACCCGGAGGGCTGAGGTGAGGGGGCAGGTAAAGGGCAGCGCATTTGCCTTCACGCAATGCTTGTGCCACTTTCTCAGGGGTGGTCGCTTCACGGGGCAACACCGTTGCAACGGCAGGGCGGTAGCCCCCACGAAAATCCAGACTGGCGACTGCCGTCAAGCGGTGCTGTTGACACAATTTCCGTAGGCGTTCATCGGCTAAAGTGGCATTGTTGGCGATTTCCATCCCTTCTATGCCCCATGCGATCAAGTCAGCGATATGGTGGCGGGAAGTCCAAGGGTGGGCAGCGATGACGAAGCCGCCTTGGCGTTTTGCTTCCGCAATGGCGGCCGGCACATCAAAGTGGCGCGGCGAAAGATCTTGACGGATGTTCAGCAACACAAGGTGGGTGCTCCCCCGAAACTCTTCCCCCGCTAAAACGGTGATGGGCAGTTTTGTTCGCTCCGCGAAAGAGCGGGCGAGTTCACCACCGCGCACGGTGTTGCTGTCCGTAATGGCGACGACCCGATAACCTCGCCGGTAATGCCACAGGAGCGCTTGTTCTGGGGTCAGGAAGCCGTTGGACTGGGTTGTGTGGGTGTGGAGGTTGGCGAGGATGAAAGGCGCTTCTGATGGGACGACCCAGTGCCTTCCTACCGGCAAGACTGAGTGCAGCCAACTGACCGCAATATAGCCCCCTGCAAGCGTGAGCAGGGTGTTCAACGCAACGGTGGTAGCAACCAAAGTTCGGTGCCACCAAAGGGTGCGCCAGCGCCAGAAAACTGTCAATCCGACTGCCAAAGCGAGGAAACCATAGACGACCGCGAGCCATTTTGCGTGGGGGTAGCCGGTGCTCAGGAGCGAAATGAGCCAACGGAAAGGCTCTATGGGCGCCAACCAAAGGGGCACCCTTCGCCATTCCGTCCGCACCATTTCCGCCGCCAAGCGCCCCAGTTTTTCCCCTTCGGGTGTTGTTGCGAACCATGCCAAAGGTTCCACTTCTCATCACCGCGGCAAGGGAAGGAGAGAGCGCTGGACACCTTTTTGCGGTTGCTCTGTAGGCGCTTCAAATCCACCGCAAGCGTTCCAGCCAGTCCAGAAGTTCGTCGGCGATGTCGTCAATTTCGTCGGCACGGGTGGCTCGCAGGAGCCCCCGCTCAAGGGCTTCTCGCAAAAAGGCTTGGCGGACATCGTGCAAGTGGGCGCTCATTTCTGCCAAGACTTGCAGTTGCTCGCCCAACTCCCCTTCGTCCAGCAAACGCTGCAAGTGTCGGGCTTTTTGCTCCAAGGCTTGCAGTTGGCGTATTGCCCGTTGCTTGCGATGCTCGGAAAGCATTTTTCTCCCCCTTCTATGGGCGCGCCCTCACTCCTGCAAAAAGGTGACGCTGACAATTTTGCCGCTTCCTTTCAGCCACCAAAACCGAAGCCGTTGCCAACCCACTTGGTCGTTGACAAAACCTGCGGACAATTTTTGCGGCCCCTCAGCGTTCACTGACCATTCAGCGATTACTCGCTCGCCCCAACGAAGTTGCAACTCTCCCCTACCCTGCACGAGCACCTCGCAACGGAATTGCCCGTTTAAAAGCCACCACGCTATCTGCATGGAAGGCGCTGTCAACCCTTCCCGAAGGGCGGTAAGGTCAAAAGCGGACAAGGGGGTGTTGGCATCGGGGGTGCAGAGACGAATTGTCAAGCCCTTTGCCAAGCGCTTTCTTAAGGTTCGCTCTAACCCAACGGAAAAGGCGCGCCACGAATCTCCGGGTGCGTTGCTTACCACTTCGCGCAACAATAGGTGACCGCCCAAACGCTCAAGGAAAAGGCAAAGCCCCAAAAAGACGGGCATAGGTGGAACTTCGCCCTCGGGGCGAAGCAGCCATTGTTGGGCGCGGACGATTTCGGCGCAAATGGTCTTGCGCAAGTAGTCGCTCAGCGGTTGACGCAAATCTGCCAGAAAGGAACCGTCTTCCCACAACCATAGGGCGAACAATCGCTCTCCCAAAAAACCACCTGCGTAGGGTTCGTGGAGCCCTTCAAACTCGCCGAAGGATGGAACGGTGTAATGTCCTGCTTCGTGAGCGACCTTTCGCCACCATCCCCATCGGTCAGAAGGCAACAGTCCATAGAAGAAGGTGTGCTCTTGCAAACTGAGCGCGCTCCCATCGCCCCGCGAAAAAAGCCATGCCCGCACAGGAAGCGAAACGGATGTTCCCAACCGCTCCGAAAGCAACTTCAAAGCGAGGGCAAAAACGGCGGGAGAATCAGCGAGGAAGGGGGGCAATCCTGCTTGCGCGTGCCAGTGAACCCATTGGCGTGCCATATGGTCGGTTCTGTCAAGGGCATAAACGAAGGCAATGTGGTGAAAGCGTTCCCCGTGTCGCGGGTCGGTGGAGGGGAACGGTTCAACAAAAACCGTCGGCGATTGCCAAACAGTTACCGCCGCAATTGTCAGGGAACGCAAGTTGCCGTGTTCGGGCAACCAAGTGGGGGGCAAGGAGGGGGGAAACCACGCGAAACTGGAGCGGGCACCAAGTTGCTGGGCACGGCAGTAAGCCTGAGCGGCTTGCGCCCACTCGCCCCGCAGACTGTGCGCGTAGCCCAACCATACCCACCATGCCGGTGCCGATGGGTCTTGCTTGACAGCGGATTGGAGCACCGAAAGCGCTCGTTCGTCGGCTTGCCCTCGCACCAATTGGGCAAGGACGGAAGCCAAGTCGCTGGCGACCAAAGACACCGTTAGCGTCAGAAGCATCAGTGAAACCATCCATCGCTCCCGCATCGCTCAAACCCTTACTCAGCCAGCGATGGCATAAGTTAGTTCGGCGAACGCCCGAAGGGACCAAACCTTCGGGGCGCCATCCAGTTCTTCTGGATGGGCGATGCGTCCCAAGACGGCTGTGGCAGCGGCGACGGCAGAATTGGCGAGGAAAATCTCGCCTTGGGGAGAACCCATCCGACCGATGAAGTTGCGGTTACTGGTGGAGAGGCATCGCTCCCTTTCTGCCAACACGCCGAAATACCCCCCCAAGCACGGACCGCAAGTGCCGACGGCAATGGTTGCCCCAGCGTCTGCCAAGATTTCCAACAGCCCTTCCCGCATCGCTTGCAAGTAAATGCGCTGAGTGGCGGGGATGACGATCAGCCGAACATTTGGATGGACTTTGCGCCCCTTCAACAGTTGTGCGGCGATTCGCAGGTCTTCAATCTTGCCGTTAGTGCACGAACCGATGAACACTTGGTCAACAGCGATATTGAGGGAAGCCGCTTCGGAAACAGGGTGGACATTGTCGGGCGAGTGGGGGAAAGCGACGAGAGGCTCAAGGTGGGTGCAGTCAATCTCCCAAACGCTGTGGTAGTGAGCGTCGGAGTCGCTTTCCACGATGAGCCACTTGTCTTCGGTGTGGGGTGCATGGCGGCGCAAGTAGTCCAAAGTCACCTCGTCCACTGGCATGATGCCGTTTTTGCCCCCCGCTTCAATGACCATGTTGGTCATCGTGAAACGGTCGCTCATAGGCAACTCGTGGATGACGGGACCGGTGAACTCCATCGCTCGGTAGAGGGCGCCTGAAACGGTGATTTTGCCGATGGTGGCGAGGATGAGATCTTTGCCCGTCACCCATTTGGGCAACTTGCCTGTGTAGACGAACTTCATGGTTTCGGGCACTCGCAGCCAAATTTCGCCTGTCGCCCAGACGGCAGCCAAATCGGTGGAGCCAACGCCCGTCGCAAAACAGCCCAAGGCGCCGAGGGTGCAGGTGTGGGAGTCTGCCCCCACATAGACCATGCCCGGATACGCTAAACCCTCTTCGGGCACAAGGGCGTGTTCAATGCCGCCGCGCCCCACCTCGTAGTAGTGCTTGATGCCCATCTCGCGGGCGAAATCGCGCATGATTTTGACCTGATTGGCCGCCAAGATGTCCTTGTTGGGGGCGTAGTGGCTGGGCACCAGCACAATCTTTTCAGGATCAAACACGCGGTTGACCCCAATCTTGCGGAACTCTTTGATGGCAAGGGGCGCTGTCACATCGTTCGCCATGCACAAGTCCACTTTGCAGGTGATGAGTTCGCCCGGCTTGACTTCCTTCACACCCGCATGAGCGGCAAGTATCTTCTCGGTCATCGTCATGCCCATCAGCACAACACCTCTCGCATTCGGAGTGGTGAAAGTCGGAGCAAATTTTAGAGCACTTTTGCCCTTTTGGTCAGCGTTGCGAGAAAGTCGGGCCCTTGCCAAACCCTGCAGGTTCAGTGGTCGGAGGGACTACCAGCCACAGCTAGTTACGACTTCCCGATAGGTAAGTGCGTTAAAATGGTCGCCGTGAGCGGCGTGGTGAAGGGAGGCAGGCAAAGGAGTGCTGCGTGGCAATCCCTGAAATCCCCGAATCGTGCTTTCGCGCGGCTGGATGGGAGTGTGACTGTGAGGTGAGAAGCGCATTGATTGTCAACCCAATTGCGAAACGAGGGCGGGCGGTGTTGTTGGCGCGTCGCGCCCAGAAGCAGTTGCAAGAAGCCGGTTGGGAGTGCGAGTTGTGGGTCAGCGAAAGAGGCGAACATGTGCGCGTCTTGACGGAGCGCGCCGTCGCGGAAGGAATGGATGCCGTGTTGGTAGCGGGGGGCGATGGCACCATCCACTACGCCATTCAAGTTTTGGCGCACACGGACATCCCGCTGGGCATTATCCCGTGCGGGCGCGGAAACGATTTAGTGCGAAATTTGGGAATCCCTTACGAGCCAGAACGCGCAGCAGAAGTTATTGCTGCACAACACACGCGCCGCATAGACTTGGGGCAAATTCATGCCACCAACTTCCCCGAGCCCCGCTACTTTGAAGGCATCGTTACCTGCGGGTTTGATAGTGCGGTCGCTGATTTCGTGCACCGCCATCGCGTTGTCCCCGGCGGTTGGATTGGCTACTTTGGGGTAGCCATGATGTTGCTGGCTCGGTTTCGGTTCCCTTTTGTGCGAGTGCGGGGGGAAGGATTGAGGTTTGAAGGGCGCGTTCTTTTGGTGGCGACAGCCAATTGCCCCTCCTACGGGGGCGGCATGTGGATTGCCCCAACAGCCCAAATGGACGACGGATTGTTGCATGTGTGCATCGTCCGTTCAACTTCCAAAATCCGCATTGCCCTGCTCTTCCCCACTGTGTTCACAGGCAAGCACATTCTGGAGCCAGAAGTGAGTTTGCATGCCTTGACAGAAGTGCACTTGGAGGGAGAAGAGCCGCTCCCTTTGTTCGCCGACGGGGAGCCCATAGGGACGACCCCTGCAGTCATTCAAATCGTTCCCCACGCCTTGCGTGTGTTTGTCCCAGCGCCTTTTTAGTTTCGGTCACATTCTACCCGAAAGATGCTGACAGACCGCAACCTTCGGGGGCTGGACAAAATCCCGGGGATAGGCACGACAGGGGCGTCGTAAGTGACTTCCACCCGCAGAAAACCACCTCGCTGTCGCTTTTGACTGTTCGGAAAGGGCACTCCGTTGGGATCGTAGGAGGTGATGGTCACGGTGATACTGCTGGCGTTCGGCAGATGACTTGTGCGTTGTTGAACGATGGCAACGATGTGCTCGTTCAAGTCGTTATCGCTGTCAGGGTCAAAGCAAACTGCCCCGATGCGGGCAGCGTCGCGGGTGGCGTTGTTGATGGTATGAAGCCATCCCAGTAATTGCCCGAACATGAGCATGCCCACCATTAACAGCACCAACAAACTGGCAACAAAGGCAAATTCCACAAGGGCTTGTCCGCTTCTTTTGAGCGTTTGCACCATGTCATTTTCCCCCATCGGCGACAGGGTTGTGCTCATTATGCCATAACCGATGGGGGCTGAAAGGAGCGTCGTCACTTTTTCTTCCGAACGAGGATGCGCTCATAGCCGTCCGCTGGGAACGCGCCCAGAAATTCGTGTCCAGACCGCTCGCACCATGCCTTCGCATCCTCTTTTGTGCGAGGTTCCTGCGTCCACACTTCCACGACTGCTCCGACGGGCACTTCCTTAATGGCACGAATAAGTTCCACCAACGGACCAGGGCATTGAGCACCCCGCGCATCCACAATCTTATCCGCTCGCAAAGTTTCCGCCATCGTCGGTCACCTCCGTTTTTGGCTAGAGCCTGTCAGCGCCAGCAAGTTACAGGCGAAGGACCGTCGTGATGCCTGAACGGATGAATTGGATTGCAATAGTTGCCAGCAACAAGCCCATTACTTGCGCCAACAACGCCGACCCCGTTTTGCCCAACACGAGGAACAACTCCTCACCGAACATTAGGACGACCCAAGTGATGGTGAAACTAATGACCAAAGCGATGGTAGTTAGGGCAAGCCCGTAGGTGGCTTGCAGGACGAGGACGGCGGTGATGGCACCAGGACCTGCCAACAAAGGGCACGCCAATGGGACAACAGAGGCTTCCTCCACTTCCCCCACGCTCCAGTGCCCCACTACCACAATTCGCACCGCCACAATGAGAAGCAGCAGCCCACCTGCAATTTGCAAGTCCGCCAGCGTCACCTTAAAAAGGCTCAAAACAGTCATGCCGCCCAGCATGAAGACCACCAATAGCAGGAACGCCACAAAGGTTGCCAACGAAAAAGTTTTTCGGCACTGCGGACTGCTTTGGTGTTGCGTGACTGCCATAAAAAGGGGCAAGTTGCCCAACGGGTCCAAAATCAGCAACAGCCATACAATGGCTTGCACTAACGGCGTCCACTCCACGACAGTCACCTCGCCTTTTAATTCCTGACGCCCCAACATTGCCACTCCTTGTCCATTTCACGGGCCCTCATGGCAAAATTGTGACAGCCGCAACCTTTAGGGCAAGGAGTAGAGCTACCATGCGGTATGTGTCGGTTGGCGATACGGACGTGAAAGTGTCGCAGTTGTGTTTTGGGACGCTTCAGTTGGGACCACTGTTTTCTTCAATGCCTCCCGTTCAAGCGGCAGAAGTGTTGGTTTACGCGCGCGAGCGAGGCATCACCACCTTTGACACTGCCCGCGCTTTCAAATCTCGCGACCTGTTGACCCACGCCTTCGGCACCACTGCCGACATCGTGGTCATTGACAAATCGTCCGCCCGTACCTACGAAGAGATGGAGCGGGACATCGCCGAGAGCCTCGTGGAGTTAGATCGCGAGGAAGCGGACATCTTCTTGCTTTACGATGTTCGCTCCCGCGAAGACTTTTCCTTGCGGCGGGGGGCATGGGACTACTTGAAGGAAGCCAAAGAGATGGGGTTGGTTAAAGCCATCGGGTTTTCCACCCACACCGTGGAAGGGGCGGCGTTAGCCGCCGAGCTCCCCGAGGTGGACTTTGTGCAGGTGACCTTCAACATCGCTGGCTTTGGGATCTTGGACGGTGACTTGAAAGCGATGGAGGAAGCGATGGCGAAGTTGAAGGCGGCGGGCAAGACGGTATGCGCTGTCAAGCCCCTTGCAGGCGGCATGCTCGCCCGCGACCGATGGGAAGAAGCGTTGGAATTCGTCTTCGGGCATCCCCTCGTTGACTGCGTTTGTGTGGGGATGACTACCCATGAGGAAGTGGACGCCAATTGCGCTTTCGCCAATGCCGAGCCCCTTGAGGGCACTCTAAGGGAAACCCTCACCCACATGCCCAAGCGGTTGGTCATTTTGGACTGGTGCACCGGTTGTGAAGCCTGCCTCCCTGTCTGCCCGACTAATGCCCTCTTCATGCAAAGGGGGATCGCTAAAGTCCTTCCAGAGCGGTGCGATTGGTGCGGCAAGTGCGGTCCCCTTTGCCCCGAACAAGCCATCTTCCTCCTTCCCGCTCCCCCTCGGGAAAGTGCGGAAGGGAAAGAGTGACGGCTCTCCCTCAGGGTGTCACCGGCACATGGTCTGGCGTCCCGCAATGGAACGCCACTGTCAACCGCTCCCGTAAAGTCATTCCATCACCATTCACCCGCTTGAAGTCAATCCGAAACCCGAAGGTGCTTGATAACCGTTCGCCCGTGAAAATCGCGCACCCGCAAGGTTGTGGAGTGAGCAAGGCACAAGGTAAGGGCGAAAGAGACAGGGGACGACGAACGCGCTACCTCAAACCGCCCCAGATACTCGCATCCCAGCCACAACTCCACCCAGCGCGTCTCCTCCTCAGGACAACTAAGGTGCGACACAACGATGTGGATGGTAAACGGTTGCCCTGCCATCACTCGGTCGGGCACGACCACTTGAAGCGGCTCTAACTTTTTTGCCGCTAAAGCGGAAGGGGCAAAGGGTATGCTCATCGTGCTGGCGAGGGCCGTTGCCGACAATCGGCGCAGGAAAGTGCGTCGGTGTGTTTTGTCCTTCATGGCTCCACGAACACCTCCCCAACAGGTTCTGCGACAATTTCTCCGATGACTGTTGCCCATCGGACGCCTTTTTGGCGACACGCTTCCATGAACGCATCCACTTTCTCGTGCGGAAGGCTGATGAGCAACCCGCCAGAAGTTTGCGGGTCGCACAAAGCGATGCGCATTGGTTCGGGGATGCTTTCGTGCCAATGGGTGAAAGTGTCAGCGAACCGCTTATTGGCGCGGGCGCCGCCAGGGTAAATTCGCTGGGCAATCAAGTCCAAAACGCCCGAAAGCAAAGGCACTTTTGAAGCGAAAAGGCGCGCTCCCACCCGGCTCGCCACCAACATCTCCTGCAGATGTCCCAACAGCCCAAACCCGGTCACATCGGTGCAGGCGTTCACCCCTACTTCCCGCATCGCTTCCGCAGCGGCTTTGTTCAGGGTCATCATGACCTCAATGGCTTGCGCGACCAGTTCTGGCGGGGTTTTGTCCTGTTTGATGCCGTGGTTGATTGCCCCTGTCCCCAGCGGTTTCGTCAAGACCAACACATCGCCCGGCTTTGCTTTGGCGTTGGTGATGACCTGCTGTGGGTGGACAACGCCCGTGACGGCTAACCCGTAAACCAAAGCAGGGTTATCTACCGTATGCCCACCGATGACCGCTACCCCTGCTTCCGTCAACTTGTCGTAACCACCTTGAAGGATGGTCGCTACCAAATCGGGCGCCACTTCAGCAACGGGGTAACCCACGATGTTCAACGCAGCGATGGGGGTCGCCCCCATCGCATAAATGTCGCTGACCGAGTTCGCAGCAGCAATGGCACCGAAGGCAAAAGGGTCGTCCACAATGGGCGTGATGAAGTCAAGGGTCTGGACGATGGCTAAGTCGTCCGTCAACTGGTAAACACCCGCATCATCGGCAGTCTCAATGCCGACCAGCACTTTCGGGTTTGGTACTTTGGGTAACCGCTGCAAAATCTCTTTCAGGTCCGACGGACCTATCTTGCACGCTCAGCCGCCTTTGGGCGACAGAGCCGTCAACTTCACCTTCAATGCTTCGCTCATTCAGCTCCCTCCTTCCTTCGTTTGTCGCTTCAAGTCTAACTTGCCTTCCACCGCCTTGCTACCGTTGAGCGGCGGTCTTGATGCGCAAGGTGAGCCGAGTAGCGAAGCGGTGACAAAGAGCAGCAAGGCGAGAGAGCGCCTTGTCCGATTGCCAAACGAACAGGTGACGGTTGTGCACCACTATCGTGCCAAATTCGGCTTTGTAAGTTTCGTTGCCGCGCATGAAATCAAACACTTGCGCCCCTTCCCCTTCGGCAGCATCAATTACCTTCGCCAGCAACACTTTCCCTGGGCTGTAGCGGGCGAAAGCGGGATGGAAGCCACAGGTGTAAAAGCCTGCATAGCCGTCACAATGGAAGGCGTAATAAGCCGCTGCTATCGCACCGTTGAGAAAGAGCAAGTGGAGGCGCAACCAACCCCGCCGCAACGCTTTTTGAGCGAAAGCGTGGTGGAAGCGACGGACTTTGGGCGAGAGGAAAACGCCTGTTTGCTTAAGCTGCCCCCAGCGCAACCGATGGAGTGCAAAAAGTTGCTCTAAAGCGCGGTCAACTTCCTCTGGCGTTTCCGCCTCCTCAAACCGAACCTCAAAGGTTTGAGAAATCTGCCGCTTTCTGCGCTTCAACTGTTGTTGCAACCGCTTGGTCGCTTTCAGGCGCCAACTACCCGATTCGTTCTGCCCGCACCGAACGGCATTGAGCGGGATGCGGTGACAGACTTCCCCTCGCAGTTCGCAAACAGCGATGTGGGGCGGCAATGTCAATTCCCGCAAAGTTGCCAAGGCAACGCTTTCTTCCGGCAGCTCATGCAGGGCAACAAGATGCCACAGCGACCGATGGGCAAACAGCCACCGCCAAATTTGCCCTGCAACCTCTTCGCACCCTTGTCGCACCAGAAAATCGCCGTAGTCCGCCTTCCCGTTCCCTATCAAGCGCACCAATCTCGCCATCGGGAGCAGAAAGGAGGGGGCGACGAAAAGGGGAGCCGCTGCCAGCAAGTGGTCACCATCCGCTACGGCAATGACCAACAAAGAGCCCCGTCCCAAATGCTGCCACCAAGTTGTCAGCCACTCGTGGCTCAGGAAAAGGCGGGCTTCAAAAGCGGTGCTGTGGCGGAGAAGATCATCCCAAGCGGATTGCCACAACTGCCATTGGGCGATGTCCGTGATGAGGGCTATCCGCTGTCCCAAGCCTCGGGTTAAACTTGTCAACCCCATCGGAGCGACGCCTCACTCCAAGTCATCTTGCTCAACGGGTCGCTTCGCCAATTCGCGGCTGAGCCAGAAAGTCAGCAAGAAGGCAAGGAAAAGAGCGAAAGCGCCTACAAGGAAAGGCACTCGCAACCCCACCACTTTGCTGTTTGTCAAAGTCATCGTCAACTCTGCTAAAATCCCGCCGAAAGGTGCCCCCGCAATCGCCCCTAACCCTTGACCACCATAAATGAGTCCGACGGCTGCCCCTCGCTCCTGCTCCGTCACAACCTCGCTCACCAACGCCAGCGCCGCTGGGAACGCCAACAGCCACGCAAACCCAACCAACAGCCCAAAGGCGACAAGAACGATGAGACTTCGAACGAAAGGGAACGAGAAAAGAGCAACGGTAGCGCTCAATAGAGCCAATCTCAGCGCCGTCTCGTGTCCGATGTCGTCGGAAAGGCGACCGATGGGGATGGCGACGAGCGCCAATGCCCCTGCCCCTAACGCAATTCCCACGCCCATCTCCAAGTCGGTCAAACGCAGCACTTGCTTGGCGTAAGGGACGATGACGGGCACTTGCATGGAAGCAGCAAACTGGCCAACTGCAAAAATGGTCGCCAAAATGAGCACAGGACGCGAAAGTGCCGAGAGCCGAACAAAGCGACGACGGAAAGGCGAAGACACAACGCCTTGCGTGCTGCCAGTCAAGTGACGCTCCTTGCTCGCCGGCAGCATAAGCAACGCCAACACGCCCGCCAAAGTCAGCAATCCTGCCGTGACGAAGAAAGCGTGCCGGTAAGTGCCGGCTTGGTAGTGGAGTAGGAAACCGACTGCGGCACTAATGCCCAGACCCGTTAGGTAACTCAGGTTCAAAATGCCCATCATCCCACCCCGATGCTCCTCGGGGGCGTAATCGGCGACGAAGGCAGCAATGGTGGGGAAGAAGGCGGCGAAACCAACGCCTGCCAACGGGAACAACAGCATCACAGCGTAATGGGCGCTGACAAAACCCAACATCAAGGTGGCAATGACGGTAAGGCTCAATCCAAGCAACATGACAGTTTTCCGTCCCCACCGGTCACTTAACGCACCAAAAGGGGCTTTGAACAGTGCCTCCACCGCCAAGTAACCAGCGAACGCAAACCCCGTCACATGGGGCGGTGCCTTCAACTCGTCGCTCAGATAAAAGTTGACGAACGGGATGAGGGCACCAAAGGCGATGTCTGCTAACAGCGACACCGCCAAAATTCGGCGCAATATCGGTTCTCGCCGCCACAGCTTGCGGTAGGTTGCGAACACTCTCCGTCTCTCCCTTTCGGCTTTGTGAGAAGTGCTTCCTCAAAGCGCCTTCACTTTCCAACAATGCGAATGGTTGTGCAGAGCGAGTAACTTTGCCCGCCAGCGTCGTAAATCAACTCCGCAAAGGCAGCAGCATAACCTTGCTCGGGGGCTTTAAGGGTGAAGCGGAACTCGCCATTGACCGACGGGAAAGGTTGGCTGATCCACTTCGCATCGCGGAAGTCTTTCATGGGCGCTTGGGCTGTCCAAATCAGCACTTCCTTAGGCAGCGGGCTGGAGCGGACGACGAGGGTTTTCGCTTTTGTTTCCTCCCGCCACTGCCATTGCAAATTCGGGAACCGGATGCGACCAGCGACTCGGTTGAAGAACGCCATCATCGCCCGAAGCACTCTATCCAAGCCACCTTCCAATCCGTGTCCCGCATTGGGCACATAAAGGATATGCTTTTCGCCCGGAAGGTCGTCAAAGTAGAAGTTGGCGGCATCCAATGCCCAATAGCGGTCATTGGTGCCGTTAATGATGAGTTTGGGCATTGTCAACCGCTCGCGGTAGAAGTAGGGGTCAATCAACTCTACCAGTGGGCGCACCTTCCCATCGCCCACTACCAAGTCCAGCAAGCCCCGTTGGGCATACTCGCTGATTTGCTCGCTATAGCCGCCGAAAACTTCCCGTTGGTGGCGTATCTGGGCGGGAATGTTCAGGTTGTCGTAAACGATGGGCACAATGCCCTTTACCCGCTTGGGATCAACAACGGCGGTCAGCCAAGTCGTCCAGCCCCGCTTTGAAGCACCCGTGACCACGAAACCGACGACCTTAATGCCCAATTCCTTCTCTGCAAACTGTTGCACGGCGTCCATCGCCTTCACAGCGCTTTTCGTCATCGGCAGCAAGCAAGCCCATTCCTTATCCCCCGTCTCCAGTGCCTTGACAAAAGTGTGAGCGAGCAAATCGTCTTCCACGAGCCCGTCAAAGAGGGGTTGGTTGGGGACAGCAAAAAGGACGGAAACCAATGCTTGCAGCTTTACGGCGATTGTTGTTGCCAAAAGGCGCGTTGTGCTGTCTCCTCGGCTGTCCGTGCTCCCGCTGCTGATGACCAAAACGGCTAATTTGGTGGTCACTTTCGGTGGTTGGGCAATCAGCAAGGTGTGCTGCCAAAGGATGTCTTTCCAACGCTGCGAGGTCAAGCGAAGTTCGTGCAAAGTTACCCCAATAGGCGTTTTCACCTCCCCTTCCTTCCGCCACCCGAACGCCCCATCCTCACGGGCGACATAACTGAACAGCGGCGAAGTTTGGCTCTGACCGAAAAGTGCCATCGTCAAGCACCCACACACCAGTCCGATGAACCACCAACGAGCCATCGCCCCGACCCTCCTTTCAGGAGTGCGGCGCACCTTCAGTTTGCCATCGCAAATTGGGGGGCGTAAAGGATAGGCGACCTTACCCCTTCATTCCTCTTTGGGCAAAAATTCAGGAAGCACCGCCAGCAAATCCTCTAACAGTCGCAACAGTTGTGTGGGCAAAAGCTCTGTCCAGTCAATCAAAAAGCGGTCGCGTTCATAACGGACGCAGTGAAGAACTTCGGTTGGTTGGGTTTCCCGCAAGCGGGTGTAAAGGCGCAAAAGGGTTGTATTGTTCAAGTTCAGGTTCATGGCGCACCGCACGGTGACGGTGCGGCGGTCGTGGATAATGGCGATCACTTTCGCTTTGTGCGCTCGCACCCGAATGCGCAACACGCTCAGAATGTTGCGGACAGGTTGCGGCGGCTCTCCGTAGCGGTCGCGCATCTCCGCTTCAATCTGAGCGATGTCCTCTTCGGTTTGAATGCCCGCCATCTTGCGATACAGGTAAAGCCGCTGCTCCAAGTCGTCCACATAAGTTTCGGGGATGAACGCCTTGACGGGCAAATCGGCTTCGGGCAACTCCACCTTTTGCGGTAGCGGTTCCCCTTGCAACCTCCGCACCGCTTCCGCCAGCATGTCCATGTAAAGGTCAAAGCCGACTTCATTCAGGAAGCCGTGCTGCTCCACACCCAACAAGTTGCCTGCTCCGCGAATTTCCAAATCGCGCAGTGCCAACCGAAGACCGCTCCCCAAGTCGGTGAACTCTCGGATGGCTTCCAGACGCTTGCGGGCTGCCTCGCTTAGGCGCTTAGGATGGTCGTGGAAGAAGTAGGCGTAAGCCTGTCGGTCGCTCCGTCCCACTCGCCCGCGCAATTGGTAAAGTTGCGCCAATCCGAACTGCTCGCAATGCTCTACGATGAGCGTGTTGGCGTTCGGGACATCCAAGCCGTTTTCAATGATGGTGGTGCACACCAACACATCCCACTTGCCCTCGGCAAACTCCAGCATCACTTGCTCCAATTCCTCTTCGGGCATTTGCCCGTGAGCGATAGCGACGCGGGCGTCAGGCACAAGGTGCTTGACCTTTTCCGCTACATGCTCAATGCCTTGCACACGGTTGTAAACATAGAAGACCTGCCCGCCCCGCTCTAACTCACGGCGGATGGCAAAGCGTACCAGTTCGGGGTCGTAAAGGCTCAGGTAAGTTCGGACAGGGCGCCGCCCTTCGGGCGGGGTGTTGATGAGGCTCATGTCCAGCAAGCCCCCCAGCGCCATGTGCAGTGTTCTGGGGATAGGGGTTGCCGTCAGGATAAGGACATCCACGCCCGCTTGGAGCACCTTCAACCGCTCCTTTTGCCGAACGCCAAACCGCTGTTCCTCGTCAATGATGAGCAAGCCTAAGTCCCTGAACTGAACATCGGGCGAAAGCAATCGGTGGGTGCCAATCACGATGTCAATGGCGCCCGTCCGCAACCCGCTGACCACTTCCTTTTGCTCTTTAGGCGATTGCAAGCGGCTCAGCATGGCGATCTTGATGGGATAGGGAGCAAGCCGTTGCGTGAAGGTTTGGTAGTGTTGCAATGCCAGCACAGTTGTGGGCACCAGCATGGCAACTTGTTTTCCGTCCTGCACCGCTTTGAAAGCGGCTCGGATGGCAATTTCTGTTTTGCCGAAGCCGACATCGCCGCAGACAAGGCGGTTCATCGGTTTCGGCGACTCCATATCCGCCTTGACTTCCTCAATGGCACGCAGTTGGTCTTCCGTCTCTACAAAGGGGAAAGCCTCTTCCATCTCTCGCTGCCAAGGGGTGTCGGGCGAGAAGGCGAACCCTTCGGCGATTTGGCGACGGGCATAAAGTTCCAGCAACTCTTTGGCAACTTGCTCAGCGTTCTCTTTCGCCTTTTGCCGCAACCGCAACCAACGCCTGTTGCTAACAAGCGACGACAAAGGCGGTTCGCCGCCGTCAACGGCAACATACTTGCGCACTCGGTCAATTTGGTGCACGGGCACATAAAGCCGCTCGCCTTCCGCATACTCAATGGCAAGGTAGTCGCTCTCCTTGCCCAACACTTCCTGCCGCACGATGCCGCGATAAATGCCGATGCCGTGATGGATGTGGACGACATAATCGCCTTCCCGCAAGTCAGACGGCGACTTGACAGCAACAGTTCCTCGCCATCGTTTGCGGCGCGGCTTGTAGGGGGCATTGAACAATTCGGAATCTGTGACGACCACCAAGCGTTCGTTGGGAAGAACAAACCCAGCACTCAATGGGGTCGGCACGATGTTGATGCGCTCGGCAAGAGGTAACTCGTCAGTGTCAAGGCGTGCCAGCGAGAAGTTTTCCCTCACTGCTGCATCCCGCAGCCAATCGGTTACCCGTTCGGGGTAACGGGTGGCAATGGCGATGGCGTAACCGCGCTGCCGCCATTCGTCGGCGCGTGCCAAAAACCGGCGCCCATCGCTCAGAAAGGCTTCTACCCGATGGACGGCAAGGTGGAGTTGAACAGCGGCAACTTCCGAAGGCGTCGGGGTGGCCGGCTCGCAAATTTCGCTGCTGAAAACCCACGAAGGGAAGGCTTGTAAGCGCTCCTTGACCGTTGCCCTCACCTCTTCCCGCCCATCGGTTCCTGACGCCCATGCTTCAAACGGTGGCTTTGGTGGACGGAGCAAATCACCCGTGTCCACTAACTCGGCAAGGATTTTTCGCCAATGCTCTTTAAGCGATTCAGCGTTGGCATCCAAATCATGCGGCTCCAGCCAGATGACCAAAGTGTCCGAAGGCAAGTGGTCAAGCAAGGTGGGCAAGGGGTCATAGGCGAAGGGGAAATACCAGTTGCAGCCATCAAAGTAGCGCCCGTCCGCCAAGCGTTCCCAATCGTGCTCTACCTGTTGCTGCAACAACCGCGCTTGCTCTGGTTTCCCTTCGGCAATGAGCCGTTTCGTTTCCCGCTCCAATGCCTTTTGGATTTGCTCTTTCACTCGCTCCATCACCTTGCCTCCCAAAAGGAACTCGCGAGCGGGCAAAAGGACGCCCTCGCGCCATTGAGCGATGGAGCGTTGTGTTTCCACTTCAAAGGGGCGAATGCTTTCCACTTCGTCGCCGGAAAGCTCAATGCGGATGGGTTGGTCGTGGGCAGGTGAGAAGAAGTCCACGATCCCGCCCCGAACGGCAAATTGTCCAGGGGCTTCTACCTGGGGAACTCGCTCGTAACCGCCAGCGACCAAGTGGGCAACCAACACATCCCGCTCAATAATAGCCCCCACGCGAACAGTCAAAGCGCTCTGTTCGTAAACTTCCGTTGGGATAGTGGGTTGACAGAGAGCGGTCGGTGTCGTGACGATGATGGGATGGGGCAAACGGTGCAGGGCATCTATTGCTGCAATGCGGTCGCGTGTAATGGCAAGGTCAGTATCGCCGAAGAGCAAGGTTGGATGGGCGGGAAAAGGGAAAAGACGGTTGGGTTGCTGGAGCAGGGTTTCCAAGTCGGCAAGGAAATTCATAAGCCGCTCTAAAGAGGGCAAAAGGATGACCGTTGTGTGACGCCAATCGGTCAGGGCAGCGGCAAGGTAGGCAGCCCACGCAGAAAAGAAGCCCCCTTGAACCTGCAACTTCGTCCGTCTTCTTGCGGCAAGTTGCAGGCGCTTAAGAGTCTCCGTTTCGCAAAGCCAACGGGTGATACCGTGCATAGTTTCCATCCCACTATGGTGCGATTGCTACGTGCCCTTTCTGCCAGTTACCTCCTGCCTTAAAATTTGGTGCGGGCAACGCTAAAATGCGCCCCCGCCTTCCCATCCTGCTTTCTGCCGAGGTGAGCGCATGTGGCGAAGGAGCGCAAATTCGTGTTTGTCACTGGTGGTGTCGCCTCCTCGCTGGGCAAAGGGATCACCGCCGCTTCTTTAGGGCGCTTGCTTGTTGCGCGCGGATTGAAGGTGGCGTTGCAGAAGATTGACCCTTACCTGAATGTGGACGCCGGGACAATGAACCCCTACCAACACGGCGAGGTCTTCGTGACGGAAGACGGAGCGGAAACGGATTTGGACTTAGGGCATTACGAGCGGTTCGTGGACATCAACCTGACCTGCAAGTCCAATGTCACGACGGGGCAAATTTACGGCGCCGTTATTGAGAAGGAGCGAAAAGGCGAATATCTGGGGCAAACGGTGCAAGTCATCCCCCACATCACTGACGAAATCAAGCGCAGAATCTACGAAGTCGCTGAAGAGTGGGATGCCGATGTGACCATCGTGGAAATCGGTGGGACAGTCGGCGACATTGAAGGCTTGCCTTTTTTGGAAGCCGCTAGACAGTTCAAACTGGATGTGGGAGCCGACCATGTGCTCTACTTGCATGTCACCCTCATCCCCACTGTTGCGGGGGGGCGAGTTGAAAACGAAGCCAACCCAACATAGCGTCCGCGAACTTCGGAGCATCGGCATCCAGCCCGATGGCCTAGTCTGCCGCACCCCTTCCCCCTTGACAGAAGAGATGCGCCGAAAAATTGCTCTCTTCTGCGATGTGCCCAAAGAGGCTATCTTTGAAGCCGTTGACACGGACTTCGTCTATGAAGTGCCGCTCCTTCTGGAAGAGCAAGGGATGGCGCGATGGGTGCTGCAGCGACTGAATTTGACCGACGGGGAACCCGATTTGAGTGATTGGCATGAACTGGTTTGGCGGGGGCGTCACCCCTCCTGTGAAGTGACCATCGCGATGGTGGGCAAGTATGTAGGGTTGCGGGACGCCTATCTGAGCGTTGCCGAAGCCCTCAAGCACGGTGGTTTCGCCAATCAAGCGAAAGTAGGCATCCGATGGGTGGATGCGGAATTGCTCAACAACGAAACCGCTTCAGAGTTGCTTCGGGATGTGGATGGCATTGTGGTGCCGGGCGGATTCGGCTATCGGGGCATTGAAGGGAAAATTGCTGCCATTCGCTATGCTCGCGAAAACGGCATCCCTTTTCTGGGTCTGTGCTTGGGGCTTCAATGTGCGGTCATTGAGTTTGCCCGCCATGTTTGTGGCTTGACGGATGCTAACAGCGCTGAGTTTGACGAAAACGCCTGCCATCTCGTCATCGTGCTGATGGACGAACAGCGGCGGGTGGTGCAAAAAGGTGGGACAATGCGGTTAGGGGCGTACCCTTGCTTTCTAAAGCCGGGCACACGGATTGCCGAAATCTATGGCAGGCACCTCGTTTACGAGCGGCACCGCCACCGCTACGAAGTTAACCCGCGTTATCATGAGTTGCTGGAGCGGCATGGGATGATGCTGAGCGGTATTTCGCCTGATGGGAAATTGGTGGAGGCAGTGGAATTGCCCGACCATCCCTTCTTCGTTGCGACCCAATTTCATCCTGAGTTCAAATCGCGCCCGAACCGCCCTCATCCCCTCTTTGCGGCTTTCGTTCGGGCAACTTTGGAGCAGCGGGCAAGGGTTGACAACAGCTCACGTTTTTATTATCATTCATTTCAGCCATGAAGCTCTCTGACTGGGCGCGCAAGCAGGGAATCAGCTACATCACCGCTTGGCGGTGGTTCAAGGGCTGGCCGTCCTAAGCGGCCCTACCGGGAGTTCTCCCTTCAAAAGTGCCGGCGCTACAATAGTCAGCGACCGAATACGCTATTTTGCCCAGAAGGAGGTGTCTGCGGGGGAAGGAAGCCGAGAAAGGCAACTTCCCTCGCAGGGGAATGTTGGAGCAAATTCGGATGGCAAAAGTCATCCAACGCCTTTACAGCCGCCGCGTCGACGATGTCGTCGGGGAAACGAAGCGACAGTTGGAACGCTTGGGGATAGCGAAACGCCTGAAAGGCAAACGCATCGCCATCACGGCGGGAAGCCGGGGCATCGCCCGCATCGCCGAAATCATCAAGGGCGTGGTGGAATTCGTTCGCTTTAGCGGAGGCGAGCCGTTCCTGTTTCCGGCGATGGGCAGTCACGGGGGGGCGACAGCGCAAGGGCAGGTCGCCATCTTGCGGGACTACGGCATCACCGAAGAATTCGTCGGCGCTCCCATCTTAGCCACGATGGAAGTGGAGCGAATTGGTGAGGTGGACGGCATTCCTGTCTACACCGACAAATTCGCCGCCAACGCTGACGGAATCCTTGTCGTCAACCGCATCAAGCACCATACCGATTTCACCGGACCGCACGAGAGCGGCTTGCTGAAAATGATGGCGGTAGGAATGGGAAAGCGGGAAGGAGCAGATGTCGCTCATACTTTCAAGGCATGGAGTTTGCGTCACTTCATCCCCCAATTGGCGCGTCAAGTGCTTCGTCAGTTGCCCGTCCTTGCGGGATTAGCCGTCATAGAGAACGGCTACCATGAAGTAGCGCACCTTGTTGCCCTGCCACCAGACGAGATAGAGCGGGGTGACCGAGAGTGGCTGCGCTTTTGGAAACGCATCCGACCCAAAATCCCCTTCAATCGCTTGGATGTGCTCTGCGTGGAACGAATGGGCAAGAACATTTCAGGCACAGGGATGGACACGAAGGTTATTGGGCGGCTGATGATTACGGGAGAGAGCGAACCCAAACACCCGCTCCCTAAAGTGGTCGTCGTGTTGGACTTGACGGACGAATCGCATGGGAATGCGGCGGGGTTAGGCTTGGCGGACATCACCACAAAGCGCTTGATGGAGAAGGTCAATTGGCACGACACTCACATCAATGTCTTCACCAGCGGCTTCATTGAGCGAGACCGCATCCCTGTCGTGGCGGAGAATGACCGTCAAGCGTTGGAGTGGGCACTGGAAATTGCGAAGGTTCGCGACCCAGAGAAAGCCCGAATTGTCCGTATCCGCGACACCAATACTTTGGGCGTCCTTTACATCTCGCAGGGGCTTTGGGACGAAGCTGCCCAAAATCCACGCTTAAGAATGGTAGGCGAAGAAACCCTTCGGTTTGACGATGGCAACTTAGTGCCAGTTGGCTATGAGCGACCGTCGGAAGCGGTGCAAAAGGGGGGAAGGAAATGACTGTCGGGGAAATGGGATGGGTTGTGTTGAAACTGCTCATCATCCTCGGCTGCGTGATGGGAGCGGTGCCCTTTTTGATTTGGGGGGAGCGGCGATTGTTGGGGTTCATGCAGGACCGACTCGGTCCCAATCGGGTCGGACCAGCAGGGCTGCTCCAGTCCTTTGCTGACGGCTTGAAGTTGATGCTGAAAGAAGTCATCGTGCCCGCTGGTGCCGACCGGTTCGTTTACTTCCTTGCCCCCATGCTGTTGATGACGCCGGGTTTGTGCACCTTCGTCGTCATCCCCTTCGGTCCCCGCGAGCAAGTGGTGGACTTGAACATCGGCGTCCTTTACATCCTCGCCTTGGCGAGTTTGAGCGTGTATGGGATTGTGTTGGCGGGTTGGGCGTCTAACAGCAAGTATGCCCTTTTGGGCGGATTGCGGAGCGCCGCTCAAATGCTCAGTTACGAATTGGGCATCGGTCTTGCCATTGTGGCAGTGGTGATGCTGACGGGAACCCTCAGTTTGCGGGGCATTGTGGAAGCCCAAAGCGGTCCTTTGACTTTTTGGTGGTTTGGGCGAGAGTTGGTCATTCCCTTCCTGCCCAACTGGCTCCTGTTCAAACCGCTGGCATTGCCAGCATTGGTGTTGTTTCTGGTGGGCGGGTTCGCCGAAACGAACCGTCCCCCTTTTGACCTCCCCGAAGCGGAGAGCGAGTTGGTAGCCGGTTACCACACCGAATACACGGGCATGCGGTTTGCCATGTTCATGCTGGGCGAGTATGTGAATGTGGTGACGGCGTGCGCGATGGTCACGACGCTCTTTTTGGGCGGTTGGAATGGACCCGTTTTCCCGCCACTGCTTTGGTTCATCGTCAAGATGCTGGCGATGCTGTTCCTCTTCATTTGGGCGCGTGCTACCTTGCCGCGCATCCGTTACGACCAATTGATGCGTTTGGGTTGGACGGCTTTGCTCCCCGCAGGCTTCGCTCACATCGCCCTCATTGCCCTCTACGACGCTTGGAAATGGGCGCAAGGAAGCAGGTTTTAAGCGCCTTGCAAGAACTTTAAGCCCTCTGTCGCTGCTGTGGCAAGTGTTGCATAGTTTTGATGGTTCATCCATTCCGACGGCTACTTGGAGACGGTGACCAAACCATGATGCCTGTCCGAGTGGAGAACATTGTCAAGTGGTTGGGCAAGACGCTGGTGTTGCGGGGCATCACTTTGGACTTCCGAGCCGGCGAGTTCTTTTTCTTGCTGGGACCTTCAGGTTGTGGCAAGACGACTTTTTTGCGGGTGTTGGCAGGCTTCTTGTTTCCCGAGGAAGGGCGCGTCTTTTTTGGGGAGCGGGAAGTGACCTTCCTGCCGCCCCACAAGCGCAATGCGGCGATGGTTTTCCAGCATTACGCCCTCTTCCCCCACATGAGCGTTTGGGACAATGTGGCGTATGGGTTGAAAGTGCGTAAATTGCCTCGGCATGAAATAGAACTGCGGGTTCGGGATGCATTGCGATTGGTGCGGCTTAAAGGTTTTGAGCGGCGCTTCCCGTTGCAACTTTCCGGCGGGCAACAACAGCGGGTTGCTTTAGCCCGCGCCATTGCTGTCCACCCTGACTTGCTCCTGTTAGACGAACCACTGTCCAACTTGGATGCCAAACTGCGGGCGGAGATGCGGAGCGAATTGAAAGAGTTGCAGCGAAAGTTGGGAGTGACGACGGTCTATGTCACCCACGACCAAAAGGAAGCGTTGGCAATGGCGGACCGAATTGCCGTCATGCGGGAGGGGCGAGTGGAGCAAGTCGGAACGCCGACGGAGTTGTATCGCCGCCCTCGCTCCCGCTTCGTCGCCGAGTTCTTGGGCGACGCCAATGTGTGGGAAGGTCGCATCGTTGCCCTCCATTCTGAGCAAGTAAGCGTGGAAACGCCTTTTGGAATTTTACACTGCCACCCGCCTGACTTTCCTGTCCGAGAAGGGGAACGGGTTTGGGTGATGATCCGACCTGAAGCGGTCGTTTTCGTGAGCGATGGGTCACAGCAACTTCCCAACACTTTCGTCGCCCGCATTGAGCGAGCCGTTTACTTGGGCGAAGCGACGGAAGTGGTCGCTCGTGTTCGTGACATTAAGGTCAAGGCACTTCACTTCCGAGCGCAGGATGGTGGGTTTGCCCATGAAGTCCGACTTCAGTTCGCCCCCAATGACCTTGTCCTTCTCCCTCACGAAGAGGCTGCGACAGTGGCGGTATGAGTTTTCGCCCTCTGCCCTTTCCCTTTGGGCGACCCTGTGGCTCATTTTCGCTGTGTTACTCCTCTACCCCATCGCTTTCATGCTCAAGGGTGCGGTCGTTTATGAAGGTCGGTTCACCCTTGACTTTTTTGCCTTGCTCCTGCGCGACCCGCAATTGGCAGATGCCCTTAAAGGAAGTTTCGGGTTGGCGCTCACTTCCACTTCTTTGACCCTCGCTTTAGCCATCCCTATCGCTTACGCAATGGTGCGCTATCGGTTGCCCCTCAAGGGCGTGTTGAATGTGGTGCTGTTGGTGCCGATGATTTCTCCGCCTTTCGTCAGCGCTATTGCTGTCCGAAAGTTGTTGGCGCGTTTTGGTCCCATCAACCAGTTGCTCATCGCCCTCGGGGTGGTTGACCCGACCAACCCACCTTCGTGGCTGGACTATCCCTTCTGGGGCATCGTGATTTTGCAAGTGTTGCACTTTCTACCCATTGCCTACCTTAACTGCGTGGCAGCCCTCGCCCGCATTGACCGCTCGTTGGAAGAAGCCGCTCAATCACTGGGAGCGCACGGATTTCGGTTGTTCCGAACGGTTACTTTGCCGTTGATGATGCCGGGCTTGTTTGCGGCAGGAAGCCTTGTGTTTATCTTGGCGTTCACGGACTTAGGCACACCCCTCGTCTTCAACTACACCCGTGTCATTGCCGTGCAAGTGTTCCATCGGGTAGAGCAAGCGTTGGAAGACCCGACAGGTTATGCGATGGTGTTGTTGGTGATGGTGCTGAGCGTGGTGATTTTCTGGACGAGCAAGCGATGGGCGGAGCGGTGGCAAGTGCAAACGATGCCCCGAGCAGCGGGTGAAACAGGCGAATGCATTTTGCCATTACCCCTTGCGTGGCTTCTCTTTGCGGCGATTTTCCTTGTCGCCTTCCTTGCCATCCTGCCCAACATTGCGGTGGTGCTCAACGCTTTTGCAGACCGTTGGTTTATGACCATCCTGCCTGACCGATGGACGACGCGTTACTTTGAGCAACTGCTGGTTTACTCGCTGACGGCAACCGCCATCCGAAACAGTTTGCTTTACAGCCTCGCCTCGGCGACCCTTGACATTCTCCTCGGATTGGCGATTGCGTATTTGGTGGTTCGGGGCAAGGCGCCCCTGCCTCAATGGCTGGACGGGATGGCGATGTTGCCACTGGCAATTCCGGGCATTGTGGTCGCCTTCGGGTATGTGGGGGCATTTGCGAACACGCCCCTTGACCCGCGCCAAAATCCCGTTCTGCTCCTCATCATCGCTTACGCCATCCGTCGGTTACCTTACATGGTGCGAGCGTGCTATGCGGGATTGCAGCAAGCGAGCGAAATCTTGGAAGAAGCCTCCCTCAACTTAGGGGCATCGCCTTTCCGCACTTTTGTCAAGATTACGCTGCCGCAAATTCTCCCGCACCTGATTGCCGGCGGCATCATGGCATTCGCTTTCGCGATGCTGGAGGTATCCGACAGCCTCATCTTGGCGTTTGACCAGCGCTACTTCCCTATCACGAAAGCCATTTACGCCCTCGCTAATCGGTTGGAAGGGGGGGTGCAAATGGCGTCGGCGATGGGCATTCTGGGCATGCTTGTGCTGGGCTTCTCCCTCGTCCTTTCCACCCGCCTAATGGGGCGTCGGATGGGTGAGGTGTTCAAAGTGTAGGAGGTAGCGCCCATGCCATCCGACAAAAGCGGGAAGGTGTGGAAGCCTGCCATACCTATGGCGCAAGCGTCCTCTCAATTTTCGGTCTGGCGGGAGATGAGCCTTCCCGAGTTAACAGGAGCGTGATGGGTATGACGTGGGAGCAATTTCGGGAACGGGTTCGGTCGGAGTTGGGTGAAGCCTTGTTCACGCGATCGGACGAAACGCTGGCGTTCGTGATGCAAGCGTGGCAAGAATTGTTCCCCGACCGATTTGAAAAGCCTTTACGGCTGGACGAAGCCGACGAAACGCCTGCCGATTTTGTCGTAGTCACCCAGCAATTTCTGTGGCGGGTGTTGGACAATTCGGCGGATACTGCTGCCGTGCTCCTTTGGCTTACCTTAGCCGAATGGTTAGCCGGCTGGCAGGCGTTGCAGGTCAAAGAGTGATGCGGCGGTGCCATTTTAATGGCGGGACAAATCGCTATCTTCTTTGTCGGCTTGTTCAGTGGTTTTGTGGGAGCGATGACGGGCATTGGGGGGGCATTGCTGGCAGTCCCCTTGTTGCTCTTTTTGTCTTCGTTCCTCTCTCTTCCTTCCTTGACTGTCCATGCCGTCACGGGCTTGGCGATGGTTCAGGGGCTGACAACGAATTTGGCAGGGATGTGGAGGCATCATCAGGCAGGGTTCGTGTCGCCTTTCCTCTTGCGTTGGACAGGGACAGGCATGGCGGGAGGCACTTTGCTGGGTTCAGTGCTCTCTCGGTGGGTGCCGGCACAATGGCTGTTGAAACTGCTCAGCCTCGTGCTTCTCTTTTGCGCCTTCCAAATGCTCCGACCGGTCGGCGAGCAAGCGGAAGGCGAAAGCGCCTTCGTTCCCTTTAAGCCTTACCGCTTCCTCGCCGCAGGCTTTATAGCGGGTTTCCTTTCGGGGTTGACAGGATTGGGGGCAGCCAGTTTGGTGATGGTGCTGCTTCTCCATTGGTTGCAGGTGCCGGTGCGGTTGGCGGTTGGGAGCACGATGGGAATTTCGTTGGTGGCAGCCTTTGTGGGCACTTTTGGCAAAGCGGTCACTTGGCAAGTGCCTTTTGAAAAAGCCGTCGCTTTGAGCATCGGAGCGGCGTCAGGGGCTATCTTTGGCGCTCAAGTCAGTCATCGTCTCCCTGCTCCCTTCCTTCGCCGTTTGTTGGCGTTGGTCATCGCCTTTGCTGCCTTTCACGCCCTCTGGCGCGCCTTTCGGTGATGTTGCGTCAAAACCCAAAGGGGGGCAAAATGGGGAGAGGTTCACCAAAGCGAGGGAAAGGAGCCAACGGCGATGGCGCAGTTTGCGCGATTGGTCCGATACCTGAAGCCTTACTGGTGGCAGATTGCGGTTGGGTTAGTGTGTCTGTTGCTGGCGACGCCCGCTCAACTCTTCCCCCCGCTCGTTTGGAAGTTCATCGTGGACGAAGTCATCGTCAACCGAAAAGTTGGGTTGCTGCTTCCCGCCATTCTGGTGATGATGGCAGTGCATTTGGTGGGCGTTGGGTTCTCGGCCCTTCGCACTTATCTGCTGGGCGTCGTCGCTCAGCGCTTTGTCTATGACTTGCGCAACGAACTTTACCGCAAACTGCAAAGCCACTCGCTCCGCTTCTTTCACGAGCGGCGCAGTGGCGACCTTCTCGCCCGCGTCATCGGCGATGTAGACACCCTTCAGGAAGTTGCTATCAACGGTGTGGACAACATCATCGCCAACGCCCTTCAATTCATCGGTGTCGCTGCTATCATTGTTGCCATCAATTGGAAAGTGGGCACGCTGACCCTTGTGCCGATGGCAGGTGTGGCGTTGTTGGTTTGGCTGTTCAACGCCCGCATTCGTGGTCTGTATCGGCGTATCCGCGACCGCTTGGGTGATGTGTCCGCCAAGTTGCAGGAGAACTTGCTGGGTATCCTCATCATCAAAGCCTTTGCCCATGAACTCTATGAGTTGCAGCGGTTTGAGCAGGAAAATCGTCGCTACTTGAACGAGAGCATCAAAGGGGTTATCGCCCGAACCGTCTACTTCCCTGCCGTCTTCACTGTTGGCTTCTTCAGCAGCGTGGTAATGGTTGGGGTCGGCGCCGTTTTTGTGTTGCGGGGCGAGTTCACCATCGGCGGGTTAGTGGCTTATCGCGGCTATTGGTGGCAACTGTTTGCACCCGTTTTCTCGTTAGCGCAAATCAACGAGATGGTCCAGCGCGCCCTTGCAGCGGCTTCCCGTGTCTTTGAAATTCTGGATGCGCCTTTGGAAATTACCGACGCTCCCGATGCCATTGACTTACTTGAAGTTCGCGGGCACATTACCTTTGAGCATGTGACCTTTGCTTACGATGACCGCAATGGGGTGTTGCAGGATGTGAGTTTTGAAGTGTTGCCGGGACAAAAGGTGGGCATCGTTGGTCCGTCGGGAGCAGGCAAAAGCACCATCTTGGCGTTGCTGCTTCGGCTTTGGGAGCCACAGGAAGGGCGCATCCTGCTGGACGGTTACGACCTTCGACAAATCAAGCAGGAAAGCCTACGACGCCATTGCGCCATCGTCACGCAAGAGCCTTTCTTGTTCAACGACACCGTTAAAAACAACATCCGCTATGGACGATTGGATGCGACAGACGACGAAGTTGTGGAAGCCGCGAAGTTAGCAAACGCCCACGAGTTTATTGAGCAACTGCCCAACGGCTACGACACTGTGGTAGGCGAGCGGGGCGTTCGATTGTCGGGCGGGCAAAAACAACGAATTTGCATCGCTCGCGCCTTCCTCGCCAACCCCCGCATCTTGCTATTGGACGAAGCCACCGCTTCTGTAGAGCCGGAAAGCGAAGCGGTCATTCACGCCGCACTGGAGCGGCTGATGGAAGGACGCACCACCATCATCGTCTCGCATCGCTTGTCTATGGTGCGGGACTGCGACCAAATTCTGGTCATCCAAGGCGGACAAGTTGTGGAACGCGGCACTCACGAAGAGTTAATGGCGAACGGCGGCTGGTATGCCCGAATGTATCGGTTGCAAATGCTCCATGAGCCTTACCAGTTGGCAGGGAGCGGGAATTGACCCTTGACTTCTATGCCACCCTCGCAGCGACGACTTTTCCCCAGCCACCTTTTGTGTTATCCTTATTGCCCAATGGAGGGAACGGAGATGAGCGAATGGCGGGAAGATGTGCTAGGTAGCGAGTGGATTTTTGAAGGGCGTTTGATTGGGCTGCGATGCGACACGGTGCAACTGCCCAGCGGGCGTGTCAGCACCCGTGAAGTGGTCGTTCATCCTGGTGCTGTCGCCATCGTGCCGCTTCGGGAGGATGAACGAGTAGTATTGGTTCGGCAATACCGCCATGCCGTCGGGAAAATCCTGATGGAAATCCCAGCGGGAACGATGCATCCTCAAGAAACGCCAGAAGAGTGCGCCCAACGGGAGTTGCGGGAAGAAGTTTGGTGCTCGGCGGGGCGGTTGGAAAAGTTGGCCTCCTTCTATTTGGCGCCAGGTTACAGCACCGAATTGCTCCACCTCTTCTTGGCGACTGACTTGACGCCAGCAAAAGGGGAGCAAGATGAAGACGAACTACTGGAAATAACCACCTTGCCCTTGACCGATGCCCTCGCTGCGATTGAGCGGGGCGACATTCAAGATGCCAAAACTATCGTCGGCTTGCTTTTGGTCTGGCACCGACGACTTTCGGCGAAGGAGTGAAGGGGTTGGCGCCTTACATCAAAAAGGGCGAGCCAAAGTTAGCCGATTGGGCGCGGCAGCTCAGTTACTCCCCTTCCCGCTAGTGGTGGTATCTGACGGAGACGCATGGTATAAAATCCGAGGGCAAAGGAGGGATAAAGGATGGCGGAGCGCTTAGGCATTCTTGTCGGTGGCGGACCAGCACCGGGAATTAACAGCGTCATCGGTGCTGCCACCATTGAAGCCATCAACGCAGGTTTGGAAGTCATCGGCATCTACGACGGCTTTGAGCACCTCATGAAAGGGCGCACGGACATGGTGCGTCCACTGACTATCCCCGATGTCTCTCGCATCCACTTTGACGGTGGGTCTATCCTGCACACTTCCCGAGCCAACCCGACCCGCAAAGCGGAAGATTTTCAAAACACGCTCAAAGCGCTAAAGGAGCTTAGCATCCGCTACCTCATCACCATTGGTGGGGATGACACTGCCTTCTCCGCCAGCGAAGTGGCGAAAGCCTTGGAAGGTCAAATCCGAATCGCTCATGTTCCCAAGACCATTGACAACGACTTGCCCTTGCCGGGCGGCATGCCGACCTTCGGTTTTGAGACCGCTCGTCATGTCGGTACTGAGTTGGTGCGGAACTTGATGGAAGACTCCCGCACAACCAACCGATGGTATTTCGTCGTGGTAATGGGGCGCAAAGCGGGGCACTTGGCATTGGGGATCGGCAAAGCCGCTGGCGCAACGGTCACCGTCATCGGTGAAGAGTTCCCGAAGGAGCGCATTAGTTTGTCGGAAGTGTGCGATGTGCTGGAAGGCGCTATCTTGAAGCGGCGGGTGTTGGGACGAAAAGACGGTGTGGCGGTGATTGCCGAAGGCATCGGTGAGAAACTTGACCCAGAAGAGTTGGCGAAAATCCCTGGCGTGGAAGTGGAGCATGACCCGCACGGGCATATCCGCTTAGCGGAAATTCCGTTGGCGACTATCTTGAAGCGGGAAATCCAGCGACGGTTTGCCGAGCGGGGCGAGAAGATGACCATCGTGGATGTGACTTTGGGCTACGAGTTGCGATGTGCCCCACCCATCCCCTTTGACATTGACTACACCCGCACCCTCGGCTACGGTGCCGTTAAGTTCCTGCTGAGCGAGCCCGAAAACGAAAAGTTGCAGTTAGGCGGGATGGTATGCCTTGACAGTGGTCGTATCCGTGTCCTTCCCTTTGACGAACTCTGTGACCCCGTCACTGGGCGAACCCGCATCCGCTTGGTGGACATCCATTCAGAACACTATCGTGTCGCCCGCGAATACATGATCCGGCTGGAGCGCTCTGATTTGGAGAGCCCACAGATGCTGGCGAAGTTGGCGGAAGCCGCTAAGATGACTCCCGAACAGTTCAAAGCCAAGTTCGCTCCTGTTGTCGGCTTAGAAGGGTGAGCAGGGACAGAGCGGCTAAAACTGTCGGAGGCGAACCTTTCATGCTTTGCATGCCGTATCGGCGTGTGGGGAGCCGGTGTTTTGTTCCTTTCATGCTCCTTTCTGCCTTTGTGAGCACTCTCTCTTCTGCCCCACCAACTCCCTCCCCCCCGCCTGTAGGGACGACTCACGGCTTACTCATCTGGCGCTCACGACCAAAAGCCGTCCTTTTTGTCATGGATGGGCTCAGTTACCGGCATGTCTTCGCCCAAGACTTGAAGGCGGTTGGGAGAGTGGGTGAATGGCTGCAACAGCACGGCAGTTTCGCTCTTTTGAACACGATGGGCTACGGTGGGGCAGACCGGTTTCGGGCTGCTATGTCGCTGGCTTGCGGCATTCGCGCCTACGGCGACGAAACAGCCGCGCAAGTCCTTCAAAGCGATGAGCCCTTGGATGCTGATACTGCTCTTGATGCCTACCGACGGCGTTTGGGCAACGTCCAACTTCCTCAACCTCTCCCCCCATTTAAGTCGCTTGTCTTCCCGTCTCTGGCAGATTTGCGTTGGCGGAACGAGCGAATGCAGCGGAAGCCTCTGCCTTTCGGCGTCGTCGCTCAATCGTTGCGCCCACATGGCATCCGCATTGTTGCTATCGGGTGTGGCGATGTCCCAACAATTTTCGTCCCTTTCAACCACCATCGGTTTCGGCATGGCTTATTGCTTGCCCTTGATGAAAAAGGGCTGGGTGTTGGCTTGACAAACCCTAACTTGCTTTTGCGGAGAGACCCCACGATGCCTTTCGGAGTCGCTGTGGATGAGCGAGAATGGCGCAATGCACTTGCCACAGTGTGGGGGCGCTCCGATGTATTGGTGCTTTTTGCAGGTGAAACCTTCCGCGCCGACTTTTACGGTAGTGAACGGTTGCTGCCTTATGTCATTCGGCAGGAGTTGCAACTTTTGCAACCTATTTTGAGACGGCTGGACTTGGGGCGTGATTTGTTGTTAGTGTTTTCTCTCGCCCCACCCATGCGGACGCGCTACGAACATACTTTCCTCATTGCTGCAGGAAGAGGCATTGTTTCTGGAGGGCTGCTTACTTCTGCAACGACGCATCAGGAAGGTTTGGTGTCCATTTTGGACATTCCTGCCACTGTGCTGGACTTCTTCGGGGTTGAGCCGGCTCAGCCTCTCAACGGTGCTCCCATTCGCTCGCTCTCTTCCAGCGTCCCAAACCTGAGCACTTTCCTCTTCGGCTTTGGCGAAAGTGCTCGCATCACGGACAGTTGGTGGCGTTACGCTGTTTTAGTGACCTTCTGTGTAGCGCAAACGCTTTTGTTCCTTGCCGTCTCCCTCTGGCTTTTGACACAACGAGAAAACGCTCAGAAACGGGTTTGGGAGAAGTGGCGAAGTTATCTGACCTTCTCCCTGATGTTGCTTGCTGCGCTTCCAGGCTCTTTCCACCTTTTGAGCGCCGGAATGAATTTTTGGCTTCGCGGCGAAACGGCACTTATGCTCTTTGCGGGGGTGATAGCGGTCTTTTGGGTGCTGTTAGCCGATGTGTTGCTGTCAAGAAAAGCGTCGTTAAAATGGTTGGAGTTTGTAGTGCTTTTCACCTGCTTCGTCTTCGGTGCTGACGCTACCTTCGGGGCGTTGAGCACAAACACTCCTTTCGGTTACTCTACCTTTTTCGGCGGTCGCTATTACGGGTTGGGCAATGTAGGGATGGGGTTGACCTTAGGAGCGTTAGTGACAGCGGGTATGTTTGACGAAAAGTGGTGGTGGCAAACCGCTTTGTTGGCAGGATTGGGTGCCATCCTTGTAGGGGCTCCCTTCTTTGGTGCCAATGTTGGAGGCGCTTTGACTGCCATTGTTGTGGTGGCAGTCGCTCTTGGAGCGGGACGATGGCGGTGGTGGTATCTCTTGTTTGCCATCGGCTTTGGTATTGCCTTTCTTGGCGGGTTTGCCTTATTTGAGTTGAGCCGCCCCGAACCCCTTACTCATTGGGGGCACTTCGTTCACGCCGTCGCCCGCGAGGGCTTCAGCACCCTCTTGGCAATGATTTGGACGAAGTTGGGCATCACCTTCCGTGCCTTTCGGGGCATCCATTGGGACATTGCTTTGGCAACTCAAGTCCTTTTGCTCTTCTCCCTTTGGTGGCGAGGGGGACGGGGATGGCGTTGGCACACTCTTGTGTGGGGAAGTTTGGCTGCGCTGCTCTTCAACGATTCGGGCCCCCAAACGCCTGTCGCTTTCTCCTTCCTCCCTTTATGCTTGCTCAGCGTTCAGGCTTTGACCAAGCTGTCCCAAGCCCATTACTTTTCCGCACCGTGACATCCAGCGGCTTTTCCTTCTGTCAATGCTTTGAGAAAGGAAGCGGGAAAGGTGGTGATAGCGAGCGTGACCATACGCTTTTCGGCAGCGACCTGGATAGCCTTCATTTGGGCACTGGGATGGCTTCTCGTTTTGGGGTTGCGGGTTCCTCTCGGTGTGCCAGGGGAGTGGACCTGGGACTACCGAGGGGATGCCCGATTTGACCCTTTTGGGATACTCTTGACAATTTTGGCTTTGATGGGATTGTGTGCTCTTGCTGGGCGGGAAGGGAAACATCCTGTCAAAAGACGGCACTTTCTGTGGGGTGCTCTCTTACTCTTGACAGTTTTCCGCACAACTGTTGCTTTGCTGTTGCCGATGGAATGGCGTCCAGTGCCTATCTTTTGGGCGTTAGTGATTGCCAGCCCGATTGCCACCAGTTTCTATGACGAAGCCCGCAACCTTCAGCAGCAAGGCTTGAGAACTTACCTACGCTATTACCATGAGCAGTTGCCAGCGAAGCCGTTCCACGCTGCCACCCATCCGCCGGGCTTGCCGATGTTATTTGCGTTATGGCGGCAGATAGGCTTGCATCCTGTTCTGCAACGCCTTGTGCCGATAGGGCAGGAAGAGTTACTGGTGATGCGACGCATTTACCAACGCATTTTTCCACCGTTGAAATCGGACACCCTTTACCCGACCGATGCAGACTTGAAAGGGGCGTGGTGGGTAGCCGTGTTTTGCTTGGCGTGTGGCATTTTGGCGGCTCTTTTGTGGGCGTGGTATTGGGTTCGCGAGACGGGGCGTGTTGCTCCCGTTGCTCTTGTTGCCACAACTCCTGCTACCCTTTGGTGGCAACCAACTACGGACAGCATCCACTTTCTCGTCATTATGCTTGTTTTCGTTTCAGCGTGGCAATGGGAGCGGCATCGTTCGTGGGGATGGGCTTTCTTGACAGGAACGATGGCAGGGGTGGCTCTTTGGTTAGCCTTCAAGAATGCAGTGCCTTTAGCCTGCATTTCTTTGTGGCTCTTGTGGGCACATTGGAAGGGAGAATCACGCATACCTTTCTTGCAAGGGCTAACCGTTGTTCTGCTTACTTTGGCTCCATATTTGCTGGCGTGGCTATTAGCGGGCTTTCAACCGTTAGAGACTCTTATGGTGGCGAGGGAAGCGCATCATGTTCAAGCCGGCGCTCACGCTCGAAGTTACCTGCCTTGGCTTTTGGTGAACCTTGCCGACTGGGCGATGGGGTTGGGAGGGGGATGGTTGGGGCTAACCCTTGTAGCCCTCGTTCATTGGTGGCGGGAAGGACGCTTCCCTTCTTTGACCATTGCCACCCTTGTCGTGTTGCTGGGTTTAAACTTCAGCGGCTTGGTGAGAGGGGAAGCGGCACGATTGTGGCTACCCCTTATACCTTTGTTCGTTTGGGAGGGACGAAAGCACCTGCCCGAAAATGGGCATGAACTCGCTCTCATGGCGTTCCTTCAGGGCGGGCTCGCCATCGCTTTGCAATTGTGGTTAGAGTTTCTTCGCCCTTTCTAACGCGCCCTCGCAGAGGAGGGAGGGTTGGTTGTCTTTCCTTTCTCGGCTCTTGGCGCTCCTTCTGGTGGGGGCGATTCTTTTAGGGAGGCAAGCAACTCCTTCTCCAGTTGCATCAGCCACGGACCGAAGACGCCGCCCCGCAAGCGACCTTGACGGTCTATCAGCAATGCTGCGGGGTAAGAAGGCACTAAACTGAACGGCTTAGGGGGTTGTTTTTCCCACCGAGCGAGCGTGTAAGTAATGCCTAAGCTTCTGGCGGTGTCTTTCAGCGTTGAGGGCGTGTCTTTGGAAATGGCGAAAATGACCAAGCCTTGACGGCGATAGCGCTTTTGCCATTCTATCAAGTGCGGAACCTCCGCACGGCAGGCACCTCAATGAGGCGCCCAGAAGACCAAGAGCACTACTTTGCCTTTGTAAGCCGATAGGGGGTGCTTCTTACCATCCACATCTACCAAGACGGCGTTGGGAACAGGTTTCCCAAGGTAAGGGCGCAGTGGCTCTGGCGATTGGGCAGGAGGCGGTTGCGCCACCGCCAACCTTGCCAGTAAAAGTCCTGCGGCAGCCAACCCGTATATGCCTTGACGCATTGCGGTCACCTCCGCAAAATGTTTTGGCGGCTGCTAAAAGCGAACGCTTTGAGAAGCAGGAAAGTTCCCTGCCTGAAAGCATGCCTTTGACAGCGATGGGCGATGTTGCTAAAATTGAAGGCGCTGTCCGCAGAACTCCAATGGAGGTGTCTGATTGCGTGGCAGGCTTGCAGAAGGTCAAAATCAATTGGGACTTGCTACGCTCCTTTGACCCGACACCGCTGCTGACTTTGGAACAGGAATTGGAAGAAGCCGTTCGGCAGGAATATGAGGCACGGCGGTTGACTTACCTGGCGCGAAAGAAGGAGCAGAAGCGGAAGCGCCGTCGCGGGGCTGCGGCGGCAACTTCCGAAGAAACAGCAACAATGGCACTTTAACGGCGGCGTAGCTCAGTGGCAGAGCACGCGGCTCATAACCGCGGGGTCCAGGGTTCAACTCCCTGCGCCGCCACCATTTTCCCCAAATGGGACATAGGGGCGATGATTGGGATGGATTTTGTGCGCGAGCATGAATGGCAAGAAGGGTTGGCACCGTCCCTTCGTCTGAACTTGGAACAGATCCGCCAATTGGTCGCCTTGGTGGAGCGCGAGGATTTGGCGGAATTGATAGTCCGTCAAGGCGATGTCGCCATTATCGTCCGAGGGCGAAGTTACACACTTT